>Ga0070739_10000920_pt1 | contig 48790 bp, 52 predicted proteins | sample Coa_R1_7_FD_66445 | JGI IMG/M metagenome (GOLD analysis project Ga0070739, IMG submission 66445) | Surface soil microbial communities from Centralia Pennsylvania, which are recovering from an underground coalmine fire - Coalmine... | ecosystem: Environmental > Terrestrial > Soil > Unclassified ...
TGAGCTTGTCGAACGGCGCCTGAGCCCGGCGAAGGCACTCCTCACATTGTTATCGAGAGCGTCGCCCATACTGTCATCGTGAGCTTGTCGAACGGCGCCTGAGCCCGGCGAAGGCACTCCCAATATCATCGCGAGCGTGTCGCACGGGAAGCCCTTTCCAACGCGGCTCCCCGTCGAGATATTCTTTCATGAAACAATTTTGTGTTTACATGGTGTGCTGCGACGACGGTAGCTACTACATTGGAGTCACCAACGACCCGGTTCGCCGCGTTGGTGAACATAATGTAGGAAACGATCCGCGCTGCTATACATTCACCCGACGACCGGTGCAGTTAGTTTACTCTTCTGTCTTTAATGATGTCCGTGAAGCAATTGCATGGGAAAAACGCATCAAGGGCTGGTCGCGAGCGAAGAAAGAGGCATTAGCGCGTGGCGACTGGGCTCTGATACGGCAATTGGCCAGTGGAAAAGCTTCGGTTGCCGATAGCAGCCGTAGACGCATCCGGTGAAGCATTGGTCACCCAAGCTGCAAGATTTTGCGCGTGCGTGTGCCTTCGCCGGGCTCAGGCGCCGTTCGACATGCTCGCGATGACAAGGTGAAGGCTCGACCTGCGCAAGGGCGTTAGAACGCGGCGCTTGAAATGCTCTGAAGCGCTATACTATGGGAAATGCCAATGGTGCGGCCCTCGCGAAAGGCGTTCTTGTCCGTGACGGCAGCTGCAATTGCCGGATTTGGCGTGCCGGGCTCTACACGCGCAAGTTCCGCGCGTATCCTCGAATATAAACTGCCGCGCCCCAATGCGTTTCCGCACGACCCCGCGCTGGCTCCCGACGGGAGCGTTTGGTATACGGATCAGGCGAATAGCCGCATCGGCCGGTTAGACCCGCAATCCGGCGCGGTCGTCGACTTCGCCACGCACACCCCGGACGCAGGCCCACACGGAATCACCATCGCTGCGGACGGAACGGTTTGGTTCACGGAAAACTCTGCAGGGCGTATCGGCCGCTTCGATCCGGCGGACAAGAAATTTTCAGAATTTTCGCTTCCCGGCGGCGCACGCGATCCGCATACACCGATTCTGCACCAAGGCAGGCTTTGGTTTACGGTACAGGGCGGCAATCAATACGGAATCCTCGATCCGCACACGGGCAAATTGGAAATGCATCGCGTGGCTACGCCGGGCGCGCATCCATACGGCATTGCTGCGGCGCCCGACGGTTCGATCTGGATCGCGCTTTTCGGCACGAACAAGCTCGGCCGCGTCGATCCGCAGACGCATGAGATGCGCGAGTTCACGCTGCCGAGTGAAGGCTCGCGTCCGCGCCGTTTGACGATCGACGAACGCGGCGTGATTTGGTACGGCGATTATGCGCGCAGCATGCTCGGCGCATTCGATCCGCAAGCGGAACGCTTTCGCGAGTGGCGGACACCCGACGGGGATGGAGGTCCGTACGGCATCGCTATCGGTCCCGACAAACGCATTTGGTACGATGAGTCAAACGCCGACACGATGATCGGCTTCGATCCCGCGACGCAGCAGACGATCGGCGTTTCGATCCCGACGAAAGGATCGATGGTGCGCAATGTCGCCGTCGACGTAAAACGTAACGCGATTTGGCTTGCGCTGAGCGGCGTACAGCGCATCGGGCGGCTGGATTTGCGCTAAATGCAGCACTTCTATCGCCTGGTTTACCGCGTTGACAAGAACGACGATACCGGAACGCTCGTCGAACGCGTCGCAACAGCGATTGCGCAAAGCGGCTCGCCCGATCATCCAATCTCGTTTTTGTTCAGCAACGCGATGCTCGGGCGACAGCGGTCCGCGCTCGATTATCTAATAAAATCGTATCCTGTTTTCGAACCTTTCCGATCGGCGATCGCGTTTCCCACAGCGGGCGCGTCGGTAATCACAAACGTCGTGCCCAATGGCGAAATACCGGAAGACTCCGGCATACCTTTTACAACGATGCTCGAAGTCGCGCGCGGCATCCCAAAGCGTTTTCCATTCGGAATGGCAACGTTTGCATGGCGCGGCGTCGCGGCGCTCGATCTGTCTGCGAGCCTTCCGATCGCCGATACCGCCGCAGGCGGAATGATGGGACGAATCCTCGGACGCACGGGTGTGCCGGCGATCACGCTGCTCTCAGGGTGGGGAGCATCGAAACGTAGTTTGGATCTTACGGCCGTTGTGCGCCTACATAGTACTAACGCGGCCCGCGGCAAACCCGACCTGCCGGATGCGACGCGCTTCTTACTGGAATCGCTCGGAAAACGAAAAACCGACGATGTGTATGCGCTTCCGGAACCCGGCGAAGCTGCGGAGCAAACGAAGGAAGCGATGCGTGGTGTCGACGATGCGTTCCGCCGCGCTCGAGCGGAGCTTCTTGCGCGCATCGCAGAGTTGCCGCTCGAACCGCTGGAAACGCGCGCAAACGCCGAGCAACCCGGCGAAAATGCCGGCTCGGTACGCGAGCCGCTTGCCGATGCGCTGGCGCCGCTCGGCTACGCGCCGCTGCGCGGCGCGGGCGCTCCCGGACTTCTAGTCTTTGCAAAGCGCACAGCGCACAACGATGAATTACGCGTCAGCGTCGATCGAGGCACGTGGTCGCATCATTTTGCCGGACGGTTCGAGATCAGGACGGAGCAGTGGGCGCGTTCGATGTCCATTCCGCTCGGACGGGGCGACGACCCGGTACGCCCGTATCCGCAGCTGAATCAAGACCAAATTCGCCGTCTGTGCGCGAACCTCGCGACCGTCGTGCGCGAGATCGAGACGACGGTATACGCGCCGTTAGGTAAGTTGATCCAGCGCTGCTAAGCGCGTCCTGGACGTGCGCGAGCCGAGGGATTTCAGCGCCTGCTTCCAGCGGCTAAGCAGCTGAAGCCGCTCACCCACGGCGGTATGATAGTGCTGCAAACGCGCCATTTGGTTTTCGCGAATCGCATGCACGTAACGCAATCGCGCAAAAACGGCGTCGTCGAATTCCCTCGTCCGAACCGTCGCGGCCGCGTCCATCGCATTCTGCAGCGCGTGCGTAATGCGGCGTGAGTCGGCAATCGCAGTTTCGAGCAAATCCCAGCGGCGACTCATGAGCGCGCGTTCGAGCTGTCCGCAGAGCGTTTCGAGGGCGGCAAGCTCTGTTTGAACCGCTTGGAGCAACGATTTCGCGTTATCCAACAGCGGCAAACCCGCCCGATTGCGGCGCTGCGGCCGGCGTGCGCTGCATCGCCTTGAATTCGGTGATCGCCGTCATCCACATTTGGCGATAGTCTTTGAAATTGGGCAGCAGGCGCTCAACGCGAACGGCGCTCTTCTGCATGTTCGCCATAACCAGTTCGTGATGCCAAAACTCATACACGCGGAAAAGATTGCGCGCGACCTCGCCGCCGATTTCCATGTCGAGCGACCCCATGAGCAGACACAGCGCTCTCTGCGCCCGCAGGAGCGATTTATGGATCGTCTCGATGTCGCTCACGTCGGTCTGGAGCTTCTCCAGCGCGAGCGTCGAAGACGTGATGAGCACGTCGAAGATCTTGATGATGAGATCTTCTTTGGACGCGGTGGCAATGGACGTTTCCAGATACTGCTGCTGGACCGAACGTTTCATGGATGCGTTGTTACCCGGTGCTGCTCTTGAAGAATGAAGCGAGCTGCGTCTGCAGCGACTGATACCCCGCGAGCTGCGATTCGGTGCTCACGAACTCGGCGCGCAGCTGATCCGCCTGTTGATTCGCATTGGTTTGGATCAACTGAATCTGCTGTTGAATGGAGCCGATTTGATCGGTATTCGCGTTTTCAAATCCCTGAATCAGGGACACGTTCGGAATCTGGCCGAGTAGCCCACTGGCGACGTTGGTCGGCACGCCCGTGACGCCGGTGAGATACGTTCCGAGTTGATTGACGATGCCTTGCGCGCTCGTCAGCAGGTTCTGCACCGAGCTCGGACTTGACGCGAGAGCAGCTTGGAGTTTGCTTACGTCGAGCGGCTGCAGCTGTCCCGACGTGCCTTGCAACGTTTGCGTTTGCAGCGTGCTCGTCGTCGAACCGCTGCTATCGGTCGAATTGTTCTGGGCGAGAATCGTGAAGGAATCGTCGAGCTGTAAGCCGATTGACGAGAGCGAGTTGTAGGCGCTGCCGTTGCCCGGAACGATACCGGCGACGATATTTTCCAGCTGGTTGCGCACGCTCTCGACGTCGGCGTTACCCCAAAGCACGCCGCCGGAGATTTGCTGCGTTTGCGTCGCGCCGAAGAGCTGTGGCCCTTGCGGGGAGGTCACGACGGGCGGCGCAGTCGCCTGATCGATCTCGCCGACCGCGGTGTTATAGGCAGAGACGAACGAGTTCAGCGCGTCGACCAGCTGCGAACTGTCTTGAGAAACGGTGATTTCAAACGGCGAATTCGTACTGGACAGCAGATTGATCTGTACGCCGGGAATGGCCGTGGTTACGTTGTTGCTGTTGCTGTAGAACGTTTGGGAACCGCCGCTCGGCGTCTGCAATACGACCTTTGCTTGCGAGCCGATCGTCGTCGTGGCGCCGGGTCCGGCCAGCCCCACCGCACTAAGAAAATTGCTTGTGTCGGAGCTGGATCCGAGCACGATACCTTGCGGCCCGGTCGCTTTGTTGGTAAGCGAAATCTGCCCCGTGGCTTGATTGTAGGTCGCGAGCACGCCCGCAGCCGAGTTGTTGATACGGGTTAGCACGCCGGCAAGGTTATCCAGCGCCGGATCGACGCTGATGCTCACGCCGTTGATGGTGAACGTGCCCGCTGTCACCGGCGTAACGAAATTCGCGTTCGTCGCGTATCCGGTCGAGTTCTTCGCGCTCAACCCTTGCGTTTGACTGATTCCGCCCACGCCTGCAGTCGCGGTGACGGACGCCGCGCCCGGCGTGTTGTTTACCTGCGCTTGATCCAAGCGCAAGACGCTGAGCAGATTTCCCTTGTCCGAAGCGGAGCCAAGCGAGATCGCATTGTTGGACGTGATCGAAACGACGTCGCCCGTAGCGCCGCCGAGCGAAGCGGTGAACGACGCGTCGCCGGTTGCCGCGCGAACCTGACTTTGAATATTCGACAGAATCGTCTGCAGCGACTGCGTGTTGACGTCGTAGCTGATGGCGACGCCGTCGACAGTCACCTGTCCCGTACCGGTTGAGCCGTTGTTGGGCGTAATCGCCGCGTACGACTGCGCGAGCGGAACGCTCGTAGCCGGCGCGCCGGGACTGTTGACGTTGTTCGTTTCGCTATAGCCGGCGGCAGGATTGCTGAGAATTTGGGTCGCGGTGGCCAGCTGCGTTTGCTGAATAACGTATGTGCCCGGAGTTGCGGCTGCGCCGCTTAGGCTTTGCGCAGTAGCGAGATTCGGCTGGCCGGATACCGCGCTGAAAGCGTTGTAAATGTTCGACTGCGAGAGCTGCGTGAGCGCATTCTGCAGCGACGCGAGCATGCCGTTGATCTTGATCAACTCGGTGTTAGCCGCATTCAGCGTAGCGATCTGCTGATTCAACTGAACCGTCGGCGCGAGCGTCATCGACGTCAGTTTGCTGATGATAGAATTATAGTCGATACCCGAGGCGATACCCGGGAAGGATACCGGTGGAACGTTGGTTCCGGGAATGCTGCTCGACATGCTTATGCGCTTCGATCGATCGTGACGCCGGAGTGCGTATCGAAGAACTGCGCGATTTGCACGACGATTTCCGCAGGAAATTGCGCGACCTCTCTGCCGGTTTTCGGATCAGAAAAGACCGTGACAATTTCGCTGGGATCGTGCGTGACGCGGTACGAGACGTTCAGTGAGACGGATTGCGGCTGATCCGGTTGCCCAAAGAGCTTCGCAACCGCGCCGATGAGCGCTGCGTTATGCTGCTGCTGCTCTGCTTGCGGCGCAGGATGCTCATTGCCGGAAGGCGCCGGTGGGGCGCCTCCGCTAACCGGAGGAATCGATAAATGCGCGGCGGCTTGCGGTGCAGGGGCCGCGGTAACGGCGGAAACGTCCATGTTCTTCTCCTCGTCCTATCTTTCAATTTCGGCCGGGGCGGCGGCGTAATTTAGACGCCCCTTCTGGGCCTGCGCGTACGCGGTCGCCGTCGCGACCAGGCTCAGCACGGGGTCGCATCCGGCCGCGATCCGCTCGGCGCACGCCGCGGCGTCCTTGGAGTGCGCGCCGTACGCCCACGCGTCCCCGATGCCGGCGGCTATGGACGAGACCGATGCCGGGTCGACCTCCCATAGTCCCGGGCGCCACAGGGCGCCCGCGTACCGAAGGTTCGCCACTGCAAGGGCGCAGCCGTATGCGGCGGCTTGCGCGATGCGGCGCAGCCCGTATCCGATCCACGCGACATCGGCGTAGACGCGAGCGCGGCTATACAGCCCTGCGACCTGCCCGCGCGTAGCATCCGGGACAAAGTACACTCGGTCACCCGCCTGTTCGCGAACGAGCTCGAGGTATTGAGCGTCGGCGACGGGTCCAAGCAGCACCAGCGGCAATCCAAGCTCGCGAAGCGCTCGAACGAGCATAACCTGATTGCAACGCATATCGATCGGCGCATGCGCGAGCACGAATTCCCGATCGCCGGCAAGTTCGTCGACGCATTCTGCTTGAATCGCCGCGTTCAAATACGGCGCGCTGACGTGCACGTCGCCATGGCGCCCGAAACGATTGTCAAGCAGCTGCTCTTCACCGGCCCCGCTGACGAGCACGACGTCGGCAAGTTCCATAAGCGCTCTAACCCGCTGCTCGAAGTTGGCAATCGGCTCGTGGCGCTGTTGCGGCGGCAGCTCCGGCGTGAACACTTTGAATGTCCTCAGTCCTTCGAGATGCTCTGCAAGGGCGCGTTCGTCGACGAATGATGCAAATAGTGAATTCGCGACACCCATACCCCATACGCCGCGCGCGGCGACGTCTTCCAATCCCGTGGTGAGCACGGTCGGCCGTCCGGCGTTGCGAGCTTGTTCGAGACTCCAAATGGCATCATCAACGGCAAACGCGCCGAATGCATGGACGAGATCGTACGCGGCGCGGTCGACCTGTGCGAGATGCGAGTGCACGTCCACGGTGAACCCTTCGACGCGAAGACGTCGCGCAAGTTCCAAAGCATCGTCGACGTCTGCGTCCGGTTGCTGCTCGGCATCTTTTCGAACCGTGATAAGGATGCGTCCCGAAGAACCTCCGCCCGGGGCGGGCGGGTAGCCGAAGCGCGCGCGACGTGCTTGCGCGCGTTCGCGAACGCGAACGCCGAAGTTTGCAACGGCCGGCCCGTCTTGCGGATCGAAGGAAACCATCACGGAGAGCGGCAGCGGCCGCGTAACGACGTGCGCTAAATCGTCTTTTGCGCGCGCGTCGCAGGCGATTTCGAACGTCGCTTGCGGATCGGCCCCGGCGCAAACGTCGAAGCGTTCTTTTTCGTCGATCGATCGAAAACCGGCATATCCATACCAGCGGCGCGACAAATCGTTCAACGCCTCGTCGGCCAAATCGGCCGCGCACGCGCGCGCGTTGCGCGCAAGAGCAAGCGCCGCCGCGGACGCACGCGCATCCTTCGCTGCAACGCTTTTCCCATCTGCGAAACGGATTGCATACAACGCAGGCGCGCAATCGGCGAGCACGCGCGTATACGGTGCGGCCCCGAGAAAGCCCGCTTCTCGCGCGCGTTCGAAGATCGAAACGCGCTTCGCATCGCCGAACGTACGCACGAGTTCGCGATGTGCGCCTCGACCGAAAGTCTGCGCCTGAAGCCACGGTATGAGCACCGCGGCAATGCCATCGAACGTTGCCGAATCGAGCATGCCGGTTGCGGCGTGCGGCCAAATGAAGACGTCATCTTCCGGCTCGATCAGCATCGCGACGTCCACGAGCACAAAGGGCAATACGCCGATGGATCCGTCACGCTCGAACGCGAGATCGAGCAGCGCCGCCGGCCGATTCTGCCGGGTCGCCGGCTCGTAGCGCGCCGATAGGAGCGTCTTCTCACTCGCGAGGTCCCGCAGGCGCTCCAAATTCACCGCGCGCTGCAGCGGTTCGTACAGACGGTGCGAACGTTTCATGCCGGAATCTCCACGCAATTCAGCAAACGCTGCAGGCCGCTCGGGCTGCGATCCGAAAGCGGCACGAGCCGTGCGTCGCTTCGCGCGGCTTTTCCGCCGGCGCAGCGAAGCTGCGGCGCACGCAACTGCGCAATCCACGATGCGGCGTCGCTCTCATCGCTGACTTCAATATCCGGCGCTTGGTCGACCGGGAGGCCGGCCTTCTCGATGATCCGCTGCACGCGTTCGCCCAGCGTCTGCGCAGCCAACGCGCCAAGCGCCGCGATTGAAAACAACACCTCGTCCGAGCCGGAAAAGGCGCGCGCGTACTTGCGGACCATCGTCGCCACGTCGTTCCAATCGCCTTCATCTTCAACGCTTGCCGCGAAGACCAACCGGTAGCTGCGCTCCGCCGGTTCAACGGGTGAGGCGGTTTCGGGCAATGGTACGAAATGTTTGTCCGCATCGAACCCTTGCGCGATAGCGATCCTGGGTTGATAGCCGCTACCGAGTTCGCCCGAGTAGCCCCACTTTTGTGCGAACTTACGCCAATTCTCGTGCATGGTCGCAGCGTAGTCCACCTTGTTCGCGGCAAAGCTTTGGCTGCCGAAGTGATGGATGAAGACGTCGTTACAGACGTAAATTTTGTAGCCCGCCGCCCGCACGCGCATGCAAAAATCGTCATCCTCGAAGTTGCCTACGCCAAAACGGGGATCGATGCCGCCAATCTCATTGAGAACGCGCCGGTCGATGCACAGGCACAGGCCTATGGCGCGATCGGTCAAATAGCCCGACCCGCGCAAGCGCGCGCGGCGTTCGTTTGCGTAGCCGTGCATCGCTTCGATGTCGTTGTAGGCGCAATCATTCAGCTGCTGATCGCCCGCGACTTTGTTGCTGCGCGGCGCGCTAACGCCCAGCCCCGGAATCCGATCGAACGGATCGAGCAAGCCGTCGAGCCACCCCGACGTGACGATAACGTCGTTGTTGAGCATCACGACAAAATCGCCGCGCGCGGCAGCAAAGCCCTGATTGTTGCCCTCGGCAAAACCTCGATTCTGCTCGTTGAAGATCACCCGGCAATCCGTAAGGGTGCGCAGCCAGTCCGTCGTCTCGCTTCGCGAGCCGTTGTCGACGATGATGATTTCGTACGGCTGCGGCGTATGCGCGCGGATCGATTCAATAGCCAGTTTCGTGAACTGCGGTGCATTCCAACTGAGCGTCACGATGGAGACGAGCGGCCGCGCAATCCGCTTCGAACGCTGCAAAAGAATTTTTTCTGCTAGTTGCGGATTGTCGACCAGCAGCGGGCGAACACTTTCCCGTACGGGCGGTAACTGCATCATATCCTCAGCGGCTGCGCAAACCGCCACGCCGAATTCCCGCCAGGCCGTCACCAAAAATACCGCCATCGATTCATCGAGCGACGGCGCCTCGCTCAGCCGGTGATGCTGCGGATACTTGCGTAGCGCCAGTAGCGTGCAGCGCGCGTCCGCAGCAATGCTCGCCACCTGTTCGCCGGCGGGCAAATCCGGGGCAAACGTGGCCGAACCGGCGCGCGGATCGCGTTCCAGTTGCCGGAGCAACTCGTCGAGCCAACCGCGCTTCAAACGCGCTCGCGAATCGACAATTGCCAGATAGCGATCGCCGCGCAATTCCATGATTTCGCGTGCGGTGACAATTGCATCCGTAGTTGACGCGAAGACGACGCGCTCAACCGGTGCGTACGAATCGCGAACCATACGTTCCAGCGCCGCACGGTCGCCTTCGCCGTGAACGAGAACCGTTATCGGCGGTATGCGCGACGTACTCCATGCGAACCGGTTATGGCGGACCGGAGTTTCCTGGCGCGAGATCGTGCCGCGCTCGATGTAAAGCGCATTGTGATCGAGAACGACCTTGTCGTTCCAACGCTCCGCTGCGAGTGCGTTGTTGGCAGCAGTCCGGCGCCAGCGCGCAACGCCCGAACGCGATTCGAAGTGCAGCAGCGCAGCCTTGGGTTCATACACCACGCGCAGGCCGCGTTCGCGCACGCGCATGCAGTAATCGACGTCTTCGAGGCCATTGCTGTACGCTTCGTCCAGACCACCGAGATCCAGATACAGTTCGCGCGGCGTAAGCATACACGCGCCGGTAACGGCTTGGAAATCGCGCTGTCGCATCGCTCGTTCGTCATCGGCGCGCGAACCGTACAAATCGTGCACCATCGTGAACGAACTAGGGCCAAAGAGCGACGGCATCGCGACGACACCCGCGTGCTGCAGTGTGCCGTCGGCAAATATCAGCCGCGCGCCGACGACGCCGACGCGGTCCTGGCTCGCCGCGCCAAGCATCGCATCGAGCCATCCCGTAAGCGCTTGCGTATCGTTGTTCAGCAGCAGCAAATAGCGGCCGGCGGCAATGCGCGCGGCTTGATTGTTCGCCGCCGCAAAGCCCAAGTTTGTGCCGTTGCGAAGCACCCGCACCCAAGGAAACTCTTGCAGCATTTGGGGGGTCTCGTCGGTTGAAGCATTATCGACGACGATAACCTCGCCGTCATATCCGGCAATCGTTTGCTGAAGTGAAATCAAACAATTGCGCGTGAGCTGCGCTTTGTTGAACGCGGGAATGACGATGCTGACTTCGGGCACGGAACTACGCGAGAGCGGCTTCGGCAATTCGTTTGGCGTCGGCGACGCGTTCGCTGCGCAGATACCAGCCGGCGAGTTCGACGGCTAAGCGCCGGCGCGCGCCCGGTTCGGGCGTTGCGGCAAGCGCTGCCTCAAACGCGGCAAACGCCTCTTCACTGCGATCGAGTTCGCGCAAAATAGCGGCCTGCAAATACTTACCTTGGGCGTACGCGGCGGCGTTCGCCGTGTCAATCGCCTCCAGGTGCACGAGCGCTTCCGGCTTCTTTCCGGCTTGCGCGAATGCGAGCGCGGCGTTGTACCGCAGCGGTCCGTCGTGAGGCGTTTTCTCCAGACCTTCGAGTGCTGCGGCGATGGCGCCCTCGTAGTCCTTCTCGGTCAACCGCAAATGCGAACGGCGCAAATAGTCCGCCGGCTCGACGGGCTGCGTGGCCGCTTCTTTAGAACGCAGCTGCGCGACTGCATCGCAGTCGCCGCGAGCAGTGTAAATCGCTTCGAGCGGCGCAACGACTTGTGCAGACCCCGGCGCGCGTTCCACCGCTTCACGCAAAAATTGTTCGCCGTTACTCCAACCGCGCCGCTGATGAACGGCCGCCGCAGCAAGCAGAAACGGCACCGCAACCGCAGCTCGCAGCTTCTTATGCGTGCGCTCGATGATGGCGATCGCTTCCGATTCTTTCTGATGACGCAGAAGAAAATCGACGTAGTTGAGCGTGAGAAGCTCGTCGCCGAAATCATCGAAAAGCGATTGGTATGCGAGCTGCGCTTCCGTCAAACGGCCGAGGCGCTCGAGCGCCTTCGCGCGGTTGAGGCGCAGCGGCGCCACGGCGGGCCGGTTCTTGAGCGCTTCATCGAAGCACTCCAGCGCAAGTTCATCCTTGCCCTCGAGCACGTAGGTCGTGCCGATCTCGCACCGGGCTTTCCATGCCGGCACTTCATCGTCGACGACAAAATGCTTGTGCATGTGTTGGGCGTCGTCGATCGCCGCCTGATACATCGCGCGCGCTTCATCGTACCGCTTGAGCAGAACGAGCGCTTTAGCGGCGGAAAAATGCGCGTTCGGGTAATCGGGAGCGAAGCTCAGCGATTCACGCGCGTATTGCAAACCTGACTCCGGATCGTTGAGCCGCTCGATGTAAACGTCCGCGAGAACCTGCAAGCCATTCGCCGTGAAGGCGCGCGGCACGCCGTTCGCGAGCTCGCGCATGCGCAGAAGACCTTTGAGTGCGCGCTCGTTATCGAAACCCAGGTATGCGGTAATGCCGTAGTTGTACCAGTGAAACGGCTCGCCGGGTTCTTTTGCAACCGCCGACTCGAGAATCTCCATGTTGCGCGCGAATTTGTCCCGCTCCGCGACGACGTCCGACATATACCCGTGATGCACGATCCGGACCGGCGACATGATCGCGGGGATGCCGGTTGGAGAATCGTCGCACGCGGCAAACTCATGCACGGCGCCGCGGTAGCGAATCCGATCGTTATTTGGAAAAATGCGGTTGACGGCGTGGCTCATCCGTCCGCCGCCTTTGTATTGATCGGACTCGTTGATGCAGCGCACGTAGAGTCCGGTGAGGTGCGCCGGCACGCCCTTTAATTGGAGCAGCGCATGCTTCGATTCGGGCAGCAGTTCTTCGTCGGCATCGAGCTGGAAAATCCAGCGCTTCGTCGCCATTTTCAACGACTCGTTGCGCGCCCACCCAAAATCGTTGCGCCATTCGCGGTGCTCGACGCGGGCGCCGAACGAACGCGCGATCTCTACCGTGCGATCCGTCGAGCCGGTGTCGACGATATTGATTTCATCGACGATGCCGGCGACGCTGCGCAAGCATTGCTCGAGAAAACGCTCTTCGTTCTTGACGATCATGCACAGGCTGATGCCGGAAGGCTTTTGGGCCCAATCGCGCGGAGGCGCGGGCAAACCGAAGACGGCGGCACCGTTTCCAGGCGCCGGTTGCGTCGCCGTCCGGCGCGACTTTACTCTGAGGGGCATCGCTATATAGCATCGGCTTTCGTACGTGTCATCCTGAGGTATCGAAGGACCCTGAGCTTGTCGAAGGGCGGCCGAGCTTGTCGCGCCTCGATAAAACTCGGCCATGGTTCGATACCTCACCATGACAAAACAATACGCAACAAATCGTTACAGAAACTCAAAGGGCCCGCCGAAGCGAGCCCTCTGGTTTCGGTGTTAAGTTCCGGATTAACGGAACAGGCCGAGAACTGACTGAGCGTTGGCGTTCGACTGAGCGAGCACCGACGTGCCGACCTGCACCAGAACTTGGAGCTTCGTGAACTCCGTCGTCGCTTGGCCGACGTTGAGGTCGCGAATCGCCGACTCCGACGCCTGCAGATTGACCGCTGCGACGCTGTCGTTGTTCGCGTCTTCGTTCAGACGGACGATGACCGAGCCGAGCTGTGCGCGCTGGCCGAGCAGCGTGTTCAGCGCGTTGTCGATCTGGCCGATCGCATCTTCCGCACCGATGGAACCGTTGCCCGTTGAGGACACGGCGACGTTGATGTTCGAGATGCGCAGGGTCTGCGCGTTCGTGGCTTGGATGCCGATCTGCACCGTGTCGCCCTCGTCCGCACCCGACTGTACGCTGAGCGCCGGCTGGTTCGCGTTGGTGGACGCGGCAACCGCCTGGCTGACCTTGATGTACGAGGTCGTACCCGCGTCGGCCACGGTGACGTTGCCGATGGAGATCGTCAGACCGTCGATCGTCACCGTCGAATTGGCATTAACCAGCGTCGGCGAAACCGAAACGCCGTTGGTCGCCGAGGACAGGAACGTCACCTGCACGGCAACCGACGTGCTGCTGGTGTTCACGACCTGAAGTTCGATGGTGCCGTCTTGCGCAGCGCCCGCCGCCGTCGTATCGAACGTGTTGAGCGTCGTAACGCCTGCCACGAGATTTCCGGTGCCGTTGTTCAGGTTGCTGGCGAGAACCGCGTTCGACGTGATGTTGTAGTTCGCGTTCACGTACGGCTGGAAGCCGGCGTGGCTGCCGTCGAGCAGCGGCTGACCATTGAAGTTGGTGTTCTGCGAGATGCGGTTGACCTCGAGCAGCAGCTGCGAAACTTCCGCTTGCAGATTGTTCTTATCCGATTGCGAGTTGATGTCGCTGGCGGCTTCAACTGCGAGGCTGCGGATACGTTGGAGAATGTCCGTTTCGGTTTGCAGCGCGCCTTCGGCAACCGACGCGGCATTGTTCGCGTCTTGAACGTTTTGCGAAGCTTGCTGGAAACCGTCGACCTGCGTCTGCAGGTTCGTTGCGATGGCGAGACCGGACGGATCGTCCGCTGCCGAGTTGATGCGCAAACCACTCGAGAGCTGGGTAACGGTGTTTTGCAGCGTGGCTTGGTTCTTATCCAGGTTGTACTGGACGCTGTTTGCCAACAGATTGTTGGCGATGCTCAGACCTTGCATGTTTCCTCCGTGATCACACGCGAGTGTGAGTGACTAGTCGGGGGAGACTTCCTGTCCCCTTCGTTGTTCTTATCGGCGCCGGGCCAATGGACTTTAGGACTATTTAGTGGTTCTTCGGATCTTTTTTGCGCGGTTGAAGCGTGGCGCGTTCCACCGATGCGGCTGGAGCAGGCGCGCCCTGCTGGGCGGCGGCCGCAGACCGGTTGCTGCGCTGAATTTCTTCGTAGATTTCGGAACGGTGAACGGCGATCTCGCGCGGCGCTTCGATACCGAGCTTGACCTGGTCGCGATCGACCGCGACGACGACCACGCGAACGTTGTCGCCTACCATGATGGACTGATTGACTTTGCGGCTTAGGACAAGCATCGGTGCCCTCCTTGGCGTGCGCGCCGGGGCGCGCGGCTTCGTATCCTTCCGAACCTTCTATGCCGGCTGGGCGGTTTCCGCCGTTTCCTTGCGCGGAATCGGCTCGCGCACCGAGAAGCCCGAATTCTCGAGCATGACTTGGCGGGCGCGGCGCGTTTTGAGGTTCACGACGATGGGTGCGAGCAGGTTCATCGTCATCTCTTGCGCGTTCTTCGTAACTACGACCACGCACAGAATGGTGAAGTCGTCGGGCTGCTGAAGGTCGAGCGCCGCGGTCGCATAGGCCGGCAGGCGGGGCTCGTAGGCCGGAAAGACGTGCCATGGATCTGCCGCGGGCAACGCCACCGACGCATCTTCGAGCGACTGAAACCAAACAAAGTTGGGCTGCTCCGCGAGCGAGAGCGCCAGAAAGCGCCGCAGTGAGGCGAAGCCCGGAATACCCCAGGGAAATTCGATAACGTCGGCTTCGGCATAGGTGACTTCACCGAAGCGGCTCGTTATGAACGTGCTGTACTGGGACTCCATCGCGATTGTCATACTCCTGTCTGCGCCTTAGGTCAGATAGTCGAAGAGCGTTTTGGCTTCGAGCCGAGTGGTCGTGCCGTACGCTGCCTGCAGCGCCGTCTGCGTCTGCGAAAACTGTGAAATCACCTTAGCAATATCGGCATCTTCGATTCCCGACTGCACTTTGGTATCGTTAACAACCTGTGAATCGACGGCGGTGCCCTGATTGTTCAGATTCTGAATCGCGCTGCCGACCGTCGCGCGGGCGTTCACCGACACCTGCAGCACGTTGTCGATGTCGCCGATCTGCCGGCTGATGTTGCCGACCAGATCCGCTTGGGACTGAAGATTCATCGCCTCGACGAAATTCGAAGAGTTCGCGGCGCCTGCGCTCGGCGTATCCGTTATCTGAAACGGCTGCGATGAGGTCAAAGAAAGCTGCTGCGTTTTCGGATCGAACGATGCGGTCACGCCCGTGCCCGAGCCGTTGATGGCGGCTTGAACGCTGCCGATCGTGTCGACGGCAGGATTGAAAGTAAGCACGACGCCGTTCGGCTTGAGAGCCGACGAAATCGCGATCGAGATATTTCCCGAGGAATCCGGGGTGAACGCGGTCTTGAAGTTCGCCGAGTTCAGGAGCGTCGCATTTGTAAGCGCCGTGCCGCTCACATTTAGCGAGTTGCTGCTCTTGTCGACGATCGAGCCGTTGCGCAGCGTATCCCGAAGGGTGATGAGCGTCTGAAAGATGTCGGGCGAACCGTCGGTCGAATTGAAATTGAACGCCTGCTGCAGCGTTACGCCGCCGATCGACGACTGACCGTTCGCGAGCTGCACGTTCTGCTGTGCGAGATTGCCGTTGAACGCGACGCTCGAGACCGGTTGTCCGGACGTCGTTACGGGCGGCCCCGAGGGCGCCGCCGTTCCGCTGAACACATACTTGCCGGCGTACTGCGTATTGGCAACACCGATAGCCTCTTGAAGCAGATTGTCGACTTGTTGCGCCAGCGCTTGACGCTGCGTCGTATCCATCGTCGCGGAGCCGGCCTGCACCGCAATGCTGCGCGCACCTTGAAGAACGTCGCCGAGCGTCGACAGCGCGCCGTCTACGGTCGTCAACTGCGAGGTAATGTTCTGAATATTGGTCGAGGTTTGATTGCCTTGCGCGATTGACGTACGTACGCTTAGGTCTTGTGCGATCTGCGACGGATCGTCCGACGGCGCGTTCAGCTGCTTGCCCGTCGAAAGAACGTTGCCGTACTGCTGCTGCTGCGCGACCAAATTGTCGATCGCGCTGGTTTGACTATCGTAGATTGTCGAAGTTGCGATGCGCATGCGATTCTAGCCTCCGTGCTATACCGAGCGTTACTGAGCGCCGCCGAGCGTAGTGATGACCGTATTGAGCATTGAATCCAAGACGCTCATCGTCTTGGCCGCCGCCTGATACGCGTTTTGATACTTGATGAGATTCTGCGTCTCTTCATCGATGTTGATGCCGTCGATTCCTTGACGGACTTGGTCGATGTTCGAGCTGAGAGCGCTTTGCGCCGTCGCACCGGTCGTCGCCGTTTGCGTATCGACGCCCATCTGACTGACGAAGTTGCCGTAGTATTGGCCGAGCGTTTGCGTCGCTGCCGAAGCGATCGAAAATCCAGCGGCGTGCGCGTTCGCGAAGGTCGCCGTAACCGATTCCACGCCGGTGACCGGGTTAATGGAAATCGCCGAAACCGTAACATTTTCTTGCGGTGCCGCGCCGCCCGGCTGCGCGTCGATGGTGAGAACTTGCCCGACTTGCACGTTGCTCACGTTCGCCGGAAGCGCAATTGTTTGCGTTCCCGCCGCAACAGCCGCTGCGCTCGTAGTCTGAATCGCCGGGACGCCGGCGTTCGAGTTGAACATCTTCAGCAGCGCGTTTGCCGCGCCGTTGTCGTTGCTCCCCAACGCGTTGGTGCTGTCTTGCGCGACGCCGTTGATGCCGGAGGCCCCAAGCGCGCTAAGAATGCCCGCTCCGGTCGTTGGAGCATCCGCAATAGTAAACGATGCGCTCGGCGGGTTTGCGCCTTGCGCGGCGCGGTGCGCGGCGTCGATGTTGCCCGGATCGCGCGCAAAAACGATGCGCTGCGAGTTCACGTCGAACGACGCCGTCACGCCGTAGTGCATGCTGTTGACGTGGTTGATGAACGCGTCGATCGTCGAGTCCGACGTGCCGGTGTCATAGTTGAACGTTTGCGTAACGCCGTCCGCGGTTACTGAAAGCGTACCGGAAGTTCCGCCCGCGCCGGGCGGATTCGCGAGCGTGCCGTTGCCGTTGAGCGCCGCCGACGTGTCGACCGTATTGTTTGCCGAATTCATCGCTACGACGAGCGTTCCGGCGGCCGTGGAAGCCAATGCGGCGGGAAGCTGCGCCGGATTCGTAATCCCAACTTTGATGTTGCCGGCGGTGATCGGCAGATTGCCGACCAGCGGCTGAAACAGCGCCGTTCCCGCGACGCCGTTCTGGTCGTATCCCGCTTGCGTTACGCGGTTGGTCTCGTTTGCCAGCGCGGACGCAAATCCATCGAGCTGCTGCCCGTACGAGGTCAGCTTATTATTGTAGAGGTCGGCGAATGCGGCAAGTTGCCCGCTTCCGAGCGGAACGCCCGGAGCTCCGGGCGCCGCCGGCGGGTTCGTCTGGAAATCGATCTTAAACGCCGGCGTTCCGTTCGCCGCGATGCCGACGACGGGCTGCGCGAGATGATAGGTTACCTGATCGTTGACCAGCGCCTGACCGTTTACGCTCACGAGCGTCGAGCCGTCGGGCTGGATCGACGTTTGCGTCGAAATGTACTGCGAGAGTTGATCGATGAGCTGGTCGCGCTGGTCCTTGAACGTGTTCGGATTATCGCCCACCGCCGTGGACGCGCGAATCTGCGAGTTCAGCGCGGCGATTTGGTCGAGCAGACCGTTGACCTTGCCGACGATACCGCCGGCCTGCTGAAGCACTTGCGCCTGTTGCTGCGCGACCGTGTTCGATGCGGCGTTGAGCGCCTGCGCGAGCGCTTGCGCGGTCGTAAGCACGTTTGCACGCGCCGACGCGCTCGCCCCGCCGCCGGCTTGTGTGGCCAGCTGGTTTACTGCGGTTTGAAACGCCGCGTAATACGAACTGATGCCGTTGTTCGGCTCGCCGAACGACGCCTGAAGCGCCTGCAGCTGCGTTTGCTGCGTCGAGAAATAGTTTTGCGAAGCCGACGCACCGCGAAAGAGCGCATCGTACGAGTCCGCGTGAATGCGAGCGATGTCCGAAACGATCGAACCGTTTCCGTACGTGCCGGCAAAATGCGTGGACGTGAAGGGCGAACCGGCAATCGGCTGCATCTGTGTAAGATCGACGACTTGGCGCGATGCGCCCGGCGTGTTGACGTTGGCGATGTTGTCGGACGTGACGTCCGCCGCTTGTTGAAACGCCTGCAGGGCGTTGCCCATGAGGCCCATTCCGAAGAAACTGCCTAATCCGCTCATACTTTGCTGCTCATCAGGACGCTGGCACCCGGAGGCGCGACGTAGCCCCGGCGTTTGTACACGCCGGTGCGTTCCGTCATCGACTCTTGGAGCTTGGAGGTGGTTTTCACAAGACGCTCGAGTCCTGCGACGATGAGCGACTTGTTATTCGTAATCGTTATCCCGAGCGAGATGGAGCCGTACGCAAGTTCTGCCATACGCTGATTGAGTTGCCCGGTCAAATGCGGGGGCGCATACGAACACACTTGCTGCAGCGACATCGATCCGAATCCGCGCACCTGCATGCCCCGGCGCTTTGCGGAGGCCGATTGATGCGCGTTGCGCGCCTCGTTCAAGCCGCGGTCCGCGTCCATGATCGCCTCCGGCGTCCCATCGACGAGAACTTGCGTGAGCGCGAGCGCAGCAGTATTGAGACGGTGCATCGCAGCCGCCTCATCTTGCAACGCTCCGGCAAACGCTTCCCAAGAATCGCTCACGGTTCCAACTCCTTTGGAATCTGCGTTTTGGATTCGCGCGAGGCATCGGCGAGCACACTGCGCTTGAGCTGCTCTTCAAGCACTTTGGCAATGCCCATCGAGCCGCTTTGCGCGACGGACTGGGAACGCTGCTCGTCGAGCATCGTTTGAAACGTGTCTTCCGCGTTCGACTCTTGGCCGAAAATCGTTTCCTTCGGCACCGTGTCGCGCATCGCAGAAAACAGCATGTCGAGAAACACGCCTTCCAGCTGCGTCGCCGCTGTGTGAAGACGCTCGAGCGCTTGCTTCTGCGACGGCGTATACTGCGGCGCGGCGCTCTTTGCGACGTCCACTACTGGATCTCCAAGTCGGCTTGCATTGCGCCGGCCTCGCGCAGCGCCTGCACGATGGCGATAAGGTCGCGCGGGGTTACGCCCATCGTGTTCAGCGCGCGAACCACGCTCTGCAGGGTTGCCGCGCCGGCGACGAAGGTCAGCTGCCGCTTCTCCTCGGTTGCCGTCACGCGAGTATTCGTCTGCAAGCCGCCGCCGCTCGTGCTGAACGGCGCGGGCACGAATTTGTTTTCCGTCGCGATCGTAATCGACAGATTGCCGTGAGCGATGGCGCACGGCGCGAGTTTGATGTCGCCGCCGAAGACAATGGTCCCGGTACGCTCGTTCATGACGACCTTCGCGAGCTCGTCTTGCGCGAGCGAAACATCGCTCGCGTCGGCGAGAAACTGCACCGGGTTATTGTGATAGGCGCCGGGAAGCGCAACGTGCACCGTCTCCGCATCGAGTGCTCCCGCGGTGCCGCCGCCGAAGCGGTGGTTCAGCGCGCTCGCCAGATTCGCGGCCGTCTTAAAGTCGGGCGTGGTCAGCACGTAATTGAAGCCGTCGCCGTTTTGAATCGGCGTGATCATGTCGCGCGCGATGACCGCGCCGTTCGGAATGCGGCCGGCCGTGGGGTGATTTTTCGTCGTGCTGGTCGCGTCGAAACCGGCGGTGAAGCCGCCGATCGATAGCGGTCCCTGCGCCGTTGCGTAGACCAGATTGTTTGCGGCTTTGAGCTCCGTCATGATCAGCGTGCCGCCTTGAAGGCTGCTCGCATCGCCCATCGCGGAAACCGTGACGTCGACATTGTCGCCCGAATGCGCGAACGGCGGCAGCGTCGCGGTCACCATGACCGCCGCAACGTCGCGCGTGCGCACTTCGTTGCTGGTCGTCGAGACGCCGAACGACTGCAGCACGTTTTGGATCGAATGGCTCGTGAAAATCACCGACGTTGAATCGCCGGTTCCGTTCAGACCCGTTACGAGTCCGTACCCGACCAGTTGATTGCCGGTGACGCCCTGGACGTGCGCTACGTCTTTGACCATCACGCTGGTAGCGCGTGCGGGCACGTACGCAAAAAGCGCGAGCGTAACGATCGTGCAAAAAATCTTCTTCATCATTAAAACAGCCAACCTAGAATCTTACGAATCAGCCCGACGTTCTTCTCCTGGAAGTTTCCGCGGAAAGCGGCTTGCACGTCCGCGACGCGCGAGGAGAGCACCGTGTCGGTACTATCGATGTCTTCCGTCCGAACGAAACCGGTGATGTGCAGCACCTGGTCTTGGCCGTTCACCGTCATTTTTTGATCGCCCGAGATTTCGAGCGCGCCGCTGGGCAGCACGCCGACGACCGTCGCTTCCAAATCGCTGATGAAGGTGGTCTGACCGTTTTCGGTTTTGGAACTTTGTGTACCGGTCTGACCGCCGATCGAGCTCGGCAGGCGAATGAAGCCTAGAATCGACGGTCCGCTCGAACTGCCCGTTCCGCTCGAGGAACCGACGTTGAACTGCTTGCTGTTGTTGGAAACGTCGCTGCTGAAACTTTGAACGCTGAAGTTGTACTGGACGTGGAGCAGATCGCCGATTTGCGAAGCCCGGTGGTCGGGCCCCAAACGCAGCGGATGCCCGGCGCCGGCCGGCGGCGGAGCGGCAACATAAAGCGTGTCCGCCATTGCCGTCATCGGCAGCAGCGCTGCAAGCAGCACAAGAGCAACGCGTTTATGCATTAGCGATCGCCTCCCGAAATATCGAGTTCCACGGTTGCCGGCCCGGTTACGACGCCCGACAGCGCCTTATGGGTCGACGGATTGAAGACGAATACCTGATCGCCAAGACCCCCGCCGGTGCGCGCAATCGCATCGGCCGAAACCGCGACGCCGTTGTCGCGCACGATAAACACGATGGTCGATCCCGCTTTGACGATCTGATTGACGGCAGTCTCCTGTAGAGTTATCGGCTGATCTTTGAGAACGCCGCTTTCCACCCGGCGGCCCACCAGCACGTCGGTACCGTTTCCGGCGCGGCCGGCGTACGGCACACGCGCCATCTTGAGGTCCGCGGCGGCGAGCACGGTGCCGGCCACAAGGTCATGTGCGGCAACGGCGGTCTCGACGTACTGCTGCACGCGATAGCCCACGAGCACGGTGCGATCGAGATGGCCGTCCACCTCGATCCGCACCGGCACGTTGACGAACGCGTTCGTGCCGACCGGCGATTGCGCGCGCAGATCGACACGTCCGTCGGAGACGACTTGATCGGGAACGGCGGACACGGGAACGTACGCGCTGCCCGCATCGTGCGGGAGCGCGGCAACTTCTCGCTGCGCGAGCGCGACGATGCGCTTGCCGCTGATCAGCTGCGTGCTCTGAGCCCGCACCGCGCAGGGTGCGAGCGCAGAGATCAGCATCACTGCAAGCGCAAAAACGGCGCGCATTAGCCTTGCTTCATCTGCACTGCCGTTGCCAGCATTTGGTCGGAAGTGCTAATGGATTTGGAGTTGGCTTCGAACGCGCGCTGCGCAACGATCATGTTCACGATCTCTTGCACGACTTGCACGTTGGAGTTCTCGAGATATCCCGCTTGAATCGATCCGGTACCGTTCAGGCCCGGCTGCGACACGACCGGCGCACCGGACGCCGCCGTTTGCGTGTACAAATTATGCCCGCCGACCGGGGAGAGGCCGGCGGGGTTCACAAAACGCGCGAGCTGCACTTGGCCGAGTTGCTGCGGCTGCGTCGAACCGGGGACGAGCGCGGTAACCGTGCCGTCGGGACCGATCGAAATAGACTGCGCGTTCTGCGGAATAGTGATCTGCGGCTGCATGAAATAGCCGTCAGCCGTTACGAGCGCGCCGTTCGCGTCTTGCTTGAACGACCCGTCGCGCGTGTAGGCCGTCGTGCCGTCCGGCATCGTCACTTGAAAAAAGCCGTCGCCCTGGATGGCCATGTCGAGCGCGTTGCCGGTCTGAATCAGATTGCCTTGCGAGAAAATTTTCTCGGACGATCCGACTTTCACGCCCAAGCCGACCTCTTGTCCAACGGGAACCACGCTAGCGCCGACGGGTGAACCCGGCGCGCGCATTTGCTGGTAAACCAGATCCTGAAAACGCGCTTCGTTACGGCGAAAGCCCGTGGTGTTGACGTTGGCAAGGTTATTCGAAATGGTGTCCATGCTGAATTGCTGGGCTTCCATTCCGCTCGCCGCCGTGAAGAGTGCTCGCATCATGATGCTTTCGAGGCTCCTTTATTGTCCCGAAGTGCGGCCGACGTTCGCAATTGCGTAGCCGTTCGCAGTATCTTGCGTTTGAATGACTTTTTGATTGGCTTCGAACCAGCGTTGCGCGGTAATGAGATCGACCATCGAGCGCACCACGTTCGCGTTGCTGCGCTCCAGATAGCCTTGATTGATCGAAGAGGCGGTGTCGGCAGCGGGGCGGCCTGCGCCGGTGTCGACGAATTGATTGTCGCCTTCCGGACGCACGGCGGTCAGATTTCCAAACTGCACGACGCGCAGCGAATCGACGACCGCGCCGTTCTGATGAACGTCGCCGTTTTCGGAAATTTGTACTGCGCCGGGCTGCAACTGAACCGGACCGTTGCGTCCGATGACGCGGTTGCCGTCCATGGTCACCAGATAGCCTTGCGCGTCGCGTGCGAACTGACCGTCGCGGGTGTACCGGATGCCTTGCGGCGTCTGCAGCGTGAAAAATCCGTTGCCTTGAATGGCGAGATCGAGCGTGTTGCCGGTATTTTCCAGCGTGCCTTGTTCGAAGACGGCCGGCGTGTCGAGGACTTGCGCGCCCGTTCCAAGCGCACCGACGTACGCACGCGAAGGCGCGCTGCCGATGTTCCCGCCGGGCTGATTCTGCAGCAGATACACCCGTAATTCAGGCGCCGACTGCACTTGCAGCAGCGTGCGTTTAAAGCCGCTGGTATTGACGTTCGCGAGGTTGTTCGCGATATTGTCGGCCTGCGACTGCGCTACGAGCGCTCCGGACGCCGCGGTATAAAGTCCCCGTACCAAAAGCAAACCCTCCGCACGGTTAGGTCGTACTCGGCAGTAACCTCGTACACGCGAAACCTTCAATCGATCCGGTTTCGCCGTGGCTTCCACCCCGTGCGAGAGGGTAGTCCAGCCACGTTCACTTCAATCTATCGGCAAGGTTGCTTGCGAGTTTAGCGGGCCGGCTCACGCGGTTGGGCACCCGGAGTGGGAGCACTCGCCGGCGGGACCGCTGCTTGTCATCGTGAGGTATCGAACGACCCTGAGTTTATCGAAGGGCGACCGCGCAAGCCTCGACGGGCTCCGCCATCCTTCGATACCTCAGGATGACAATTCTAGTGCGCCCGGCCCGGACGTCCTGGAGGTGTGTGATGTTCACAGGACGTCCGCGGGCGGAAGATCGGTAAGAGGGGCTGCGTAGTTAAAACTCGACTTCGTAGAGATACGAACCGGCGATGTGCTCGCAGTTCACCGTTTCGGACGTATAGCGCGTCATTCTGGCAGAGAGCAGCGCTGCGTCATCCAACCAGCGGTTTCCGCTGCTGGCGAACAGGCTCGACGCGGCGAGGCTGCCGGACGAGGTCAAATCGATCTTGACCTGCGCCGTGCCGCCGATGTTTTGCTCCGCCGCGATCGCCGGCATCTCAAAGAATGGCGTTCCGTCGATCGCGGCCGGCGCATTACATCCGGCTTTGTAGGTCATCACGCCGACGTGCACCGGCCCTAATGGGACGAGGTGAATGTTGGGCGACGCCGCGGAAAACGCGAGCACGATCGAGAGTAGCAAATTCATGTGGTCTCCTTTGTGTTGCCGCGATGGGGAGGCGGCAATACGCACGGTATAGGGCCACAGCGTGAATGCAGCATAAACGTCCGGAGTTTTACGGTGCGTTTTCGGAGGTGTTCTATACAAATGGTGAACGGAGGACACCAACATGACGGACCGAGTCCGCGCACAGATCCCACGGAGCACGCTCGAAGACGCCGAAGGCGGACGCGCCACCGTGCTCGTTACCGCACGCAGCCAAGCATCCGGCCTCTTCCAAGGCTGGGGACCGAAACTGTAGCGGAATCACCACGACAACGCGAGGGCCTGCGCCTCGTCGCCCGATAGGGCGGCGCCCTCTTTCAGCAGTGCATCGATTTCGGCATCGGGGAGCTGCTCGCGCAGCAACTGCAGGGCCTTTTCACGCGACGCACATTCGGTGTGCGTGCGGCTGAAGTACAGACCGGTAAAAGCCTGATCGGAGAAGCCTAAGAGCCGCGCCGCAATATGCGGATGGCGTTCGACGGCGGCAAGCGCGCCAAGGTGCTGTACCGCCGCGGCGCTATTCACAGGACTTTCCGCTTCGCGCGCAAGGATCGCGCCGCGCCGTGCGGACTCCTTTGCTGCAGCGAAATCTCCAACGGCAAGATGATACACGGCCAGATTCGTTAATGCGACAGCTTCCTGTGACGTGTCTCTGCGACGCTCGAAAATCGCTTTAGCCGATCGCGCGAGTAAAATTGCGCGCTCCGGATCGTCGAGTGCGAAATACGCATCCCCCATATGGCCGAGGATGTAGCCTTCGTACAGATCGTCTTCGAGCGCGCGGGCGAGCACAAGGGCGCGCTCGTAAAGCGGCAAGGACTGCTTTAACGTACGTCCGGTGTAGATGTTTTGTGCGCGGCGCAGCAGCGCACGCATGAACAGCCGCCGGTTTCCCAACTGCTCGGCGAGGTTTTGCGCGTGAACGAGTGCGACTTCCGCATCTTCATGGATGCCTGCCCGCGCCAACGAAAAACCCACGGATTGCGAAGCATACGCTAAGTGTGGAGCGTCGGCCAGCGTTTCAAAAGCTTCGCGCGCGTGCTGCCCTGCCTCGAGGGCCTGCGGGGTAAGGTAGAGCGAGTTGCCGGTTTGAGCCAGCACCAGCCACAATCCCGCGCGCGAGCTCGGCGCAGCGTTTTCCGGAAGAACTTCGAGTGCGTGCCGTGCGCGATGCATCGCCTCTGCGTGAAGGCCCAATTCTTGCCACAGGTCCCGCGCAGCGGCGATAAGTTCGGCGCCCATGCACGCGTTGCCGCTTTCAATGCAATACTCAATCGCCGCACGTACGTTGTCGATCTCGGGCTGATACCGTAAGAGCCATTCGCGAGCGTTTGACGCGCCGTAGCTGTCGTCGGCCTCGCGCATTAACGTCAAAAAGTACTGCGCGTGCTCTTCCCGCGCCGGCGGCAGCTCGCTCAATTCGCGCAGTTTTTCGGTGGCGTATTGCTGCGTTATTTGCAATAGCCGGTATCGCTCTTGCTGTGCATCGGCGTCCGCCAGCATCAGCGACTTTGTCACCAGCGGCGAAAGCACATCGAGTACGTCGCAGTCCGGAAAGTCTTGTCCGAACATCCACTGCGCTGCACGAACGGTAAATCCGCCGGCGAAGACGCCGGTTCGGCGCAGCAGAGCTTGCTCTGCCGGCGAAAGCAGTTCGTAACTCCAATCGATCAATGCCCGCATGGTCTTGTGCCGCGGCAACGCCGTGGAACTGCCGGTGGTCAGAATGCGGAAATGCTCCTCCAACTCCGCCTGCAGCCGCGCCAAGCTCAGAATGCTTACACGGGGCGCCGCGAGTTCGATCGCGAGCGGAATGCCGTCGAGCCGCCGGCAAATCGTGTTGACGATGGCGGCATTCCGATCGTTCAGTTCGAACTTCTTTTCCGCTGCCTTGGCTCGCTCGACGAAGAGTGCAACGGCGTGTTCTTCGGCAAGCGCGGAAAGGCGGACCACGTCTTCACCTGCGATGCTGAGCGGTTCGCGGGATGTTGCAACGACGCAAACGTCCGGACAGTTTTGTAGAATCGCCTCGCACGTGCGCGCTGCCGCAGTCACAAGGTGCTCGCAGTTGTCCAGAATCAGCAGCATTCGGCGTTTCTGAAGCGCGGCGAGTAAAGCATCTTGCACGGTACGGCCGGGCGCTCCGGACCAGATGCCGAGCGCGGAAGCGATGGCCGACGCGACGTAATGCGGATCGGAGACGCTGGCAAAGTCGACGAACCATACCCCGTCAGCAAAATGCTCCCGAAGCCCGGCACCCGCTTCAAGTGCCAGCCGCGTTTTCCCAATACCCCCGGGTCCGGCCAGCGTTATCAAGCGCGATCTGCGCAGGAGATTCTTGACCTGCGCGAGGTCGTCGTCGCGGCCAACGAAGCTCGTCAGCTGAAGCGGCAGATTTGTCCGGCTTGGCGGCGTCGCGAGCGTCGCAGACATCGCAGATTCGACGTGACGCGCGGCGCGCTCCAACGTGCTACGTTCTTGCACGTGCGCAAAGCGGTCGCGAAACTCGGGGGAGGGCTCCGCATTGATCTCCAGCATGGCCGCGCGATACTGCGCGAGGAGCTCGGCGGCGGCGGCGGGGCGGTTCGCTTCCAGCTGCGCGTGGATCAGCGTCGCGTAGGCTTGCTCGTGAAACGGATTTCGCGCGAGCAGAAGCCGGGCGGCGTGCACATCGTTCGTGCGCGATACCAGATCGGCGAGCAAGGCTTCGTATATGCCGGCTATTCGCTCGCGCTCGCTAACCGCCCATTCTTCGTATGTTCCCTCGAGAAAATCACCGCCGTACACTTTTAAGGCGGCCTGTTTGTCGTTTACATCTTCGCTGCGCGCCAATTCATCGAAGCGCCGAACGTCGAACTCCGTGTTTCCGACCCAGCGCACGACCGATTTGTCCGCGAACAGCAGTTCATCCGCGTTGTCGTGCGCGCTTCGCAAGGCGTGACGAATCGACGAAAGCGCGGTGCGCAATCCCTCGCGCGCGCGTTCGGGTTCGAAATCGTTCCAGAACAGTTCGAGAATGCGTTCGCGCGCGACGTCGTGCCCTTGGTCAGCGACAAGAAATGCCGCAAGCGCGCGTGCCTTATGCGTGGGCGGGGGAGGGGCGGCACGGCCGTGCACCCACAACTCGAATCTGCCTAGCGTGACAAGCGCCGACTGAAGGGTTACCGCCGCCGACTGTATGGCCATTGCGTTGCCTTGCCTCGGCGCCAGCTTATCTTACGTGGGGCCCGGCCCGCAAGTCCGGGTAGAACGGTAGCGAAAAATCGTTCCGCAAACCGGCCGGCAAACGTTCCAGCCGCGCGCAGTTCCTGGTACCTACCGTGGAGCTGCCGAAGTTACATGCCGCCGAACGCGTATGAATAATTGCGCAGCGAAGGCCAAATTAGCGAGAGCGGCGCGATAGGATCGCGAAGTACCCAAATCGGCAAATTGGTTTCGTACGGCATCGCGAGCGGATTGCGGAAGGTTTGCACGCGCTGCACCGAGCGGTAATACTTGAGCAATTCCGGACCGTTCACGTCGATCACCACGTCGCCGCTGTACTCTCGCGGTCCCCAAATCCAGTAATTATTGTTGCTGCTGATTACCGGCGGCAAGCCGTATCGCGGACCGTACAGTTGCATTGCGGAGGCCTCGCCGAAATTGTGCGCGTAGATCGCGGCGACCTTACGATCCGCCGCGGGCAGATTTCGGTAAATCTTCGCGACACTTTCTGTAAGCTGCGGCCAGCCGGTCATCTCGGCGTAAAATTGAATCGGCGTGGAGTTCGGGGCGTCGCCGACGTGAAACTGAATATGGAAGAGGTTGCCCAGAACTTCTTGATATTTGATATAGGTGCCCATCGGCAGCACGGGCAGCACGAACGGCGTCGACGGAATCGCGAACGCGGCGACGATCGAAATGATTGCGATGCGCCACCGCCGCCGCACGCCGGTCCACCGCTCGATTGGCACCGCGCCCGCTGCGATCATGAAGGGATAGATCGCCGCGGGATAATACGCTTTTGCTGCGAGCGGCCACATCATCGCGATCAAAAGTAGATAGCAGTATCCTAAAAACCGCGTGCGCTCGTGATACAACAGCCAACCCAGGCCAACGAGCCACACGATGGAGAGCAGCGGGCTCATGATCATGATTTGCTGAACCGGAAATGGCGGCCACGTCAGCAGAAACTTACCGTAATCGTTGTGCAGCAGCTGCAGCATCGGGAAGTGATAATGCCATTGCCAGAGAGCATTGGGCAGCAGCAGCCCAACGGCAAGCGCGACTCCGCCCGCAAACCATGCGTTCTGCATCACGCTTCGCTGGCGCGTGAACGCGAGGCCCAGGACGAGCGCGGTTGCAAAAAACGCGACGCTGTACTTGCCCCAGCCTGCTAATGCGACGAGCCCACCTGCGAGCAGCCACCACTTCGGCGAGGCGCGGCCCTTCACGATCCGCAGGGCAATGAGTGCAATGAACGGCCAGATCGCCATTTCGATGGTGTCCGGCGACAAGCGCGCGCCGAATGCCATCATCTCGGGCGCAACGATAGTCACGAGCGCGGCCACTATCATTGCGAAAACGCCGCCGCCGAACTCGATCGCGCAGATGCAGGACGCGTACGTTGCGACCGCGGCAAAAATTGCGGGGATCGCGCGCAAGGCGAACAGTGAAATCCCGAAGGATTGCGAGAACGCGGCGAGCAGGGGCGCAAGCGGCGGCTGATCGACGTACCCGAAGTCAGGATACCGTCCGCAGATAATGAAGTAGAGTTCGTCCCTGAAGAAACCGTAGTGCGGGTTACCGGCTAGGTGCAGGGCCAGCGCCACCAAAGCCGCGATCAGTGGGACATAGCGTCCGGCACGCAGCGGCCGGCGCCCCAGCGGGCGGATTTCACCGAGCTCGACTTGAACGGGACGTTCGAGTAGCACGCTTGCCTAGTTACTCCTCCGAAGCGGTATACCCGCTCGGGCGCGGGAGGACCACAACATGAACGGCTTACGGGTTCGCGTCGGTTCTAACGAGCATCGGGAACTTTTCTGCAAAAGTTTCATCTCGACGCACGACGCATACGATCCGCGTGATTTGCCGTGGCCCGATCTGGACGAGAATGCGCTCGCGCGCTTGCGCTCGATTCCCTTTTGGGGAACCGCGCTTCAAATCGAGCGCAATGCAGGTTTTCTCGTGAACGCGTTCGCGCAGACGATCGACGATCCGCTGATTAGGGAAGCTGTCGCGCTTCAGGGGTTTGAGGAAGACCGGCACGCGCTCATGATCGGAACCCTCGTCGAGCGTTACGCCTTGAATGCCGAGGAGCCGGACGAGCTGCCTAAACCGACCAAACGCGCCTTCATCGATTTCGGCTACAACGAATGTTTGGATTCGTTTTTCGGTTTCGGCATTTTCCGGCTGGCAGCTCGCGCACGTGCATTACCCGATGAGTTGATTTCACTGTTTACCCGCGTCATTCACGAAGAGGCGCGCCATATCGTCTTCTTCGTCAACTGGGTTGCGTACGATCGCGTGCGCAGCGGGTACCGGTGGCCTGTCTTACAAGTGCCCGGAGTAACGGTTGGGTACATTCGATCGCTCGCGCGTCTCATCAAGCTCGCTGCGGGCGGACGAAAGAATCAGCAAGCGCAAACGTACGGCAACGCATTCAACGAATTGAGTTTCGACGAATTGACGCTGCGCGACTTCGTGCAAGCCTGCCTCGACGGCAACGACGAGGAAATGCGCAAGCTGGATCCGCGGCTGCTCAAACCGCGCGTAATTCCGGCGATCGCGCGTTTCGCGCTCAGGTTCACGCCGCGTAACGGCAGGCCGGCGCCGCAAACAAAAACGGCGCCCGAAGGCGCCGCTGTGGATAAAGAACCGGTCAGCTCGTAGACTACATCTGCATGCGCGAGATTTCGGTGTAAGCGTCGAGCAGCTTGTTGCGAATCGCGAGCGTGAACTCCATCGCAAGATTTGCTTCTTCCACCGACGAGACGACTTTGCTCACATCGTTCGTACGGCCCGTGGCCAAGTCGCGCGTGAGCTGATCCGACTGCGATACTTTGTCGCTCACGTCGGTCAGGAATGACTTCACCGCGTCTTTGAACGATCCGCCGCTCGCCGCGGAGGCGTCAGGTATGGTTTGTGAGGCCGGGTCGCTCGACGTGCCGATATCCGGAACGAACGAGCCGGGGATCGCCTTCGACATGGCGGCGTTATAGGACGAATTGATATCCATCGTATTTCCTAGGAGCGCAGCAGGTTGAGTGCCGCGTTGGTCATGTTACGCGCTTCTTGGATCGCGGTGACGTTCGCCTGATACGCGCGCGAAGCAGCCATCATGTCGACCATCTCTTTGACTACGGAGACGTTCGGGTAATGCACGTAGCCGCGTGCGTCGGCATCGGGATTGCTCGGATCGAAGACGAGGCGATCGGGGCTGTTGTCCTGCACGATGCCCAGTGCTTGCACGCCGCCGCCCGCGTTCGGCTGGGCATCGCCGTCGCCGCCGACGACGGGTTCGACGTCACCGGATTTCTCCGCATACACGACGAGTTGCCGTTTAAACGCGCCGCCTTGTGCGGTGTGCGTCGTGTTGGCGTTCGCAATGTTGTTTGCGATCACGTCCATTGCGAGGCGTTCCGCCGAAAGACCGGACGCGCTAATCTCGATAGAGTTGTAGAAGTCCACTAATGCGTCTGCTCCGTAATCGCTTCCCGGAGCCGTGCAAACTGCACTTGCAGCAGCTGCGACATCGTCTGCGAGTATCCCGAGTTCTGCGAGAGCTGCGCCATCTCTTGATCAATGTCGACGTTGCTGCCGTCGGCACGCATTTGATCGGTTTGGTCGATCTGCACCTGTGGATCGAATGGCTGGCCTGCCTGCGATGTGCCGAACTGACGATCGTCGTTGGTTGTCAGCGGCAGATCGTCGCTCGAAGTCTCGCCTACGGCGGCCGCAAGCGCATCTTTAAAGGAAACGCTTTGCCGGTGATAATTCGGCGTGTTGACGTTCGCGATGTTGTTCGAAATCGCGGCGTGTTCGAGATCCGCGCCCGAGATCGCGTTGCTCAGCATGTCGACCGTGGAACCGAAGCCCACTCCCCCGATATCAGCCATCAAGATGACTTATCGGCCGCCCAAGGCATGCGTTTAAGCGAACTGGGTTGCGTGCAGGCGGGCGTAGGCGCCGCCCTTGGCCAGGAGCGCTTCGTGCGATCCCATCTCAACGACCCGGCCGGCTTCAATGTAAAGGATGGTATGGGCGCGCCGGATAGTCGAAAGGCGATGCGCGATGATGAGGGTGGTGCGCCCCGGCAAGAGCCGGTCCAGAGCCTGTTCGATCAGCGCCTCCGAGTGACTGTCCAGCGCGCTGGTCGCTTCATCTAATATCAGGATCCGGGGATCGCGCAGAATCGCCCGCGCGATCGCTATGCGTTGGCGCTGCCCGCCCGACAGGCGTAAGCCCCGTTCCCCGACCTCGGTCCGGTAACCATCGGGGAAACCCAAGATGAACTCTTCGGCGTTAGCCTCGCGCGCCGCGGCACGCACTTGTTCGTCGTTCGCCTCCAGCCGGCCGTAACGGATGTTCTCGGCGATGCTGCCGCGGAACAGCTGCGCCTCTTGCGGCACGATGCCGATGGCCGCGCGAAGGTCGGCAAGCCGTGTACCGGCGAGATCGACGCCGTCGATCGTGATGCGTCCACGCTGAGGTTCGTAGAAACGCGGCACGAGGTTCACGATCGTCGTTTTGCCCGCACCCGACGGCCCGACGAGCGCGACGATCTCTCCGGCCTGAATTTCAACGCTAAAGTCGTCCAGTACCGGCGGCTCGTCAACGGAGTACGCGAACCGGACGCCCTCGAAGGCCAAATGCCCGCGAACGTCTTTAAGCGCGACCGCTCCCGGCTTGTCCGGCCGTTCGACCGGAAGATCGAGAATTTCGTACACGCGTCCCGCGCCGACGACGGCTTTGGTGAGTTCACCGACAAATGCCGCAAAGCGGTTCATCGGGTTGATGAGGTTCGCCAGCAATCCCCAATAAAAAAACAGTTCGCCGACGTTCAATCGGCCGACCACGACCTCGCGCGTCGAAAGCCAAATAATCGCAACGACCGCGCTCGACATCAGCGCGGAGAGCACGAGCGGCTGCGTTTGAATGAACTGCGTCAGCTTCATGTACGTGCCGAAATAGTCGTCGTTGCGGCGGCGGAAACGCTGCGATTCGAAATCTTCCCGGCCGAACGCTTTGATGATGCGCTGGCCGGTAAGCGCTTCGGTTAGCGTCGACGACAAATCAGCGATGCGCTGCTGAGAACGTACCGTGCTGGTCGAGATTAAACGCTGAAACCTTGAAACGGCGAGCGAAATAATCGGCGCTACGACGATGAGCGAACATGTCAGCAGCCAGTCCAATTTGACCATGACGATAAACGACGAAAGAAACGTCACGCTATTCGTGAGCAGCTGTGGAAGCGACGTCGTAACGGCGTCGGTCATGATCTGCAGGTCGCTATTGAACCGCGATATCAGATCGCCGGGCCGCCATCGCGCAAACTCCCCCAGCGGCAGGCGCAGAATACGCTCGAAGAGCTGTGCGCGCATCTTTGCGATGAGGTGCTGACCGCTCCAGGCCATGATGTAGGTCTGGCCGTATGTGGTAACCGCGCCGAAAACGAGGGCCGCAAAGATGATCCCGAGCATGACGTAGAGTGCGTGAACGTCCGGATGCCGAGCCGTAATGACCCGGTTGATGATCTGACCGAATCCCCACGGCGCAACCAAGTTTGTCAGGCCGCCGACCGCGCCGAGCACAAACGCAAGGGCCAGTCTGGGGTAATACGGACGCGCATCCTGCGCCAGGCGCGAGAGCGTTCTACCTCGGGTCATCGCACCTGCCTTGCGGCCGCGGCACGCTGAAACCTCTTGCCCTGTTTGCGGTACATGAGAATGAAAAGTTTCCGGGAGAAAACATAGTGGACTGCTACTTCCATTCAAACGTGCCATCCGTTTCCGCCTGCGCCGATTGCGGCAAGCCGATTTGCGCGACGTGCCGCGACAGCGCCGGGGCATGCCCCAGTTGCCGTCTTGCCGCAAAGATCGACGCAGCGTCGGCAAGCCGCAAAGCGGTCGCCGGAGAAGTGCCGCCGCGCTCGCAGCAGTGGTGGCGTCAGCAGCAGCAAACGCAACAGCAAACGCAAGCGCAGCCCGCGCCGCAGCCGCGCGCAACGGTGAGCGAACCGATGGACCCGCCGGAGTCGCGCGCTCTGGTCGCACTCGGTTATCCGCTCTGGCCGCTCGCGCTCATCGGACTCTTCGATCGCAAACAATCCCGCCGTTTGCGCAAGCATGCGTATCAGGCGCTTGGATTCAACATCGGCATGGCGGCCCTGTACGGCATCCTCACGCTTCTTACGAGCATTCCGCTCCTGGGAATTAGCGCCGGACTAATGCTGGCGTTCATTCTGCCCGTGTTTATCGTACTGAGCGTGTACTACGGCATCAAAGCATGGCACGGCGATGACGTGCACGTGCCGATCATCAGCGATTGGCTCGAAGATAAATTGCCTGCCTAACTACCGCGCGGTGGGCGCGATCGACGCGGCTTCTGAAACAATGTAATCGATCGCGCCGCCCTTCCAATCGAACACACCGGAGTGATCCGCCCCATTAGCGAAGTCGATCTCCGCGTCGCTTCCCAAGCGCTCTAATTCCTGCTGCAGCAGCGCTACCGGTGCGTCGAGATGAAATTCATCCCGCGTACCGACAATGATGTGCAACTTGCCGCGCAACTTCGGCCCGAGCGCCGCCCAACGATCGCGCAGGATGCGCGCGATATCGTAATGCTCCTCCCAATACCGCTCGACGTTTGGATCGATAACGCCCGTTTTGCGATCGAAGAGCGGCTCGGGTTTTCCGTCGGCCGCCCGCGGACTAAACACCGCATCGAATGATTCGAATTGTTGACGCTCCCAGCCGGCTCCCACGACGAACCGGCGCAGCGTTTGTCCGTCGATCGTGTAATCGCGTCCCGCCGGATCCGTAAAAAAGTTCTGAGGCGGAATGCGCGTTAGATCCGGTCCGGTAAAGTTGCGAAAATCCACCGGATCCGGCGAGAGCGACCATTCTGCGCCGAAAAGATCGGGATACGCGACTTGAAGCCAGAGCGCCGACCAGCCTCCCGATGAATGGCCGACGACGAACCGTTCATCCGGAGTACCGATCGCGCGAAAACGCGCTTCGGTTTTGGGAATCAATTCCGTCGTCAGCGCGTCGCCCCACGGGCCATTGTTGGCGGAGTCCGCAAATTCTTGATCGCCGCCGTCGAACATTCCGTTGAGAAGCACAACGATAAACTCGCGGTGAAGGCGCCGCATTGGCCGCTGAAAATCCAGCTCGCTGCGCACGTCAATTTGGCCTACACCGCCGAAACCTTGAATCCAATACAAGACGGGATATCGCTTTTGCGGTTCTTTGTAGTAAGAGTCGGGAAGCAGCACGTACGCGTCCATGTCGACTTCCTGGCCCCAAAACTGCGAGAGCAGCGCGCTGGGCATTTGAACGTGCAGATATTGCGGCTCGCCGGCAACTGCGAGGCAGCGGCACACCAGCAGTAAGGCGATGAGAAACAACAACACCCGTTTTATCGCCATATCTCAGTCTTTCGAGGTAAACTGCTGATAGCGCTTTAAGAACTCCCGGGCGGCGACTTCGTGATCGATCACGGGCTGCGGATACTCATCCTGTGCGAAGAGCGGTAATTCAATTTGCGGCGTGGCTGCGCGCGCGGCGCCGATTGCGCCGGCCGGGAGATGCGCGAGTTCGGAAATCCAGCGCTTTGAATACGAGCCGTTCGGATCGAAACGGCGCGCCTGTTTGCGCGGGTTATAAATTCGCGGATAGGCGGCGAGATCTGCGCCGACTCCGGCAACCCACTGCCAATTTCCGACGGCGAGCGCGGGTTCGTCTTCGATTAAATGTTTTTCCCACTCCGTAAGGCCGACGCGCCAGTCCACGCCCAGATCGAAGCACAAAAACGATGCCGCTATTGCGCGTACTCGCGGATGCATCCATCCCGTTGCATGCAACTGGCGTATCCCCGCATCGACGAGCGGATATCCCGTTCGCCCCGAGCGCCAAGCATCCAACGCGGGATGGGACTTCGCAAACGCAAAGTCGTGCATCTTCTCCTGCAGCGGCTCCCGCTCGGTTTGCGGATTGTACCAGGAAAGCTGCAGGAAGAAGTCGCGCAGCGCGATCGATCGCAAAAACTGTTTGAGCGAACCGCGTTCCTCGGCGAGAAGAAACGGATCGTCGATACGCCGGCGCGTAAGGCGGACGATCGTCCGAGCAGCAATCGTGCCAAAGGAAAGATCGGCACCCAAATTCGACGTGCGGTCCTCGGCGGGAGCATTGAGTGCAAAAGCGTATTGCAACCCGTCGCCCGCGAGAAAAGCCTCGAACTTTGCTTGCGCCTGCGGCGCGCCTGCATCCATCGCGGCAAACGTCGATCCAAAATCGCCCGGCTGCGGCAGAGGTTCGCTTTGCAGATCCGTGTGCGCAAACGAGAGGAGGAGCGGAATTTCGAACGATGCCGGTTCGAGTTCGCGCCAAAGCTCGTGATACGGAACGAACGCGCGATAACCGTCGCCTGCCGATGGCCGCGCCGCCGTCGTTTCTTCCGCAATAATGGCCGGCGCATCGTGCACCGGCATCGCGTGCAAACCCGCTTCTTCCAGATCCGACTGCAGGCGCTGATCGGCTTCCATGCCGGCGCGATCGAAACCGGCGCTCCACGCCACCGCGGTTGCGCCGCTCGCACGCGCCAAACTCTTGAGGATCGGACCCGCTTTTCCGCGCCGCACGATCAAACGCGCGCCCCGTTCTCGCAATGCCGTATCGAGCGAAGCGAGGGCCCCGCAATAGAAAGCCGCGCGGCGAGGGGATGCGGCCAAGCGCGTCTCGATTGAGGGATCGATCACAGCCACCGGAACGACTTCGCCGTGCGCCGCCGCGGAAGCCAGGCCGGCATGATCGTCCAGACGCAGGTCGCGCGTGAAGCGATAGATTGCAGGCACTACAGCGTCTCGACGTACGCCGACACATCGCGCACGTCGCCCTGCGTTATGCGGCTCGGGTAGAGCTTGGGCATCGGCGGCGGCGGATCGGTAACCAGCTCACGCACCGATTCATAAGATCGCTTTGCGCGTTCGTTCGTAAGTGACGGGCCGACTTCGCCACCCATTCCGGCAACGCCGTGACATGCTGCACACTGTTGCAAAAAAACGGCCTTTCCTCGCCGCAGATCCGCCCCGGGAACGTTCGGCGACGCGACTGCGCCGTGCGCATGGCTGCGACCTGCGCACGCCGTGAGCGTGAGTGCGGCAACGATTGCGGTTAGTGATAGAACGGCGGCGCGAACCGGCATTCGCCGCGTTTTTGCCAAAAAGGGCGTTTGTCCCCGGTGTGGCGTACTCCGTACTCGTGCGCACCCGGAAGATCTACATTCGGTTCGCGGTTCAGGGAGATGCAACGCGTTTGATCGCGGATGCGGTAATCAGCGGTCCGCCGCCCAAACGAGAAACGTGGTCCCAGCGTGTCATGACGTGGCTTGCGGAACAGCAAGCGGGACGCCGCGTCATTTTGATCGCGGAAGACCACAGCGGCCTGCTCGGCATGGTGCAACTCGTGTTTGCGTTCCCGCCCGGCTACAACGATCCGGAAGCCGCGAACGGCAGCGATGTCGCGATGATGGAAGGCCTACGCACGCGAGCGGACGCGCCGGCCGAGGTCGGCAATCAGCTCGTTACGGAAGTACAGCGCATAGCGGCGAAACGCAACGTACGGACCTTGACGTTCCTGCTCTCGATGAACGACAATCGTGGGCTCAATCAAGCGAAGAGCTGGGGCTTCGAGGAGTTTCGTATCATGCCCGAACCGACGAAAATGCTGGCGTTTTTCCGCAAATCGCTCGACTAGCTGACGGCCGCGTGCGCGAAAATCTGGCCGACGTACGTTCCGAGCACTCCGGTCACGACGCTGCCGGCAGCGTAGATTAGCGCGAACGGCAGCGCACCGTCGCCGATGAGCGTGATGGTATCGAGCGAAAACGTTGAAAACGTCGTGTACCCGCCCAGCACGCCCGTTGTTGCAAAAACCCGCACCAGCGGGCTGATGCCGAACGCACGCGTGAGTGCCAATTCCGCGATGACGCCGATCAAAAAACTTCCGGTGACGTTGATGAACAGCGTTCCCCATGGAAAGCCCGGGCCGAACCGCTGTAAAAACACGGTGCCGACGATGTAGCGAAGAACGCCGCCGATGGCTGCACCGACAGCCACGGCGATGATGGCTCTGCCGTCCATGCGTTATTGCTCCTTGGAAAAGCGAAGCATCTGCACATTTTCGAGCGTGATCAGACCCTCGGAAATCATTTCGCGCAGCGTCGGGATGAACGCGAGAACCCTCGCCTCTTCGTCCATAACCTCGACAAGCACGGGCAAGTTCCTAGAGAAATCAATTGCGCGCGCCGAATGCACGGCATTGTGCGCTCCATAGCCTTCAATCCCTTTGAGAACAGTAGCGCCCGTAAAACCGGCGGATTGCAGCGCTTCAACAATCGCAGCGTAAAGTGGTTTGCCTTGCCACCGATCGTCTTCGTCGACGAAAACGCGCAACAACTTACCGGCCGTAATTTCTTGCTTCACAACAACTCCTGCGTTCGCGTCGTCACGTGTACAGGAGCTATCAGCCAACCGGCGGTTAAAGGGGAGCTCCATCCCCGCGTGCTGTATGCGCCGTTCGTTGCAAACGCCGGCGCGCCCTGGGCTTTTCTTCTATGACGCAGAGGCGCGCTCGGCCCGTTTTGAAATGCGCATATATTGAGCGGCCTCGACCGTAATGAGTCCCTCGGCGATCATCGTTTCCAGTTCCGGAATCAGCGGCTCGATGACGTCCCAGTCGTCGACGACTTCAATCAAGATCGGCAGATTGGGCACCCATGAAAAGACCTTCGCGACGTGGATCCGGTTGTGTCCGCCGTAGCCCTCGATGCCGCGGAACACCGTTGCGCCTGCAACTCCGCGCTTTCGGAGAAATTCGACGATCGCAGTGTACAGCGGCTGCATTCCGGCGCGATCGTTTTCATCGACGAAGATGCGAAGCAGATTGCCGTCTTTGAAGCCCGAACCGGTTTTCATAGTGGCTGCGCCGTTACTGCGGGATCGGCTTTGGAATACCCTCGACGTTCTGATCCGACTGCGACATGCGGAACGTGAACGCATCGCGGTAAACGCCGACAACGGCTCGTCCGTCGATGGTCTTGGGCATGTACTTCGCCTGCATTGCGGCTCTGCAGACGGTATCGTCGAGAACCTTAAACCCCGCCGGTTTCGTAATCACGCATTTCGTCGGATTGCCGTGCTCGTCGATGAGCACTTCGAATGCGGTCGTCCCCTCCGCGCCTTCGTCGTATGCGATCATCGGCGGCTGCGGATTGATCGCCGTCTCACCGCCGATGGGAGCGGCTTCACGCGCGATGTGCGGCGAAGAGACTTGAATCAATTCGGCCCGGTGCGTAAGCGTTTGCGGCGCACTCTCACTCAGCGAGGTTGTCGTCGTTTGCGCCACAGTATGCCAGGTATCGCCGTCATCGCGGCGCCATACCGGGACGTTGGATTGCTTCGGCTTGTGCGTTTGCCGCGGCGGCGCGTGGACGGTCACGGTCGCGATGTCTTGCGTTTTTGCGTTTGAGACCGGCGCGCTCGGAATCGAAAGGCTTTGCGCCGGGATCGGAGCGCGCGCGATTTGCACGACGTTGTGCTGCACGATGAGGCGCCGCTGCGGCTGCTCGATGGGCTTGGGCTGCGGCGCGCTGCGCTGCTCGAGCGTAACGCGCGTGGCGGCGACGTTTTCGACCGGCGGTTGTGCCGCGTGCATCGCAATCGGCGCCGCCTGGCTGGCGAGAAGCGCGTGCACGCCGATGGAGAGCACGGCCGCCAAACCGGCAACTCCGAATCCAAAACTCACTGCGTGTTTTCGCCGATGCTTACGGGCCGCGACGACGTCGCCGATCTGCGGCTGCCAAATTTCGCTCTCGCGTGCAGAAGCGACCGTGGCCGCGACGCGTTCGATTTCATGCTCGCCGCCAAGCGCGTTCAAGCACTTCGGGCACGCCGCGATGTGCTCGCGGTATTCCCGGCGCTCGCCGTCGCTCGCTTCACCCAGCGCAATCGCGCCGGCGATCGCTTCGATGCGATCGTGTACTGAACTCACACGCTCTCCGTCATCACCGCGCGCAGCGTTCGCATCGCGCGGCATACGCGCTGACGAACCGCGTCCGCGGTCGTTCCGAGTATCGCCGCCGCTTCTTGCGACGAGTACCCGGCGTAGCTGGTCAACATAATAGCCGAGGCCTGATCGGCCGGCAGCCGGCTCATGGCCTTCTGCAGGTCGATCGATGCCGCGCTTCGCTCGTCAATTCGCATCGAGCGCAGGTCGGCGTCGCGGTCAAGGGGCAGGAACCGAAGAATTTTTTTCCTCCGCAGGTACGAGATTGCCGTGTTCGTCGCCGTTTTGTAGAGCCAGCCGGCCGTCAGCGGCCGCGCCGGATCCGCCTGGAGCGTGCGGTACGCGGCGAAAAAAACGTCTTGCGCGATATCGAGCGCGACATCCGCATCGCCCACCATGCGGCGCACGTAGCGGGAGAGTTTGGTCTGATGCTCGCGCACCAGGGCATCGACCCTCGCATGCGCGACGTGTGCCTCCGTGGCGGTGAGGTAGACCTGCTCCACTCTTGGGCCCCCCTTTGCCAGGTAACGAGAGGCTTCGGCGGGTTGTGACGGTTGGCCCTTAGCCGCCGATTTCGCTGAATGCGCGCATGCGGGAAGCGGCTTCGCCGAGCTTCAGATGGTGGCGTTCCGGCTTGATGAACATAGCCGCCCGCAGCGCCTCCGCAAGTTCCCCCGTAGAAGCGCCGGCACGAAGCGGTGCGCGCAAGTCGATCTCATAATCGCCGAACAGACATAGGCGCAGACGCCCGTCCGCGGTCAGACGCACCCGATTGCAGCGCTCGCAATAATCGTGTGAGAGCGGACTAATCACGCCGACCGCGCCCGGCGCGCCCGCAAACCCGTAGTACTTTGCAGGACCGTTGCCGCCGGGGCCGCCGACCGGCTGGAGATCGCCGATCGCGCGCACGCGTTCTAAAATCTCGTCGGAGCTGACGTAGGCGTCGCGCTGCAGTCCGAGGTTTTCATGCACCGGCATCACCTCGATGAACCGGACGTAAACCGCGCGATGTTTCGTCCACTCTGCAAACGCCGCGATCTCGTCATCGTTCTTGCCGCGCATCACCACGCAATTGATCTTCACCGGCGACAGTCCGGCCGCAATAGCGGCCTCGATTCCGGCGAGCACGCGATCCAATCCGGGACGCCGCGCGATCTCGGTGAAACGCTCGGCGTTCAGCGTGTCGAGCGAAACGTTTACTCGGCGCAGCCCCGCATCGACCAAACTTTGGATTTGTTCTTCGAGCAGCAATCCGTTGGTCGAGAGCGCGATGTCCTCGATCCCCGGTGCGGCGGCGATCTCCTCGATCAAACGATTGAGATTCTTGCGAATCAGCGGCTCGCCGCCCGAGAGCCGTACGCTGCGCACGCCGACCGACGCGGCGGCTTTCACCAGTTCGGCGATCTCTTCGTAGGTAAGAATCTCGCTCTTCGGCAGCCACGGCAGCCCGTGTTCGGGCATGCAATAAATGCAGCGGAGATTGCATTTGTCCGTGACCGAGATGCGCAAATAGGTGATCGGGCGGTTGAACTGGTCCGCCAGGAGCGCGCGAGTCAGGTCGATGGACGTGGCAGCCACGTCGTTCTTCTTCCCTAAAACGCGCCGCTAGTCTTTTGCGAAGACGCTGTCCGGGATATCGGCGTTGATTTTGAAGTTGCTGAACGTCGATTTCAGATCGACGGTGTAGTGCGGCACCTCGACGTGCCCGGCTTGCTGCGTTACCAAAAAATGCCCGTCGACGTTGCCGTAGGTCTGGTCGAGGGTCGCATAGCCGCCGTCATTGTAGTTCCAACGCATGGAAACCACGTCGGCCGTTTTATCGTCGATTTTCGCATCGATATGATCGATGCGGCCGTGTTTACGAGGGATCAGTTTGAGCGTCGTGTAGCCGTCCGCATCGCCCTCGGCGGAGATGTAATAGACGTCGGCCCAGCGCGACGGACTCTCAACCTCGGGATACACCTTGCTGAACTGCTTAGCGATGAACGGCAACTGGCTGGTGAAGACGATCTTGTTGAGGCTGGGCTCTTTGTGATAATACGTGCCGTCCAGGGACGGGCTCAAAAACGGGAACGTACGCATCGCGATGTCCGCGTGCACGCTTGCGGTGTAGCTCTTCACGCCGTCGGCATTGGCAATCATGCGCTGCAGCAGCGCCGACGTGTCGACCGCGACTTGCGCCGTGGCGCTTTGGTAGCCGGCGGCCGCCAGCCCGCATAGAATGAACAGCGCAACGATATAACGAGCGGTTCGCTTCATACCGCTTGTAACGCGCGGGCGCCTTCCTTAGTTTCCACCGCGCGGCGGACCTCGTCTAAGACCGTTGCGTCGTTCTCGGCATGCAAGCGGGCAAGCAGCGCATCGATCGCCGGCGGAGAGCCGATCCGGCCGAGCGCCCACGCGGAATGTGCGCGTACCATCGGATGCGGATCTTCGTTTAACGCCTCTATAAGCGCCGGAACCGCGGCGCGATCCAGCGTGTTTCCAAGCGCGACCGCGGCGTTACGCCGAAGGATTGCGGCCCCTCGCCAACCCATCGCGGTGCGCTGGTACGTACGCTTGAAGTCGCCGCTGCGCAGCCGCAGCAATTTTATCAAAGACGGCGTCGACGTTTCTTCCGACACCGGAGCGTTTGCGGCATCCGCCCGCACGTTCGCGCGCGCATTGGGCGGACATGCCAGTTGACAGAGATCGCATCCCCAGACCCACGTGCCGATGAACGGGCGCAGGTCGATGGGAATCGCGTCCGTGCGCTGCGTCAAGTCTGCAATGCAGCGCGTCGCATCGATGGTGTAATCGGCGCGAAGCGCTCCGGTCGGACATGCGGGGATGCAGCGCGTGCAGGAACCGCATGTTTTGCGCAGCGGCGGATCGGCGGTGAGGGGTAAGGTCGTGACGATCTCGCCTAAGAAAACGAACGACCCGGCATCAGGCGAAATCAAATTCGTGTGTTTGCCGACCCACCCGAGTCCCGAACGCGCGCCGAACGCGCGTTCCGCAAGCGGTTTGGTGTCGCAGGCAATCGCGGTTACGGGTTCGCCCGCCGCTTCATCGATGCGCTGCGCCACTTCGCGCAGCAGCGCCTTCATGCGATGATGATAATCGGGCGACCATGCGTAATTGGAAACGCGTCCTTGGAGCGGTCCCGCCGGCGGCGCTTCCGTACGATACGGAACCGCGATGCAAATGACCGACCGCGCACCCGGCAATATACGTTCGGGCGATGCCGCCTTCGCTGCGTACTCGTCGTTGTAGGGCCAGGTTGCAAGATCTCCGCGCGAAAACGAAGCGCGCATCGCCGCGCGCGTACGATCGTCCGCGCAAGCATCAGCGACGCGCACGCCCGATGCGCCCAGACGGCGCGCCTGCGTTTGTGCGAGCTGCTTGATCGCGTCGAGATCAGAGCGTTGCCAGCGGTCCGTCATGTACGGGAAAGGCTGCGTCGATGGCGGCGACGTCCTCTTTGTCGAGGTTCCAACCCATCGCGCCGGCGTTTTCTTCGACGTGCGCTATGCTCGAGGCTTTTGGAATCGTAAACACGTTCGGCTGACGCGTGAGAAAATTCAAAATGACTTGCCGCGCTGTTTTTTGATGTTTCGCAGCAATGCGCCCAAGAACGCCTTGCGGCTCGGCTTCTTTGCGAGGAAAACGCCCGCGGCCAAACGGCGTGTAGGCGACGACCGCGATATCGTGCTCGGCGCAGTACGGGATGAGGCGCGCGTCCGCGGATCGTTCTCTTAGGTGATAGAGCACTTGATCCGCTGCAAGCGGCACGCCGCGCAAATGCTTGCGCGCCTCGCGCATCTCCTCGACGTCGAAATTGCTCACCCCGATATAGCGCGCTTTGCCGCTTTCGACCAAGCTTTCAAGCGCCTGCACTGTTTGGTCGATAGGGTGCGAGCTTGGCCAATGGAGCATGAACAAGTCGACATACTCCATGCGCAGACGGCGCAGCGATCGTTCGCACGCGGCGATCGTTCCTTTATATGAGGCGTTGCCCGGAAGCACTTTGGTGGCGATAAACAAGCGGCCTCGCGGAATCCCCGCGACCGCCTGACCCACGATCTCCTCGACTTGGCCGCTGCCGTACATCTCGGCCGTATCGATGTGCGTCAACCCGAGTTCAATCCCGCGCCGCAGCGCTGAAATTGCTTCGTCGCGACGGGCGCCGCTTTCGGGCATATCCCATGTGCCCTGTCCGATTTTCGGTATCGAGATCACAGGCCCGCATCCTTGGGTGAGAGCAGCGGCTCGTTGCCGTCGAACGGCCACTCGATGCCGATGCCGGGATCGCGCCAGTGCACTCCTCGTTCGTGGGCGGGATCGTAGAGCGCCGTTTGCTTATAGTGCACGGTCGCGTATTCGCTGAGCACGTAAAAGCCGTGCGCGAAGCCGGCAGGCACGTACAGTTGCCAGTGGTTGTCCCCCGTCAGTTCGACGGCGTCCCATTGTTTGTACGTGGGCGATCCTTCGCGCATGTCGACGATCACGTCGTAGATTGCGCCGTCCAAACATTGAACGAGCTTCGCCATGCGCATGTCATAGTGCATGCCGCGCAGTACGTTGCGCCGCGAACGCGAAACGTTGTCCTGAACGAACGGTCCGCGAATCCCCAGCTGCGCGTATTTCTCTTGCGAGAACACTTCTTTGAAAAATCCGCGCCGGTCGGCGTGCACGTCCGGGACGATCGCGACGACGTCGGGAAAGCGCGTCGGCCTTCTTTCAAGCATCGTTAGAAGAATTCGAAATCCGCATGGTGTGCTGCGTAGGCGAGCAATCCTCCACGCAAATGAACGATGCGCCGAAAACCGGCATCGCGCAGCAAACGCGCGCCCCAAAGCGATTTTTGACCGACGCGGCAAGCAATGATATACCGCCGAGCCGAATCGAGTTCGTGCATGCGGGCAGGAAGTTCGGACGCGGGAATGTGCACGGCGCCTTCCGGCACGCCGAGCACGGCCTCATGCGGTTCGCGCACGTCCAGCAGCGTCGCATCGGCGAGCGCACCTTGCAGCGAAGCGGCGTCGATTTCATCAACGTCGAGCGGTTCCGGGTCGGATTGCATGAGACGCGCCTGCGCGATCGCCGGATGTTCGCCGCAAAGCGCGCACTGCGGGTCCCGTTCGAGTTCGACTTCCCGTACGCGTGCGCCGAGCGCGTCGATGAGCAATAAACGCCCCACGAGCGGTTCGCCGATCCCCAAAATCACCTTTAGCGCTTCGTTGGCCTGCAGCGTTCCGACGATTCCGGCGAGCACGCCGAGCACGCCGCCTTCCGCACACGTGGGCACACTCCCGGAAGGGGGCGGCTGCGGAAAGATACAGCGATAACACGGCCCACGATCGCGCGCAAAGACGCTTACCTGCCCGTCAAAGCGGAAGATCGACGCATACACGTCGGGCTTGTTCTCGAGCATGCACGAATCGTTGATGAGGTAGCGGGTCTCAAACCGGTCCGTGCAATCGACGACCACGTCATAGAGGCGAACGAGATCGCGCGCGTTCGTTTCGTCGAACCGCACCGCGATCGGATCGGCTGCAATCAGCGGATTGAGCTCCATTACGCGTTGTGCCGCGACCTGCGCTTTCGAGCGCCCGATGTCGGCGGTTGCAAAAATCGTTTGCCGCTGAAGGTTGCTTTCATCGACGACGTCGTCGTCGACGACGCCGATGCGTCCGACGCCGGCAGCCGCAAGATATTGCAAAACGGGTGACCCTAGGCCGCCGGCGCCGATGCACAGGACGCGCGTGGACGCCAGACGCTCTTGCCCTGTTAGGCCGACTTCGGGAATAAGCAGGTGGCGGCTATAGCGGCGCAAGCCGCTCACGAGCGGGGATGTAGTCCGTTCAGCCACTGCAGCACTTCACCGCGCGCATTTTCGCCTGCGTAAGTGTGATCGCTTTGAATGGTGACAAACGTCTTCGGATCCGGGGCACGGCGGTATAACTCTTCGACGCTGCGCGGGCTGACCATCGCATCGCGGGCTGCGGCGATATACAGCTGCGGCCGTCCCGCCAGGCGCGGCAACGCTTGCGCAAAACGTTCGTCGATACCGCGCACGAGATCCGGTAAAGCGACGCCGTCGACGTAGGACGAACGAAAATCCGTGACGCCCTTGCTCTGCAGCGCGTCTATCGCCGTCGGGCGTCCGTAGCCCGTCGTGATGGCGATCGTTCCAGCGATATTCGCATCTTCGGCTGCCAAAAAGAGCGAAGTCATCGCGCCCATGCTGTGGCCCATCAAATACACCGGATTCCCGGAGCGATCGCGCACGTGCGCAACGACCGCTCGCATCGCATCGACCAAATCGTCGACCCCGGACAACCGTCCTCCGCTCGCGCCGAGCTTGTGACCGGGAAAATCGAGGCTGAAGACGCCGTACCCGTGACTGGCCAAAAAATTGCAGAGAAAATCCAAGTTATGCTTTGAACTGGAGTAGCCGTGGCCGGTGACGATGCAGACGTTGCGAGGCCGGCGCGGCTCGTATTCGAGAACGGCGACCTCGTTATTGCTACCTCGAACGCGCCGGAGATCTACAATCATTCGCGATCCATTCGCGCGTTCCGTCCACGTAATACTCTTGCTTCCAAATCGGCGCGCGCGCTTTGAGCTCGTCGATGACGTACTCGCACGCATCGAAGGCCGCGCTGCGGTGCGCGGATGCGACCGCCACGGCCACGGCCACGGCGCCGATGTTCAAATCGCCGACGCGGTGGACCACCGATATTTCGCACATGCCGAACCGCTCGCGCGCTTCACGGGCGATGGCTTCGAAGACCGCGACCGCCATCGTTTCATGCGCCTCGTAAGAGAGGCCCGTAACGCTGCGATCGTCGTCGGATCGCTCGCGCACGACACCTACGAACGTTACGACGGCGCCGCATGCATCGGTTCGTACGCCGTTCGTCAGCGCGTCGACGTCGATAGCGTCGCGTACGACGGCGAACATCAGCCGCCTCCGACGGGCGGAAGCAGCGCGACTTCATCGCCTTCCAGCACTTCTTCCCGATCCATCACCAGACGGCCATTACGCGCAATGCGCGTTGAATCCGCCAGCTCGCTCAGCGCGGCGCAGCGCACAACGAGCGCGTTCCACACGTCGCCGGTTGTCGCACCTGCCGGCAGGTCGACGTCGTGGAGCGGACCGCCGAGCAGTTCGCGCAGCCGCGCAAACGCCAGAACGCGGACGCGCACTAATATCCTCCCAGATCGGTCGTATACCCGTGGCCGGCCAGCCACTTGCGGGAAGCCGCATGCATCGACATCGTATCGATCCGGTTGCAAATGAGCTTGTGCATGAGCACTTCCCAAAAATGTTGATCCTTGTCGTAAATGTCGTCCGGAATCTCGTTGTGCGTGCGCGTGAACTCCCGCAAGGCTTGCCAGTCGCGTTTTTCGAGGATCCCGCGCAGCTGCGCGTCATACTCGGGGGAAGGAACGTTTTGCATTAAGCACCTGCCGCTTTTTTAGGCGGGCTTCTTCTGCATCTTGCGTGGTGCGCGAAGCGCAAACTGTTCGATCGCAAGCGCCACTCCGTCGTCGTCATTCGTCGCAGTGACGTACTGCACGGCTTGACGAACCTCCGGCAGCGAGTTGCCCATCGCGACGCCCATTCCCGCCCAGCGCAGCATCGGAACGTCATTGCGCGAATCGCCGACAGCGAGCACGCGTTCGGACACGATCTGAAAATCGGCGCATAAACGCGCGAGTGCGCGCTGCTTTGTGGCGTCGCGGTTGGTGACGGCGCATTCCACGAAGTCCAGCCACGTTTCGTGTTTGAAGTGCAGCGGCAAATCGCCGAATTCACGCTCCATCGCGTCAACGGACTCGCGTCCGAGAAAACGGATGAAGGTCGGCGCGGCACGCATGACGTCGCCGAACGTTTGTACTTCACGCCACGCCGGACCGTTCATGTCTTCCATGTAGAGCTTCTGGCCTTGCAGCCGGTAGAAAAACTCTTCCGAATAGAGCGCGATCGAAAGGCCCTGCTGCTCGGCAAACTCCACCATCGGTTTTGCATATTGCATGGGAACCGGGGTGTGCCCGAGCGTCTTACCCGCCAAAAAATCTTTTGTGAGGGCGCCGTGACAGCAGATGACCGGCAGGTTTAGGCCGAGCTCTTTGCTGACGCGGATCGGCGTGTCGACGCCGCGCCCGGTGACCAAAACGATGCGAATACCTGCGTCGAGGGCCGCGCGTATGGCAAGGCGGTTACGCGGCGATACTTCCTCGCGCGTGTTGAGTAAGGTTCCGTCCAGGTCCAGTGCGATGAGGTCGAACTGCATCGGACTCTATAATATCCCCCAAGTTGATGAACGTATGGCATGACCTATGTCGTCACAGGTATATATCGGCCGGTCCCGGGATGGAGCCGAAAGCCCTTCGACAAACGTTACGGAGGTATGCATAACCGCACGTTCATGGCTTCGGCCCTCGCACTGGCATTGGGCAGCTCCGCGTCGGCGCAGCCCGCGGGCCGATGCACGCATGAAACGCTGATGGTCCGCGGCACGCCCGTGAGCGCCTCGTACTGCGTAAGCGAGACGGGAGCCGCGACCTCGGGACGGGAGCTGCCGGTCCGGGTTGGCGAGACCTTTTCCACGCCGCACGCATCCTTCAACCAGGAGGTCACGCTGCGGTTCATCGCAGGCGAGCAGGATTCGCGGGTCATTGAAGACGTTGCGCTCGACCGGTTAGGCCTCCAAGGGACCTTGCATCTTACCCTGCTTCTGCGCGGCGGGGCGGTTCGCGTCGAAAGCGCCATGCTGACGCCCGGCGCCATTACCATTAAGTAAGCAAGCTGCAACCTCGGGCCGAAATAGGGTATTCTGATTTCCTGATGCGGCGTCGCTACATCGCTTTGCACATGTCCAAGATCCCCGACGGCTGTCGACGCGAAGGAGCTTAGCTTTTTCAATGGCCTGTACGGCTTTTGCACCCAACCTCACGGCTCGTGAGCAAGCGCAATATCTTTATGAGGCGATCCCGCCCGGACTCTTTAGGGTAGAGAACGAGGAAGAGCGGATCCCCTGGCGCGTCAGCCCCGAGCCGTTTGCTTTGTCCGAAAAGACTCTCGCGCGCATCGAGAGCATCGGACAGGATCTGTTCGTCTTCTATCGCGCACTCAATTCACTGTACAACCGCAGCGCGCGCGGCACGGCGCCCGCTTTTATCGCGGAGTATCTGGATCAAGGTAAGCCCGAGCATATTATCCGCCTCGCGCGCCAAAACCGGTTCAAACAAGAGTTGCCGGGCGTGATTCGCCCGGATCTCATTCTGACGGAAGACGGTTTTGCGGTCAGCGAACTCGACAGCGTTCCGGGCGGCATGGGATTTGTCGGCGCGATGGGCGAGACGTACTGCAAACTCGGCATGGAGTGCGTCGGCGGTGCGCATGGGATGCCGAAACAATTCGCGCGCATGCTGCGGGCCGCGACCGGCAAAGATCACCCGACAGTCGCGATCATCGTATCGGACGAATCCGGC
>Ga0070739_10000921_pt1 | contig 48788 bp, 47 predicted proteins | sample Coa_R1_7_FD_66445 | JGI IMG/M metagenome (GOLD analysis project Ga0070739, IMG submission 66445) | Surface soil microbial communities from Centralia Pennsylvania, which are recovering from an underground coalmine fire - Coalmine... | ecosystem: Environmental > Terrestrial > Soil > Unclassified ...
GCATCTACCGCGACGTGCGCGTCTGCCAGATTTACGAAGGCACCAGCGACATCCAGCGTCTCGTCATCGCGCGCGAAATCGAGAAGGAATGACCGGTCACGGCCTCGGCCAGCGAACACCGCGATAGATCTCGCCGAGCGGCAGGTCGAGGCCGATTGCGTCGAGGTGCAGACGCGCGTCCGGTCCCTCGACCACGAGTTCCCGCCAGCCCGTTGCATCGCGTCGATAGAGCGTGGCGGCAACCCGCTCGGTCTCGATGTAGAGAGTCTCCTGAAGGCTGGGAAAAGCTTGATATTGCGGCAGCTTGACGAAGTGATCGTCGCGCTCGGTCGATGGCGATTGGATCTCGACGATGAGCAGCGGCTCCTCGGCGATGCCCTTGTAGCCCTGCCGCTGCTCGCAGGTCACGGTGATGTCGGTCTCGAAATGGTTGCGGCCGGTGAGGCCCTGCGGCGCGATGCCCGCCTGGCTGCGAACGGTGCAGTTCGGCAGATTGCGGCGCAGCGCGGTGGTGATTTCAAACGTCAGGTTAGCGGCGATGATCTGGTGGGCGATGCCCAGCGGCGCCATCGCGACCATGATCCCGTCGAACAGCTGGTAATGACGCTGGTCGTTGGGACAGTTATCGAGGAATTCCTCAACCGTCAGCAGTTTGTACGCGACTTCCATTCCGCTAACCTAGCGCTCGATCCGGCCCATTTCCAGGGCAGACAACGGCAGAACCTCCGGCGCCGCCACTCAATCCATGGTACTCAGATTGAGCGCGGGAGGCGCCAACGGAGCAGCAATGGCGGCGGTTTGGACGCTTGACGACATCCCGTGGGACCGGTTCGACCGGGCGAAGCTCGACCCGGACATCGTCCGCCTCGCCAAGGCCGCGAGCCTCGTCGAATACAACGGCGGCGCCTACGCGCAGCATCTCTGCCGGATTTTCGCGGACGATCCGCAATTCCAAGACGCCGCCCGCCGCTGGGGCGACGACGAGATCCGGCATGGCGCGGCGCTGTGGCACTGGGCGGCGCTGGCCGATCCGAATTTCGATTTCTCCGACGCCTTCGCCCGTTTTCGGGCCGGCTACCGCGCCGATTTCGACAGCGACAAGTCGCGGCGCGGCTCGCGTTGCGGCGAGATGATCGCGCGCTGCATCGTCGAGACCGGCACCAGCTCCTACTACAGCGCCCTCGGCGAGGCCGCGGAGGAGCCGGTGCTCAAGGAAATCTGCCGCCGCATCGCCGCCGACGAATTCCGCCACTACCGGCTGTTCTACAAGACGCTCCGCCGCTACCTGCCGCACGAGCGGATCGGCCGGCTCACGCGGGCCCGCATCGCTTTCGGCCGCATCGTCGAGACAGGCGATGACGAGCTCGCCTATGCGTATTTTGCCGCCAATGGCGGCGACGGCGCTTACGACCGCCGGCGCTATAGCCGCGACTACGCGCGGCGGGCCTGCGCCGTCTATCGTCCGCATCACGTCGAGCGGATGACGGCGATGACGTTGAAGGCGGCGGGACTGCCATCCAACGGCCGCCTCGGCCGGCTCGTCGGCGGCCTCGTCTGGGCCGCTGTGCGCCGCCGAGCCGCCGCCGCCTAAGGGCACGGCCTATTGCGGCGCGGCGATCGCGTTCCGACATCAGCGCCGAGGAGCCTTTTCAATGCCGCTCGGTTTTCTTCCTGCCGCCGCCGTGGCCGGCGGCTTGTTGTTCACCCCTGTCCCCGGCCCGCCGCCGATGCCGGCGTACGGCGCGGTCAACCCCAGCCTGTCGCTGTCGCCGCCGGCGCAAACCCCGATCGGCCAGCAGATCCAGCAGAATTACCGAACGCAACTGCGCTCGGCGCAGCGCGAGCTGCAACAGGCCAACCCCTCAGGCCTCAGCCCTCAGCAGCTCGAAATCAACCGCCTCCTCAATTCCGACGCCGCCGCCCCGCGCTAGGAGCGGTATCGGCCGGAAGGAGCATTCTTCCCGAAATATCGTCATGGCCGGGCTTGACCCGGCCATCTGCGCGGGCCCCGAGATCGCCGGGTCAAAGCCCGGCGATGACGAGAAATTAGTCTAGTCTAGCGGCGCGAGCGGAAGAAGGCGCGCAGGAGGGCCGCGGAGCGCGCCTCGGCGAGGCCGCCGTATATCTCGGGACGGTGGTTGCAGCTCGGGCTGTCGAAGATGCGCGGCCCGTGCTCGACGCCGCCGCCTTTCGGATCGTAGGCGCCGAAATACAGCCGCCGCACGCGCGCGAGCGCGATGGCCGCGGCGCACATCGGGCACGGCTCCAGGGTCACGTAGAGATCGCAATCCGCCAGCTGCGGCCGGCCGAGCCGGGCCGCCCCTTGCCGCAATACCAGCATCTCGGCGTGCGCCGTCGGATCGCGGTCGGCCACGACCCGGTTTCCCGCCGCCGCGACAATCTTCCCGTCCGGTCCGCGCAACGCTGCCCCGACCGGCACATCGCCGCGCCGACCGGCCGCCACCGCTTCCGTCAGCGCCGTCGTCATCGCATCAGAGACGCAGGCCAAGGCGGTCCGCAAGGCAACGGCCATCTCGCTAGGGTCTCGTCCTGCGTCGGTGCACTTGGCGCAGCAGGTTCACGTTGCGAAACCGGACCTCCTGTTCAGCCGAAAAATGGAATCTACTCATCACGCTCAAGGTCGGGGGGGAGGTCTCTAAGTCGCTCCGGCATGGGAAATTGCTCGGGTAGTTTAGGATTTGGAATACGGGGCTCTGACTGTAGAAATGGTACCAACTCGACGGAAAAAATGGCTAATCTGCACACCTCCGAGATAATTCGTTCTAGATCTCGTAGATTTGCTTCTACAGTGACGTGTCCTTTTGGTCCTTTACCTGTTGCGCGGCGCCACTGTGGTTTGCCATCTTTCACGCGGAAGATGGTGTGGCTATGTATAAGCTTGTTTCTGTTTTCCCGTAATATTGAGAAGGCCCGGCAGGCAAATTCTACACTTTCGACGACTTTACGATCTTTATTTCGTTGTCGAGAAAGATTAAGTAAAACGTCTGCCTTTGATCGATTGCCTCCAAGCCCTTCAGTTACCGCCATTCCAACGTCGAAATCACCGAAGAAGGTCCAGATAAGAGCAGTGAAAAATTGCTCCAACATATTCCATTCTAAAGACAGCCGGCCGAGGTCATAGACCAAAGGCATAGCTTCTTCTGTCTCGTGGTAATCTGATACGAACATGGTCTTGGTTCGCCGAGAATGCTGAAACACTAGTCGGCGGCGGCGCGGCGGTGCGAGAAGGCGGTCTCGGCGCTGGTGATGAATTCGAGGAGGCAGGCGCGGCCGTCCTCGGTCTGGCGGCGGGCGCGCAGGATCGCGTCGCCGACCTGCGCCGGGTCCTCGACCCGCTCGCTCCAGCCGCCGAGGTCGCGCGCGAGGTTGGCGTAATTGCCGCCGAGGTCGCGCGTCTTGTGCTTTTCGTGCGACAGCCGCATCGCGTGCGTCTCGATCGCCATCGTCGAGTTGTTGAGCACGATCGTGCAGATCGGGATGCCGCAGCGCGCCGCCGTCTCGAAATCGAGGCCGGTCATGCCGAAGGCGGCGTCGCCCATGAAATTGACGCTGAACTTGTCGGGCGCCGCGACCTTGGCGCCGATCGCGAGGCCGAGGCCGGTGCCGAGCTGGTGCGACTTGCCCCAGCCCATATAGCCGCGCGGCTTCTTGGCGACGTAGAACGGCAGGAGCTGGTCGCGCGGGCTGCCGGAATCGTGGGTCACGATCGCGTCTTCCGACGGGATCACCCGCATGAACTCCGACATCACGAAATACGGGTTGATCGGCCGCTCCGACGAGCGGAGCTTGCCCTGCCAGCGCGCCAGCCACGCCTCCTTGCGCCGCGCGATCTCGGCGCGGGCGCCGGTTTCGTGGGTGCGGCCGCCGAGCCGATCGCGCACCGCCTCGACCAGCTGCGCCAGCACCAGCTTGGCGTCGCCGAGGATCGGCAATTCGGTCTCGTTCGCCTTGAACAGGTCGCGGGTATCGTTGGTGGCGTGGATCAGCCGCTTGCCCGGCGGGATGATCGGAGTCGAGATGTTGTGCCGGGTCAGCGAGGTGCCGACCGCGAAGATCAGATCGGACGCGTCCATCAGGAAGTGACGCCCGTGGCCGGTATAGACCGTGCCGCCGGAGCCGAGCGCCAGTGCGTGGTCCTCGGGAAAGGCGCTCTTGCCGTCGGTCGTCGTCATGACTGGCGCCTCGAGGAGCTCGGCCAGCTCCAGAAGTTCCGGGCTGGCCTCGGCGTAGAGCACGCCTTGGCCAGCGATGATCATCGGCGTCCTCGCCTCGATCAGCAGCCGGGCGGCATCGTCGATGTCGCGGTCGTCGGCGGCCGAGCGGGTGCGCCGCACCGGCACGTAGTCGACCTGGTTGCCGGGCAGCTCGGCCGTCATGATGTCGGTCGGAATCTCCAGCATCACCGGGCCGGGGCGGCCGTTCTTCAATGCGTTGAAGGCGCGGCGCATGGCGCCGACCGTGTGCTCCGGCAACAGCACCGGCTCGACGTGCTTCGTGACGCTCGCGTAGGTGCGGGTCGAATTGAACAGCGGAAACATCTGCGCCGTGTCGCGCGGGTGGCCGAGCGGCAGCAGCAGCACCGGCGTCGAGTCGGAGTAGGCCGAGGCGATGCCGGCAAAGGCGTTCTCCGCGCCCGGCCCGTATTGCATCGCGAACACCGCCGGCGGCTTGCCGTTGGCGATGCGGGCGGCGCCGTCGGCCATGTGCACGCCGACCCGCTCCTGCCGGCAGATCACGGGGCGCATGCCGCCCGCGACCGCCGCCTCGATGATCGGCGTCGTCGGGAAGCAGAACATCGTCGAGATCCCCTCGCGCTTCAGGATCTCGGAGATCGCGTCCATGACCAGCATCGTCGGCTCCTTCCGGGGTTCGCCACGGCCTGCGGCATCATGGGGCGGACGCGACTCGACTGTCAAAAACTCCGCGCCGCGCCGCGGGGCCTGTAGAATGATGCTTCTCCGGCCGGCTCGGCTGGTCCAGGGGCTGATCCGGAACAAGGCGAGGCATGGCCGAGGAGCGCACCGTCGCGGCGACGGAAGCCGACAGCGAGGAAGCCGCCGGCGTTCCCGATTGGCGCCGCACCTTGTGGGTCATGGTCGGCATCCAGTTCATCATGACGATGGCCTTTTCGGTGCTGAGCCCGATCATGCCGCTGTTCCTGCCGGAGCTCGGGGTCAAGAACCCGGCGGCGATCGACATCTGGGCCGGCATTCTCGGCGGCTCGACCTCATTCGTCGCGGCCTTCGTCTCGCCCCTGTGGGGGCGGGTCGCCGACCGCCGCGGCCGCAAGCTCATGCTGCTGCGGTCGAGCCTCGCGATCGGCTTTTTCACCGCGCTGATGGGCGCTGCCGGCGACGTATGGCAGTTCTTCGCCTTCCGCGCGCTGATGGGCGTCTTCGCCGGGTTCTCCAGCGCTGCCATCGCATTGGTTGCGAGCCAGGTGCCGGAGGGGCGGCTGGGCTACTCGCTCGGCTGGCTCAGCACCGGGCAATTGGTCGGTTCGCTGGTCGGCCCGATCATCGGCGGCGCCCTCGCCGACCTCACCGGCAGCTACCGCATGCCGTTCTACTGCACTTCGGCGACGATTTTGTTTTCCGCCGGTCTCGTGTGGTTCGCGGTGCACGAGCGGTTTTCGCCGGCGCCGCGCGGGCGCCAGCAGCGGTCGGTCTTGGAGGCGCTGGTGACGCTGGCGCAGTCGCCCGGCCTCTTGGCGCTGTTCTTCGTCTTGCTGATGGCGCAGTTCGGGGTGCGCACGGTGCAGCCGGTCGTGACGCTCTACGTCCAGGACATGGTCGGCATGCGGCCGGACATCGCAACGTTGAGCGGCATCGCCTTTTCGATCACCGGCCTCGCCAACGTCGTCGCCGCGCCCTTTCTCGGCAACCGCAGCGACGTGATCGGCTACCGCCGCGTGCTGCTGATCGGCCTGTTGGGCGCGACGGTGACGACGCTGCCGCAGGCCTTCACGGACAATTACTGGGCGTTTGTTGCCGAGCGCTTCGGGGTCGGGCTGTTCATCGGCGGCCTGGTGCCGGTCGCGAATGCCCTCGTCGGCCGCAGCGTCGCGCGGGCCGACCGCGGCGCGGTCTATGGCATGACCTCGTCGGCGATGTTTCTCGGCAACTCGCTCGGCCCGGTCAGCGGCGGGGCCATCGCCGCGCTGCTCGGCCTGCGCTGGGTGTTCCTGCTGACGGCGCTGGTGCTGCTGGTGAATCTCGTCTGGGTGTACTACCGGGTGGACGACCGCGCCGCCGTCTCGGAAGTACCCACCAGCCGCGGCAGTTAGAAAGCAATCCGAACGAACGGCTGAAGCGTGGGTCCCGGCCTGCGCCGGGACGACGAAACGGAAGCGGGACGACCGGCGAAACCTCGCCGTGCGGACGCGAGAAACGGAAAAGGGCCGCCCCTCGGGGCGGCCCTCTCGATCCGAAAACCGGCGGCCGTTGCGGCCGCGACAACGCCTTCTCAGGCGCGGACCTCCGCGAGGAAGATCCTGGTCACGGCAGCTTTCGACCGCGGTTGATCGTTAGACACAGGATCACCTCCTTTCTGCTGTTGCGCCAATGCCCGTAATGTACGCATGCCTCCGCCGAACCACAAGCGATCTTCCCCGCCGCCGCCGTCCGTTGCGGCGACAAGGCGACGCAGCATCGGCCAGAATCCTGAGGTTTTACCGAGGCTGCCCCGACGCGACGTGGCATGATGCGGCAAACGCCACCGAGCGAGCGCCGCACCGATGTCGAACGTCACCGTCGAACGAATCACCGTCAACGGCATCGCGCTCGAGGTCCTGCGGCACGGCTCCGGACCGCCGCTGGTGCTGCTCCACGGCATGCAGACCGTCTCGCCGCGAGCGCCGTTTCTCGATCTGCTCGGCCGTCATGCCGAGATCGTAGCGCCGTCGAGCCCTGGCTTCGGCAATTCTTCCCGCCCGCCGGACTTCGACACGATCTACGATCTCGTCCACCTCCATCTCGCGCTGATCGACGAGCTGCCCTACGACAAGGTCAACCTGCTCGGCCTGTCGTTCGGCGGCTGGCTCGCGGCGGAGGTCGCCGCCGCGTGCAGCCATAAGCTGGCGCGGCTGGTGCTCGTCGATCCGCTCGGGATCAAGATCGGCGACCGCGAGAGCCGCGACATCCTCGATGTGTTCAACGTGCATCCCGACGAGGTGCGGCGGCGCAGCTGGCATGACGTCCGCAACGCCCCGGATTACGACCGGATGAGCGACGAGGAGCTGATCGTGCTCGCACGCAATCGCGACGCGCTCTGCCTCTACGCGTGGCACCCGTGCCTCTACAACCCGCAGCTGAAGCAGTGGCTGGGCCGCATCCGCGCTCCGACGCTTGTGGTGTGGGGCGCCAGCGACCGGGTCGTCCTGCCCGAATACGGCCGCGCCTATGCCGGGCTGATCCCCGGCGCCCGCTTCGAGATCATCGACGGCGCCGGCCATCATCCCGAGCTCGAACAGCCGCAACGCTTCGCCGAGCGCGTCACGGCATTCATCGCCCGTTAGGCGAGGAGGCAATTCAGCAACCCTTGCCCGCGGGTGGTGTTGTAAAGGTCGCCCTGCAGGTGGAAAATCGCAGGAACTTCGGAGGGAGGAAACGATAATGAGGTTGGGCAAGTCCTGGCGCGCCGGCCTGTTGGCAGCGCCCGCATCCTTCGCGATGACGCTCGCCGCCGCCGCGGCTCCGGCCGACCAGGAGCCGATCAAGATCGCCGTCATCTCCGAGGAATCCGCTATCCTCGGCCAGTCGATCAGCGCCGGAGCCAAGCTCGCCGCAGCCGATATCAACGCCAAGGGCGGGATCAACGGCCGAAAGATCGAAATAATCGTCTACGACGATCATTCCTCGGCCGCCGACGCGGTGCGCGCCTATCAGCGCGCGGTGCAGCAGGACCATGTCAGCGCCGTCGTCGCGACCTTCATCAGCGAAGTTTATCTCGCGCTGGAACCGTGGGCGGCGCGGCTGCACACGCCGACGATCACCGCGGCGGCGGCCTCCAACCTGATCACCAAGCAGGTGCACGACGACTACGACCGCTTCAAATACGTGTTCGAGGGCTGGCTGCCGTCGCCGATCATCGCGCAGGCGGTCTGCGACTCCTCGCACGACATCCTCGTCGGCATGCTGCACATGAAGAGCGCGGCGATCGTCAGCGAGGACGCGGATTGGACGACGCCGCTCGACGCGGCGCAGGAGAAGTGCCTCCCGGAGGCCGGCCTCAAGGTCGTCGACCATGTCCGCTTCAACCCGGACACGACAGACTTCACGCCGATCTATACGGCATCGAAGGCAAGCACCCCGACGTCATCATCGCCGGTTGGGCGCATGTCGGCGTCCAACCGACGGTGCAATGGCATGACCAGCATGTGCCGATACCGCTCGCCGGGAACGACGCCCAGGCGACCAACCCGACCTTCTGGAAGACGACCAACGGTGCGACAGACGGCGTCATCACGCAGACAGGTACCGTTCCGGGAGTGGCGCTGACCCCGCTGACGGTTCCGGTCGGGGAGGAGTTCGTCAAGACGACCGGCAAGTTTCCCGCCTTCACCGGCTTTACCGCCTACGACGATGTGCGGGTCATCGCCGAGGCGATGATGCGGGCAGGCTCGACCGATGCCGACAAGGTGGTCGCCGAGATGGAAAAGACCGACATGGTCGGCACCCTAGGCCAGTACGCCTTCTACGGCCGCAGCGACACCTTCACGCACGCGATGCGCTATGGGCCGAAATACGTGACCGGCATCTTCATGCAGTGGCAGGACGGCAAGCAGGTCTGCATCTGGCCGCGCGACAAATGCCCGGCCCCGCTCAAGTTCCCGAGCTTCGTCAAGCTGCCGGAGCAAGCCGCCGCTAAATAGCGGCGGCGGGCGGCGGAGCCGACGCGTGCAGCTCCGCCGCTTGCCCCACGGCCGATTGGCCGCGCCGGCTGTCGGCGGCTGAGCCGCCGCCCTCGCGAACGAGAAGATCATTGCTCGCCCTGCAGATCCTGGTCGACGGTTTTGCGATCAGCGCGCTCTACGGCCTCGGCGCCGTCGGCTTCACACTGATGTTCGGGGTATGCGGCGTCCTCAACCTGGCGCATGGCGGCATCATGGTCATCGCCGCCCTGGTCGGGTGGTGGATGGCGGCGGAGCACGGCGCCGGCCCCTATGGCGGCGCCGCGGCCGGGGTCGCCGCCGGCCTCGCCGCGTCCTTCGTGACGTACTACGCCGTGGTGCGGCCGATCCAGCGCTCGCGGGCGATCCCGCGGGTCGAGGAAGAGATCTTCATCCTGACCGGCACCCTGCTCTGGGGCATCATGATGCAGGTCGGCCTCGACTACCTCTTCAGCAACAACCCGGTCACGATGCAGCCGCTCCTGCAGGGCGTCGTGCTGATCGGCGGCGTGCGCACGCCGCGCAACGAGGTGCTGATCGCGGTCGTGTGCTGGGCGATCATCGGCCTCTTGTCGCTGCTCGTGAACCGCAGCCGCATCGGCAAACAGCTGCTCGCCGCCGCGATCAACCCGCGCGCGCTGACCCTGCTCGGGTTCGAGTTGTCGCGCATCTACCTGATCGTCTGGGCGATCTATGGCGTGCTCGCGGGGCTGGCCGGGGTATTGCTGGCCTCTTTCCTCGGGGCCAGCGCCGACAACGCCGGTGCGCTGACCGCCAGCGCCTTTACGATCGTCATCCTCGGCGGCCTCGGCAGCGTGCCGGGATCGCTGATCGCGGCCTACATCGTCGGCTATGCCGAGACGCTGACGGCATATCTCATTGCGCCCACGTTGCGGCCGATCCCGGCCCTGATCATCCTCGTCATCGCCCTCTATCTGCGGCCGCAGGGCCTGCTCGGGCGACGCTGAGGGCTCGATGGCCGCGTTGAAGAAACTCAGCCCCGTCTTCGTCGCGCTCGTCGCGATAGCGCTGGTCGCCGGCGGCTCGGCGCCGTGGTGGCTCGGCGCCTACTGGCTCGGCATCTTCACGGTCGCCTATTATTTCGGCGTCTTCGCGATGTCGTGGGACCTGCTATTCGGCTATGCCGGGCAGGTCAATTTCGGCCCGACCTTCCTGATCGGCCTCGGCGCCTACGGCGCCGGCATCCTCAACAACCAGGGATTGCCGCTGCCCCTGTGCATCGTCTGCGGCGCGCTGATCGCCGTCGCCGGCGGGATTTTGCTGGCCCTGCCGGCGTTGCGTCTGCAAGGACCCTATTTCGGCATTATCACGCTCGTCGCGGTGCTGTTGCTGCTCGATTTCATCGTCATCTTCGCCGGCGTCACCGGCGGCGAGATCGGCATGATGGTGCCGGACGTGCTGTCGGTCAGCGTCGGGGCGAATTACTGGTACGCCTTCGGCTTCCTCGTGATCTCTGCCGTCATCCTCTACACGCTGTCGCGCTCGGCGCTGGGGCTGATCCTGCAGGCGACCGGCCAGGACCGGATCGAGGCCGAGGCGCTCGGCTTCAACGTGACCAAGCACAAGCTCGCCGCCTTCTCGATCAGCGCGCTGTTCTCCGGCCTCGCCGGCGCGATGCTGACCTTCTACCAGGGTACGGCCTCGGTCGATCAGATGGTCGATCTGTCGATCGCGGTGCAGATCATCATCGCGGTCGTGTTCGGAGGCCGGCGCACGATCCTTGGCGGCATCCTCGGCGCCATCTTCCTCGTGCTGTTCAACGAGCTGCTGCGCCCGCTCGGCCAGCTCAATACCTTCGTCGTCTCGGGCATCGCGCTGCTGGTCATCCTGTTCCTGCCCGACGGCGTGCTCGGCTACGTGCTGCGCCCGCGCGAGAGCGCCTGATGCTGGGCAACGCGCCGCTCCTCGAAGTCGAAGGGTTGACCAAGCGGTTCGGCGGCCTTGTTGCGGTCAAGGACATCGGCTTTTCGATCCGCGGCGGCGAGATTCTCGGGCTGATCGGCCCGAACGGGTCCGGCAAATCGACGGTCATGAAATTGATCATGGGCATCGAGCGGCCGGACGCCGGAGCGGTGCGGCTCGACGGCGCCGACGTCGCCGGCTGGCCGACCTACCGCATCGCCCGCAGCGGCGTCGGCATCGTCTTCCAGCACTCGCGGCCGCTCAACCGCCAGACCGTGCTCGAAAACATCAAGCTCGCGCTGCTGCCGGACTCGCTGTTCCGGCTCGCCGCCGAGGCCGGCGTCGAGGACCGCGCCCGCGAGATCGCCGAGCGCGTCGGCCTCAGAAACGTGCTCGGGCGCCGGCCGCCGACCCTGCCTTTCGCCGACCTGCGCCGGCTGGAAATGGCGAAGGCGCTGGCCCGCGACCCGAAGGTCGTGCTGGTGGACGAACCGTTCGCGGGCCTTACCCCCGGCGAGATGGCCGCCTTTGCCGAATTGATCGACGGCTTCCGCCGCGACGGCCGCGCCGTGCTGCTCGTCGACCACAACGTCAAGAGCGTGTCGCGGCTGGTCGATCGCGTCCTCGCGATGTATCTCGGCGAGCGCATCGCCGAGGGCAGCGCCAGCGACGTCATGCAGGACCCGACGGTGCGGCGCGTCTATATCGGCGGCGCCATCGAGACCCATGCGCGGCCGGAGATCGCGGCGCAGGGCGAGGCCCTGCTCGATCTCCGCGATGTCGAGGTGTTCTACGGCAAGGCGCAGGCGCTGCGGCAGGTGTCGCTGCATGTCGGAGCCGGCGAGTTCGTCTCGCTCGTCGGCCTCAACGGCGCCGGCAAGACGACGCTGTTCAACGCGATCTCCGGGCTCGTCCCCTATGCCGGCGAAATCCGCTGGCAGGGCCGGCCGCTCGCCGGCCGCAGCCCGGCCGCGATCGCCCGCGCCGGCATCGTGCAATGCCCCGAGACGCGCGAGCTGTTCGGCGACCTGACGGTGCGCGAGAACCTCGACCTCGGCGGCCAGCACCTCGCCGCGGCCGAGCGCGAGCGCCAGCGCGACTGGCTCATCGAGCTGTTTCCGGTGCTGGGCGAGCGGGCGCGCCAGGCCGCCCGCACCTTGTCGGGCGGCGAGCAGCAGATGCTGGCGATCGCCCGGGCGCTGATGATGCAGCCGAAACTGCTGATCCTCGACGAGCCGACGCTCGGCCTCGCGCCGGTCATCCTCGACCACCTGTCGCGGGCGCTGGCGCGGCTGCGCGAGACGACGGACATCACCGTGCTGCTCGGCGAGCAGAACGTCACGTTCGCGCTGCCCCACGCCGACCGGGTCTACGTCATCGAGCACGCCCGCATCATCTGGGAAGGCCACCCCGCCCGCTTCGCCGAGGAGATGGGCACCGGGTATCTCTGACGTCACGGGCGCGTCTTGAGTGATGAGAGCGGTATCCATCGAACAGGGTCGCTCGCCGCACAAGCGGTCATGGCCGGGCTTGACCCGGCCACCTCCGGGGCGCCCGAGATCGCCGGGTCAAGCCCAGGGATGACGCGAAAGGAATGCTTGCACCGCTCTAGGCAGGGATCGCAGTTTCCTTGGAAACGCGGCGGGCGTAGGCGACGATGCGGCGGCCGGCATCCTGCAGCCTCGCCACGGGTTCGGTCAGCGAGATGCGGAGATGGCCGGCCGCGCTCGGCCCGAAGCCGTCGCACGGCAGCACCGCCACCCGCTCCGAGTTCAGCAAGCCATGCGCGAACTCGCTCGCGCCGAGGCCGGTGCCGCGGACATCGAGCAGCACGAACATGCCGCCCTCCGGCGCAACGATGCGGCACTTGGGCGCTTCAGCCAGGATGCCGCAAAGGCGGTCGGCCCGCCGCCGGTAGTCTTCGCGCAGGGCCGCCACCTCGGGCAGCTCCTCGGCAAAAGCCGCCAACGCCCCGAGCTGGATGAACGCCGGGCTCCCGTAGGTCATGCACAGGATGAGATTGAAGAGGTGGCGCACGAGAGCGGGCGGCCCGATGACCCAGCCGAGCCGGAACGCCGGAACCGCATGGGATTTGGAGAGACTCGAGACCACGACCGCACGGTCGGCCATGTCGGGAAGCGACCACACGCTGACATGCGGACGCGCGAAGGCAAGGTCCTCGTAGACCTCGTCCGACAGCAGCCACAGGTCATGGCGGCGGCAGAGCGCGGCGATGCCGGCGATCTCGTCGGCGGTAAAGACGGCGCCCGTCGGGTTGTGCGGCGTGTTGATCCAGAGCACGCGGGTGTGCGGCGTGATCGCCGCGGCAACGCGGTCGAGATCGGGATGAAAGCCGCGCCCGGGATTCAGCGGCACCGTCACCATGCGCGCGCCGGCGGCCGCGATGACGGGCTCGTACGTAGCGTAAGCCGGCTCCAGCACGACGATTTCATCGCCGGGACCGGCGAGGAGCTGGATGGCGCAGTACAGCCCGCCCTGCGCCCCCGGCACGACCGCGACGTTCTCCGCGCCGCAGAGCCGCCCGGTCCGCCGCACCTGCCGCGCCGCGATCGCCTCGCGCAGGGCCGGGTAGCCGAGCGTCGCCGAATAGCCAGTGCGATGCCGGCGCAGCGCCGCGACCGTGTCCTCGATCAGCGCCTCGGGCGGAGCCTGGTCGGGGTCGCCGATCGTCAGAAAGATGACGTCGTGCCCCGCCTCGGCCAAACGGGCCGCTGCCTGATGCACGGCCCAGGCGTCGGCGCCCCGTACCGCGAGGCGGTCAGCGAGCTGCGAATATCCTGCCACTGCTTTGGCCTCTTGCCCAGCGCAGAAGAGAACGGACCGAACGCCGATCGAACAATAGCTGAACGGCAGCCGGGCGGCTTCCAATCCCGGAGTGACGCCCACAGGCTGAGCCGCGGACGCCTCCAGTCTAGCCGGCGACGGCAGCTTCCGGCGACGCCTCAGCGGGCGAGCAGGACGCGGCGGAAATCCTCGGTAACGAAGTATTCCCTCTCGTCGTGCTCGCGCGGCCAACGATCGGCATCGAGCGCCAGCGCATCATAGGCGCGGGCAACCCGCAGCAGCCGATCGCGCAGCTCCACCGTACCGGCGCGCGCCGCCGTCTGGCGAAGCAGCTGAGCTTCATCGCGGTACTGCCTTGCGTCTGCTGCTTGCATCGACAAGTCTCCCCCGAGGAACGGCGCTCGCTAACGCTGCTGGCGGCGGCGAGTTCCGCCGCGACGGGGTAAATGAATTTGCCTTTGTGGCAGGACCCTTAAGTCGCCGCGACAGCGACGTCGAGCCAGCCGCGGTCGGTGACGGCGGCGGCGTCGCCGGGGCGCAGCAGCACCGTCGTCGTGGCCGACTCGACGACGGCGGGGCCTGCGATGCGCTGGTGCGGCGCGAGCGCGTCGAAGGCGTAGACCGGCGCGGTCAGCCAGTCGTCGAGATAGATCCGCCGCTCGCCCTGTGGCGGCGCCGGCGGCACCGGCGGCAGGGTCGGCTCCTGCGGCAGTTCTTCGAGAACCCCCGCCACCGCGACGCGCGCATTGACCAGCACGCTCTCCTGGTCCGGCATCGAATAGGTGTAAAGCGCCTCGTGTCGGCGGTGGAACCGCTCGACGATCTGCGGCAGCGGGTCGTCCGCGGTCCAATCGACATCGTCGAGCGGCACCGAGATCTCGAAAACCTGTTCGCCGTAGCGCATATCGGCGGAGCGGATCGTACGGGTGGGGCCGCTGAAGGAATGGCGCAGCCGCGCCAGCCCCTCCGCCTCCATCTCCTCGAACAGGCGCTTCACCGCCGCGCCATCGAGGCCCCTCGTGTCGCCGACGTGCGAGCGCGCCACTTCGAAGCGCAAATCCGTGGCCAGCATGCCCCAGGCGGACAGCACGGCGGCGACGCGCGGCACGATCACCCGCGCGAGACCGAGCTGGCGGGCGATGTCGGTCGCGTGCAACCCGGCGGCGCCGCCGAACGCAAACAGCGCGAACTGCCGCGGATCGACCCCGCGCCGCACCGACACGAGGCGCACCCCTTCGGCCATCGTCGTGTTGATGACGCGGTGGATGCCGCGCGCCGCCTGCAACCGCTCGACCCCGAGCCGTGCCGCGACGCGATCGACCGCCGCCTCCGCGGCGGCGCGGTCGAGGACCCGGCTGCCGCCGAGGAAGCTGGTCGGGTCGAGGTAGCCGAGCACGAGATTGGCGTCGGTCACCGTCGCGGCCGAACCGCCGTTGCCGTAGCACGCCGGCCCCGGCGCCGCGCCCGCGCTCTCGGGACCGACATGCAGGATGCCGCCGGCATCGACCCGGGCGATGGAGCCGCCGCCGGCCCCGATGCTGGCGATATCGAGGCTGTTCAGGGCGATGCGGTGGCCGCCGATCCGCCGGTCCATGACGAGGCTCGGCTGCCCCTCGACGACGAGGCAGATGTCGGTGCTGGTGCCGCCCATGTCGAACGGGATCAGGTTGCCGGCGCCGGCGAGGCGGGCGGCGTAGACGCTGCCGGCGACGCCGCCGGCCGGCCCCGACAGCACCGCGCCGGCGGCGAGGCGGCCGCTGTCGGCGATCGGCACGACGCCGCCGTGCGACTGGATGATCAAGGTCGGCCCGCGATAGCCGGCTTCGGCGAGCCGGCTGCGCAACCGCTCCAGGTAGCGCGACAGCGCCGGCCCGACATAGGCGTTGACGATCGTCGTCGAGACCCGCTCGAACTCCTTGATCTGCGGCAGGACCTGCGATGACAGCGAGACGTAGGCGTGCGGCAAGGCGCGAGCCAAGGCCTCGGCTGTCTGCCGCTCGTGGCGGTCGTCGCGCCAGGCGTGGAGATAGCAGACCGCGACCGCCTCGACCTCGGCCTGGCGCAGCGTCTCGATTGCCCGGTCGAGCGAGGCCGGGTCGAGCGGCGTCTCGATGCGTCCGTCGGCGCGGATGCGCTCGACGACGCCGAGGCGCAGGTGCCGCGGCGCGAGCTGGAGCGGCGGCGGCATGCGCAGATTGTAGCGGTCGTCCTTGAGGCCCTCGCGCATCTCGATGACGTCGCGATGGCCCCATGTCGTCAGGAGCCCGACCCTGGCGCCCTTGTGTTCCAGGAGCGCGTTGGTCGCCACCGTCGTCCCGTGCACGATGCGCTCAGTCTGCGCCAGCAGCGCCGCGCGGCCGAGGCGCAGAAGCTGGGCGAGCGCCGCCAGCCCCTCGATGACTCCGACAGAGGGGTCGTCCGGGGTCGAGGGCACCTTGGCGAGGGTCGTGCGTCCGGCCTCGTCCACCGCGACGAGGTCGGTAAACGTGCCTCCGACGTCGATCCCGATGCGGTACACGCCGCTAGCCCCCACCCTGACCTCCCCCGCTCGCGGGGAGGGAACCCTCCGAAGCCGTCCTCCGCAAGCGGAGGAGTAGCCGCTCTTAAGCCCTCCCCCGCAAGCGGGGGAGGGAGGGGTGGGGGCTTCGCCGCGATCGCCATCACGGATTGATGACGGTGTCGGTGCGGCTGATGATGAAGGCCTCGCGGCGCTCGAAGAAGTCGCGGACGATGTCGGCGAAGGCTTCGGGACGGTCGGTGCCGATCGCGTGGCCGGCGTCGTAGACGAAGGTCAGGTGGCCGTTCGGCAGCAATCCCTTGTAGAAGCGGCCCATCTCCGGCGGGATCACCCGGTCGAGCGTGCCGAACAGGACGAGCGTCGGGATCGCCAGCTCGCGCATGCGGCGCTCCAGCTCCGGGTCGCGGTCGGGGCCGCGCAGGCGCGCGACCAGCCGCCGCGTCTTCGCGGCGACGGCGGGATCGGCGGGCGGCAGCGGCGGCACCCGTTCCGGATGCCCGAAGAGCCGGCGCGCGATCTCCTCCGGCGTGCCGGCCGGCGGCTCGGCACCCGCCGGGCGTATCGCCGCCGGCGCCTCCAGCGCCAGCGCCAGCACCCGCCCCGGCTGCTGCACCGCCAGCCAGAGCGCGGCCTTGCCGCCGAACGAGGTGCCCAGCAGATTGAACTCGCCGAGCCCGAGCGCCGCCGCCGCGGCGCCTATCGTCGCGGCGAGCTCAGCCATCGTCTGCGTGCGCTCGTTCTCCGGCGACAGCCCGAAACCGGGCATCTCGAAGGCGACGACGCGGAAATGGCGCGCCAGCAGACCGTGGGCCGGCGTCAGCCGCAGCCCGCCGGCGCCATGCAGATGCACGAGCGGCGCCCCCTCTCCCGCCGCCATGTAGCGGATGCGGAACCCGTCGGCCTCGACGAAGGCTTCCTTGAACGCGGCGCCAGGCTTCGGCGCCTCCGATGGATCGGCCACGCTTCCTCCGTCAGATGTCGCGAATGCGCGGCAGCACCTTGCGGCCGAACAGGTCGAGCAGGTCCATCATCGCATCGACGTCGGCCGAGCCGGGGTCCTGCAGCGACAGGTCGAGGACGCCCGCCCCCATCTCCTCGCGGCATTGCCGGATCTGCGCGACGATGCGGTCGGGGCCGCCGCAGAACGTCACCGGCAGGACGCCGCCGACATTCGCCGGACGCGCCTCCCCCGCGACATTGCGGGCATCCGCCGCCAGCAGCGCGTCCCGCAATTTGCCGCGGATCGGGAAGGGCGCCTGCCCGTTGCGCCGCTTGAGCGCCTCGTCCGCCTGCTCGTCGCTGTCGGCGAGGATCATGTTGGCGCGGTAGACGATCTGGTCGCGCCCCGGCTGCCAACCGTACGTCTCGCATTGCCGCCGGTAATAGCCGGTCGATTTCGCCATGACCGGGAAGGGCCCGTACGACACCCCGAGGCCGAGCCGGTGCCGCGCCGCGAAATCGCATGACTCGGCGCTGACCCCCAGCGCGTAGGTCTCCGGCCCCGGATGATTGAGCGGGCGCGGCCAGATCGAGACGGTGCGGAACTGGAAATGGCGGCCCTGCCAGCCGAAGGGCTGCGGCTCGGTCCATGCCTTGAGGATCAGCTCCATGCCCTCGTCGGTGCGCTCGCGCGCCTCCTTTGGGTTGAGGTCATAGCTGAGGTATTCGTTGGTGGTGCCGCGCAGCATGCCGAACACGAAGCGGCCCGGCGCCATCGTGTCGAGCATCGCCAGCTCCTCGGCGACCCGGACGGGGTTGCTCGTCGGCACGATCGGCCCGAGCAGCGCGATCTTGATCGTCTTGACCTGCGAGGCGAGAAACGCCGCCGACACCACCGGCGACGGCGTCAGGATGCGCGGCGAGTAGTGGTGCTCCGACACGCTGACCCAGTCGAAGCCGAGCTCCTCGACATAACGGATGCGCTCGACCATGCCGCGAAAGGACTTGACGCCGGCCTCGGGGTCGTAGGCGGCCGGCGGCACCGGCCACTGCGCCGGCACCGAATGCGGCGGGTAGCGCCCGGTTTCGAAATACGACACCTTCATCGCCGCACCTCCGCTATCCAGCGACGGCTTCGCCGCCGATCAGGGGCGCTTCATCCTATCGTGAAGCCACGAGCACGTGCGCCGGTATTTTCCCCGTGCATCCCGACCTCTCGTCATGCCGTGCCGCCGATGATGCCCTGGGCGCGGAGATTGGCGATGTCGTCAGCCGCGTAGCCGAGTTCGGCGAGGATCTCGCCGGTGTGCTCGCCAAGCAGCGGTGCGCCGCGCCGAATTTCGGGGGGAGTGCACGAAAAGCGCGCCGCCGCCCGCGCCTGCCGCAGCCGGCCGGCGGCGGGGTGGTCGTATTCCGCGACCAGGCCGAGTTCCCGCAGCTGCGGGTGGCGGATCACCTCGCTGCGGGTCAGCACCGGCGCGCAGGGCACGTCCGCCGCGGTCAGCCGATCGAGCCACTCCGCCGAGGTGCCGGTCCGCAGCGCCTCGCGGGTCAGTTGCATGCGCGCGTCGATGTTCTGCTGGCGCAGCGCCGGGGTTCTGAAGCGCTCGTCTTCGAGCCATTCCGGGTGCCTCAGGGCGCGCGCCAGCCCCGTCCATTGCCGGTCGGTCTGCACCGCCACCGTGATGTAGCCGTCGGCCGTCTCGTAGATCAGATCGGTCGCGCTCGCCTCCTCCTGCGGCTGGTCCTCGTCGGCGAAGGTCTGGCTGCCCATGTCCGAACTCCACAGAAAGGCCACCACCGCCTCCAGCATCGACAGCCGCACGTGCTGGCCCTCGCCGGTCCGCTCGCGCGCGAGCAGCGCCGCGGTGATCGCCTGGGAGGCGGTGATCGCCGTCAGCTTGTCGGGCAGGATCGTGCGCAGCATGCGCGGCCGCACCCGGTCGGAGCCGGCCTGCACCGTGGCGAGGCCGGAAAACGCCTGGATCAGCGGGTCGTAGGCCGGCCTTTGTCCGTAAGGGCCGACCTCGCCGAAACCGCTGATCGAGACGTAGACGATGCGCGGCGCGGCGGCCCGCACCGCGCTCTCGCCGACGCCCAACCGCTCGGCGACGCCGGGGCGGAAGTTCTGCACGAACACGTCGGCGGTCTTGGAGAGGCGCAGCAGGATGTCGATCGCGGCCGGGTTTTTCAGGTTGAGGACGATCGAGCGCTTGTTGCGGTTGTTGTTGAGGAACGAGGCCGACAAGCCGCCGCGGCGGTTGGCGGCGGCGCGGGTGTGGTCGCCGCCGTCCGGAGCCTCGACCTTGACGATGTCGGCGCCGTGGTCGCCGAGGATCATCGTCGCCAGCGGCCCGGAAACGTTCGTGGTAAGGTCGAGGACGCGAAAACCGTGCAACGGACCGGGCATCGAGCAGCCTTCCTCCCATTCGGCCGCCCTGTCCTGGCTGGGCAGCTCTCGCCTCAGAACATTATCACGCTGCGGATCGTCTCGCCGCGCTTCAGCGCCGCGAAACCGTCGTTGATGTCGTCGAGCCGGATACGCCGCGAGATCAGCTCGTCGAGCTTGAGGCGGCCGTCGAGATAGGCCCGCGCGAGCAGCGGAAAATCGCGGGCCGGGCGGGCGCCGCCATAGCTCGACCGGCGGATGCGCTTCTCGCCCATCAGCGCGCCCCAGCGGAAGGCGACATCGTGATCGACGTCGATCTTGCCGAGCCAGATGATTTCGCCGCCCGGCCGCACCGCCTCGGCGCTCAGCCTGAAGCCGGGGGCGCCGCCGGCGGCCTCCAGCACGACATCGGCGCCGCGGCCGTGCGTCAGCGCCCGCGCTCGTTCGGCCGCATCCTCCCGCCGCGCGTCCACCGTCGCCGTCGCGCCGAGCCGTTCCGCCAGCGCCAGCTTCACGGGATCGAGATCGACGGCCACGATCTGCCCCGCGCCGCCGAGCCGCGCGCCCTGGACGGCGGAAAGGCCGACGGCGCCGCAGCCGATGACCATGACGGTATCGCCATAGGCGACCCGGGCGACGTTGAGCGCGGCGCCGACCCCGGTCATGACGCCGCAGCCGATCAAACAGGCGTGGTCGAAACCGATCCCTTTCGGCACGGCGATCGCCTGCTGCTCCGGCACGACGCAGTACTCGCCGAACGCACCGAGGAACATCAGGTGCTTCAGCGGCCGCCCGTCGCGCAGCCGGGCGCGGCTGTCGCCGTCGAAGGCGACCGCCTGCGGCCCCTCCGCCAGATACGTCTCGCACAGGATCGGCAGGTCGCGGTCGCAGTAGAAGCAGTGGCCGCAATGCGGGTTCCACGACAGCACGACGTGGTCGCCGCGGGCCAGCGAGCGCACCGCGGGTCCGACCTCCTCGACCACCCCGGCGGCTTCGTGGCCGAGGACGATCGGCATCGGATAGCGCAACGCGCCGTCGATGACTTCGAGGTCGGTATGGCACAGGCCCGCCGCCTTGACCCGCACCAATACGTCGCCCGGCCGCAGTTCTTCGGCGGCGACGGTCTCGATCGTCAGCGGCGTCTGCGCCGCATGCAGCACCGCGGCGCGGTATTCGAGCGGCATCGCTCTCTCCATTGCCGTTGACCCCCGGCCACGCCCGGCCGAAGCTTACCGCGAACAGCCGCGGAGGAGCATGCCATGAAGGTCGGGATCGCGCTGAACTGCCTGCATCAGCCCGGGCGCTCCGACGCGGCGGTCATGGGCGAGCATATGGCGCTCGGCGACCTCGCGGAGCCGCTTGGCTTCGACTCGCTATTCGCGCTCGAACACCACTTCACCGGCTACGCGATGTCGCCGGCGCCGACGCAGCTTCTGGCCTACTACGCCGGCCGCACCCGGCGCATCACATTGGGCACCGCCGTCATCGTCCTGCCCTGGCACGACCCGGTTCGGGTCGCCGAGCAGATCGCGCTGCTCGACGTATTGTGCGGCGGGCGCTGCGTGTTCGGCTTCGGCCGCGGCGCCGCCAGCGTCGAGTACCAGGGCTTCCGCATTCCGATGGAGGAGGCGCGGCCGCGTTTCGTGGAGGCGGCGAACATCGTCGTCAAGGCGCTGACGCAGGAGAGCTTCGAGCATCAGGGCCAATTCCACCGCATCCCGCGTACTGCGATCCGGCCGCGGCCGATCTCGCACCCGGAGCGCCGCTTCTATGCCTCGGCCGTCAGCCCGGACTCGGCCGAGATCATGGCGAAGCTCGGGTTCGGCCTGTTGATGGTCATGCAGAACGAGTGGCCAAAGGCGGCTGAGGACATCCAGCGCTACCGCGACATCGCGTCGGCCGCCGGCCACACGCCGCGCCCCCCGATCATCCTGACGAACGTCTGCTGCGCCGAAAGCCGCGACGAGGCACACGACCGCGCCTACCGCTATCTCGCCCAGAAATGGCAGTCGATCGACAACCACTACCATTTCTCGGATGGCCACCTCGCCACCGTCAAAGGCTACGAATCCTACGGCAAGATGGCGAAGACCTACGCCAAGATGAAGGACGACACCTTCCGCGACAAGGCGACCGAGTTCTACGTCAGCATTCAGATCGTCGGCACGCCGAACGACTGCCTCGAACAGATCGGCGAATTGCAGCGCCTGACCGGCCTCGACCACCTCGTCACCGAATTTTCGTTCGGCGCGATGCCGCACGAGGAGGCCGAGCTCAACATGCGGCTCTTCGCCGACCGGGTCATGCCGGTATTGCAGCGCGACCCGGCCTTCGTGGGCGGCCATGCGCCGGGACAGGCGCACAAGCCGGTCGGCGCGAAGCAGGACGTCTTCGCTCCCGCCTGAAGCCTCAGCCGCGCGGCCGGCTCGGCATCGCCACGCGCCGGCCCACCCAATCCGGCCGCGGCAGCGCCGCGTGCGCCGCCGCAGCCGCCTCGACCCGCCGCCGCAATTCGGGCGGGAACGGCGACACCCGCCGCTGCCGCAAATCGACGTGCAGAAACATCAGCTCCTGCATCGCCGCCTGCTCGCCGTCGGCGATGCGGAACATCTCGTGTGCGAGATACAGCCGCTTGTCGTCGGCGGCGACGATCTGCGTCGCCACCCGCACCCGCTCGCCGACCAGCAATTCTCGGCGATAGACCGTGTGCGTCTCCGCCACAAAGGTGCCGTTTCCGGTCCTCCGCCGGTAGGCGATGCCGAGATCGATCATGTCGAACAGCAGGTCCGTCGCACCATCGAAGAGCACGACGTAATAGGCGAGGTTCATGTGCCCGTTATGGTCGATCCACTCGGGCCGGACCTCGCCGCGGTATTCCTCGAACGGAGCGGGGATCGTCATGCCGTCAGCTTATCGCGGCCGCGCGGCGGCGTGCACCCGTTGAAACAGTTGGCCAGAGTGTGCGAGCCTGCGCCTGTTCAGCGCGCGAGGAAGCCCAGAGATGCCCGCCGACGACCATCATCCCCATGACCATTCCCACGGCTCCGAGCTGTCGGACCTGCAATTGCGGGTGCGGGCGTTGGAGACGATCCTGACCGAGAAAGGCTATGTCGAGCCGGCCGCGCTCGACGACATCGTCGAGGCGTTCGAGACGAGGATCGGGCCGCATATCGGCGCCCGGATCGTCGCCAAGGCCTGGGCCGATCCCGCCTTCAAGCAGGCCCTGCTGGCGGATGCGACCAAGGCGGCGAACGCGCTCGGCCACCAGAGCCCGGTCGGAAGCCATCTGATCGCGGTCGAAAACACGCCGACCCGCCACAACCTCGTCGTCTGCACCCTGTGCTCCTGTTACCCGTGGGAGGTGCTCGGGCTGCCGCCGGTCTGGTACAAATCGGCGCCGTACCGCTCGCGCGCCGTCATCGACCCGCGCGGCGTGCTTGCCGATTTCGGCGTGGCGCTGCCGCCCGATACCGAAATCAGGGTATGGGATTCGACGGCGGAGACGCGCTTCCTGGTCGTACCGATGCGGCCGGCTGGCACGGAAGGCTGGAGCGATGAGCGACTCGCCGAACTGGTGACCCGCGACAGCATGATCGGCACCGGCCTTCCCAAGACAGCGGACGAGGCTGGCCGATGAACTCGCTGCACGACATGGGCGGCATGCACGGCTTCGGCCCGGTCGAGGCCGAGTTGAACGAGCCGCCCTTTCACCAGCCGTGGGAAGGGCGGGTGCTGGCGATGCAGCGGGCGATGGGCTTTACCCGGCTGTGGACGATCGACGCCGGCCGCGCCTCGATGGAAGCGCTGCCGCCGCTGCAATATCTCGGCTCGTCGTATTACGAGCGCTGGTTTCTGGGCCTCGAGCATCGGCTGCTGCAGCGCGGCCTCGTCGAAGCCGACGAATTGGCCGCCGGCCACGCGCTGCATCCGCCGGCGCCGTTGCCGCGGCGGCTGACCCCGGACGATGTGCCGAAGACGCTGGTGCGCGGCAATTTCGAGCGGCCGGCAACGGCGGTGGCGCGGTTCAAGCCGGGCGACCGGGTGCGCACGCGAAATATCAACCCGCCGACCCATACGCGCCTGCCGCGCTACGCGCGCGGGAAGCAGGGCGTCGTCGAGGCGGTGCGCGGCTGCCACGTCTTCCCTGATACCGCGGCGATCGACGCCGGCGAGAACCCGCAATGGCTGTACGCGGTCGTGTTCTCCGGCCGCGAATTGTGGGGCGAAGACACCGACCCGTCGCTCAAGGTCTCGATCGAGGCGTTCGAGCCTTACCTGGAACCGGCATGAGCACCGGCGGCGGCAATGCCGACGCCGCCCAATCGGCGCCGGACGCCGCCCACCCGTTCCGCGAGCCGTGGGAGGCGCAAGCCTTTGCGATGACGCTGGCGCTGCACCGTCGCGGCGTCTTCACCTGGAGCGAATGGGCGGCGCGGCTCGCCGAGGAGATAAAGCGCGCCCAGGCGGCGGGCGACCCCGACTCCGGCGACACCTATTACCGCCACTGGCTCGCCGCGCTGGAGCATATCGTCACGGAGAAGGGCGTTACTGACATAGCGATGCTCGCGAGCTGCCGCGAAGCCTGGCGCCGCGCGGCCGAGCATACCCCTCACGGGTCGCCGATCGAACTTGCCGATTGGCCGCCGTCGCCGCAGTGAGCCGCGGCTCGTCACCATTTCGGTTCTTAGGCACAGCGGACCGATCCGGCAAGTTTTGGTGACAATTTCCGACCGCTTGCATATCGTCCGCTGAAATGAGATCAGGTTCCGGCCGTGTAGAATTGTCATTCCTGCGACAGCGGGAATCCAGGCAACGCTCCTAAGTCCGGCCCTGGCCCCCGCTTTTGCAGGGGTGACGGAAAAGTGCAACTCGGTCGGGACCTAGTCTAGCGACGCGCGCGCATCTTCAAACGCCGATCTTATTACACGTGCGACGCGTGCACCTTGAGCCGAGCATTGCGTGCCAGCAATGCCGAAGTGACAGAGGCGGGTGCGGGATCGGCGGCCAATGATGTCGGACCTCTACAAGGGCGGCGCCTACAAGGCCAGTAACCCGAGCTGGCATATCGAAGATTCTCCATGGAAGGCAGCCCATATCGCGGGGATGGTGCACAAGCACCGGCTGCACCCGCAGACGATTTGCGAAGTCGGCTGCGGCGCCGGTGAAGTGTTGGCGCGGCTGGCGGAAGCGTTTCCCCAGGCACGGCTTTCCGGCTATGAGGTCTCGCCGCAGGCTTTCGAGCTATGTCAGGAGCGGTCGAGCGAACGTCTGCGGTTTTTTCTGCGTGACCTTACCGCCGAGAAAAATGCCTTTTTCGACGTTCTGCTCGTCATCGACGTGTTCGAGCATGTCGAGGATTATTTCGGCTTCTTGCGGGCAATCCGCCCGCGTGCGAAATCGAAGCTGTTTCACATCCCGCTCGATCTGTCGCTGCTGTCGCTGCTGCGCGGCCGGCCGATCCTGGCGCTGCGGCGTTCGGTCGGACACATCCATTACTTCTTCAAGGACACCGCGCTGGCGTCGCTCGTCGATTGCGGCTACCGCATCATCGACTACACCTACACCGCGAGCCGCTTGGAGTTGCCAAACCTCTCCTTGGCCGGCCGATTGCTCAAATTGCCGCGGCGCTCGCTCTTCAAGATAAAGCCCGACTTCGCGGTGCGGGTTCTCGGCGGCTATTCGCTGCTCGTGCTGGCGGAATAGCCGAAGATCAGGGCGACGGCAGCGGCGCCGGCAATGGCGCTTCGCATCGGCTTGTCAGAAGTTCGTTGTAGATGGTGAGCGTCTCGTCGACGGCGCGATCGAGACGGAGCCATTCCAGCCGGCTCTGCGCACGCTGCCGCCATCGCTCACGCTCCGCCGGCTCGGCGAGAAGCCGATCGACAGCCGCGGCCAATTCCGCCGGATTGGAGGCCGGCACCAGAATGCCCGCCTCGCCGCCGTCCAGCGCCTCCGGGATGCCGCCGACCGCGGTCGCGACGATGGCGCAGCCTGCTTCTCGCGCCTCCGGGATGACGAGCGGCGACGGATCGTTGTGCGACGCCAGCACGAATATGTCCGTCTCCGCGAGATAGGGCCGCGGCTCGCGGACAAAACCAAGGAAGTGAACGCGCGTGCGGCACGGCAACGCCGCCGCGAGGCTCTCGAACGCCGCCCGGTCCGGACCGTCGCCGAGGAGGTAGAGCTGCGCCTCGGGATAGCGGTCGGCCAGCAGCGCGAAGGCGGAGATGAGGTCTCGTATGCCCTTGCGCTCATACATGCCGGCGAGGGTCACGACGGCCGGATGCTGCAGCCGCACCGGGTGCGCCGCGGCCGTGGACGGACGCCGCGGCGACCCGAGGGTCGCGTTGCGCACGACCCGCAGCTTGCGCACCGCCACGCCGCGCGCCTGCATGCGCCGGCGTACCGCGTCGCTGACCGCGATGACGCGGTCGCCGACGCCCATCAGATTCGCGCTGCGCTGCCACTCGTTATGAACGGTCGTGACGAGGCGGAACCCCCGCCGTCGCCGCAGCGCTCGCGCCAGCACCGCCCCCGTCATCATGTGCGCGTGCACGATGTCGGGGCGGAACCGCCGGATCAACCGTCGCAGGCCCAACAGCGTCGCCGGCAGAGTCTGCGGACGCCGCCATTCCTGCACGATCGCAATGTGCTCGACGCCATGGCGGCGCAACAGATCGACATAGGCGCCGCCGCCGCTGGCAAAGGCGGTGGCATGACCCCGCTCGGCCTGTTTGCAGGCAAGATCGACCGCGACGTTCATGATGCCGTTGCCGACCTCGTCGCAATGGTTTGCGAGGTGGAGAATCCTCATGCTGAAATCACCGCGGCAGCGCCTTGCTCAATGCTGATAAACCTTGACGTAATCGACCTCCATCACCGACGGGTCGATCGTCTTGTCGATCGGCCAGCCGCCGCCCAGGCCGAGGTCGAGCAGGATATAAAACGGCATGCGGAACTGGGGCTCCGTCGGCGTGCGCCAGACTGCCCGGCGGTTGAAGTAGAAGACCAGCCAGTCCGGTTCGATCGACACGCCGTATGTGTTGAAGCGGCTTTGCATGACGCCGTTCTCGGTGTCGATCGGCTGGCTCTTCGAATCGTCCTTGCCATCGTGCCAGATATGGGTCGTCGCGCGGTAGGTGTTGGGAAAGGCGCCATATTGCTCCATCACGTCGATCTCGGAGCTGAAATGCGATTTGTCGGTGCCGACGAGCCAGAAGGCCGGCCACACGCCTGGCCCCGCCGGCAATTTCGCGCGCATTTCGAAATAGCCGTATTGCTGCGCAAACCCGTGTGCATCAGGCCCATCACGATCGCGGGAAGAGAGCAGGCCGGAGCGCCACTTGCCGTCGCTGCCCTTGCGCGCCTCGATATGCAGGATGCCGTTGTCGACGCTGAACGGAAAACCCGGCTGCGGATCGACGAATTGCGCATCGCCGAAGTCGCCGTTCCACGGCGTGTGCGCGATCCAGCGCGTGCCGGGGCCGTGGGCGGACACGCTGAGCCGGTCGAAGTCCTCGTCGAACGTGAGCCGATAACCGGCAAGGTCGAGCGTCTGTGGCCGCTCGGGGGGCGGTTCCGCGGCATGGACGGCGGCCGCAAACCAGCTCGCCAACACGCCGGCCGCCAAGGCCGCGGCCGCAATGCCGCGAGGGCTGACGCCGCGCATGCCGCGGCTCCGGTCATCCCGAAGCCGCCGCCCGACCGCCGGCCTAGTGATCGCCAAGCGGCAGGCTCGCGGTCTGCGCGCCGCGGAGCGCGCCGCCGGTCGCCAGAGCCGGGGCCGGCGTCGCCGGTGGAATTGGGGCTACGACGACGGCCGGCGCCGCCCCGGCAACGCTCTGGGCGGCATTTCCGCGAGTGACCCTGATCGTGTCTCCCGGCTCGACGAGGTCGTCCTCGGCCGCGGTGATCTCGTGCGTCTTGCCGTCGGCGTGGCGCACGATCGAATAGGTGAGCGTGTCCTGCTGCCGATCGCCGTCGATGTCGCCCGCGCTGATCCCGCGGTCGGCCAGGATCTGCCGCGTGGTCTTGATCTGCTCGACCACCTCGTTAAGCTTGCTTTGCGTCTGGTCGAGGTCGGTCAGGATCGCCTCGCGCCGCTTGGCGCGCAAGTCGATGACGGCCTGATCGGACTTGCTGATCTCCTGCCGCACGCGCAGCGACTCGACATCGAGATCGAGGCGCCGCGCCTGCATCTCGCTCTGGCTCTGGCGCAATTCGAACTCTCGCGGCGCGACCGCCAGGCCATTCTTCACGAGAGCGCTGACGTGGTTGAGCTCATTCGTCAGCAGCGCCAGCTCCTGGTCTTGATTGCCGCTCTTCGAGTGGAGCGAGTCGGTCTCCTTCAACAGGAAGTCGCGGTACTGGGCCAGCGACTGCAACTGGCTGCGGAAGCCCTCCGCGCGGGCGGAAAACTCCACCTGCTCCTGCCGCAGGATTTCCGCCACCGCCGGCACGCTCTGCCGCCGCATCAGTTCGGCCGGAAAGGTGATGGACGGTGCGTCCGCGAGTTCGGCGCGCAGTCGGGCGGCGCGGGCGGTCAGGCGGTCCTCGCTCAGCACCAGCACCCGCAGATTGCCCAGCATCGTCACGGCGCCCTGCCGCGCCTCCGGGCCCGCGCTGTCGATACCGCGATAGACGCCGCCGGCAAGGCTGACGGCCTGCAGCACAGTGATGCCGGGTCGATAATCGTATTCCCCCGGTTTCGCGACGCCGCCAAGGATGTAGAACGGGCGGTACTTTACGATCTCGACCGACGCCTGCGGATGGGTCTTCAGGCCGATTTTCCGTTGCAGCACATCGCCGATCGTGTCGGCGAGCTCGCCGACCGTGCGCCCTGTCGCGGGCAACGGGCCGATAAGCGGCAAGGATATCGTGCCGGCGGGGCCGATCGCGAACTCGCCGCCAAACGACTTCAACTCGCGCGCGTCGCCGATCTCAGGATTGAACTGGTAGATGCGGACCCGCACCGTGTCCTGCACGCCGAGCCGGTATTCGTGCACCGGCGGCGGCGTCGCCGCTGCGGTTTTTACCTCTGCACCAACCGGTAGTGACGATAGCGGCGATATGATCGCGCCGATCGTTATCGCACCCAGCAGCGCAATCGTCGCCGACGACGGCTTGTGCCACATAGAGACCTCTCCTGATGAGCCGTTTGGCGAAGCAAACTGAAGATGCGCGGTAGCCCCGGAAGCGTCTTGGCCCCGTCTTCGGCGGCGGACGATACCAAAAATGAGGTGTCACTTGATAAGAAAAAACGTTGAGAAGCACCGGACTGGTGTGAGACGCATCCCGGAAGCGCTTTACCGATAGTGATCCGTCAGCCGCACGCAGCCGCGGCGCCACCCCCGTGACGTGGCGAGCGTTAAACCCCGGCACAAGCCGAAGGTTCAATTCAACGTGATGCTATTGTCGGCGCGGGGCGGGGTAGTGACGGCGATGTTTAATCGCCGTCACCCTAGGGCGTATGAAGGTTCCCCACGCCGATCGCAACCCTATGCCGAGGCCGTAACCAACCTGCATGCCGACGATTGTCACGATCATGTCACGCACGATGCTGCCGCCGGTGTGCCATACGAGGTCGCTGACCACAACGATCGCCGCCGCAGCCAGCATCGCGATGGCGAAGGTCGGGAACCTCAACTTGCAGCCGAGAACGATGCCCACCCCTGTCGCGCTCAATCCATAAGCGATCATGTGGGGACCTTCTCCTCCCGGGGTGCGCAAGATCCTTGGCAGACCGCGCTGGCAGGTACGCCCACAAGGTTAACAAATCAGGCTGGCGGTGTCGCGTTTTCTCAGGCCGCCCGTACATAATGAGAACCGGCGAAGGTTCCCAGAAGAGGGGAACTAACGATGGTGGTTTTCAACGGCGCGTATTGTAACGTTCTGTATAAAAAAGTGACGAAATTGTGCCGCAGCGGTGTTGCGATCGATCCGGCGCCGCTGGTGTCGCAGGGTTATTGACAGAAGACTGGAAATTCAGATAAAGGTCGCCAACGTTTGTTGCGAAACGACGAGAAACCGCAGGTTGTTTAAGCAAATTGGGGTGCAAAACAACCTCTGGTCATTCACTCCTCCGCAGGCACCGATAAAAGTAGCAAGGGCAGGAAGCGATAGAACCGTTCGGCCGGTTCCGTACCTTGTCGCGTGGGTTTCAGCGTCAGGAGGTCCCCCATGGATAGCGAGCCTACCGCGTCGCATTTTGCGGCGACCGCAGGCGCGGCGATGTTGCAGCGCTGGAACGTCGATGACGGCGAGCCGTCAGCCGTTCTGACCGGCGAAAGCCGCTGGCGCGATGCGGACGTCCTTGGTTTTCCGATCGCCTGCGAAACCGATGCGCCGCCGATCGGAGGCTATGCCAAGCGCGCCTTCGACGCGACGGTTGCGGTCGTCGCCCTGTTTCTGTTGCTGCCGCTTTTTTTAGTCATCGCCGCTCTCGTGAAGGTGTCGGATGGCGGTGCCGTCTTCTACCGCCACCAGCGCGTGGGACAAAACGGCCGCCTCTTCGGGTGCCTGAAATTTCGCACGATGGTGGCCGACTCGGATGCGGTGCTGCAGCGGCATCTGCGCGCGAATGCGGCCGCGCGCGAGGAGTGGCACGCGACACAAAAGCTCAAGGACGACCCTCGCATCACGCCGCTTGGCCAGATATTGCGCAAGTGCAGCCTCGACGAATTGCCGCAGTTGTGGAACATCCTCAAGGGCGAGATGAGCTTCGTCGGGCCGCGGCCGATCGTCTCTTCGGAAGTGCGGAAATATGGCGACGACATCGCCTCGTATCTGCGCGCTCGCCCGGGCCTGACCGGCGCCTGGCAGGTCAACGGCCGCAACGAGGTGGAATACGAACGGCGCGTCGAATTCGACCGCCAGTACGTCGAGAACTGGAGCTTTTGGCGCGACCTCGGGATCGTCTGCAAGACGTTCGTGGTCGTGGCGACCTCCCGCGGCTGCTACTGAGGCGAAGCCGTAAAGAACGCTCATAGCCTGCCCTTCATTTAATAAAGAAGTGCCGTCGGGCCATGAAACGCCGGATTTGCCGCCGCTTCGGCGGAGCCGCCGCGCCACAGGGGCGCGGTGGCAGGGAGGTTGATGTTGCTCGATAGATCCCCCGGCCTCGTGCTGTACGATCAGGAGAACCTCGCCGCCTCCGACGACGGGCAGCTGATCAGTCTCCGCAACGTCCTGCCGGCGCTAAAGCGCTCGATGTGGCTCATCGTGCTCTCGGTCGCCGTCGCGGCAGTCCTCGGCATCGCCTACATCGCGACCACGCGCCCTGGTTACGTCGCCACCACCCAGGTGGTCATCCAGGCGGGGAAGCAGCAGCTTGTCTTCGAAAGCCCCGGCCTTCTCGACCTTACGGTCGACACCGCGCAAGTCGAAAGCCAGATCCAGATCCTGAAATCGGAACGGATCGCCAACGCGGTGATCGACGCGCTCGATCTTACGCGCGACCCTGAGTTTCAGCCGCCCGAGCCGACTTCCGACTTTATGCGCAAGCGCATCGCGCTCGCGCATTTCGCCGCCAACCTCGGGGTCAACCGGGTCGGCGAGAGCTACGTCATCGAGCTGTCGTTCCGCTCGGTCGATCCAGAGAAGGCGGCGCGCATCGTCAACGCCACCGCCGAATACTATATCCGCGACCAGATGGAGGCGCAGGCCGATGTCGCCCGGCGTTCCAGCAAATGGATGCAGGAGCGCATCGCCGAACTCGGCGTGCAGCTGAACGCCGCCGCCGCCGCGGTGCAGAAGTTCAAGTGGGAAAACGGTCTCGCGGACGACAACAGCGCCGGCAACCAGGCGGTGCTGGCGAACAAGCTCACCGAGCTCGAAGCGCGGGCCCAGGCCTACCGGAAGCTGTACGAGGGCTTTCTGCAGAAGCTTACGGAAAACGAACAAGCCGAATCCTACCCGCTGCCGAACGCAAGGGTCATCGCCGCCGCGACGCGGCCGCTCGGCCCGAGCTACCCGAAGGCCAAGCTGGTCATGCTGTTCGCGATGCTGTCGGGCCTGATCGTTGGGGGCGCCGTCTCGTTCGCGCGCAGCATGTTCGACCACAGCCTGCGCAGCGCCAAGGCGGTGCGGCAGGCGCTGGGGCTGCCGTGCCTCGGCTCGTTGCCTCGGTTCGAGCGCGAGCTCGGCAACGGCGCGGCCGAGGGCGGCGTCAAGGCGATCGACGAGCCGTTCGCGCCGTTCACGGTGGCGTTGCGCAACGTCAAAATCTCGATCGACATCGGCTTCCGCGACTTGCCGCACCGGCGCATCGGCGTCCTCTCCCTGCTGCCGGGCGAAGGCAAGACGACGCTGGCGACGAGCCTTGCGGCGCTGTTCACGATGTCCGGGTCGAAGACGCTGCTGATCGACGGCGATTTCCGCGGCTCGTCCGCCTCGCGCGCGCTGGCGCCGGCGGCGCAGGTCGGCCTGGTCGAGGCGCTGAACCGGCATGACAAGGAGGCGATCTGCCTCGACCACAAGACCAACACCTACGTCCTGCCGCTCGTCAACGGCAGCGCCGTGCCCAATTCGAGCGACGTGCTCGGCTCGGTCGCGATGCGCTCGCTGCTGGAGCGCCTGCACGAGGGGTTCGACACAATCTTCGTCGATTTGCCCTCCTTGAGCTTGGTGCCGGACGCGCGCGCGATCGGCCCGCTGCTCGACAGCTGCATCATCGTCGCCGAGTGGGGCCGCACGCAGATCGACGCGCTGAAGGACGCGGTGGAGATGCTGGAGATGAGCCGCGTCCCGCTGCTGGGCGTCGTCATCAACAAGGTCGACGAGGGCATCCCCCCGCTCTTCGGGATCACGATGGCCGATCTGCGCGACGCGGATTGGCGCGGCTACGGCGAACGGCTCTTCGCGGCAGCCGAAGCCTTGCCGCGCGCGCTCGCCCCGATGCTGACGATCTTCGGCCGCCATCCCGCGGTTCGGCGCGGCCGCGCCAGGCCCCCGCGGTCCTGACGTGCTCGACCATATCGTCGTCATCAGCGACGACAGCGTCGAAAGCGGCGGCGCCGCCGCCGTCGCGCTCGCCTCGGTGAGGCTCTTCCGGCAGCGCGGCCTTGCCGTCACCGTGATCAGCGGCGATGGCAAGCCAAACGCCGAGCTGGTGCGGATCGGGTGCTCCGTCGAATGCCTCGGCGGGCGCCATCTTCTCGACGGGGCGCGGGCGGCGGCGGCGCTGCGCGGGCTTTACGACGGGCGCATGCGGCAGCAGCTGGCGGCATGGATTGCCCGCAACGACACCCCCGGCACGGTCTATCACCTGCACAACTGGCACAAGGTGCTGTCGCCGTCGGTCTTCGCAGCCTTGCGGCCGGTCGCCGCACGGCTGGTCATGTCGGCGCACGATTATTTTCTCGCCTGCCCCAACGGCGGGTACTTCCATTTCCCCGGACAGCGCATCTGCGAGTTGACGCCGGGGAGTATGCGCTGTGTCGTCGCATCCTGCGACCGGCGGCATTACGGCCACAAGCTGTGGCGGCTTGTGCGTCATCAGGTGCGCCGGGCGCTCGTCGACTTGGCGGCGACCGACGCCACCGTGCTCGCCGTGCACGAAGGCATGGTGCCGTACCTGGAACGTGCCGGGATCGGCGGCGGCAACATCCGCGTCTTGCGCAACCCCGTGACGCCGTGGCGGGCGGAGCGCGTGGCCGCCGAGCGCAATCGGGATGTGTTCTTCGTCGGCCGCCTCGAAGAGGACAAGGGGCTCGACCTCCTCGTCAGGGCCGCATCGGCGGCCGACATCCGGCTCAGGGTCGTCGGCGATGGGCCGTTGGCCGCCGTCATCGCACGGCAGTCTCCCGACGTGCAGCTGCTCGGCTGGCAGCCGCGCGAACGCATCGCGGAACTGGCCGTGGAGGCGCGGCTCGTGGCGGCGCCGACGCGCTGGCGGGAGACCTTCGGTCTCGTCATGTTCGAGGCGCTGATGAGCGGCATTCCGGTTGTCGCCTCGCACTTCTCGCTGGCGAGCGGAGAGGTCGTGCGGCACGGCTTCGGCGTCGCCTGCGACCCCCACGATACCGAGGGGCTGGCGAAGATCCTCCGCTCGCTCGGCCGCGACGACGCGCTGATCGAACAGATGAGCCGCCGCGCCTTCGAGGAGGGCCGCGGCCTCGCACCAGACCGGGAGCAATGGTGCGACGCGTTGCTCGCCCTCTACCGGGAAAAGCTCGCGGCGGCGCCGGCGCCGGCAAGGCGGGCGGCGTGAGCGTCATGCGGACCGGCGCGCCCACGCCTCCTCGTCATCCCGGCGAAGACGGGATTCCAGAGGCGGCGCTCCTCCGGCGTCGTTCCGGCGCAGGCCGGGACCCGCTCGTCAACAGCACGTCTCTCGGCGGCGTGGACACCGGCCGTCGCCGGTATGACCGTCTTCGCGAGCCGCTACGTTCTTTTTTTGTCATCGCCGGGCTCGACCCGGCGATCTCGGAGGGCCTGGAGATGGCCGGGACAAGCTCGGCCATGGCGGCTTGTGCGGAGAGTGAATGCGTTCGATCGGATACCGCTCTAGCTGCGGGCGACGACAAGGCGGTCGATCTCCGCGTGCATCCGCTCGATAAACCGTTCGGTCGCGAATTCACGGGCACAGCCTGCGATCTGCGCCGGGTCGAACTGGCGCTCGTCGAAGCCTTCGACCGCGGCGGCGATGGCGTCGGCCGTCTGCTCCTCGAACAGGATGCCGGACAGGCCCGGCCTGACGGTTTCGAGCGCGCCGCCGCGCCCGTAGGCGATGACCGGACGACCGCTTGCCATCGCCTCGATCGGGACGATGCCGAAATCCTCCTCGCCCGGAAAAATCAGCGCCCGGCAGCGGGCGTAATGGTGACGCAGGTCGGCGAACGGGCGCGGGCCGAGCACGGTGACGGTCGGGCCGGCGAGGCGGCGGATGCGGCCCAGCATCTCGCCGCCGCCGATCACGACGAGCGGCGCCTTCATCCGGTTGAACGCCTCGACGGCGAGGTCGGGGCGCTTGTACGGCACCAGCTCGCCGACCATCAGCATGTAGTCGCCACGCTCTGCCGGCGCGACGACCTCGAACGCATCGACGTCGACGGGCGGCGGAACAACGGTTGCCTCGCGCCCGTAATAGCGGCGAACGCGCGCCGCCACGGTGCGCGAGTTGGCGACGAATTGGTCCACCCGCATCGCGGCCGCGGCATCCCACAGCCGCAGGTAATGCGCGAGGAACGGCATGACGGCGCGGGTCAGCCGCCCGGAGCGCTCGCGATACTCGTGAAACATGTTCCAGATGTAGCGCATCGGCGAGTGGCAGTAGCACAGATGCAGCGCGTCGGCGGGCGGAACCACCCCCTTCGCCGGCCCGGACTCGCTGCTGATGACGAGGTCGTAACCGCGCAGATCGAGCTGCTCGAGGGCGAGCGGCATCAGCGGCAGATAGCTCTTGTACATCCGCGCCGCGCGCGGCAGCCGGTTGATGAACGACGCCGTCACCCGGTGCCGCCTGATCTTTTCCGACACCGCCTCCGGCACATAGACGTGGGTGAAGATGTCGGCGTGCGGGAACATGTCGCACAGCGCTTCCACGACCTTTTCGCCGCCGCGCATGCCGACGAGCCAATAGTGCACGATGGCGACCTTCATGACGTCACCCTTCGGGAAGACCGATATCAACGGCACTGGGAGCGGTTCGTCTCCATAACCGCGCAGCGCTCGGGCGGCAAGGCCGCGGCGGGACGGTGAGTTGATGGCCGGCGACACGGCACGGCGGTTCGCGCGCAATTCGGCGTTCGGCACGATTGCCGGCATCGGCACGGCGCTCGCCAGCTTTCTGACGAGCGTCCTGACCGCGCACCTGCTCGGCGTGACCGACACCGGCGTCTTTGCCTATGCCGCCTGGGTAGCCACCGTGACCGGCGCCGTCGCCGATCTCGGCGCGCAGGCGACCCTGGCGCGCTATCTGCCGGAGCTGCTCGGCGCCGGCACGTCGGACGAGGCCGACGCGGTGATCGCCTTCCTGTTCCGACCGGTAGCGGCGGCGTGCGCTGCCGTCGTCGCAAGCTTCTCCATTTATGCCGCGTGGCGGATCGGTTCGGGCGATATTGGCGAGGTGCTGTGGATTTTCGTCGGCGTCTTCAGCGCCTTGCAGACGATGTCCGGCCTCGCCTACGGCTGCCTGCGCGGCATGCAGCGGTTTGAGCGGGTCGCCACGCTGACGGTCGTCTCGCTGTCCTTGCAGCTGGTCGGGGTGGCGGTCGGGGCCAAGACCTTTGGCGTCACTGGCGCGCTTGCCGGCGCCTGCGCCGGCAGTGTTCTGCCGGCAATCGTCGCCTGCGGTCTGGTGCGCCGCAGCCCTCCGTTCAGGCCGGCGCTGAAGAGCCGCGTGCGGTGGTATGCGGTGTGCGCCTGGGGCGCCGGCCTCGCCTCCGCCGTCGTGTGGTCGCGCATCGAGATTTTTTTCCTGCAGCGCGCGGGCGGCAGCGAAGCCGTCGGCCTGTTTTCCGTCGGCCTCACCCTCGCCAACCTCGCGACGCAGGGGCCGTTGCTGCTGACGGCCGGACTGCTGCCGTACTTCGCCGAAGCGTTCGGGCGCGGCGCGCCATCCGACATCCGCGCCGCCTATGCCACGTCGTGTCGGGTGCTCGCCCTTCTGGTCCTTCCCGCCTGCCTCGGCATGGCCGCGATCATGCCGGAGGCGCTGCCGCTCGTGTTCGGCAACGCGTTTCGCGATGCCATTCCGGCGGCCAGTGTGCTGGTCGCCGCTGGCGGGATTTGTGCCGCGATGTCGGCCGGCACCTACCTCGTCTATGCGATGGACCGCAGCGATTTCGTATTCGCCAGCGGAGCCGTCGGCGCGGTCCTCTCGATCGCCGCGGGGCTGACCGTCGTTCCGGCTTACGGATTGATGGGGGCGGCAGGATCTCGCGCCGCCATCCAGCTCTTCGCTGTCGCGCTCGGCTGCGGGTTCATCGTCTTCCGGCTGCGCTGCCCGATTCCCTTCGCGGATCTCGGCAGGCTGCTGCTCGCCGCCGCGTTCTGCGGCATCGTGGCGCGCCTCGTCACGATCGTGCTGCCCCATTCGCTCGCGTTGACTGGCGGCATTGCCGCCGGCGTCATCGCCTACATGGCCGCAGTGCGCGTATTGCAGCCGCTGCCGCCGGCCGATGTCGGGCGGCTGCGGGCTCTGCTGCGCAACCTCCCGGCCGCGCCGCCGCGCGTGCTGGAATTGGCACTGTCGCTGGTGTTCGGGGCGCCACGCCGCGGCTTGGAGCCGGCCGATGCGGATTGAGCTTCTCGGCATCCTTGCCGTCGCGATCGGCTGTCTCGGCTGGTTCCTGCGCCTCCGCTTCAGCCTCTACGTCTTCTTCGCCTCGACGCTCCTTGGGGCCGGAGCCGCGCTGATCCTGACCGGGTTCGGCGGTGCGACGATCCAGCCCGCCCACCTGCTTCTCGGCTTTCTCGTGCTGCGCGCCATCGCCGGCCGCGATTTCTGGGGCGTAACCCAGACGCTGAAGTTTCCGAACGAAGGGTTCTGGCTCCTCGCCACGGGCGTTTATGCGGTGGTGGCGTCGATCTTCTTCCCGCGCCTGTTCGCCGGTGCAACCTCGGTCTTCGCCGTAGCGCGGACGGTGATCGGTCCCGGCATCGTGCTGATGCCGCTGAGCCCGACCTCCGGCAACATCACGCAACCGATCTACTTCATCGGCGACATCCTGTGCTTTCTGATCGCGTACGCATGGTGCCGCAACCTCAGCGGACTGCGCGCACTGGCACAGGCGGCGATCGCCTGCGCCGTCGTCAACCTCGGGTTCGCGGCGCTCGACCTCGGCACCTACGTCACCGGCACGACGGGGCTCTTGTCGTTCATGCGCAACGCCAATTACCGCATGCTCGACGAGGCCTCGATCGGCGGGTTCAAGCGTCTCGTCGGCTCGTTTCCGGAAGCCTCGGCCTTCGCCTACGCGACGTTGGGGCTGTTCGCCTTCTGCCTCAGGCTCGCGCTCGCAGGCGTACGGCCGCGCCTTACCGGGACGCTGGCAGCTCTGTCGCTCGGTGCCATCGTCATGTCGCTGTCGAGCACCGGCTATGCCGCTGCCGGCGGCTTGCTCGCCGCGATGTTCGTCGTCAGCCTCGCGCAGCTGCTGAGCCGGCCGGTGATGCGCGGCACCCTCGCATTTCTGGCGCTGTCGCCCCTGATCATCGTGCTGGTGATCGGCATCCGGCTGAACGAGCCGGGTTGGCGGGTCGTGTCGACCATGTTCGACAAGACGATCGTGACCAAGATGGACAGCGATTCCGGGCTGGAGCGGGCGCGGTGGAACGAGCAGGCGCTGAAGAATTTTGCCGATACCGACGGGCTCGGCGCCGGCGTCGGCAGCGTGCGGGCATCGAGCTTTCCGATCGCGGTGCTCGGCAATATCGGCGTCGTTGGCGCGCTGACGTACGGCGCGTTCTTGTTCGGCGTACTGTTCCGAAGGCGCGGTCGCTGGCAGGCCCCGTTTCCGAGCGCCTGCCAAAGCGGGGCCCGATGGGCATGTTTTGCGCAGCTGTTGGGAGCGTCGGTGGCCGGCAGCTTCATCGATCTCGGGCTGCCTTTTTTCATCTTCGCGGGCCTCGCCTGCGCCCGGCCGAAATTGGCCCCGCAGGCGGCACGAGCGCCCAGGCAGGCAGCGCCGCTTCCGGCGGCGGCGGTCGGAGCGGCGTCATGATCCCTCTGACCTCCCTTCCCGTCATCGCCCGGCTTGACCCGGCGATCCCGTGGCGTTCCGGAGACGGCCCCAGCACATGAGGACGAGATCATGATCGCCGAAACCGCACTGTCTTTCGTGCGTGCGCGGCCAGGGATGAAGGCCCGGCTGGGCAATGCCTTGCGCGCGATCGGCTATGACAGTACGGATTGGTCGCGCGTCGAAATGTATCGCCAGTGCTTCGCCTTTGTCGAACGGCTCGGACCGCGCGACCTCGACGTAGTGGAGATCTCGGCAGGGCCGCAATGGTCGCGCAACTTCCGGTTCCGCTCGTACACCGGGACGTCCTATCCCGACTTCGACATCTGCTCGCAGACCCTCCCGGCGCGGTTCGACCTCGTCATCGCCGACCAGGTGTTCGAGCACTTGAAATGGCCATACCGCGCCGCGCGCAACGTGTTCGCGATGCTCCGGCCGGGCGGACATTTTCTGATCACCGTGCCGTTCCTCGTGCGCGTGCACAAGTCGCCGATCGATTGCTGCCGCTGGACCGAGGACGGGCTGTTCTATTTTCTGCAGGAATGCGGCTTTCCGGCCGACGGCATCGTCACCGCCGCCTGGGGCAACCGCGCCTGCCTCGTCGCCAACCTGAAGAAGTGGCGCAAGCGCGGCTTCTTCGGTTCTCTCGCCAACGAACCCGACTTTCCGGTCGTGGTTTGGGCGTTCGCGCGCAAACCGCAGGACAGGCCGGAACCCTCACCCGACAACGCAACGGCTAAAGGTTGACTGGTATGCGTCACGCGACTTGGCTGAAGATGGAAACCTCCCCGTTCTGGCATGGGCTTTACTGCAACTACCGGCGGCTGCCGGATTCGGTGCGCGCGCCGGTGCGGACCTTGCTGCAGCCGCGCTGGTACATCGCCAACTACGCGATCCGCAAAGCCTCCCGCCGCCGGGTTCTCGCCGGCCCGTTCCGCGGCATGACGCTGAACCTGTCGCCGCTGTCGCAGCGCTACATGGTTGGCTACATCCTCGGGACCATGGAGCTCGAGCTTCATGGCGTCCTTGATCGCATCATTGCCCGCGGCTACCGGTCGATCGTCAATGTCGGTGCGGCGGACGGATTCTACGCCGTCGGGCTGGCGCTGCGGATGCCGACGGCTCGAGTCGAAGCCTTCGAAATGCAAAGCGCTCTTCACCCCGTCATCATGCAGACCGCACGCACCAACGGCGTCGCCGACCGCATCACCATCCGCGGCCTCTGCGGTCCGAGCGAATTGCGCGAGGCGCTGCGGGAAACGCCCGCACCACGCCTCGTGCTGATGGATGCCGAGGGCGCGGAGCGCGACCTGCTCGATCCGGAACGGGTGCCGGAGCTGGCAGGCGCGGATGTTCTGGCCGAAAGCCATGACGTTTTCGTTCCCGGCATCACCGAGACGCTGATCCAACGCTTTCAGGCGAGCCATGACATCGAGCGCTACAGCTCGCGGCCGCGCGTGCTGAGTGACTTCCCGGAAAACTTCCTCCCGGCGCTGCCCCGCCTCTGCCCGGGCCTCGCCCTCGACCTGATGGACGAGCGCCGCGCCGGCGTGCAGCAGTGGCTATACCTCGGCGCGAAGCAGTAGCCGCCGCGAGCGCAAGCATTGGCCTTGGCTTCCCTTCGGGGAATGACGATCTCGGGTTTAGAACAGGTTCCGGCCGTCTCAAGTCGTCATTCCCGCGAGAGCGGGAATCCAGGGCCAACCCTCCGTCATCCGCCCCTGGCCGCTTTCGCGGGGGGTGACGGAAAAGAGTGCAACTGGATCGGAACCCGCTCAGCCTTCTCGTCATCGCCGGGCTTGACCCGGCGATCTCGGAGTGCCCGGAAAATGACCGGGTCAAGCCCGGCCGTGACGGCTTGTGCGGAGGGTGACCCGGTTCGGTCGGATCGGCGCTAAGGTCGCCCGGTGACGCGGAGCTTGCGAAGCGAGGCTCTGCGCACCTCCGCCAGCGCGCGTCCCATCATCTGCAATGCCTCCCGCCCCGATGAAGGGTTGACCAAAACCTCGATCATGTCGGGATCGACCCGGTCCAGTTCGTAGGCGTCAGTCACCGCCGTCATGCCGGCCGGGATTCGGCTCTCGTGACAGTAGACGAGCATGTTCTGCCGGTACCACCACTCGACGTTCGGGTTCCGGTAGATCGCGGGGCGGATGAAATCGAGCGCACGATATGCGTGTCGTGCGAACAGCTCCGCCCAGTAGCTCTGCCACTGTTCATTGATATGCGAGGTGCCGCCCTGATGCGGGACCGCCGCCGAGAACAGGACGACGGGCGCCGCCGTGGCGAGCGCGCGAACGAAATTTTCCGCCTTTTCGGACGGGAGGTGCTCGGCGACTTCCAGTGAGCAGGCGAGGTCGAAACGACGGTCGAGATCGGGCACCGCGGTCAAATCCACCGCGCGAAACCGATCCGCGGGAATCTTCAGCAGATCGCGCGGCACATAGTCGCCGTCGAGACCGAGATAGTCGGCCACGCCAGCTTCTGCGAACACGCGCAGCCAGCCGCCGACGCCGCAGCCGAAATCGACCACCGAGCGCGCCGGAAATACCGACAGGACCAGCGGTACGACCACTTCCGCCGAGCGCAGCGAGCCGCGTTCCTGGTCTTCGTAAAAATCCGTCGAATACGGACCGGCAACGGACATTCCGCCTCCTTCCGGCGATGTTTTAGTGCGGTTCCCGATCAGGTGCGAACGTTCTTTTGCGTCATCGCCGAGCTTGACCCGGCGATCTCTGGCACCCTGCAGATGGCCGGTCAAGCCCGGCCATGACGGCTCGTGCACGGAGCGGCGCCATTCGATAGCGCTCTAGTGCGTGGCTGCGGCCTCTTCCAAACCGGCCAGCAAAAGATCGACCTGGTGCCGCACGTCGAGCTGATCGCGACGCGAGTAGGCAAGCGCCGCTGCGGATTTTTCCATGAACCAGCTCTTGTCGTCCCACAGACGGCGGAGCGCCGCGGCCCACTCTTCGGCGGGAGCCGTCACCGGCAAAATGACGCCGCCGGGGCCGATTGCCTCGGGCAGACCGCCACGGTCGCTGCCGAGCACGGGGATGCCGCTGCAATGCGCCTCGGAGGCGACGCGGCCCCATGTCTCGCGCTCCCACATGCTGGGAACCAGCAGCACGCGGCACTGCCGGTAGATCACGCGCATATCGGTGACGGTGGAGCGAAGCTCCACGTTCGGGAGCCGCCGCAACGCCTTGCGCAATTGCAGGCTCTGCCGCGGCTTCAGCGGCCATCCCTTGACGAACACGAACGGAATATCGGGACAGCGTCGCGCCATCTCCAGGACAATGTCGAGGCCCTTCTCGGGGACCGGGTTGATGAAGGTCGCTGTCTTCGGCTCCCACCGCGTCTCGTACAGCTCGCGGCGGAAGACGGGCGGGACGATCGTCGGCTTGAGGCCGTACTGCCGCTCGAACCGCCCGGCGGTGAACCCGGAATTTGCGAAAAACCGCATCCGCGGCGGCAGATCCTGGCGCGTCAGCGGCCGCCCGTCCCGGCGCCAATCCTCGAATTCGAGGCCGTGGAAATAGCCGACCGGCGGGATGTTCGCCTGCTCCAAGGCGGACGCCAGTTCCCGAAAAGACCCATCCTGCACCAGCGCGACATCGTGTCCCGGTATGTCATCGACAATTTTCCACGGGTCGCGGGCGCGGAATACCGGATGACCCAGATCGGCATCGCAACGGACGCGCCGCCGCCGCAGCTTCATAGCTATCGCCGCCCGGATGCCGAACGCGTCGCAGTAGCCGAGCCGGGTCAGCACCGACGCCCGATGCCCGCGCGCGGTGAACTCCGCGATGAGTTCGCGCGTATTGGTATTCACGCCGCCATAGATTTGCGGCAGATAAGGAATGGCCGAGGCGATCAGGATATTCACGGCGCCACGGCCAGAACGTTGGACCTCATCCGGCGAGCAATCCCTGATTAAATGACAAACGCGCCGCGCCGTCTTTCATTTTGACCGCGCGGGCGAACGTGAACCGGCAACGGCGGCTCGATTGAGTTACGATTTTGCGCCGCTTCCGGCAAGGGTGAAGGGGTGACCTTTATCGGAAGTCACTACCGCAGCGTCACTACCAAAACACGATCCGAACCGAATAAGCGATACATCCGACCTCAGAACTCGGTGATGCGTTGCGGATCGAGCCTGCCCCTCAACAGATCGAAGAAGCCGATGAAGTTACCGCGGGCGCGGCCGAGGCGGTCGACATAAGGTTCCGGCCGCAGCGCCTTGCAGCAATTGGCGAGGAGGTTGCGGCCCATCAGGGCCAGACCGAGGCGCCACGGACAGGTGCCCTTTCGCATCAGATAGACCGGGTTGGCGATCTGCGAATAGCCCAGGCGCAGGCCGGATTGCCGGCCCTGCTTGATGCCGAGATGCACGCCGCGCGCCGCTTCGGCCTTTACGATGCGGCCATGCGCCGCCAGCTGCCGGCTGAAATCGACGTCCTCAAGCCAGCCGTAAAGCGGCAGCGTCTCGTCAAAGCGGCAGTCGTGCACCCGCGCCGGGGCCAGCCGGACCGCCATGTTGCAGCCGTAGGCGTTGATCACGTCGGCAACCGCGGCAACATTCTGTGGCGGCGCATCGTCGTGCAATCGGTCGAGCGCGCCAGCGACGGGGATGCCGGGGCCGATGATCCCGTCGGCGATCAGGCTCCCGGTCATCATCGCGACATCCGGGTGATGCCGAAACACCTCCTCGACGACGGCGAGATAGTTTGCTTCGGGGAAGAAGTCGTCGTCGAAGAACACGACGACATCGAAGTCCTGCGCCTGCCGCAGGATCGCGTTGCGCTGCCGGGTCAGCCCCCGCGCGCCGAGGATGATCCGAACCTCGTCGAGATGCTCGCCCAGCTCGACATCCGCCTCGGAGGGGGCGCTGACGATGATCCCCTCGGGGGCCCGCGTTTGCTTGCCGAGCTCCGTCAGCGCGAGGCGCAGCAATTGCGGACGGCCGGCCGTGGCGATACCGACGGCGATCCGCGGCGCCGCCGCCCCTGTTGCCTCGGCAGCTGCGATCGGGGGGCCGACCTTCCTCGAGGCCTGACTTAGCGGCACATCATCCATCGCTCGCTCATGCTGCGCAGTGAACCCAAAACTGTGGGAATGGTTCAGAGCACGCCGGCGGTTCTTGCTCGGAACTCCGACGATAGCTGCCACGACGATCATAACCGGCGCCGCCACCGAACGCCAAATGCCCGTGCCGGCTGCCAGCTTCCGGATTGCTCGCTCACGGACCAAATAAAAATGTTGTGCACTCGCGATCCATAGCGACTTAGAGGATGGCCACGCCCGGCCTATCGAATGCCTGCCGCCCCCGACGAGCCCGATCTGTTCGCCGAACCTGCGATCGCAGGGCTGTCGCAGGCCTGCGACATCGTCGCGCCGGCCGAGGAAGCGGCGCTGATCGCCGCGATCGACACGGCGCCGCTGACGCCGTTCTGCTTCCACGGCTGGGAAGGCCGGCGGCTCACCGTCTCCTATGGGTGGCACTACGATTTCGACGATGCGAGCTTCGCCCCGACCGAGCCGATCCCCGACTGGCTTCTGCCGCTGCGCGAGCGGGCGGCGCGGCTGGCACGCGTCACGCCTGGGGAGTTCGTGCAGACGCTGCTGATCCGCTACGATCCCGGCGCCGGCATCGGCTGGCACCGCGACCGCTCGGTGTTCCAGCACGTCGTCGGCGTCTCGCTCGGCGCGGCGGCGACGATGCGTTTCCGCCGCCGCCGTGCGGGCGGCTTCGAGCGCGCTTCGGCTTTTCTGGCGCCACGCTCGGCCTATCATCTCGCCGGACCGGCGCGCCACCAGTGGGAACACAGCATCGCCCCGATGGCGACGACGCGCTGGTCGATCACCTTCCGCACCCTCTCGGCGGCGGGGCGGCGGCTCGGATCGGGCGGTACCGCCCGCGGTTGAGGCGGCGCGGCATTTTCCGGCGATGACTCCGCCGGGACATGCGGTAGAAGGGAACGGTGCTGCCGGGATAAGAAGAATCGGGAGGAGAGATGCTGGGGTTATGCAGAGCCGCCGCGATGGCCTTCGCGCTCATCGCGGCCGCGGCGGGTGCGCAGGCGGCCGATAGCGTCAAGATCGGCGTCATCTATCCGCTGACCGGGGTTGCCGCCAGCGCCGGCAACTACGCCAAGATGGCGATCGAGACCGGCGTCGATATCGTCAACAACCCGCATCCCGGGCTCGAAAAGCTGCTGCTGGGCGCCGGGCAGGGCCTGCCCAATCTGAAGGGCGCCAAGATCGAGGTCGATTTCGCCGACCACCAGGGCAACCCCTCGGTCGGACAGAGCCAGACCCTGCGCCTCATCACCCAGGACAAGGTCGTCGCGATGCTCGGCGCCTACCAGTCCTCGGTCAGCTTTGCGGCGACGGCCGTGGCCGAGCGCTACGGCATCCCCTTCCTGGTGGCGGATTCCTCCGCGCCGAACATCACCGGCCGCGGCTTCAAGTGGACCTTCCGGACGACTCCGATCGGCACCGATTTCGCGAAGATCTACGTCGAGTTCCTGAGCGAGCTGAAGAAGGCCGGCACCAAGGTCGATACCATCGCCCTCGTCTTCGAGAACACCGATTACGGCACGTCGGTGTCGGGCGTGGTGCGTGACGCCGCCAAGGCGGCCGGCTTCAACGTCGTCGCCGATGTCAGCTATTCGGCCAATTCGACCGATGTCTCGCCGCAGGTCTTGCAATTGCGCGACAAGAAGCCGGATGTCGTGATCTTCATCAGCTACACGGCCGATGCGATCCTCTACACCAAGACGATGAAGAATCTGGGCTATAAGCCGCCGGTCGAGATCGCCGACGATTCCGGCTTTTCCGATCCCGCCTTCGTGACCGCGGTCGGCGATCTTGCGCAGGGCGTCATCAACCGCAGCGCCTGGAGCATGGGGCCGCCGGGTAGCCCGACGGCGATCATCAACGACCTCTACAAGAAGCGGAGCGGCCAGAACCTCGACGACACCAGCGGTCGCATCATGCAGGGCTTCTTCGTGCTCGCCGACGCGATCAACCGCGCCGGCTCGACCGAGCCGGCGGCGATCCAGAAGGCGCTGCAGGAGACGGACATCAAGCCCGACCAGCTGATGATGGGCTACAACGGAGTCAAGTTCGACAAGACCGGTCAGAACATCCTGGCCTCGTCTTATCTGATCCAGCTCCAGGGCAAGGAGTACGTCTCGGTCTGGCCGACGGCTCACGCGAGCGCAAAGCTGATGCTGCCGTACAAGGGCTGGGAATGATGCCGGATAGCGTCGCCGCCGTATGACCATGACCCTCCTTCAGGTCGTGGTGAGCGGCCTCCTGATCGGCGCCGTCTACGCGCTGTTCTCGAGCGGCCTGACCCTGATCTGGGGGATGATGAACGTCATCAATTTCGGCCACGGCGATTTCGTTATGATCGGGATGTATACCGCCTTCGTCATCGTGGTGTGGCTGCACGGCGGCGCGGGCTGGACCGGACCGGCGGCGGCGCTGCTGCTCTTCGCGATCGGCGTCATCGTCTATTACGCGCTGATCCGGCCGGTCATGCGTGGGCCGATGCTGGCGCAGGTCCTCTCGACGTTCGGCCTCGCGCTGTTCATCCGCTACGCCGCGTTCTGGGCGTTCTCGGCGAATTTCGTAACCTTGCCCGAAGGAGCGCTCGGCGGCACCGTCAACCTCGGCGGCATCTACCTGGCGGTGCCGCAGCTGATCGCCGGCGGGGTCGCGGTCGCCTTGACCGTCGGCATGTACCTGCTGCTGACCCGCACCGCCATCGGCAGCCAACTCCTCGCCGTGTCGGAAGACCGTAACGCCGCGATGCTGATGGGCATCCGGCCCGATCGCATGCAGGCGCTTGCCTGGGGGCTCGCCTCCGCCGCGGCGGGCATCGCCGGCGCGCTGATGGCGGCGATCTATCCGATCTCCCCGACGATCGGCGAGACATTGGTGCTGACGGCGTTCGTGGTGGTCACGTTCGGCGGTTTCGGCAGTGTCCCTGGCGCGCTGCTCGCGGGCCTCATGATCGGCGTGGTTCAGGCGCTCTCGGCCTTCTGGTTCGGCCCGATCTATCGCGATGTCGCCGTTTACGCGCTGTTTGTGCTGATGCTGTGGGTGCGCCCGCAGGGGCTGTTGGGCACCGCATGAAGGGGCGCGGCCTCCTCTACCTTGGCGCCGCCATCGTCCTCGTCGTCTATCCGCTCGTCTTCTCCGGCGCCTTCGCCGAGCGCATCGGCGCGCTCGTGCTGCTCGCGGCGATCGGCGCCTCGGCCTGGAACATTCTCGGCGGCTATGCCGGGCAGATCTCGGTCGGGCACGCGATGTTCTACGGGATCGGCGCCTACGTCCCGCTGCTTGCGTACCGGTTGTGGGAGCTGCCGCCGCTGGCGGGAGTGCCGGCGGCAATCGTCCTCAGCCTCGTGCTGGCGACGCTGATCGGCTTTCCGACGTTCCGGCTCGTCGGCCATTACTTCTCGATGGCGACCATCGCCGTCGCCGAATTGATCCGCATCGTCGTCAGCAATTGGGACTTTGTCGGCGGCGCCATCGGACTGATGGGGCCGGCCACGTCACGCACCGTGTTCGACCTCTCGTTCAAGAGCTCGGTGCCTTACTACTACCTGTTCCTCGGGGTGCTCGCCGTCGTGCTCGGGGTGACCTGGCAGCTCGAACGCAGCCGCATGGGCTACTACCTGCGCGCGATCAAGGCCGGGGAGCGGGCGGCGCGCAGCCTCGGCGTGCCGGTGCGGCGCTACAAATTGTTCGCGTTGCTGCTGAGCGCCGCCTTCACCGCCGTCGCCGGTTCGCTCTACGCCTTGATGATCGGCTTCGCCGACCCTGATAGCGTGTTCAGCCTGCTCGTGTCGGTGGACATGATCATCGTCGCGGCTCTCGGCGGCGCGGGGACGTTGGCCGGGCCGTTGGTCGGCGCGGCGATCCTCGTGCCGCTGCGCGAGTACACCAATTCCATATTCGGCGGCGGCAATTCCGGCCTGACCTACATCCTGTTCGGCGGCATCATCATGCTGATCGCGCGCTTCGAGCCGGGCGGGCTGATGGAGATCGGCCGCCGCCTCGCCGCGCTCCTGCCGCGCGCACCGAGGCGCGAGGTGCGCCGCCGTGCTGCTTGAGGCGCGCCGGGTCACCCGTGATTTCGGCGCCTTCCGCGCCCTCGCCGAGGCCGATCTGACGGTCGCGGAAGGCGAGATGATCGGGCTGATCGGCCCGAACGGCGCCGGCAAATCGACCTTCTTCAACTGCCTCGCCGGCGATCTCGCGCCGACCTCCGGCAGCGTTCATTTCGCCGGCCGCGACGTGACGCGCGCGGCGCCGGAGGCGCATGCCCGGCTCGGCATGGGCCGCACCTTCCAGGTGCCGGCGACGTTCGAGGACATGAGCGTGCTCGAAAACGTCATGGTCGGCGCTTTCCTGCGCCACCCCGGCCGCCGCGCCGCGCGCGAGGCCGCCGAAGCGGTCGTCGAGCGGGTCGGCATGGCCGATATCCGCCATGCCCGCGCCCGCGGCCTCGGCACGCCCGGCCGCAAGCGGCTGGAGATCGCGCGGGTGCTGGCGACGGAGCCGAAGCTGCTGCTGCTCGACGAGGCGCTCGCCGGCCTCAACCCGGCCGAGATCGTCCGCGCCATCGAGCTGGTGCGGCAGATCCACGCCGGCGGCATCACGATCGTCATCGTCGAGCACATCATGGAGGTGATCCTGTCGCTGGCGCAGCGCGTGATCGTCTTCAACCAGGGCCGCATCATCGCCAGCGGCAAGCCCGCCGACGTCGTCGAGGAACCGGCGGTCGTCGAGGCCTATCTCGGGCACAGCCTGAAGCGGCGGCCGCCGCGATGAGCGATCTGCTGGTTCGTCATCTCGAAGTCCGCTACGGCGGCCTTGTCGGCGTTGCCGACGTCTCGCTGGAGGTGCCGGCGGGCAAGGTCGTCGCGCTGCTCGGCTCGAACGGCGCCGGCAAGACGACGACGCTCAACGCGATCGCCGGCCTCGCGCCGAAGAGCACCGGACAGGTCGAGTGGGACGGCGCCGAGATCGGGCATCTGCCGGCCTTTGCCGTGGTACGGCGCGGCCTCGCGCTGTCGCCGGAGGGATGGCGGCTTTTCGTCGGACAGAGCGTCGAACAGAACCTGCGGCTCGGCGCGACGGTCGTCGGCGACAAGCGGCGGGTCGCCGCCCGGCTCGACATGGTCTTCGACGTGTTCCCGCGGCTCAAGGAGCGCCGCCGCCAGCGGGCCGGCACGTTGTCGGGCGGCGAGCGGCAGATGCTGGCGATGGGCCGCGCCCTGATGAGCGAGCCGCGGCTGTTGATGCTCGACGAGCCGAGCCTCGGCCTCGCGCCCGCCATCGTCGAGACCCTCTACGAGACGCTGGCGCGCCTGCACGCGCAAGGCACGACGTTGCTGATCGCCGAGCAGTCGGTGTCGCTGGCCCTGGAGATCGCCGATTACGGCTACGTCCTGCAGACCGGCCGCACCGTCCTCGAAGGCGCCGCCAAGAGCCTCGCCGACAACCCGGAGGTGCAGCGCGTCTACATGGGCGTCAACACCGCCCCCGCCCTCGCGCACTGACAGTACCGCAAAAGCGGCGTCATTCGCGGGCTTGACCCGC
>Ga0070739_10000922_pt1 | contig 48783 bp, 46 predicted proteins | sample Coa_R1_7_FD_66445 | JGI IMG/M metagenome (GOLD analysis project Ga0070739, IMG submission 66445) | Surface soil microbial communities from Centralia Pennsylvania, which are recovering from an underground coalmine fire - Coalmine... | ecosystem: Environmental > Terrestrial > Soil > Unclassified ...
TTCGCGTGCTGGGGCTGGTGGCCGGGTTCTGGGTGGCCTTCGCGGCCTGCGTGGGCGTGGTGGCGGCGAGCGGCCACTGCATCGCGGCGCGCTGGCACGTCGGAGCCGTCTGCGGTGAGGACTATTGGTCGGCGATGGCAGCATCTCCGGAGGTGCTGGTGTTCGCGTTCTTCATGATCACCGACCCCAGGACCGCGCCGGAGGGACGGGCGGCGCGAGCCGCCTTCGGTGCCGCGACGGGATTCCTCGCCGCGCTGCTCTCGGCACCGCTGCCGACGGAGTTCGCCACCAAGGTCGCCGTGCTCGCCGCCCTGGTGGTCGTCTGCGCGGCGATGCCCCTCGCGCCGCTGCTCCGCCGCATCCCCAGAGCCGCGATCGTCCCGGCGGCGGCCGGCGCCCTGCTCCTGGCGGCCCTCCCCGCCCACGGCTCCGCCGCGGTGGCGGCGCCCCCCGCCCCACCGGCGACGACCGCAGCGCTGCCCCCCATCACCGTCAGCGCCGAGGCCAGGCAGACGGCCGGCGTGGACGCACAGACGGCGAGGGCCATCGTCGCGGCGGCCCTCCGCCAGGCTCCAGGCGGGGTGCTCCATGCCACGGTGGTGCTCGTGCGCAACCCGCTGCGCCCCCAGGACGCGCCCCGCCTGGCGGTCGAGCTGGCGGGCCCCGGCTGGACCCGGACGGTCACCCCGTAGCCGCCGCCCAACCGGCTACCATCCCGACCCGATGCCCCGCCTGCTTCGCGACCTCGCGCACCAGGTCGGCGAGGCCCACGTCCTGGCCCGCCCGGCCGACCTCGCCGCCTACGCCTTCGACGCCTTCGGGGCGTCGGGGGAGCGCCATCTCCCGGACGCCGTGGTCTTCCCCGCCACCACCGAGGAGGTCGCCGGGGTGGTGCAGGTCTGCGCCCACCACGGCGTGCCGGTGGTGCCGCGCGGCGCGGGAACGGGGTACGCGGGCGGCGCGATCCCGACCCAGGGCGGCGTCGTCGTCAACCTGGTGCGGATGAACCGCATCCTCGGCGTCGAGCCGGATGCGCAGCGCATCCACGTCGAGGCCGGGGCGATCACGGCGCACGTCCACCATCGCGCCCTGGCGCACGGGCTGTACTACCCGCCCGATCCAGGGTCGTCGTCGACGTGCACCATCGGCGGCAACATCGCCTGCAACGCGGCGGGTCCGCACGCATTGCGCTACGGCGTCACCGCCGACTACCTGGCAGGAGCGACCTGCGTGCTCGCCGACGGCCGCATCGCCAGCGTCGGCGAGGGTGCGGGCGGCGGCGAGGACCTGCTCCGGCTGCTGCCGCAGTCGGAGGGCACGCTGGCCATCGTCACCGAGGCGCTCCTGCGGCTCGTCCCCGCGCCGCCGGCGCGCACCACCATCGCGGCGCTCTTCGCCGACATGCAGTCGGCGTCGGACGCGGTGGCGGCGATCGCGGCCGCGAAGCTGGTGCCCGCAGCCATCGAGTTCCTCGACCGCGCGGCCATGCTCGCGGTGGCCCGGACGGGTGTGGCGGCATTCCCCGACGACGCCGGCGCGCTGCTCATCGTCGAGGTCGAGGGCGAGGCGGCGAGCGTCGAGTCCGACGCCGGGGCGGTGCACACCGCGCTGGGCAACGCCAGGGCGCTGCGCGTCGAGACCGCCGTCGACGCCGCCGACGCCAAGCGGCTCTGGACGGCGCGCAAGGCGATCAGCGCCGCCGTCGCCGCGGTGATGATCGGCAAGGTCAACGAGGACGTCGTGGTCCCGCGCGACCGCATCGCCGAGCTGGTGGCGCACACCGAGGTGCTCGGCGAGGAGCACGAGGTGCCGGTGGTGAACTTCGGCCATCTCGGCGACGGCAACCTGCACGCCACCTTCCTCATCGATCCGCGCCGGCGGGGCGACCGCGAGCGCGCCGACGCGGCCGCCGCAGGTCTCTTCGAGATGGTGCTCGACATGGGCGGCTCGATCACCGGCGAGCACGGGGTGGGCTACACCAAGCTGCCCTACCTGGAGCGGCAGATCGGTCGCGCCGGCGTCGACCTGATGGCGCGCATCAAGGCTGCGCTGGATCCGCGCGGGTTGCTCAACCCGGGCAAGAAGATCCCGCAGCCGGTGGCCGCGACGACCCCCGAGCCGGAGCCCGTGGAGGTCGCCGCGGCGCACTGAGCCGCGGGTCGCCGCCTCCTCAGCAGTCGCTGAAGAAGCTGGTGAAGCAGTCGGCCACCGACTGGCCGAAGCTGGCGAAGGCGCTGCCGATGGCGTCGATGGTGGCGGTGTCGAAGCCGATGCTGGACAGGAAGTTGGCGATGTCGCTGGCCGCCTCGCCGAAGACGTTCTCCAGCACGTTGGCGATGTCGCTGGCCGCCTCACCGATGTCCTTGAGGATCTGGCCGACGTCGTTGGCGATCTCGTTGAAGATGTCCACCAGCGCGTTGGCGATCTCGCTGGCGGCGTAGCCGATCGCCTTGAGGACGGTGGCGGCGGCCTCGGCCGCCTCGCCGAACACGGTCTGCAGCGCGGCGGCGATCTGGTCGATCGTGTAGCCGATGTCCTTGAGGATCTGGGCCGCCGCCTGCGCCGCGTCGGCGAAGACGTCCTGCAGGGCGCTGGCCACCTCGTTGGCGAGGAAGCCGACCGCCTTGAGCACGTTGGCCACCGTCGAGTCGATGTCGGCGAAGACGTTGTGCAGGGCGGTGGCGATGTCGTCGATGACGAAGCCGACGTCCTTGAGCACGGTGGCCACCGCCTGGTCGAGCTCGGTGAAGACGACGTTGAGGGCGGTGGCGATCTCGGTGACGGTGTTGCCGATGGCGCGGAGGACGGAGGCCACCGCCGTGTCGATGTCGAGGTAGATGTCCTTGAGCGCCGTGGCCACCTCGTTGATGGCGAAGCTGATGTTCTCCAGGATCTGCGCCGCCGCCTGGTCGAGCAGGTTGTAGATCGTCCTCAGGGCGCCGGCGATCTGGTCGACGGTGTAGGTGAGCGACTTGAGGATGTTCGCCGCCACCTGGCCGAGGTCGTTGAAGACGTCCTTCAGGGCGGTGGCGATCTCGTTGACCAGGAAGGTCGCCGTCTTCAGCGCTGCGGCGACGGCGGCGTCGATGTCGTTGTAGAGGTTGCGCAGTGCCGTGGCGACGACGTCGACCGCGTAGCCGAGGGCCTTGAGGCCGGCGGCCACCGCCGAGTCGATCTCGTTGAAGACGTGCTGGAAGACGGCGCCGATCTGCTGGGCGGCGTAGCCGATGTCCTTGAGCACGGTTCCCACGGCGGCGACGGCGTCGTTGTAGATGTCCTTGAGGGCCGTGCCCACCTCGGCGACCGCGTAGTTCACCGCCTTCAGGATGGTGGCGGCGGCCTCGTCGGCGAGGTTGTAGACGTCCTTGAGGATGCCCGCCACCTGGTCGACCGCGTAGTTGAAGGCGTCCTTGAAGAGCTGCGCCGCCTCCTGCGCGGTGGCGTTGAAGACGTTCTTGACCAGGTTGGCGATGTCGGCGATCTGGTAGCCGAAGTTGACCAGTGCGGCGACGGTGTCCTTGAGCCCCTCGTTGAAGACGTTCTTCAGCACGTTGCCGAGCTGCACGGCGGTGTAGCCGGCGTCGACGAGGGCGTTGATCGCCGTGTTGAAGCCGCTGGAGATCGACGCGGTGAGCTTGTTGATCCCCGTCGAGATGGCGCCGATGGCGGTGTTGATGCCGCCGGCGACCACGTTGTAGTAGTGGACCGCCGCGCCGGCGACCACCGTTGCCGCGGATTCGATCCCCGCCGCGGCGTCCTTGTAGACGGACACCGCGAAGTCGGCGATGACCGGCCCGTAGCGGGTCACCAGCTCCTGCACGGCGACGCTGAGGATGGCCCCGACGATGGCGCACACCGCCGTCGCCGTGCCCTCGGTGGCCACCGCGCAGCCGACGGTGAAGCCGATGTTGATGGCCAGGCCGAGGGTGTCGCCGACGCACTGGGCCACCGGTCCGTGCTCGCAGTCCTCGACGGTGATGAAGGTCTGCAGGCCGATGCCGATGATGTCCATTGCCGGCCCGAGGAACTCGGAGGCCTTGCCGAACTTGGCGGCGGTCTCGCCGGCCGTCTCCAGCTCGGCGCCGGCCGCGTGGAGCTCCGTCCTGCCGGCGTCCTCGGCGATCTGGGTTGCCTCGGGGAGCGCCGAGCCCATGCTGCTGGAGATCCTGTCGATGATCGAGGCGACCTTCGACGCCGCCTTGTTGGCCAGGTACGCCGTGGCCTTGACCGCGGCCTTGACGCCGAGCTTGACGGCGGTGATGCCGTACTTGACGTCGGTGCCGATGTTGGTGCCCTCGCTCGACTTGCCCCAGAAGATGGAGGTCGCGGTGGCCAGGGCGGTCATGCCCGTGGCGTCGGTGAGCAGCGTCGGCATGTCGGCGACGAACGCGTAGGGCGACACCGCCGGTGTGCCCGTCGCCGGCGTCACCGCGTCACGCCGGGTGAATCGTCCCGTGCTCGGGTCGTAATCGCGAGCCCGCATGTAGTACAGGCCGGTCGCGGCGTCGTAGAGCTGGCCCTGGAAGAGCAGGTCGTTGGCGGGTGGCGTGCCGCCGTCGGTGCTCAGGAGGTTGCCGAAGCCGTCGTAGTGGTAGGCGGCCACCACGGCGCCGGTGCTGTCGGTCAGCTCGGTCACCGTGCCCTGCGGGTCGAGGTGCATGTAGTACGTCGCGGTCGACGTCTGCATCGCCACCGGCCCCTCGCCGTTGATGTAGCGGCGGATCAGGGCGTTGCTGCCATCGCGCTCGATGGCCAGCAAGGGCACGGCTCCCGCCGTGTCCCACACGTACTTGGTGGTGACGCCGTTGAGGGTGCGGCTGACCCGGTTCCCGTCGCCGTCGTAGGCGTAGGTCACGGTGCCGCTCGGCGTGCTCGCCGAGACGAGGTGCCCGGCGGCGTCGTACACGAGGCCGGTGCTGCCCTTGGCGGTGACGTTGCCGGCGTGGTCGTAGCTGTACGGCGCCGAGCCGGTGCCGGTCTGGCCGGTGATCTGGTCGGCGGAGCCGTAGGTGGTGTTGAGCCCGTTGCCGCTCAGCATGTTGCCGTTGCCGTCGTAGCCGTAGGTCGGCGGGATGGCGGTCGGCGACGTGGGATTGAACGGCGCGGCGTTGCCGGTGCCCGCGAAGGGCGCCGTGCCGCCGGTGCTGCCGCTCGGCGGTCCGAGCGGCGGCGGGGCGCTCGCCGTGGTGTGCGTCGACGGCCCGGAGGACGTCGAGAACGCGGTGAGCCGGCCCGTGGTGCTGTAGTTGTAGGTGTCGGTGGTCACCGTGCCGAGCACGTCGTCCACGTAGGAGAGGCGGCTCTGGCCGGCGTCGTAGCCGTACGACTTGTCGGCGAGGGTGGTGGCGCCGAGGGTCAGCGTCTGGTGGAGGACGTCGCCGAGCACGTCGGTGCGCTGCGACTGGTAGACGCCGTTGCCGTAGGCGATGCCGACCGTCTGCCGCTGCACGTTGCGGACGTAGTTGGCGGACACGGTCCCCGTGCTGACGGACATCAGGTTGCCGACGTCGTCCGTGGAGTAGGTGACGTGGGTGCCGTCGGGGTAGGTCTCGATGATCTGGCCGGGATGGCTGATGTAGTCGTAGGTGAAGGTGCCCTGGGCGCTGGTCACCGACGACAGGTTGCCGTTGGCGTCGTAGCCGTAGGCGTGCGGGCCGGTGGCGTCGCCGCTGCCGCTCATCCCGGTGCGGCGGCCGAGGGCGTCGAAGGTCTGGTTGACGGTGAGCGTGGTGTGGCTCGGCTGCGTGTACACCGTCGCCAGCGGCTGGTTGATCCCGTTGAGCGTGTACGCCGTCACCCGCCCGTCGGGATCGGTGACCTGGGTCAGGTTGCCGGCGACGTCGTAGGCGTACGACGTGGTCGCCCCTGCCGTGGTCATCGAGGTCTGCTGGTCGGCGCCGTTGTAGGTGTAGCTGGTGACGTGCCCGTCGGGATCGGTGCGGGTCAGCAGGTTGTTGTCGCCGTCGTAGGTGTACGAGGTGGTGCCGTTGGCGTCGTGCACCGAGGTGACGTTGCCGTAGACGTCGTAGGCGCTGGTGGTCACCGAGCCGTTCGGCGCGGTGGTCGACAGCACCCGGCCGGCCGGGTCGTACGAGGTCAGGCTCACCTGCCCGTCACTGACCTGGCGGATCAGCCGGTTGCGGCTGTCGTAGTCGCGGGACAGCGTCTGGCCGGTGTTGTCGCTGACGGCGACCACGTTGCCCTCGATGTCGTACACGTCGTTGGTGACGACGTTGGAGGGGTCGACGGTGCTGATCTCCCGGTCACCGACGTTGAAGATGTGGGTGGTGGTTCGGTTGCCGGGACCGGTCTCGCTCAGCAGGTTGCCCGAGGCGTCGTAGACGTCGGTCGTGCTGTGGCCGCCGACGGTGCTGGTGCGGGTGAGGGTGGCCTCGTTCCAGGCGTAGGTGGTGACGTGGGCGGCGGCGTCCGTGGTGGAGGCGATGTCACCCGCGGCGGTGTAGGCGGTGCTCGTCGTCGGGCCGACCGGCGGGGTCACCTGGAGCGGGCGGCCGGCGGCGTCGTAGGTGCGGGTCGTGGTGAAGCCACTGTGCGGCGTGGGCGTGGTCCCGCGCGGGTCGGTGGTGCTGAGGATGTCGCCCGCCTCGTCGTAGGTGGTCAGCGTGCCCTTGCCGTTGAGCGCAGCGCCGCCCGGGGTCTGCTGCAGCACCACGGTGCGGTTGCCGAAGGCGTCGTACTGGTACAGCGCCTTGCCCAGCGGGCCGTCGACCTCGACCAGCTCGCCGACCTTGTTGTAGGTGTAGCTGGTGCCCGACTGGATGTTGGGCGGCCGGATGAAGCCCACCACGGGGCCGTTGTAGACGTAGGTGACGGTGTTGCCGTCGGCGTCCGTCTGGGTGAGCAGGCGGTGCGACGGGTCGTAGGTGAAGTGCGTCGTCGCCGACTGCGTCGCCGTGATCGGCGAGCTCTGGGCGATGAGGTTGTTGTTGGCGTCGTAGGTGTACGTGCTCACCCAGCCCAGGGGATCCTGGGACTCGATGAGGTTCACCTGCGCGTCGTAGGAGTAGCGGGTGATCGCGCCCGCGGCGGTGTCCTGCTCGACCAGCACGTTGCCGACGTAGTGGTCGGTGTAGTTGACCCGGCCGACGGTCACGCCGAAGGTGATCAGGGCGTGGCGGGCGGTCGTGCCGCTGGAGTAGGTGAAGGTGTCGTCGGCGTGCTGCGGGCTGCCCTTGAGCTGCACTGCGATGGCCCGCGAGCTGCTGTCGTAGCGCGCCACCAGGCGCTGGCTGCCGAGCGGGTCGAACATCGACGTCAGCAGGCCGCCGGTGTAGCTGTACACCCAGGTGTGGCCGGTGGTGTCGGTGACCGAGGTGAGCAGGCCACCGGTGTACCCGTAGGACACGGTGCGGTGCTGGCCGGGAACCGACGGGGTGCTCGGCGTGGTGACGGCGGTCACGTGCCCGCCGCTCAGCGTCGCCACCACGTTGTACGCCTTGCCGGTGGTGTTGGCGATGCCGATGCTGACGCTTCCGGCGCTCCAGGTGAAGTGCAGCCCCTGCCCGTCGGGGTTGAGGTAATCCTGGATCTCGTTCTCGCCGTTGGCGGTGAGGTTGACGTCCCAGGAGACGCCGTCGTTGCGGGTGAAGGTGCAGGTCTTGCTGCTGCACTGCAGGTTGCCCTGCGCGCCCGGCGGCGGCACGTAGCTGTTGGTCGTCGTGTTGTAGGTCCAGAGCAGCTGCTGGCCGTCCTCGCCGCGGACCAGGGCCGACACGTTCTTGTTGAGCACGACGCCGACGTCGAGCAGCGAGGTCCAGCCGGGACCGAAGACGCTGTTCGGCGTGCCCGTGTCCATCGAGTTGTAGGTGCGGATCAGCGACAGCGGCTCACCGATGCCGGCGACGTTGAGGTCGTTGACCGAGAAGGTCAGCGAGCCGGTGGCGGTGTTGACGTCGTCGGAGACGCTGGTCGGGTTGACCCCGTACACGCGGCCGCCGAAGGTCTGCGCCAGCGGCACGCCCTGCGGCGCCAGGCCCAGCGGGCCCGGCGGCGGCAGCAGGATCGAGAAGGGCAGCGACTCCGCGCTCAGCGAGTCGTCGGTGTCGGTGGCGATCAGCGAGTAGCCGCCCGCCGCCTTGTCGATCGAGCAGCCGGTGAAGGAGGCGAAGCCGACCGATGCGTTGAGCGGGTTGGTGTCGCAGCTCAGCGCCGCCCCGCCGGTGCCGCTGCCCGGCGCGATGGCCAGCCCGATGGAGGCGCTCGAGGTGTTGACGGCGTTGCCGCCGGCGTCGGCGACCTCGACCACCGGCTGCCGCGGCCAGACCACGCCCGCGGCGTCGCCGCCGGGCTGGTTGAAGAACTTGAGCTGCGCAGGCGGGCCCACGGTGATGGCGAAGGGATCGCTGATGCCGTCGGTGAGGCCGTCGGAGTGTGCGGTCAGGGTGAACCCGCCGCCCGCCTTGTCGATGCTGCAGCCGCTGAACTGCGCCGAGCCGTTGACGGCGGGCAGCGACAGCGCTGTGCAGGACAGCACGCCGGTTGCGCTCAGCGGGGTGATCGACAGGGAGACCGTGGCGGTGCTGGTGGTCTCGTTGCCGCCCGCGTCCTGGATCTGCACCACCGGCTGCGTCGCCCAGACCTGGCCGCCGCTGCCGCCGCTCGGCTGCTGCACGAAGGCGACCTGGGCCGGCGCGCCGACGCTGACGTTGAAGGGATCGCTGGTGGCGCCGGCGGCGCCCGACGTGGCCGTGAGGGTGTAGTCGCTGCCGATCTTGTCGATGGCGCAGCCGGTGAACGCGGCGACGCCCGAGCCGTTGGTGTTGACCGGGTTCTGGTCGCAGCTCAGGACCGCCCCGGGCGCGCCGGTGCCGCTGGTGATGCTCAGGGTGACCGCGCCGCTGGCGGGGTTGCCGCCGCCGTCGGTCAGGGTGACCTGCGGCTGCGGGCTGAGCGCGCCGCCGCCGGTGCCGTTGCCCGGCTGGTGGCCGGCGAACGTGGCGCTGGCCGCCGCGCCGTTGCCGCTGACGCTGAAGCCCGTGCTGTCGACGCCGATCGAGCCCGAGGCGGCGTGCAGCTGGTAGTTGCTGCCGCTGGCCAGGTTGATCTGGCAGCCGGCGAAGCTGGCGTTGCCGCTGGAGTCGAGGGACAGCGGGTTGGAGGTGCAGCTCAGCACCGCGCCGGCTGCGCCGGTGCCGCTCTTGATGGTCAGGTTGACCGAGCCCGCCACCGGGTTGCCGCCGGCGTCGGTGACGTGCACCACCGGCTGGGTGGCGAAGGGCGTCGCCGCCGCCCCGCCGCCCGGGTTGGTGCTGAACGAGATCTGGGCGGCGCTGCCCACCTGGACGTTGATCGGGTTGCTGTCGGCCGACAGGCTGTGGTCGGTGTCGGTGGCCGTCAGCTTGTAGCCGGTGCCCGCCGTGTTGAGGCTGCACCCGGTGAAGCTCACCGCGCCGTTGCTGGCGACGGCGGGGTTGGTGGTGCAGCTCAGCGCGCCCGGCCCGCCCGTCGTCGGCGTGCCGCCCTTGATGGCGAGCTGGATGTGGTCGGCGTTGCCCTGGATGATGTTGTTGCCCGCATCCTCGACGGCGACGGCGGGCTGGGTGCCGAAGGCGGTGCCACCGAAGGCGCTGCTCGACGGCTCGGTGGTGAAGACCACCTTGGCGGGGCTTCCCGCCGCGATCGCGAACGGGTCGCTGGTCGGCGAGATCAGGTTGTCGGTGGAGTCGGTGGCGACCAGCTCGTAGCCGGTGCCCACCTTGTCGATCTTGCAGCCGGCGAAGGTGGCGATGCCCGTCGACGACGACGCCAGCACCGGGTTGGCGGTGCAGGTCAGCGCTGCGCCTGCGGTTCCCGTGCCGCCCTTGATGGCCAGGCCGATGCTCGGCGTCGCGCCGGTCACCGCGGTGCCGTGGGCATCCTCGACGGTGACCTGGGGCTGGTTGCTCCAGGCGGCTCCGGCGGTGCCGCCGCTGCCGCCCGTCGGCTGGGCGGTGAAGACCACCTGGGAGGGACCGGAGACGAAGAAGTTCGAGGAGACGGCGGTGATGCTGCCGTCGGTGGCGTCGGTGGCGGTGAGCGTGTAGATGCCGCCGCGGTTCACCGTGCAGCCGGTGAATGCGGCGACGCCGTGGCTGGCGCTCATCGAGTTCGACGCCTGGTCGCAGGTGAGCACCGGCAGCAGGCCGCTGAGTGCGGCGCCGCCGGGCCCGGTGAGGGTCAGCGCGATCGTCGAGTTGGTGTCGACGGTGGCGTTGCTGCCGTCCTCGATGGTGACCACGGGCTGCGCCGCCAGGGCGCTGCCGGGGTCGCCGTCACCCGGTTCAGTGGTGAAGACGAGGTGGTCGGAGGCCGCGTTGGCGATGGCGGGGGCCAGCGGCCCCGCGGCCAGCGGGAGCAGGCCGACGACCACGCTGGTCGCAACGAATCCCGACAGGCATGCCTTGAAGCGTCGCGAGTCGCGGCGCAGTCGGATACCCAGGTGTGCCGAGCCCATGCCGGAGCCCCCTCTCAGCGTGCGCGCGTACCGTTTGCGTCAGCGACGACGCCCTGCCCTGCCCGCGGGTGCTGCACATACCCGGCGGCCTGAGCATCGTGACCGCGCGGTCAAACCGTTGTCCACCCAACAGATGCGAAGAACGGTAAAGGCCGGCCGTCAGCCCTCGGCGGCGTCGAGCAGCGAGGTCGCGTAGTCGGTGTGGGTGATCACGTTCGCCAGGTCCCGATCATCCGGCTCCGCGGCCATGGCCGCCTCGTACACAAAGCTGTACACGTTGGCCAGCGTCCAGCCGCCGAAGCCCAGGTCCTGGAGCGCCTCGCGCATCCGCGGCTCGGCCTCGCCCGCCTGCAGGGTGTCGACGGCCGCCTGATAGAGCGCGCGCAGGTTGCGCAGCTCGGCCTCGTACTCCTCGATCAGCGCCGCCTCGGCCTTCTCCGCCTTGAGCCGGGCCAGGGTGCGCCGCACCTCGTTGATCTCCAGCTGGTACTCATCCACTTCGCGGGCCATGGTACCGGCGCCGTTGCGCAGCGCAGCGGCGGCGGAGGTCGACGCGCGCGGGGCCCTCAGTCGCTGGGGTCGCCGAGGTCCGGACGGCTCTCCGACGAGGGCGTGGCCATCTCGTTGCGCCGCTCCGCCTGGCCCCTGGCGGCGCCGCGCTCGATGTCGTGCTCCTCCTCTTCCTCGTCCGCCGTGCGGCGGTGGGTGTAGAGCTCGACGAGCGCGCCGTCGGGGTCGAGGATGTACGCCGTGCGCTCGCCCCAGGGGCGGTCCTCGGGAGGCCGGAAGGCACGTGCACCGGCGTCGAGCGCGGCGCGGAACGCGGTGTCGCAGTCGGCGACCTCGAAGGCCAGCTCCAGCGCACCCGGTGCCACGCCCAGCTCGGCCTCCGCGACGCCGAGGTTCTCCGCCATCGCCGCGCGCGCGTAGAGCCCGAGCGTGAGGCTGCCGCCGTCGAACTGCGCCCAGTGCTCGGTGCGCTTGGTGAGCCGCTGCCCGAGCACCTCCTCGTAGAAGCGCACCGAGGCGTCGAGCGACTCGACGAAGCGCACCACGTAGCCGAGGCGGGGGGTCCCGGTCATGGCGCCATCATGCCGTGTGCGCCGAGGATCGCGGTGGCGAGGTGGTTGCCGCCCAGCACCAGCGCCAGCGCCGCGCCGAGTCCCGCGCCGGTGAGCGCGAGGGAGATGCCGCTGAAGAGCCCCGCCAGCGGGCGGAGGGCGGCCAGGGCGGCGCCCGCCAGGATGGCCGCGAAACCGACCGCGAGGATCCACAGGGCGATGCCCAGATCGACGTGGATCTGCGGGTTGTGGGAGAAGTCGGCGGTGACCCGCGTGTTCTCGCCGAAGAGCACGCCGCTGATGGTCGCGACGGCGGCGAGGCCGAGCCCGGCGGCGGTCCCCGCCAGTCCGCGCAGCGGCGCGACGACGACGCTCAGCAGCGCCAGCGCACCGGCGATCGCCATCGCCACCACCGCCCCGCGCACCGCGACGTCGCCGACCTCGCGCACCGTGTTGCTGAGCAGCGGATGGTCGAAGGTGTGCTGCAGGAGGGAGGCGGCGGTGTAGGAGCCGAGCGGGATGCGCAGTGCGGCGCTCTCCCCCAGCGGGACACGGACGTCGCCGTGCACCGGCCCGTCGGTGAGGTTGACGAAGAAGCCGAGGAGGACGAAGAGCACCCCGACCAGCATCACCCCCGCGCCGATGAGGCGCCGTCGCAACGGGAGAGTGGCCAGCTTGGCGGCTCCGCCGATCACCGCAACGCGCGCGTCCTAGTAGAAGACGTGGTGGATGGCGATGGTCGGCGCCAGCAGGATGGCGATGATGTTGATGACCTTGATCATCGGGTTGATCGCCGGTCCTGCCGTGTCCTTGTAGGGATCGCCGACGGTGTCGCCGGTGACCGCCGCCTGGTGCGCCAGCGTGCCCTTGCCGCCGTAGTGGCCTTCCTCGATGTACTTCTTGGCGTTGTCCCAGGCGCCGCCGCCCGAGGTCATCTGCAGGGCCACGAAGAGGCCGACGATGATCGTCCCCAGCAGGAACGCGCCCAGCGCCTGCGGCCCGATGACGAGCCCGACGACGATCGGCGCCAGCACGGGGATCAGGCCGGGCACGATCATCTCGCGCTGCGCCGCAGCGGTGACCAGGGCCACACACCGGCCGTAGAGCGGCTTGGCGGTGCCCTCCATGATCCCGGGGATCTCGCGGAACTGGCGGCGCACCTCCTCGACCACGCCTCCGGCGGCGCGGCCGACGGCGAGCATCGAGAGCGAACCGAAGAGGAAGGGCATGATGCCGCCGAAGAAGAGGCCGACGATGACCTGCGGCTTGGTGAGGTCGAAGGAGAACGACTGGCCGCCGTTGTGGGTGCGCAGCACGTCGGTGTACGACGCGAAGAGGACCAGCGCGGCCAGGCCGGCGGAGCCGATGGCGTAGCCCTTGGTGACCGCCTTGGTGGTGTTGCCGACGGCGTCGAGCGGGTCGGTGACCTTGCGCACCGCCTCGGGGAGGTCGGCCATCTCGGCGATGCCGCCGGCGTTGTCGGTGATCGGACCGTAGGAGTCGATGGCGACGACGATGCCGGTCATGGAGAGCATGGCCATGGCGGCGATGCCGATGCCGTAGAGGCCGGCGAGCCAGGCGGAGAGCAGGATGCCCACGCCGATCACCAGCACCGGGATGGCGGTGGCCATCATGCCGATGGAGAGGCCGGCGATGATGTTGGTGGCGTGCCCCGTCGGTGAGGCGGCGGCGATGGTCTTGACCGGCCAGAACTGCGAGCCGGTGAAGAACTCGGTGATGGCCACCAGCGCCACGGTGATGACCACGCCGATGGTGGCGCACCAGAAGAGGTTGTAGGCGCCGAAGCCGACTCCGCTCAGCTCGTTGTGCACGTCGAGCATCCAGGTGGCGAGGTAGAAGAGCGGCAGCGCGATCACCACCGAGGCGAGCAGGCCCTTGTAGAGGGCGCCCATGATCCAGCCGCTGCGCGGCAGGCGCACGAAGGACGAGCCGATGATGGAGGCGAGGATGGAGATGCCGCCGAGGATCAGCGGGTAGATGACGAAGGCGAGCCGGGCGCTGCCGTCGGCGTTCTTGAAGGTGAGCGAGCCCAGCAGCATCGCGGCCACCGCGGTGACCGCGTAGGTCTCGAAGAGGTCGGCGGCCATGCCGGCGCAGTCTCCGACGTTGTCGCCGACGTTGTCGGCGATGACCGCGGGGTTGCGCGGGTCGTCCTCGGGGATGCCCGCCTCCACCTTGCCGACCAGGTCGGCGCCGACGTCGGCCGCCTTGGTGTAGATGCCGCCGCCGAGCCGGGCGAACACGGAGATCAGCGAGGCGCCGAAGGCGAAGCCGGTCAGCGCGTCGAAGTCGCGGAAGATCCCGTAGGCGACCACCACGCCGATGAGGCCGAACCCGACCACGAAGAGGCCGGTGACCGCGCCGCCCCGAAAGGCCACCCGCAGCGCGGGGTCGACGCCGTTGCGCGCCGCCTCGGCGGTGCGCAGGTTGGCGCGCACCGAGATGTTCATCCCGACGAAGCCCGCGGAGCCGCTCAGCGCGGCGCCGAGGACGAACAGCACCGCCGTGCGCCAGCCCAGGGTGAGCGCCAGGAAGACGGCGATCACCACGCCGATGATGGCGATGATCGTGTACTGGCGGTTGAGGTACGCCTGCGCCCCCTCCTGGATGGCGCGGGCGATCTCGCGCATGCGCTCGTTGCCCTCCGGCTGCCGCAGCGTCCAGCTGATCAGGTAGAGGGCGAAGAGCAGGGCGAGCACACCGGCGAGACCGATGGGCACGAGCACGTTGATTGTCATGAAGTCCTCTCGGCAGCCACGCCCTCGGCGCCTCCCCAAAGGGCGCGCAGGCATGGCCGGGTCACGGGTCCGCGGCATTATAGGGGGGTGGGGCGGAGCCCTGCCCGGCCGTCGTACGCTGCGCGGCGATGCCCGCAGGTCCCGCCGATCCGGCCACGTCGACGGTCATCGTCGCCGTCGGCGACGAGCTCCTCGGCGGCTTCACCCTGGACACCAACTCGCACTGGCTGACCCAGCAGGTGCGGGAGGCGGGCTGGCCGGCGCGGCGCATCGAGGTGGTCCCCGACCGCGACGAGGACATCGTCGCCGCCATCCACCGCGCCGTCGCCGACGCCGCCCGGGTGTTCGTCTGCGGAGGGGTCGGGCCCACCACCGACGACCGGACCCTGGCCGCCGTCGCCCACGCCCTGGGCCGCCCCATCGCGGAGAGCCCAGAGGCGCGCTCCCACATCCAGGGGATCGTGGAGCGCATGCACGCGGCCGGCTGGGTGGACACCACCGAGATCAGCGAGGCCAACGCGCGCATGGCCATGGTCCCCGAGGGCGGCGTGGTGCTGCGCAACCGCCGGGGCATGGCCTCCGGGCTGGCCTATCCGGTGGGACAGCTCGACGCCGGCGACGACCGCTGGCTCTTCGTCGTCCCCGGGGTGCCCCGCGAGATGCAGGCGATCGTCGCCGAGGAGATCATCCCCCGCTGGCTGGCCGGCGGCAGCGCCCCCACGGTGCGCCAGCTCGAGTACGGCTTCGCCATCGAGGCGCAGTTCTTCGAGCCGATGCGCACCCTGGAGCAGGAGTTCCCCGAGGTCTCCGTCGGCTCCTACCCGCAGACGGAGACGCGCCGGCTGATCATCCGGGTGAGCGGCGCCGACCCCTCACGCGTGGACGCGGCCGTGCGGCGACTGCTGGAGATGCGGCCCCTGCCGGAGAGCGAGGTGCCCTCCTCGTCGAGCTGAGCCCCCGCTCAGCTTGCCTGGCGCAGGTTGCGAGCGCGTGGCCCCTTTGGAGAGTCGACGATCTCGAACTCGACGACCTGGCCCTCTTCGAGCTGGTCGAAGTCGGCGAGGGTCAGCTCGGTGCGATGGAAGAACACTTCGTTGCCGTCGTCGGCACGAACGAAACCGAAACCTCGATCCGGGATGATCTTCTTGATGCGGCCTGCGGGCACGGGGTTGCCTCCGCTGAGAATGTCGAACGTGCTTCGAGGATAGCAAGGGCGGACCGCCCCGGCGCCTGCCACAGCGCGACTCCGGCTATTCCCCCGCAACGCCGAATTCTGTACGGAAGCGTGCAAACAGGTCGTTTGACGCGTCCGGGAGATTCTCGTACCACTGCACCGCGTCGAACCCCTCGGACGGCCAGGGAGCGGGCGTTCCAGGCCCCAGCTCGCGGCGCGCAGTGCTCGACCACACGTCACCGTGCGGCTTGAGGCCACCGTCCGCGGCGGCGACGCCGGACTGTGCCAGCCAGGGGCGGCGGTCATACGGGGCCGACGCCATCGGCCGCGGCCCGAGGTCGCACCACTGGCTCGCGAACGCCGCGACCGCACCGTCCTCCGGCAGGCGTTCGAGCAGCGCCCCCGTGTGCCGCACGGCGTCCGGCGCCTCCACGGGCTGCACCGCCGCGGCCGCGCCTGTCTCCCCTCCCGCCGCGCCGCCCTGGGCGGACCACCGCACCACGGGCTCCGCCGCGACCCCCGTGGACACCACCACCGGCGACGCGCCACCCGCCAGGCGCTGCGCCAGCCGCACCACGAACTCCACGCACAGAGGGTCGAGCGGCGCCCCCTCGAGCCGCAGCGCCTGCGGCAGCACGCTCAGCCCCACCGCGTCCACGTGGGGCGCCACCGCCGACAGCCGCATCCCGCGCGCCGTCAGCACGTCGGCGGCGCCGAGCGTCATCCAGCAGGGGTCGGCCGCGGCGCGCACCCGCCCCCCGAAGAGCTGCGCCCACGCCTCGACGTGGGCGATCCGCACCGGCCGGCAGGTGGCGGCGGGATCGTGCCCCAGATCCCAGGCCAGCAGCGCCGGGTGGTTGGCGAAGGCGCGCAGCGTCTCCTCCAGCCACAGCACCTCGACCTCCAGCATCAGCGGGTCGTCCCAGACGTCGCGCGGCGCGCCGGGCTCGATGATCCCGTCACTGATGACACGAACTCCCGGCCGCCGCTCGCCCCGCCGCACCGCGTAGCGCGGCAGCAGCACGCAGTCGCCGAAGGACTGCGCGAAGAGCACCGGCACGACGCGCAGGCCGGTCTCGGCGGCGATGCCGAGCAGCGTCTCCATGTCGCGCAGCCGGTGGCGGTCGACCTGGCGCGGCGTGGGCACGAAGGCGTCCCACGCCAGCGGGATGCGCGCCACCCCGAACCCCGCGGCGCGGATGCGGCGCAGGTCGCGGCGCGTGCGCTCGGCGGAGAACTCGTGCCACAGCCAGGGCCCGACCTCGGCGGGCAGGTAGGTCACCCCGCAGAGCAGATGGTCGGGCCGCCAGGCCACGATGCGGGGCCTAGCGCCCGGTGAAGTTCGCGGGTCGCTTCTCGATGAAGGCGGCCAGGCCCTCGGCGGCGTCGGCGGAGGCGACGGCCTCGAAGAAGAGCTCGCGCTCCAGCCGCAACCCGTCGGCGAGCGGCATCTCCAGGCCCTCCAGCACCGCGCGCTTCGCCCTGGCCAGCGCCTGCGTCGCCATGCCGGCGAGCGCCGCCGCCTTGGCCTGCACTGCGGGCTCGAACTCCTCCGGCGCCAGGGCCGCGTCGACGAGACCGATCTGCAGCGCCTCGGGTGCGGTCACCCGCCTGCCCTCGAAGATCATCTGCAGCCCGCGCGCACGGCCGACCAGCCGCGGCAGCCGCTGCGTCCCGCCCGCGCCGGGGATGAGGCCCAGCGATGTCTCGGTCAGCCCGATGGTGCTCCGCCCGTCGTCGACCATGAAGCGATAGTCGCAGCAGAGCGCCAGCTCGCAGCCGCCGCCCAGGGCGTGCCCGTTGACCGCCGCGATGACCGGCTTGGGGGTGCGCTCGACGATGGCGAATGGGCTGTTGCGCAGCGCCTCCTGGCCGCCCTGCGGGGTCGCCGACGCCATCATCTTGATGTCGGCTCCGGCCATGAAGTAGCGGGGGATGGCGCTGGTGACGACGATGACCCGCACCTCCGGGTCGGCGCCCAGCTCGGAGAAGGTGGCGTCGAACTGCTGCAGCAGGTCGGGCGCGATGGCGTTGACGGGCGGACGGTCCAGCGTCACGGTGGCGACGCCGCCCTCGCGCGCGACGCGGACCAGCTCGTCGCCCATCAGAAGGTGAAGAGGTCGATGCCGCCCGCCACGTGCAGCACCTGGCCGGTGACGTACTTCGCCTCCGGCGAGCAGAGGAAGACGATGGCGCTGGCCACGTCCTCGGGCTCGCCTGCGGCGCGCATCGCGGTGCGCAGCACCATGCGGTCGTTCATCTTGGGATTGCCCATCTTGAAGGCCTCGGTGGCGATGATGCCCGGCGCCACGATGTTGGCGGTGATGCCGAAGCGCGCGCCCTCCAGTGCCACCGACTTGCCCAGACCGATCACCGCCGCCTTGGTCGCCGAGTAGGACGCCTGGCCGAAGCCGCCCAGCGTCCCGGCCACCGAGGCCATGTAGACGATGCGCCCCCAGCCGCGGTCCTTCATGTAGGGAAAGGCGGCCTTGGTGCAGTTGAAGGCGCCGCTCAGGTTGACCTTGACGTCGCGGTCCCAGAGGTCGTCGTTCTGCGCGTCGACCTGGGCCACGTGGTCCAGGGTGGCCGCGTTGTTGACCAGGATGTCGAGCGAGCCGAACTCCTCGACCACCTGGCGGAAGACGTCGTGCACCTGCTGGCGGTTGGTGACGTCCATGCGCATCGCTGCCGAGCGCCGCCCCATGCCGCGGATCTCCTCGCTGGTGGCCTCGGCATAGACGACGTTCTGCGAGCTGAAGAACTGGGCGAGCACCGACCCCGACTCCTGCGCCTTCTGCTGCAGGTCGGGGTCGGACTCGACGAGGATGTCGGTGACCACCACGTCGGCGCCGGCACGCGCCAGCGCCAGGCAGTCGGCCCGCCCGAGGCCGCGTGAGCCGCCGGTGACGACGGCGACCTTGCCGCTGAGATCGAACATGAGCGGCTAGGCTAGCCTAGCTGGCCTTGGCCATGTCCCGGCGGGGGGCCGCCTTGCGCTCACCGAGGACGTAGCGCGAGATCACCAGGCGCTGGATCTCGGCCGTGCCCTCCCAGATCTGGTAGATCTTGGCGTCGCGCATGAAGCGCTCCACCGGGTACTCCTTGATGTACCCGTAGCCGCCGAGGATCTGCACCGCGTCGACGGTCGTCCGCATGGCGACGTCGCCGGCGAAGAGCTTGGCCATCGAGCCCTCACCGCGGGCGAAGGGCTGGTTGTTCTCCACCATCCAGCCGGCGCGCCAGGTGAGCAGGCGGGCGGCGTCGATCTCGGTGGCCATGTCGGCCAGCTTGAAGGCGATGGCCTCGTGCTTGGCGATGGGCTTGCCGAACTGCTCGCGCTCCAGGGAGTAGTCGCGCGCGTACTCGAAGGCGGCGCGGGCGATGCCCAGCGCACCCGCGGCGATGGCGGGACGCGTGGCTTCCAGCATGAGCATGGCGCCGACGGCGCCCGGCCCGGTCATCTCGCCGTTCTTGTCGCGGCCGAGCATGGCGTCGTCGGGGACGAAGCAGTCCTCCATGATCACCTGCGCTGTGTGCGAGGCGCGCACGCCGAGCTTGCGCTCCTTGCGACCCTGGCGCATGCCGGGGTTGCCCTTCTCGATGACGAAGCCGGCGATGCCCGCGGGCCCCGCCGCCTTGTCGGTGTTGGCGAAGACGACCTGGATGTCGGCGATGCCGCCGTTGGTGCAGAACTGCTTGGTGCCGTTGAGCACCCAGCCGCCGTCGACCTTGCGCGCCGAGGTCTGCAGCGCGAGCGAGTCGGAGCCCGAGCTGGGCTCGGTGAGTCCCATGGCCGCGAGGCGCAGCTCCTTGGGATCACAGAGCATGCCGATGTACTTCTCCTTCTGCTCCTCGGTGCCCATGGCGACGATGCCCGCGCCGGCCAGCCCGCTGGCCATGATCGCCACCGCGGTGCCGGCGTCGCCCCAGGAGAGCTCCTCCTGGATGATCAGCTCGGAGACGAAGTCGACCCCGCCGCCGCCGTACTCCGCAGGGAAGGCGGCGTTGGCGCCGATGCCCAGCTCGTGCGCCTTGCGCATGATGTCCCAGGGCGTCTCCTCGTGCTCGTCGTAGTAGTCCGCGTTGGGGCGGATCTCCTTCTCGGCGAACTCGTGGGCGAGCTGGCGGATCTCCTCCTGCTCCTTGGTGAGCGAGAAATCGAGTCCCATGGTGGTTGTTCCCTCTAGTCGCTCAGACGGACGGTTGCCCGGCCGTTGCTGAGCACGGTGTCGCCGCGGTCCGAGGTGGCGCCGGCCTCGAGGGTGGCGGTGCCCGCGGCCTCGTCGACCTCGACGACCCTGCCCGTGCAGGTGATGGTGTCGCCGGGGAGCAGCGGCTTGCTGAAGCGGCAGCGGATCGAGGCCACGTTGTCGCTGCCGCCCGCCCAGCGCGACACCGCCTCGGTGAGGATGGCCATGTTCAGCATGCCGTGCGCGATGGTGCCGGGCAGGCCGACCATGCGCGCGAACTCCTCGTTGACGTGGATGGGGTTGACGTCGCCGGACGCCTCCGCGTACGCGCCGATCTGCTCCTGGGTCACCGTGCGCGACAGCGGGGTGATCTGGTCGCCGACCTTGACGCTCTGCCTGGTGGGTGCCACGTCGCGTCCTACCTGCTGATCAGCAGCGCGTGGCCGCTGCACACCGCGGTGCCGTCCCGCCGTGACGCCCGCATGTCGACGCCGACGAAGGTCATGCCGCGCTTGTCCTCGACGCTCGTGATCTCGGCCTCGCTGTCGACCACGTCGCCGGGGTGCACCGGCGCGTGGAACTCGAAGCCCTGCTCACCGTGGATGAGGCCCGCCAGGTTGAGGCCGACCTCGGCGTCGCCGAAGATCTGGCCCAGCGCGGGGAACATCAGGTAGACGGCCGCGAAGGTCGGCGGGACGGCGCCGGGCTCGGCGACGGGGTCGCCGCCGGCGATCGCCTGCGCGAACCTGGCGGCGCGCTCGCCGTCGATCTCCTGCCCGGAGGCGGTGTAGCGGCGGCCAACGTGACTGGCGTCAGGCATCGAGCGTCGCTACCGCAGCAGGGTCTGCAGCTTCATGGCCAGCCCCATGTCGCCCTTGACCTTGAGCTTGCCGCTCATGAACGCCATGGTGGGGTCGAGGCGCCCCTCGGTGAGACCGACGAAGTCGTCGGCGGCCATGGTGATGGTGACGCCCGGCGCCTCCGCGGGACCCTCGGCGACGTGCCCGTCGCCGTTGGCGAGCTGGACGTGCCAGACGCCGCCGTTGTCCCCGTTCAGGTCGAACTGGAACACGGCGTTGAGGCCTGCCACCTTGTCGGGGTTGGCGCGCAGGTTCTCCTCGATCTTGTTGATCTGCTCGGCAGGTGTGGCCATGGTTGAGTTCCCTCCAAATCCCCTTGGGGTGCTGCTGACGGACGGGTCCGCGCACCTCGTCCGCTCTCCTCGCCGGGCCCAGATTGACACCGGCGTCAGCTTTCGCGACGCACTATAACGCGATGCGACATGTGTGTCAATTCCTGACATCCTGTCATAGCATGTCTGTCGGCTTTACTTCCAGCGGTCCTGGGGGGTTCACGCTCGTGACGCCACCAGGAGAACCACAAACGCTCCAATCGTACCGCCGACCAGACTCTGACGCACTGCGTTACGAACGGGAAGCTGTCGGCGCTGTCAGGCGGGCCGGCGCAAGCGCGTCGAGGGCGCGCAGCCGCGCCTCCGGGTCGAGGTTGGCGAAGCTGAGCAGCGGGACGTCGACGCCGCGCTCGAACAGGGCGCCGACCTGGGTGCGGCAGCTCTCCTCGTCGCCGGTCACGCAGAGACGGTCGACGAGCTCGTCGGGGACCAGCTCGGTGGCGGTCTGCCTGTCCCCCGCCAGGTAGAGCTCCTGGATGCGCACGGCCTCGTCCTCGTAGCCGTAGCGGCGGACCAGCGCGTTGTAGAAGTTGCGCTCCCGCGAGCCCATGCCGCCGATGTACAGGGCGAGGTACGGCTTGAGCACCGCCCGCGCCTCGGCGGGATCCCCGACGTAGACCGGGACGGTGGGACAGACCTGCAGCCTGCCTCGCTGCGGATCGCGGCTCGCGCCGCCCCGCTCGAGCGCGGCGGCGAACACGCCGGGAGCCCTGTCGGGGTCGTAGAGCGTGGGCATCCAGCGGTCGGCGAGCTCTGCGGTGAGCGCGACGCCCGCGTCGGTCAGCGTGGCCAGGGCGATGGGCACCTCGCTCCGCCGCGGATGGGTGATCAGCTTCAGCCCCTTGCGGAGCTGGAACACCTCGCCCTCGTACACCACCCGCTCGCGGCGCAGCACCATGCGGACGATCTCCACCACCTCGCGGGTGCGGCGCACCCCCTTCTCGAAGGCCACGCCGTGCCAGCCCTCGATCACCTGCGGACCGCTCGTGCCCAGCCCGAGGATGGCGCGGCCGCCGCTGATGTCGTCGAGGCCGGCGATGGTCTGGCCGATCAGCGCGGGCGTGCGGCTGAAGACGTTGACGATCCCGGTGGCCAGCTGGATGTGCTCGGTCCTGGTGGCAAGCAGGGTGAGGAAGGTGATGGCGTCGTACCCGTACGCCTCCGGCACCCAGACCGACTCGTAGCCCAGCCGGTCGGCCGCCTGCACGAAGTCGACCACCTCGTCGCGAGGGGCCAGGTCCGTGTAGGGGATGGTGATGCCCAGGCGGGGCAGGTTCTGGCTCGACATCGGCGCTGCATTCTGCAACGTCACGGCACGTCCTCGGGAGTGTTCCAGTTGTGGAAGGAGACACCCTCTGGGTCCGCAGGTCGCCAGCTCCCGGGATCGAGGACCAGATGCCGCGGGAGCAGCGCGATGGCCTCGCGGAGGGAGCGGACGCCCGCGTCGAGCGCCGAGCGCAGATCGGGCAGCGCGAGGGCCGGGCGCCAGGCGGAGAGGAGCGGTTCGAGGCCGGCGTCGGAGCGGCAGAGCACGACCGGCGCCTCGGGGTGCGCCCGCGCGGCGTCGAGGAGGAGATGCAGCAGGGTGGGCCGGATCGCCGGCATGTCGCAGGCCGAGACCATCGCCAGAGGCGTGTCGACGGCACCGAGCGCGGCGGCGATCCCGGCCAGCGGACCGGCGCCCGAGTATTGGTCAGGCACGGCGGGAACGTCGAGGCCGGGGAGGCTGCGGCCGGCGAGCAGGGACCGCGAGGCGACGGCGGCGAGCGCGGCGAGCACCAGCTGGGTCAGGGTGCGGCCGTCGGTGGGGTCGGGGACCAGCAGGGCCTTGTCCCGCCCCATGCGCGTGCTGCGCCCGCCCACCAGGACGACGGCGGTGACGTCGTCGCTCATGACGCCGGCGCCGCGCTCACCACGTCGTTGTCGGGCTCGTTGCGAGCGAAGCCGCAGACGGTGAAGGGACGCGATTCGCCGGGCGGGATGTCGCCCAGCGCGCCGCCGTCACCGGGCGCGTCGGCGCGCGTCGTCTGGCCGTCGACGGCGCCGTGGTCGAGGTAGGTGACGACGACGCGCACGTCGCGGGCGGTGAGCGTCGAGCCGTTGTGCACGGTGCCGGAGTCGCAGACGCGCCAGTGGCCGCCGCCGAAGGTGCGGATGGGCTCGCCGGTGAGGGTCACCGTGAGGGCGACGGCAACGACGGTGGGCGTGCCGGCGACGACCGTGGGCGAAGGAGCCGGCGTGCCACCGCCGCATGCGACGAGCAGCAGCGTCGCGCAGCCGGCCGCCGCCACTTCGCGCGGCAGAGACATCCGACCGCGGCGCAGCGGGCGGTCTCCTGGTGAGGAGGTGACGCCGGGCACTCTCACGCGCGCTCCAGCCTCACGTGCACGTGCGTCGCCCCGACGACGGCGCCGGCCCAGTTGCGCAGCAGCCCGTCGGCATGCTCGCGCAGCTCGTCGGGGGGCGTCGACCGCGGCAGCGCGCCCAGCTCGCGCAGCACCGCCATCGCCACCGGCGCCACGTGCGAGCCGACCCCGCCTTCCAGCTTCAGCGCGACGCCAGGGCCACCGTCGCGCAGCACCGCCGCCCACACGGCGGCGCCGCCGCTCTTGGCGGTGAGCGTCGATCCCGCCCACGACAGCAGCGCGCTGTCGAACCGCCCCGTTCCGCCGACCATGAACGGCTCCGCGGCCATCGCCTCCTGGCAGCGCTGGAACCCGGGAACCGTCGCCGACCCCGCGGCGAACATGCGGGCCAGGTAGCGCAGCGTCACGCCGTGGGTGGGCAGCCCGCAGCCGTCGACGCCGTGCGGCGTGTCGGCGAGGCGGATGCCGGCGACGTCGGACATGCGCCGGCGGATGTCGCGCTGCAGGGGGTGGTCGTAGTTGGAGTACTCCTCGACGGGCCAGCCCGCCTGCACGCAGGCGCACAGCATGGCGGCGTGCTTGCCGCTGCAGTTGTTGTGGACACGTCCGGCCGTTTCCCCCGCGGCCACCAGGGCACGGGACGCCTCCTCGCTGTACGGCCACTGCGGCCCGCAGCTCAGGGCGGACTCGTCGAGCCCGGCGCGTGCCAAGAGCCGGCGCACCGCGGCTACGTGGCGCGGCTCACCGCTGTGCGAGGCGCAGGCGACGGCGACCTCCTCGACGGTGGCACCCAGTGCGTCCGCCGCGCCGCCGTCCACGAAGGGAAGCGCCTGCAGCGGCTTGACCGTGCTGCGCAGAGTGGTGCGCGCGTCGGGGTCGCCGGACCAGGCGAGCAGCCGGTTGTCGGCGTCGACCACGGCCACGTGGCCGCGCACCAGCACCTCGCACACGTCGCCCCGCCACACCTCGGCGAGCAGGGCGGCGTCGCTCACGAGAGCTCGATGCGGTGGAACGCCTCGGCGTACTGCAGGCCGAAGCGCTGGCCCACCTCGGCGCTGCGCTTGGGCAGGAAGTCGCGCAGCCGCTCCTCGGTGACCTGGCTGCGATGCTCGATCAGGGCGCGGATCTTCGTCTCCAGCGACGGCGCGATGTCGACCACGCAGTTGGGGTCGGTGGCGTTGGCGATGTACGTCTGCAGCACCTTGTGCGGCTCCAGCCCCTCGTCGCGCAGCTCGGGGAAGACGAGGGGATCGCGTGCCGAGGGATAGATGGCGTCGAGGGTCACCTCGCCCACGGCGCGGTGGTCGGGGTGGTTGATGAAGCCTGCGCCGTAGCGGCGGGTGGGGTCGGGACAGATCACCGCCTCGGGGCGGACCTGGCGGATCACCCGGACGATGTCGCGGCGCAGCTCGAGGGTCGGCTGCAGGGTGCCGTCGGGATGTCCCAGGAAGACAATGTCGCGGACGCCCAGCACCGCCGCGGCGGCGCGCTGCTCCTGCTCGCGAACCCGGGCCACCTCGCGCGGGTCCATATCGGGGTTGGAGGTTCCCTTGTCGCCGTTGGTGCAGATGCAGTACGTCACGTGGGCGCCCTGCGAGGTCCAGCGGGCGATGGTGCCTCCGGCGGAGAACTCGGCGTCGTCGGGGTGGGCCATGACCACGAGGACGCTGCTGGGGACGGCCGGGTCGGTGAGCACGGCGTTCGAGTGTAGCGTCGGCGTGAGCCCCCGCAGACATGCGACAGGCCCGGCGCCGCACCGGGGGTGGCGGCGCCGAGCCTGGTCAGGCGGGGATTGGGCTCAGACCAGCCGGGCCAGAGCGGTCGGCTGGGCGTGCCGGTGAAACCGCACCTTGCACCGCTCGCAGCGGAACACGAGGCGCAGTCCCAGCCTGCCGATCACCACGCCCTCGCGGTTCAGGCAGTTCGGACAGGTGCCACGCTGCTCGTTGAACTGCGTCGGAACCGGGCGGAGGGGGAGCTCGACTGGCTTGTACTTCCTCATCGCTATCCCTGGTGAGCATCGTTCGGGCGCTTCTCGCGCAACACCGCGGTGGTGTTCGTTGCAGGGCGATTATACAGATCACCTGACAGCGATGTTGTCACCAAGTCCGTCAGGCTTCCGTCAGGAGAAGCGCCGCCGCAGCCACCCGATCGGGCCGTGCCGGACCACCAGCTCGACGGGCGGGCGGCGGAACAGGCGGAACTGCCCGAGCAGCCGGCGGCGCCGCTGCTCCAGCCCGGCGTCGCGCGCCTGGGGGGCGAAGAGGTCGGGGCGGCTGGCCCGCCAGTCGCCCACGCTGGCTCGGAGGAAGACCGCGCCGAGGCTGGTCACGGGAACGGCGAAGAGGGCCCCCAGCAGGCCGGCGACCTCGATCCCGGCGACCAGGGAGAGGAAGGCCACCAGGGGGTGGAGCCGGACGAAACGGGCCTGGATGCGCGGGGCCAGGATGTACCCCTCGATGACGTGGATGACCACGAACAGCACGACGGTCTCCACCGCGGTCGCCGGGCCGTGGGTCAGCGCCAGGGCGACGCCGACCGCCCCGCCGAGGAAGGGCCCCAGCAGGGGCACCAGCTCGAAGACGCCCGCCGCCGCGCCCACTACGATGGGGAAGGGGACGCCGATCACGGTGCAGCCCACCCAGGCGAGCACCCCGATGACGCAGGCCAGGAAGAGCTGGGCGCGCACGTACCCGCCGATCACCACGCGCACCGCGTCGATGGCGAAGTCGGCGTGGTCGCGGGCGCGGCCGGGCAGCATCCCGATGAAGCCGCGGCGCAGGGCGGGCCCGTCGTTGAGCAGCCAGAAGGCGATGACCAGGACGATGACGGTGTCGATCAGCACCGTGACCACTCCGGTGACCCCGGCGATGACGATCTCGCCGACGTGGCTGGCCACCGACGCGCCCTTGGCGCCGAGCAGGCCGCCCAGCCCGCCGCCCGTGCCGACGGTGATGCCGTGGGCGTTGAGGGTCTGCTGGATGCCGGCGATGCGCTGCTGGACGTCGGAGATGAGCGCCGGGGCCTGCCCGGCCAGCGACGTCACCTCGCGCGCCAGCGGGCCCGCGACGAGGTAGAGCAGCCCGGCGACGGCGGCGACGACGCAGAGCAGGCCCGCCAGCACCGCCGGCACGTGGGGGATGCGGGCGCGCTCCAGGAGGGCGACGATCGGCTGGGCCACGAAGGTGACCACGGCGCCGAAGACGACGAAGAGGACGATGGTGAGCAGCGCCCCGACCCAGCCCTGGACGACGAGCAGGAGCTGCCAGGCGAGGAACAGGGTCAGGGCGATGGCGGCGGCCCTGATCCAGCGCCAGGCGGAGGTGCTCAGCTCGGCGGCCTGCTGCGCGTTGTCCGCCGGCGCCGCCGGGGCCGTCTCGGGCTGGACGTCGACCGCGCCGCGACCCGAGCGTCGGGCGCGGCCAGGGGTGCGTGTCGTGGTTGCCACGCAAGGATTATGCTATAGGACTACTATCACCATGTCTTTCAGCGGATCAGCACGGTGAGGCCGCTCCTGGGCAGCTCGCGGTAGCGGGCGGCGCGCCAGCCGCGCAGATCACGGGCCGCGGCGGGCGGAAGCAGGAGGGCGAGGTGGTCGCCGATCCCCGGCTCGGCGCCGAGCGGCTCGCCGTCCACGATGGCGCCGCGCTCAGCGTCGACCGCGGCCGCGAAGGCGTCGACCAGCTCCCAGAAGTCCTCCTCCCCCGCGTCGGCCTGGTCGGTGAGCTCGTCCCAGCTGGGCAGGGAGATGGCGGCCTCGCGGCTGCCGTCGGCGGCGCGCAGGGTCTCCAGGTGGACCGGGCAGTCGCGCCAGCGCAGCTCGTGCGAGGCGACGAGCGGCTCGCCGTGCCCCGAGCCCACGGCACGGAAGCGTCCCTCCCCCGCCGCCCCGAGCCGGCCGAGCTCGGTGATCGCCAGGGAGAAGGGCCAGGGGTCGCGCTCGCCGCGGGGGCGCAGCCGCAGGCGGACGCAGGTCTCGTCCGCGGTGGGCAGGTGGACGGACCAGATGCCGCTCACGGCTGCGCCTGCTGGGGTGGCGTGCAGAGCGAGGCGCTGACCGAGCGGCCGGCCAGCGAGGGCACGGCGCCGCCCAGCGAGAGGCGCAGCGCGAAGTCCTGGTAGCGGCCCCACACGATCCCCGTGGCGGGGACCTGCAGCGGCGGGTAGACGAGGACGACCAGCGTCGACTGGCCGGGGTCGAGGTGGGGCCCGCAGTTGCCCGCGAAGGCGGTGTCGCTGACCGCGGCGAGCGGGTAGGTCGGGTGGTAGAAGGCGTGCAGCGGTCCGCTGGCGGCCTGCGGCGGCGCGTAGTCGCTGGCGATCTGCAGGTCGTTGACGTCGGGCTCGGCCCAGGCCTTGCCCGTGTTGCGCAGGCGCAGGGCGACGACGGTGAAGCCGCCCAGCGGCTGCAGCGGCGCCCACTGCTGCGCGCTGCCGAGGCGCTGCTCCAGGGCGCGCGCGTCGCTGCGGCCGACCATCAGCACGTCGAGGTGCACGGGGTTGCGGTAGATGCCGCCGTCGGGACTCGTGTAGACGGTGGTGCTGGCCAGCGGAGCCGGGGTGGCGGCGCTGGGCAGGTCGAGGCCGGCCTCGGTCAGCGACACCGAGGACCCGCCGCAGCCGCCGAGGGCGACCGCGGCGCAGGCGGCGGCCAGGGCGGCGGTCGCGTTTCGGCCACGCATGGCACTTACGCCCGCGCCAGCAGCGCCCTGCCGACGGCGGCCAGGGCGGCGAGCGAGATCGACGCCGTGACCGCCGCGGCGACGAGCACCTCGGCGGCGCTGAACGAGGCCACGCCACCGAGGGCGCCGGTGAACGCGGCGTGCAGGTAGGCAAAGGGGTCGAGGCGCGCGGCCACCCAGCGCCATCCCTCCCGCGGCACGCCGGTGAAGAGGCCGCCGAGGAAGAGCAGCGGCGCCAGCACCACCATGACGTCGAGCAGCACCTCGCCGGGGCCGTCGGCGAGCAGGGAGAGGGCGCAGCCGAGTGCGTTGGTGAAGAGCAGCACCGCGGGGATGCAGGCGAGGAGGGCGAGCACGGCGGACGCTGACGGGTGCGAGGCGACGACGACGGCGGCGACGGGAAGCATCTGCACGGTGTCGACCGCGGCGGCGGCGAGCACCCACTCGCCGGCCAGCCTCGAGGGTGCGCGCGGCACGACGGCGAGCCGCGCCAGCAGGCCGCCCGAGCGGGCCCGGGCCAGGGCCACCCCCGACCCCACCGCGCCGACCATGGCGACGAGGACGGTGAGCAGCATCCCCGCCCAGAAGGTCGGCGCGCCGCCCGACACGAGCGGGACGCTGAGGACCAGCGGCATGGCGACCTTGATCGCCGCGGAGCGCGGGCGGCCCAGCGTCAGCAGCCATTCGCGGGTCCACAGCGTGGCGGGGAGGATGCGGTGGAAACGGGCGGTCTGGGCGCCGGCCGCCGCGGGGGTGTGGGTCCGGGTGCGGCGGCCAGGGGGTTGGGATCCCACCGCGGGACGGGTGGTGGCGGCCGCCTCGAGCTGCCGGCGGGACTCCAGAGGGGCTTTGGTGCTCATCTCGCGTCCAGGTGGATGGGGGAGCCGGTCAGCTCGCGGAAGGCGTCGGCGAGATCCGGCTCGTGCAGCCGCATCGACCGTAGGCGGCCGCCGGGGTGATCGGCGACGGCGACGATGCGCGGCAGCGAGGCGGGGTCGTGGTACCGCAGAGTCACCACGCCGTCGTCGGCCTGCACGTCGACGCGCTCGACGCCGGGCAGCCCGCGCAGGCCGCGCACGTCGAGCCCCGTGGCGTCGACGACGGACAGCTCGGCCACGCGCGCCCCGCCGATGGCGGCGAGCAGCTCGGCGGGCGCGACGCAGCGCAGCAGGCGGCCGTCGACGAGGAAGGCGACGCGGGAGGCCGCCATGGCGGCGAAGTTCGCGTCGTTGCTGGCCACAACGGTGGCGCAGCCGGACTCGGCGCGCCGCCGCAGCTCGGCGGCCAGCGCGTGCACTCCTGTGGGGTCGAGCCCGGCGGTGGGCTCGTCGAGCAGTGCCAGGCGAGGCTCGTGGGCCAGCGCTTCGACCAGCGCCAGGCGGCGGCGCATCCCGTACGAGTAGGTGGCGATCGGCTCGTGGCGCACCGCGGCGAGGCCGAAGCGGCGCAGCGCCTCCTCGCAGAGGGCGAGCGCCCGTGACGGCTCGCGAATCCACTGGCGGCACCAGAGGTGCGCCGACTGCAGGCCGCTCAGCGTCTCGTCGTCCGGCGTGGAGTCCAGCGAGAGGCCCAGGCTGCGCCGCGCCACGGCGGGGTCCGCGGAGTCGAACCAGCGCAGCGCGCCGCGCTGGGGGCGGCCGAGCGTCGCCAGCAGGCGAAGCAGCGTCGTCTTGCCGGCGCCGTTGGGGCCCATCAGCACCACCACGTCGCCGGGCCCGACGTGCAGGTCGACCGGGCCCACGCCACGGCCGCCGCGGTAGCGACGCTCGACGGCGCGAGCCTCCAGGACCGGCGTGCCCGCGGCGGCGGGGGCGACGGCCGTCATACGGCTGCGCGCTCCAGGAGGTCGAGCACCAGCGCGGCCACCGCGGTCGGCTTGAAGGGCTTCAGCACGACACCCGCGGCACCGGCCTCCGCCGCCCGCCGCTGCGCCCCCGGGTTGCGCTGCTCCACCATGGCCAGCCAGCCGCAGCGCGGTGTCCCCGCCACCGACGCCATGAGCTCCAGCCCGTCGCGGTCGAGCGTCGCGTCGACCAGCGCCACGTCGACGTCGCCCTGCCGCAGCGACGCTTGCAGCGCGGCGCAATCCCGCACCCAGGTGACGCGATGCCCCTCGCGCGCCAGCTTGTGCTCGAGGATGCGGCCGATCATCGGCTCGTCCTCGGCGACGACGACGTGCGCGCTCACGAGGGCTGCCACCGCTCGATCAGCCGGGGCAGCCCGCGCTCGTCGAGCTCGCACACGTGGGTCAGCGGCCCCTGGATGCCGTGGTCCTCCAGCTCCCGGCGGGCCACCTCGGGGAGCGCCACCTTGTAGGCGATGACGTCGTCGCCCTCGACGGCGGTCTGCCAGCCGATCTCCTCCACCGCCGACACGCACCAGGAGATCAGCTCGATGCGATGCCGCAGCCGCGTGCCCACCGCGCCGATGGCAACGCTCAGCGCCACCTCCCCCTCGGCGGGATCGGCCGCGCCCGCGTAGCGCTCCAGCTCGTAGAGCCGGCGCATCCAGCGCGGCCAGGGCGGCTTGAGCGCGTTCTCGATCTCCGTGGCCGGCGAGCCGTACAGGCGGATGCGCACGGCCACCGCGCCGCGCGGCAGATGCAGCTCGCTCACGGGTTGCTCGGGCTGGACACGCTCTGGCCCTGGCCGGCGGGAGCGTTGAGGATGGTCTGCCCCTGGATGGTCATCTCGCCGGAGATGAGGTACGGCTGGCGGCTGTGCTCGCGGATCACCCCCATCACCGCCATCATCAGGCTCACGGTGACGCCGAGCGCGACCAGCAGCCACTGGCTCCTGCGCGTGGCGTCGCCCCAGCGCAGCTCGCCGCGGCTGTGCGCGCGCACCAGGCTGGTCACCGAGATCAGCCCGCAGATCATCATCGCCAGCAGCGCGATGATCTTGTTGGGGACCATCGTGCCGATGGGGTTGGTGAGACCGCCGTCCCAGAACGGGCGGTTGGCGCCGGCGCTGATGGCGTCGGGCAGCGTCCAGGTGAACCGCGCCGGCATGGCGGCGAGGATGGTGGCCAGCACCAGGACCGCGAGCATCAGCACCTGGGTGCGGGTGCCGCGCGTCCCGCTGGCGCGCATGCGCCTCCAGAAGAAGAGCGCGCCGAGCAGGAAGATGACGCCGAGCAGGAAGATCTGCAACAGGAAGACGGTGCTGAGATCGCCGAACATCATCCGGTACCACGCGGGATACGCGTGCAGCTGGATCTCCTTGGCGTAGGAGTAGCCGATCCAGGGCTGGAACATGGTGAGCGCGATCGCCCACACCGCGCCCCAGGTCCCCGCCCAGTCGAAGTAGGCGACGTTGCTTGCGGCCGCCCCGTGCGCCGCGACGGCCCCGTCGGCGTCGGTGAACCACGTCGCCGCCATCGCCCCGACGCTCCGCGGCGAGGGCACGTCGTCGACCCGCACGTCGCGCTCGCGGCGCTTGGCCCGCATGTAGCGGAACGCCGACACAGCCGCCAGGATCGCCCCCGCCCAGGCGACGTTGCCCACGGTGCGATGGATGGTGAGCGGCAGGTCGGTGGGGTTGAGCACCTGGGCCAGCTGGTTGGTGTCGCCGCCGTTGGGGGTGAGCATGTAGGAGGCGACGACGTCGATGAAGAACATCTGCCACCAGAGGGCCACCGCCAGCAGGATGGAGAGCCCGAAGCGCGCCCGCCGGTAGGCGCGAAGCCGTTCCCAGTTGGCGTAGAGGGTGTAGAGCAGCGTGATCTCGGTGAGGAAGAGGCCGGCCTCGAAGATGAACGGCCAGAAGGTGATCCGGGTCAGCGCGATGAAGAAGGTGCCCCACATCCCCAGCAGGACGAAGAGCACCCAGAAGATGGCGAGCGCCGAGCCGAAGCCGAACACGTAGGCCACGCCCTTGAGCAGGCTGTGGGCCAGCCTCTCGTGGCGCTCGTCGTTGCGGGCGATGGAGATGCCCTCGCTGACGCAGATCAGGAAGGAGGAGCCGGTGATGAAGGTCGCGATCAGGACGTGGACGATGGCGACGATGCCCACCGCGACCGATCCGCCGACGCCGGACGTGGGGATCGGCTGCAGCGGCGGGGTGCCGGCGAGCAGGTGCACGGCGGCGCTCACAGGTTGAACAGCCGGTTGGAGCCGAGCACGGTGAGGAGGATTAGCAGGGCGGTGAGGAACAGCCCCGGCAGCAGGACCTCCGGCCGCCGCAGCGGCGAGCGCTCGGGCGAGCGGTCGAGGAAGGGCAGCAGCACCATGCACAGCAGGGCGACGAAGAGCACGACGATGGCGACGGCGAAGATGAGGTACGTCCCCGGCGCCAGCACCAAAACCTGGTCGAGCGGCAGGAAGAACCACTCGGGCGTGGGAACGTAGCTCAGCGTCGCCGGGTTGGCCGGCTCGCTGAGCGGCGCGCCGACGACGAAGCCGAAGACGAAGATGACGGCGATCAGCAGCACGCTGATCACGGTGTCCTTGAAGAGCTGGTTGGGGAAGAAGTCGACGGTGCGGCGGGGCACCGCCCACCGCCGTTCGACGCGCCGCGTCGGGTAGGGCGGCTCGGCATGGGCGATGCGCTCGCCGAGCTCCTTCTCGGGGTCCTCGCTCTCGGTCGGGTAGTTGACCCACGACCCGAACTCCCCGTGGCGGCGCAGCAGGTAGAGGTGCGCCGCGATGAAGCTGAAGAGCAGGAAGGGCAGCACCCAGATGTGGATGGCGAAGGTGCGCGTCAGCGAGGTCTGCCCGACGAAGTCGCCGCTGCCGCGCCAGAGGTTGCGGATGCCGTCGCCGATGAAGGGGATGTAGTGGGGAATGTTGGTGACGACGACCATCGTCCAGTAGGCCGCCTGGTCCATGGGCAGCATCGCGCCGCTGATGGCCAGGCCCATCACCAGCAGGAAGAGGATGGCGCCGGACACCCAGTTCAGCTCGCGCGGCCGCTTGTACGAGGCGCTGAAGAACGTGCGCAGCATATGCAGCCCGATCACCAGGATGAGCACGTACGCACCCCACAGGTGCATGCCCCGCACCCAGGCGCCGAAGTGGTCGCTGTCCTGGAGGAACTTCAGCGAGTCGTAGCCCTGCGAGAAGGAGGGCGTGTAGTCGAGCAGCAGGAAGATGCCGGTGAACAGCTGCAGCAGGATCAGCACCAGGGTGGCGCTGCCCAGCGTGTAGGCCCAGCCACCCTTCTCCGGCACCGCTTCGTAGAGCCCCTTGTGCACCAGCTCGGTGCTGCCGGTGCGCTCGTCGATCCAGCGGTAGCCGGCGCGCAACCGGCTGCTGAAGGGGCGGGTGAGGAAACGGATCACGGTGGCTGTCTCAGATGCTCTCGTCGAACTGGTTCTGGACTTCCAGGACCGTCTGCCCGGTGGCCGGGTCGACCAGGGTGCGATGCACCCACTGCGGCAGCGGCGATGGCGGCGGACCGCCGATGTTGGCCCCGGTGATGTCGTAGAGACCGCCGTGGCAGGGACAGAGGAACTGCCCCAGCGACGGGTCCCAGTGGACGTTGCACTGCATGTGCGTGCAGGTGTTGGAGAGGATGCGCAGCACGCCGTTGTCGCTCTTGACCACGTAGACGATGCGGTCGACGTTCGGTGTTGGCGGCCCCTCGCCGATGGGCATGGACACGACGAACGGCGTGGGCAGCCCCACCGGGACGCTGTCGATCGCGCCCACCCGAACCCAGCTGAGCTGCCGCTTCTGCCAGAGCGGGCTGAGCAGGAACCCGATCGCCGGGATGGAGAGCATCAGCGTGATGGCGCCGGCGCCCAGGTTGGTCATGCGGATGAGGAAGCGGCGGCGGGTCATCGGCGAGCTGCTCATCCCGCGCCTCCGCGCCGGGTGAGCGGGAGCAGCGCGACGGCGACGGTGGCCAGCATCGAGGCGAACATCAGCAGGGCGACCGCCACCGCCGTGGCCACCGCCACCGCCAGGCCGCGGTCGCCGCGCCGCCACATGGCGCGCAGGTGGCGGATCACCAGCCATCCCGCCCAGCCGACCAGCACCAGTCCTGCGAAGATGACGGCGGAGTAGTACCAGCTCGCCTGGAAGTCGGAGTCGCGCGCCAGCAGGTGCAGGGTGGCGCTCACGGGTAGATCCCCTGGGGATTCCAGAGGCCGCGCGAGTCCTGCTGGGTGAGCTCGCCGTTGACGGTGTACGGACCGCGCGCCGTCTCCTTCATGTAGCCCATGTACAGGGCGAGCATCACCGAGAACACTCCGCAGGCGACCACGGCGCGCCGGGCGACCGCGAAGGAGCTGTACGGCAGCACCGCGGTCGCGCCGGGGGCGGGAACCGGCACGGGCGCGCGCCGCACCGGCGCGCTGCGCAGCAGCAGGTGGACGAGCGTCACCACCAGTCCCCCGCCGATCGCCGCGTAGCGGACCCAGTAGACGCCGGTGCCGAGCACCGAGGCGGGCAGCAACCCACCGCCGAAGAGCAGCACCGACAGCCCCACGCACACCTTGCCGAACGGGTCGGCGCCGCTGCGCAGCGGGCGCTCCCAGGCGAGCGCGACGTTGGCGGCGACGAACATCAGCCCGAGCAGCGCCGACTGGAAGACGAAGAGGTGCACCGGGCTGCCGACGAGGTTGTCGAAGTAGCCCGAGACCGAGCTGCGCAGCACCTCGAGCAGCGCGAAGCCGAGCACGGGCATGAGCAGCCCTGTGAGCACGCCGATGCGCAGGTTGATGCGCGCCGCCCAGGACTGGAAGGCGCGCTCCCCCTCGTCGACGCTGCGCGCCATCCGCAAGACCGCGAACCCGGCGAGGATCAGCGCGGTCCAGGAGACGTTGCCGATCATCCGATGCAGCAGCAGGGGGACGTACGGCGGGTTGAGCATCCCGCTCAGCAGTCCCGGCTGCGCGGGATCGAGCATGTAGGCGTCGATCTCGACGATCAGCACCATGAAGAGCGTCTGCCAGAACCACACCGCCCAGCCCAGTGCGGCGTGCCGGCCCGCGCTCATCCTCCCGAAGCTGTTGCGGTAGACGACGAGCAGCGGCGCCAGCACGAAGAAGAGCCCGAAGGCGACGCCGAAGAGCGAGAAGAAGCGATTGAGCAGGACACCCCAGGTGACCCCCCAGAGCCCGATGATGATCGTCACGGCGAAGACGGCGAAGGTGGCGCCCAGGCTGAACACCAGGTAGTACGTGTTGGCCGCGGCACGCGCGTAGCGCAGGTGCCACTCGTTGCCGCTGCGCAGTCCCACCGTCTCGAAGCAGGCGGCCAGGGTGATCAATCCCAGGCTCAGCTCCGCGACCGCGATGTGCAGGGTGAAGAAGAATGCGACGGGGAAGTGGTCGCCGACGATCGGCCAGCTCGGGACGGAGACGTGGAGGCCGAGCACGCGGAGCACGTCGTCGGGCGTCCTCTAGGCGCGAAAGCCGAAGCGGCCCTGGTGGAAGTCGCCGCTGCGCTGCCACCGGTCGCGCATGGCGTCGATGTGGGCCGCCTCGACGCGGTCGGCGCCGGCGGCGCGGGCGTTGCCCTCGATGGCCTGCATCACCTCGCCGCGCACCGACTCGGGGATGCGCTGCAGGCGGGCGAGAGCCTCCTCGGTCCATTCCAGTGCGGGGCCCTGCTCGGTGATCTGCTGCGACACCTGGCCCCAGGCGGCGAGCTTGCCCTCGACCATGTCGGGGGTGATCACGCTGCCGAGGTTGCGCTTGCGGGCGAACCACTCGACGCGCCAGCGCACCATCTCGCGGCAGAAGTCGGGGACGGACTGCAGGCGCTGCTCGGCCTCGGGCGTCCAGGTGAAGGTGAGCTGGTGGGTGAGGGGGGAGGCGGGGTGGCCGTAGCCCATCTTCTTGCCGAGGGATTCGACGAACCCGGCGGTGATCTCGTTGAGACCGTTGAGGGTGGCGCGGGATTCGGCGGCGAGGAGGGTCATCTCGACCGCCTTCTCGCGGTCGAAGCGGCCGGATTGCTCGCTGCGGGAGGCGATCTGCTCCAAGGAATGGGCCACCCCAGGGTGGAGCTGGGGCGCGGTGGCTTCGCGCAGCGGCGCGACTGGACAGGATTCCTGCGGGGCGCCGGCTGACGCTGTCGCAGGTTCTTCTTGCGGACGAACAGGGCCCTGGTGTGGGCGGGCGGGCGCGTGATGCACCGGGCAGACGGCCGGTGCGTCACCGCCCTCAGCCCCCAGCGCCGAGCGCATCTGCGCCTTGGCCTCGGCGATGCCGGCCTCGACGTGCAGCGCGCTCACCTCGCCGGCGCCCACGGCGATGGCCACCCGCTCCACCTGCTCCCGCGCGAGGTTGCGCAGGAACCCGTCGGGGATGCGCTCCAGGCGCGACTCCGCCTCCGCGGACCACGGCAGCCGCACCACCGCCGGAGCCGCGGCGGCGGCGGTGATGGGTGCGCGGTGCGGACCGGCGCGCCCGTCGAGCGCGTCCAGCTCCGGCAGCACGTACGGCTCGACGACGTCGCGCGTGATCGCCGGCAGGCGGCGGGTGCGCGCGGCCTTCTCGACGATCGCCTTCACCCGCCGGCGCAGATACCCCGCGGGGAGCTGGTGCAGCACCGCCCGCGCCTCCATCGTCCAGCCCAGCTTGCGTCCGTCGAAGCCCACCTCCGCGGCGTCGCCCTCGGCCGCGGCGTCGGCGAGCAGCAGCGCGGCGTCGATGCGCTCGAAGCACGACGCGTCACCGCCGCAGACGGGGCACTCCACCGGCGACTCCGCGCCGGACGCATATCCGCAGACGCGACAGACGGCGCGCGCCTGCGACACCGGCGTCTCCTCCACCATGGCACGCTCGGCGGACGCCAGCGTCGCGGCGACGGAGTCGAGGCGCCGCATGATGCGCTGGTACGGCATCAGCTCGTCCATGGCGGCGTCGACGTCGCCGGACGACACCACGCTGTGGCCGCGCTCGGTGCACCAGCGCAGCACGGTGGTGCGGGCGATCCCCCGTGCGGCGACGGGAACGCGCTCCATGCGCTCTTCGGCTTCGGGCGTCCACACCACGGACGCGTCGGCGCGCACGTCGATCGGCGGGACCATGGTCCGCGACGACACCAGCACGTCGCACTCCAGCAGCCGGACCAGCTGCTCGGTGTTGCTGCCGATGTCCATCGAGTCGTCGGAGTGCACGCCGATGCGCCCGCAGACGAGCAGCCAGGGTTGCACCTCGCGCACGAAGCGGGCCACCTGCTCGAACGCCTTGCCGTCGAGCAGCGTGATCGGCAGCTCGACGCCCTCGGACGCGGCCAGCTGCTGCGCCACCTTGAGGTGCGACTCGTAGATCTTGGCCAGGCCGGTGTCGATGATCTCCTCGTGCAGCGCCTCCTGCTCCTTGAAGCGGAAGACCTTCGACGCCTTCTCGGAGAGCACGTCGACGATGGAGTTGAAGACGGCGTAGTGCAGGTAGGGGTCGTACACCGCCACCGCCTGCACCCGCTTCTCCAGCGCCCTGCCCAGCGCCAGCGCGGTGCGCAGCCCGCCGAAGCACTGCGGTGACCCGTCGACGGCGACGACGATGTCGCCCTCCATGGCCTCGGAGCCGGTGCGCCGCACCAGCAGGGTGTCGGTGCGCACCCGCCGCAGCACGCGGTCGGCGACCGACCCGAGGCGGGATTCCTTGACGGCGCCCATGCCGAGCGCGCCCATCACCACCAGGTCGTACGCCGACTCGCGGATGTCGCGGACCAGCTCCTCCCAGTTGCGCCCGTCCATCGCCCGCGCGGTGAAGGGGATGCCGCGCTCCAGGCAGCGGTAGCGCATCACGTCGGTGTAGGAGTCGCTGATGAGCTGGAGGCCGGTGGTGATCAGCGAGTCGTGGATGCGGCGCTGGCGGAGGAGCTCCGCCTCGTCCTGGTACTCCTCGGGGAGGGTGTACTCCATCTGCTTGAACCGGTAGTCGTGCATCCGCGCCGCGTAGACGTGGCTGCCGGTGCACGAGGCCCCGAACGCCTCCGCCAGCCGCACCGCCACGTCGATGGACGCGTTGGAGTGGTCGGAGTTGTCCAGGGGCACATAGATGCTGGAGAACATCCGGGCCTCCGGGAGTCGAACTTGGGGGGAGGGGTCACGTCGGATGACGTGATTGTCAAGGTATCACGGAGGGACGCCTTCGGATGGCGGTTCAGCCAGTGGCTGACAGATGGTAAAGGTGAGTTCAGTGATGACATATAATCCCACTGCGCTCGTGGTTCGACAGCCGCCGCTGACACATGAGGTGAGCGCGGCCTCGCGTTGACCTGGGTGGTGGCCGTTTGGTAGCCTGCCGCCCGGTCCTTGGCTCGCCCGGCGCGTCGCGCCGGTGGATGCGCTCCGGGGAGGGGGCGTGCGCGAGCCGTCGTTTCAGTCGGCAGAGGGTTGCTCGTGCAAGGGATTCCTATTGGCGGTGCGTGATCGTCTGCTGCGACACGGCGTCGTGGTGGTTGCCGCGCTGGCGCTGCCGATGCTCGTGCCCCATGCGGTGAGCCACCTCCCGTCGCTGCCAGCCCTGGCCTCGGCCGGAGATGACGCCTCCCGCAGCGGAGCGACCATCGAGCCGGATGCCGCCGCGCCCTTCATCCCGCAGCGTCCGGCCCAGACCATCCTGGTCAACCGGGGCGACACCATCGCCGCGCTGGCCGCCAGCTTCCACGCCGACGCCGCCGCGATGCGCTGGGCCAACCAGATCCCCGAGGGCGTCGAGCCGCGCGCCGGCTCGGCCCTGCTGGTCCCGCCGGGTCCTGGCGCCCTGGTGCGCGTCGACCGCGGGGAGCGCCCCAGCACCTTCGCAGCCCGGCTCGGGCTCGACCCGCGGGTGATCCTCGACTACAACGCCCTGCGCAGCGACGCCGTCCTCTCCCAGGGCAGCTACCTCCAGGTGCCGGCCGCCGCCGCCGGCCCCGACGGCATCGCCGCCCAGTGGGTGGTGCCCAACGTCGACGGCCTCCCCGCCATCCCCGCCACCCAGTACCAGCACGGCGGCTCGTCGAACGCCGGCTTCCCCTGGGGCCAGTGCACCTACTACGTCTCCACGCGCCGCAAGGTCGACTGGAACGGCGACGCCTGGCTGTGGTTCCGCAACGCCCGCGGCGCCGGCCGCCCCGAGGGGCGGGTCCCGGTCGCCGGCGCCATCGTGGTGATGTGGGGCTCCTGGGTGGGCCACGTCGCCTACGTCGAGAAGGTGAACCCCGACGGCAGCTTCCTCATCTCGGAGATGAACGTGCGCGGCGTCGGCGTCCTCGACGAGCGGACGGTGACGGTCAGCAGCATCGACCTGATCGGCTTCATCTACTGAGGTGGCCGACGCCGAGGGGCTGACGGACCGCGGGCTCAACGCGGTCCTGGGCGTCGAGTGGGTCGAGGTCACGGCGACGCGGGTGGTGGCCCACCTCACCATCGACGAGCGGCACCTGCAGCCCTACGGCATCGTCCACGGCGGGGTGTACTGCGCGGTCGCGGAGTCGGCCGCGAGCCTCGGCGCCCACCTCAACGGGGTGCAGCACGACCCGGAGAACGGCGCGGTCGGCCTGGAGAACCACACCACCTTCCTCCGCGCCGTCGGCGCCGGCAGCGAGATCACCTTCGAGGCCACGCCGCTGCACGCCGGCCGGCGCACCCAGGCGTGGCAGGTGACCATCCGTGACGAGAAGGGACGCGACGTCGCCGCCTCGCGCGTCCGCCTGCTGATCCTCCGGCCCGACAGCGTCTGAGCAGCGCTACGCTGAGCGCCCCATGCCAAGGACCGACGGCGCTCCGCGACCCAGCTCGACGATCGAGGACTACCTGGTCGCCATCTACCGCCTCGGGGTGGGCGGCCGGCAGGTGCGCGGGACCGACCTCGCCGAGGAGCTCGGCGTCTCGCCCGCCGCGGTCACCGAGATGGTCTCGCGGATGCGCTTCGCCGGGCTGCTCGGCCGGGCGCGGCGCATCGAGCTGAGCGAGGGCGGCCTGCAGCTGGCCAGGACGCTGGTGTCGCGGCACCGGCTGGCGGAGCGGTTCCTGGTCGACGTGCTCGGCTTCGGCTGGGAGGACGTGCACGAGGAGGCGCACCGGCTGGAGCACGCCCTCTCGCCGCGGGTCGCCGAGCGGCTGGCGGCGTTCCTCGGGCATCCGCAGACCTGCCCGCACGGGCATCCCATCATGGAGGATGGGTCCGAGGAGCCCCTGCTGGCGCTGCGGCCGCTGACCGCGCTGGGGCGGGGTGAGAGCGGGGTGGTACGGCGGATCGCCCACGAGGACCACGACCTGCTCAGGGAGCTGAGCGCGCTGGGGGTGTCGCTGGGTTCGCGGGTGCAGGTGAGCGGGGCCGAGGAGGAGGGGGCGCTCGACGTCGAGCTCGACGGGGCTCGGCGCAGCATCGGGCGGGAGGCGGCGGAGGAGGTGCTGGTGGAGGCCGGCTAGGGGTCCGCTGGACGCGAGCCTTGGCACCGGTGCGGGACGGTCATCCCAAAGAGCGAGATTGCCCTCCGGGACGGACCCTGCCGAAGCGTCGGACCCTACCCCGCGAAGCGGTAGCCGATCCCGGGGACGGAGTGGATGTAGGTGGGCTTCTCCGCCTCGGGCTCGATCTTCCGGCGCAGCCGGTAGACGTGGGCGTCGACGGTGCGGGTCTCGATCTCCACCTCGTAGCCCCAGACGCGGCGGAGCAGCTCGCCCCGGGACATCACCTGCCCCGGCCGGGAGGCGAGCAGGGCCAGGAGGTTGAACTCGGTGAGGGTGAGCATGACCTCCTCGCCGTCGCGGAAGACCTGGCGGCGACCGAGGTCGATGACCAGCCCCGGGAACTCGAAGCGGTCGCGGGGGGCCTCCTGCGCGCTGATCTCGCTGCGGCGCAGGTGGGCGCCGATGCGGGCCATCAGCTCGCGGACCTCGAAGGGCTTGGTGACGTAGTCGTCGGCGCCGAGCTCCAGGCCCACGACCACGTCGATCGTGTCGGACTTGGCGGTCAGCATGATGATCGGCACCCGGGAGCCCTCGCTCCGCAGGCGCCGGCAGACGTCGAGCCCGCTCATGCCCGGCAGGTTGACGTCGAGGATGATCAGGTCGGGGTTGCCCTCGCGGGCCATGTTGAGACCGTCGACGCCCGTGGCCGCCTCGATGAGGGTGTGGTTCTGGGCCTGGCAGGCGAGCCGGACGACCTCGCGAGAGGGCTGGTCGTCCTCGACGATGAGGATGGTCTTGCCCGCACCTGTCATCTGCTGCCCGCCTCCAAGTAGCTGGAAATCTGCCGCACGAACTTCGAGACCTCGATGGGTTTGGTGATGTAGCCGGCGCAGCCCGCCGCCAGCGCCTCCTGCTCGTCTCCCTTCATCGCGTGGGCGCTGAGGGCGACCACGGGGATGGCGGCGGTCTTGGGATCGCTCTTCAGCATGCGGGTCAGGGTGAGACCGTCCATGCCCGGGAGGCGCACGTCCATGAGCACGAGATCGTAGAGATTCGTGCGCACCTTCTGCAGCCCCTCCTGGCCGTCCTCGGCGATGTCGACCTGGTAGCCGTTGCCGTTGAGGACCATCACGGTCAGCTCGCGGTTGGAGGGGTTGTCCTCGATCAGGAGGATGCGGTTGTGGGGACTGCCGTTGCTGCGGTCGAGGCCGTTCAGCGGCATCCGGTACGTGAACACCGAGCCCTGGCCGGGGGCGCTCTCCACCACGATGGTGCCGCCGTGGAGCTGGATCAGCCGCCGGGTCAGGGCCAGCCCGAGGCCGGTGCCCTGGGCCTGCCGGGTGGCCTGGTTGTCGATCTGGAAGAACTCGCTGAAGATCAGCTCCTGGTGCTCGGGGGCGATGCCGATGCCGGTGTCGCCCACCTCCACCACCAGGTCGTCGTCGATCTGCCGCGCCCGCACCCAGACGCGCCCACCCGCCGGGGTGAACTTGATCGAGTTGCTGAGCAGGTTGTAGAGCACCTGCTTGAACTTGCTCTTGTCGGCGCGGACCTCCAGGTCCTCGGGCTGGATGTCCTCGCTGAGAGTCAGCTCGCGGCGTTCGCTGAGCGACCTGATGACGTTGTGCACCTCGCGGAAGGCGTTGGAGACGCGGAAGGAGTCGTACGACAGCTCCATGCGCCCCGCCTCGATCTTGCTGAGGTCGAGCACGTCGTTGACGAGTTCCAGCAGATGACGGCCAGAAGTGTGGATGTTCTCCAGGCACTCCTGGCGCTGCTGCGGAGTCAGCTCACCGGCGAGGTTGTCCTTGAGGATCTCGCTGAAGCCGAGGATGGCGTTGAGCGGGGTGCGCAGCTCGTGCGACATGTTGGCGAGGAACTCGCTCTTCAGGCGCGAGATCTCGCGGATCTGTGCGTTGGCCACCTCCAGCTCGCGCTTCTGCGAGGCGATCTCGGCGAGCTGTGACTTCTGCGCCTCGTAGAGTCGCGCGTTGTCGATGCTGATCGCGGCCTGGTTGGCGATGATCTGCACCAGCGCCTGCTCGACGTTGGTGAACGGCTGCACCTCGCGGCGGGCCACGGTCAGCGCGCCGACGAGATGTCGCGGCGACTCCAGCGGCATCACCAGGCAGGAGCGCGGCGCGTAGGCGAGGTCGAGCGACTTGAAGCGCTGGTCCTTGGTGGCGTCGGCGACGCTCACCACCTTGCGCTTCTGCGCGGCCCACCCGACGATGCCCTCGCCCAGGTTGAACCTGGCGACTCGCTCGACGTTCTCGGTGAACGGGAAGGTGGCGATGGCGGTGAGGCTGCCTCCGCCCGGGTCGGTCAGGAAGACGGTCGCCGCGTCACAGGCCACCAGGTCCGAGGTGGCCTTGAGCATGAAGTCGATGGTCTCCTTCAGCTCCAGGCTCGACGTGAACAGGTTCCCAACCTGCCGAAGGAGGTCGACGATGACCTTGTCGTCCATCCCGGCCGGAGTATACGCGATGGTTTTGCTTTTTCTGCCAAATGCGGTGACGGCGGCGTTACCGGTCCGTCAGGGCTGTGGCGGGCGCCGGAGCGGGGGGAAGACGCCGGGGTAACCGAGGTGGACGAGCGCCTCGAATGCCGACTCGCCGACCGTCAGCACCTCGGCGAGGACCGCCTCCACCTCCTCCGCGGCCAGCCCCGCGGTGGGCAGCCGGGCGACCAGGACCACGTCGTCGTCGCGGTCGAGGGCGAGGTGGACCCGGTGGGTGGCCAGGTTCTTGCGCAGCAGGATGCGGTGCAGGGCGGCGGGGTCGCCGCTGCGGTCCTGGCGCGGCCCTCTTAAGAGGAATGAGCTGATCGTGGTGGTGCGGACACCCACCTCGACGGTCACCGGGATGCTGAAGCGGATGGTGCCAGGCAGCACCACCGCCCAGGCGCCGTCGCCGAGGCGGCGGCTCGCGACGTCGGGGTGGTCGCGCAGCACGCGCTCCACCGTCGCGACCGCCGCCTGGCGCGCGGTCACCCCGGGACCACGGTGTGGGTCAGCCCTTCTGGGCCTTGAGGGCCTCGATGAGCTGTGGCAGGATCTTCAGCACGTCACCGACGACGCCGAGGTCGGCCAGCTTGAAGATGGGCGCCTCGGGATCCTTGTTGATGGCGACGATGGTCTTGGCGCCCTTCATCCCCACGGTGTGCTGCATCGCGCCGCTGATGCCGGCGGCGATGTAGACCGTCGGCTTGACGGTCTTGCCGGTCTGCCCGACCTGCATCGCGTAGGGCACCCAGCCCGCGTCGACGACCGCGCGGCTGGCGCCCACCGCGCCGCCGACCAGCGCTGCGACCTGCTGCAGCAGGTCGAAGTTGGAGGGATCCTGCAGTCCGCGCCCGCCGGAGATGACGATGGGTGCGTCCTCCAGCGTCGGCCCTTCCGCGGTGGCGACGACACGCTCCTTGACGCGCGCCTTCTTGTGCTTCTCGGCGACCGGCGTGGTGACCTGCACCACGGTGGGGCTGGCGCCGCCGCCCGGCTCGGCCGCGAACGACTTGGGACGGATGGTGGCGATGGCCGGCTTCTTGCCGGTGAGCTTCGACTGCACCACCAGCGTCGCGCCGAAGATGGCGGTCTGCACGATGGTGTCACCGTTGGCAGAAACGTCGACGCCGTTGGTGATCAGCGGCACGCCCAGCTCGGCGGCGAGGCGCCCGGCCACGTCGCGCCCGGTGTAGGTGGCGCCGACGAGGATGAGGTCGGGGTTCTGCTCCCCCGCCAGCTGCGCGATGGCGTCGGCGGCGGGACCGCCGAGCAGCACCTCCTGGTAGCCGGGGTCCGTGCAGGCGTAGACGGTGGACGCGCCGTACTCGCCGAGGGTCGAGGTGACCTGGTCGGCCTCGGGCGAGAAGACCAGCGCCTCGACGGTTCCGCCCAGCGAGCGCGCCTTGGTGAGCAGCTCAAGGCCGACGGGGACGACCTTGCCCTCGAGGACCTCGGTGAAGACCCAGATCTTTCCCGGCATGGCTCAGATCACCTTTTGCGCGGCGAGGAACTCGACGATCCGCTGCGCGGCGGTGCCGTCGTCCTCGATGATCTCGCCCGCCTTGCGCTCCTCGGCCGGCTGGACGCTGACGACCTCCTCGCCCGAGCCCACGCCGTCGAGCCCGAGGTCGCCGACGCCGATCCGGTCGACCGGCTTCGACTTGGCGGCCATGATGCCCTTGAGGCTCGGGTAGCGCGGCTCGAAGACGCCCGCGGTGACGCTGAGCAGCGCGGGCAGGTCGGCCTCGATGACGTCGTAGCCCGCCTCGGTCTGGCGGTTGACCTTGAGGGTGGACCCGTCCGCCTCGACGTGCTTGGCGAAGGTGAGCGCCGGGACGTCGAGCAGGCCGGCCAGCAGCTGGGGGACCACGCCCATGGAGGCGTCGGTGGACTCCGTGGCGGTGACCACCAGGTCGAATCCCTCGCGCTTGACGGCGGCGGCCAGCACCCTGGCGGTGGTCAGGGCGTCGGCGCCCGCGAGCGCCTCGTCGGAGATGAGCACGCCCTTGGCGGCTCCCATGGCCAGCGCCTTGCGGATGGCGTCGAGCGCCTTCTCCGGGCCCATCGAGACCACGGTCACCTGCCCGCCGGTGGCCTCGGCGAGCTGCAGGCCCGCCTCGATGCCGTACTCGTCGCCGGGGTCGAGCACGACCTCGACGCCCTCGCGCTTGAGGCGGTGGGTGGCCGGGTCGAGCTGGCCCGCCGAGTTCGGGTCGGGGACCTGCTTGACACACACGACGACGTTCATACAGAGCTCCTGTTGTGTCTCCCACGCGGCGCCTCTCCCTGGCGCCGGCCTCGCTCGGCGTCCGGGCGCCGCACGGCGCGGGACTGAGCCTGAACGGGCCCTCCGACTCTAACGGAGCGGTTCGGGGGGGCGCTCAGCGGCGAGCGTCAGTGTGTTGGCAGCGCTGGGGGTCCGGACGCGCCCGGTGGCAAGGGCGGCAGGAAGAGCCCCGGGTCGACCGGGTTGCCGTCGACCCGCACCTCGAAGTGGGTGTGCGGTCCCGTGGAGTTGCCGGTGGAGCCGACCAGCCCGATGAGCTGGCCCTGCTTCACGGTGTCCCCGGTCTTCACCCCCATCACCGAGAGGTGCCCGTAGAGGGTGAGGGTGTGCCCGTCGTGGGCGATGATGATGTGGTTGCCGTAGCCCACGTCGGACTGCGTGGCGGCGACCACCACCCCGTCGCCCGCTGCGTACACGGGGGACCCCATCGGCGCCGCCAGGTCGATGCCGGTGTGGAAGTGCGGGTAGCCCTGGTACGGCGGCTCGAAGTCGAAGGACGACGGCCCGAAGAGCTGGGTGATCGTCGAGCCCGGCACCGGCCAGATGAAGCGGACCCCGGCCGGGTGCGTCGGGTCGATCGGGGTGCCCGGCGGCAGCCCGAGCAGGTGGTGCTGGACGTAGTACGTGGCCTCGGCCCAGGCCGCCTGCTCGGCCTGGAGGATGAGCTGGTCGAGCTGCTGGATGCGCAGCCCGGCGATCTGCTGCGCGAGGGCGGCGTCCTGGCTGTCGGCCTGGGCGATCTCCTGCTGCGCGGCCGACGCCTGGGCGCCCAGCTGGGCGATGAGGTTCTGCTCGTCGCCGATCTGCTGGGTGAGCTCGTCGCGCTGGGTGGCCAGCGCCGCCGCCGCCTGGGCGGCCGCGTCGGCGTCGGCCTGGGCGGCCTTCTGGTTGCTCACCGCGGTGTCGACGTCCGCGCGCACCCTCTGCACCAGCTCGGCGCCGATGCTCTGCAGGTGGGTGAGGATGGCGGTGCGGTCGAGCAGGGTCTGGAAGTCGTCGGCGGAGAGCAGGTAGGTGACGAAGCCATCCCTGTCCATGTAGCTCTGGGTGACGAACTTGGCCAGCAGGCCGCGGTCGATCTGCTCCTGCCTGCGGGCGGCGTCGGCGCGGGCCTGCTCCTCGTCGCGGCGGAGGCTGGCGTCGTGGAACCTCTGCTCCGCCTGGGCCATCTGGGCCAGCGTCTGGTCGATCGCCTTGCGGTTGGCGGCGACCAGGCCGGCCAGGTTGCTCTGCTGGTCCTGGGCGGCCGCGACCTGCCCGGCCAGCGCCTGCTTGGCGGCGTCGACGGCGGCGCGCTGCTGCAGCGCCTGCTGCAGCTGCTGGGCGAGGGGGTCCTGCGGGAGCGGCGCTGGAGTGGGAGTCGGGCTGGTGCGCGGGGGGCTGCCCTGGGCCAGCGCGGGCGCCGCCACGGCGGCCAGGGCGATGGCCAGCACGGCAGGGAGGAACAGACGGCGTCGCACGGGTCCTGAGGCTAGGGACGTGCACGCACGAGGGGGACCGGGGTGGGTGAGCCTTGGGGCGCCTGTCGCATCCCGCCACCACGGCGTCACCGCGGCGTCACCGGGGGTTGCGGGCACGGTTATAGTCGGGCGATGGCTCCCAAGCAGTACGGCAAGCCCGAGCAGGTCATCGACGCCTCGCGGAAGTACGAGGCCACCATCGCCACCGACAAGGGCGACATCGTCATCAGCCTCGACCCCACGCGCGCGCCGAAGACGGTCAACAACTTCGTCTTCCTCGCCCGCGAGGGCTTCTACGACGGCCTCAGCTTCCACCGCGTGGTCGACGACTTCGTCATCCAGGGCGGCTGCCCCGAGGGATCGGGCCGCGGCGGCCCGGGGTACCGCTTCGAGGACGAGCCCGTGCAGGGCGAGTACATCGCCGGCGCCGTGGCCATGGCCAACGCCGGCCCCAACACCAACGGCTCGCAGTTCTTCATCTGCACCGTCGACGACCGGCACAAGCTGACCAAGGCGTACAACCTGTTCGGACAGGTCATCAAGGGCATGGACGTCGTGCTCGACATCCGCGTCGGCGACCGCATGAAGTCGGTCACCATCAGCGAGGCCTGAGGGCGGGAGCGATGGCGCCGTCGTCGGAGCTGCGCCTGCTCACCGTCCACGCGCATCCGGACGACGAGACGATCACCATGGGCGCGACCCTGGCACAGTGCGCCGACCGCGGCATCAGCACGGCCGTGGTCTGCTGCACGGACGGCCAGCTGGCCACCATCTACGCCACCGACATGCCCGAGGAGGAGACGCGGCCGCGTCTCGGTGAGATCCGCCGCGAGGAGCTGCGCGCGGCCTGCGCGATCCTCGGCGTCAGCGATGTCGACTTCCTCGGCTACCACGACTCCGGCATGGCGGGGGCCGAGTCCAACAACGACCCCGTCGCCTTCTGGCGCGCGCCGCTCGACGAGGCGATCGGCAAGCTGGTGGCGCACATCCGGCGCTTCCGCCCGCACGTTGTTGTCACCTATGACGCCAACGGCGGGTACGGCCACCCGGACCACGTGCAGGCGCATCGCGCCACCGTGCTCGCGGTGGAGGCGGCATACCTGCCGTCGATGTACCCCGGGACGGGTGACCCCTGGCGTGTCTCGAAGCTCTACTACACGGCGTTCCCGCTGCGCTGGGCGCGCAAGGCGGCCGATTTCGCCGCCCAGGCGGGCCGCCCCTCCCCCTTCGGCGACACCGCACCCGAGGACCTCCCCTTCGTCACACGCGACGAGCTGGTCACCACCGTCGTCGCGGCGCCCGACCAGATGTCGCGCAAGGTCGCCGCGCTGCGCGCGCACCACTCGCAGATCACCGAGGACTTCCCCTTCCTGTCGATGTCCGAGGAGGTCGCCCGCGAGCACTTCTCCGACGAGTACTACCAGCTCGTCATGTCGCACGTCCCCGTGCACCTGCCGGAGACCGACCTCTTCGCCGGGCTCGGGGACTGAGCGGCCCGCCGCCGCCGTTGGGGTGAGCGCTGTGCTGGGTTCGGGTCGACACGAACGCGAGCCCGAGGACCTGCAGCTGCACCGCCTCAAGCGCAGCTGGGCGCGCGGCGACCTGAGCGCGCAGCGAACGGTGTGGACCGTGCTCAGCGCGCTGCTGGTGTCGGCCGCGGGCGTGGTGCTCGTCGTCGGCGCCTTCGTGCCCTGGATCTCGATCGCCGGGCAGTCGGTGATGCCGGTGCAGGAGGGCGGTCCCGACGGCGCCGCGGCCACGTTCTGCTGTCTGGTCGCGCTGGTCTTCGTCGTTCTCGGTGTGGTGTCGGCGATCGGGCGGCGCGGTGCGCCGCGCTTCCTGCACTGGCTGACCTGGCTGCTGGCACCCGCCGTCTTCATCCTCGTCCGCTACCGCGCCGGCATCCTGGGCAACTTCGTCTTCGTGCACAACGCGGACATCCACTACGAGGGCGCCGCCGTCGAGGGGCCGGGGATCGGGCTCATCTACATCGGGCTCCTGCTCGGCGTCCTCGCGCCGCTGCTGTCGTGGCGCCAGGCGCTGCGCGTGTTGCGCACCTAGGAACGATGTCGCGGGGCTGCCGACGAGGCCCGGCGTTCGTCGCGCTCCCACAGGAGTGGCCCGCCCGAGGTCGTCAGACCCTCTCGACCACCATGGCGATGCCCTGGCCGCCGCCGATGCACATGCCGGCCAGGCCGACCTGGGCGTCGCGCTGCTGCATGGCGTGCAGCAGGGTCACCAGGATGCGGGTGCCGGAGGCGCCGATGGGGTGGCCGAGGGCGATGGCGCCGCCGTTGACGTTGAGGCGGTCCTCGGGGACGGCGAGCTCGCGGCCGACGGCGACGGACTGGGCGGCG
>Ga0070739_10000924_pt1 | contig 48717 bp, 44 predicted proteins | sample Coa_R1_7_FD_66445 | JGI IMG/M metagenome (GOLD analysis project Ga0070739, IMG submission 66445) | Surface soil microbial communities from Centralia Pennsylvania, which are recovering from an underground coalmine fire - Coalmine... | ecosystem: Environmental > Terrestrial > Soil > Unclassified ...
GGCCGCCCAGCTCGAGGCCGGCCACGACCCGTACACCTCGTACGACTCCCTGGCCGTCCAGCGCGCCGGCGGCTGCACCGTGATCCGTCCGACGGTGCTCCGCAAGGGCGTCTTCGCCACCGCCACCGCCCTGCCCAGCGACGCGGAGGTCCAGGCCGCCGTCCGTGCCGCCGTCCGTGCCGCCACCGCGGACCCCAGCCGCCCCGAGATCGAGCGCAGCCTCAACTACCCCGGCGGCACCGTCCTCCTCGGCCTCGCCGGTCCGGCCGCGTTTCCCTGGCTGATGGCCACCCTCCTGGTCGCCGCCGTCGTCGCCACGGTGCGCCGGGCCACGGTCGACCGCCGCAGCGTCGCCATCGCCCTGGCCGCGCAGGCAGCCCTGCTCAGCGTCGTCCCCGACGGCCACACCGACGCCGCCGTCGTCGCCCTGCTCCTGCTCGCCTGGTCGGGCCCGACCATGCTGCTCGGCGGGCTCGCCCTCGGCCTCGCCTGCGGCACCAAGCAGACCGCGTGGTTCCTCGCCCCGGCGCTGCTGGCCACCGCGTACGCGCGCGGCGGCCTCCCCGCCCTCCGCCGCGCCGCCGCCGGCGCCGCCCTCGGCTTCGCCGCCCTCAACCTGCCCTTCATCGCCCTCGACCCCGCCGCGTGGCTGCACGGCGTGACGGGCCCGCTGGTCGACGGCCTCTTCCCCCTGGGCGCCGGCCTCGTCGGCCTGGTCACCTCCGGCGTCCTGCCGTACGCGGCCACGCCGCTGTTCACCGGGCTGATGCTGGCGACCGTCGCCGCGTCCGTGGTGGCCGCGCTGCGCTGGGACCGCTCCCGCCCCGGCGTCGGCGTCCTGCTCGGCGCGCTGGCGCTGTTCGCCGGGCCGCGCAGCCTGCTGGAGTACCTCGCCGGAGCCGGTGCGCTGCTCGTCTGCGCCGTCGCCACCGCGCCGCGGCCCTCCCCCGCCGGAGCGGCCGAGTTTGTGCCACAACGCGCAGCAACGCGCGAGCTGGCGCCGGTCCCCTAGCCCGCCAGCAGCGAGAGGCGCACGGTGCGCCGCGGGTTGTCGCGGTTGAGGTCGACGAGCACGACGCTCTGCCATGTGCCGAGCCGCATCCGGCCGCCCTGCACCGGGATCACCAGCGACGGCGACACCAGCGCCGGCAGCAGGTGGTCGGCGCCGTGTCCCTCGGATCCGTGCGCGTGGCCGTAGCGGTCGTCCCGCGGCAGCAGGCGCTCCAGCGCGGCGACGAGGTCGCGCTCCGAGCCACTGCCCGTCTCCATCAGCGCGACGCCGGCGGTGGCGTGGGGGACGAAGACGTTGAGCAGCCCGTCGCCACCCTGCTCGCGGCACCACGCGTCCACCTCGCCGGTGATGTCGACGACCGTGGCCCGCGAGGTGTCGACCTGGAGGTCGCCCGTGGTCACAGCGGCGTCGGCGTCGCCCCCGGCGGCAGCGGCGTGGGGCTGGCGCCCGGCGAGCCCGAGGGGCCCGGGGTGGCGGGCGGCGGGAAGGAGATGGAGTCGTAGAAGTCGGTGAACTGCTGCAGCAGCCCGCTGTCATCGTAGCCGAAGTCGAGGCGCATGGCCCGCTGCGGGTCGATGGTGAAGCGGATCTCGGCGAGGTGCGACAGCGGCGGCGGCGAGTCCGGTCCGCCGGGTGACGCCACCGTGCCGGTGCGCGAGTACACGCGCAGGTTGGCGGTGACGCCGAAGACCTCGACACTGTCGGTCGAGGCAAGCGTGTAGCCGTTCTCACCGGCGGGGCCGAGCTGGTCGAGCGTCGCCGCGGTGGCGACGTCGATCGCCTGGCCGCCACCCGACTGCGGCCGGAACACGACCGCCGCGGGGTCCTCGCTGAACGTCCAGTCGGCGAGGTACAGCACGCTGAAGCCGCGCGCGGCCGACTGGTAGAGGCTGAAGTTGTGCGGGCTGGAGTACTTGGGATCCGCGGTGATCCAGCCGTTGGTGGTCGCGCCCTTGACGTGGTACCAGCCGCCGCCCGCGTCGCTGTGCCCGATGACGGTGAGCAGCGTGCCCTGCGCCACGGTGCCGAGGATCTGCGACTGCGCCGAGTCGGCGGCGCGCAGGTTGAGGCCAAGTGGGGCCAGAACCGTGCGGACGCCGCTGGTCTGGGCACCGCTGGTCCCGCTGGCGCCGGGCGTGCCGCTGATCAGGGCGCCGCCGTTGGGCAGGTCGGCCGGGTTGGTGGCCACGCCGTTGCGGCTCGACGTCGACGGACCGCACGCCGCCAGCGCCAGGACCGCCACCAGCACCGGCGCAACCCCGCGCGCGCGCATCCTCACGCCGCCTCCAGCGCTTGCAGGGTGGCGCCCACCGACGCGGCCAGCGCGTCGAGGTCGTAGCCGCCCTCCAGCACCCAGACGGTGCGCCCGCCGCACAGCTCGCCGGCGATCTCCGCGAGTCGCGAGGCCAGGTGTGCGTAGGTGTCGGTGGAGAGCCGCAGCTCCGCCAGCGGGTCCGCTGCGTGTGCGTCGTACCCCGCGCTGACGACGATGAGATCGGGACGGTGCTCCGCCAGGGCCGGGACCACCCGCGTCTCGAAGGCGTCCATCCACCGCTCGCCGTCGGTGCCGGGCGGCAGGGGCACGTTGAGCGTGGTGCCCTCACCCCTCCCCTCCCCCGTCTCCCGGGCCGGTCCCGTCCCCGGGTAGAGCGGCCACTGGTGCAGCGAGCAGTAGAGCACCGAGGCGTCGCCGTAGAACACGTCCTGCGTCCCGTTGCCGTGGTGGACGTCGATGTCGACGACGGCGACGCGCTCGGCACCGTGCACACGCTGCGCCGTCCGTGCCGCCACCGCCGCGTTGTTGAACAGGCAGAAGCCCATCGCCTGCGAGGGCGTGGCGTGGTGTCCCGGCGGCCGCACCAGAGCGAACGCCGAGCGCGACTCGCCGTTCATCACCATCTCGGTGGCGCGCACCGCCGCGCCAGCGGCGCGCAGGGCGACGTCGTAGGACTGCGCCGTGCAATAGGTGTCGCCGTCCAGCCAGCCTCCGCCCGAGCGTGCCGCGCGCTCGATGGAGAGGATGTGCCGGTCCGTGTGCACGGCACGCAGCATCGCCGGGTCGGCCTCGGGCGCCGGCGACGCGGGCAGAGAGCGCAGCGCCGGATCGCTGGAGAGCTTCTCGGTGATCGCGCGCAGCCGGGCCGCCGTCTCGGGGTGGCCGGGATGGTCGTGGAGGAGGAAGGTGTCGTCGTAGACGATCGCCGCGCCGCTCATGCGACCAGGCACTCCGAGAGCTCGCGGAGGAAGGACTCGACGTCGGTCACCAGCCCGAGCGTCTGCGAGGAGCCGCGGTCGGCGAGCTTGGTGACCACCGCCGGGTTGATGTCGACGCAGACCGTCTTCACCGCGGCGGCGAGCAGGTTGCCGGTGGCGATGGCGTGGAGCATGGTCGCGCACATGATGCACAGCTCGACCCCGACCAGCGCCGCGCGCATGCGCCGCTGCGCCTCGACCATGTCGGTGACCACCTCGGGCAGCGGCCCGTCGTCGCGCACCGAGCCGCCCAGGACGACGTCGATGCCGCGTCTCGTGGCCTCGTACATCACCCCCGCGCGCAGCGCACCGGACTCCACCGCGGCCGCCACCCCGCCCAGGGCGCGGATGCGGTTGATCGCCCGGATGTGGTGCTCGTGTCCCGACTCGATGGGCAGCCCGTTGCGCAGGTCGATGCCCAGCGAGGTGCCGAAGAGCTGCGACTCGATGTCGTGGGCGGCGATCGCGTTGCCACCGAAGAGGACGTCGATCCAGCCGTCCCGGATCAGCTGCGAGAGGTAGACGCCCGCGCCGGTGTGGATGATCGCCGGGCCGCCGACGAAGGCGATCCGCCCGCCGCCCGCGTGGATCTCGCGCATGGTCTGGGCCAGCTCGCGGATGACCAGGTGCTTCGGCTTCTCCGACGAGACCTGCGACGTCATGAAGCCGAAGATCTCCCGCGAGCGGCTGCGCTCCAGGGGACGCACCCTGATTCCGTCATGCCCGACCACAACCGCCTGGCCGGCGCGCACGTCGCTCACCGCCACGCAGCGGGCGCGCCCGTCCGCGACCACGATGCCGCAGTCCATCTCGATGTCCTCGACGTCGAGCCAGGCGTCGCCGGCGTGCACCTGGGTGGGCTGGTTCGACGTCGAGTAGAAGGCGTCGGGGAAGACGCCGTCGCGCGGCGCCGGCTCGGTGCGCGCCGGGAACGCCTGCACCTGCACGGCGCCCTGCTGCTGGCAGGCGACGATGATCGCGCGCAGCCCGTCCTCGGTGTCGTGGGTCACCGCGATGCGGGTGTACGACGGCTCGTCCTGGCTCTGCCCGACGCGGAACTCCTCGACGCGGAAGGAGCCCCCCAGGTCCATGATGGCGTCCCAGATGCGCGGCAGCATCATCGAGTCGATGATGTGGCCGCTCAGCTCGACGGTGGACGTCGGCACGCGGCTACGCGGCGCCCGCCGCGGTGCGGGCCGCGGCGATGCGGCGCTTCAGGCCGGCGGCGGCGGCGCCCGGGCCCTCGGCCGCGCTCGCGATGCCGCGGCTGACGGAGACGAGCACGCCGCTGCCCATCACGTCGAGACCGGCGCGGACCGCCTCCTCCAGGGATCCGCCCTGGGCGCCGACGCCGGGCAGCAGGAAGGGCTGCTCCGGCGACTGCGCGCGGAGCACCGAGATCGCCTCCGGCGCGGTGGCGCCGACCACCAGGCCGACCGCCCCGCGCCCGTCGTCCCAGCGCAGCGCCAGGTCGGCGATGCGCTCGTACACCGCGACGCCGCCGAGCAGGCGCTGCTCGAGCAGGTCGGCGGCGCCGGGATTGCTGGTCCGCGCCAGCAGGAAGACCCCCCTCCCCTGCTCGGCGTAGCCCAGCCAGGGGGCGACGCTGTCCTGCCCCATGAGCGGGTTGACCGTCACCGCGTCGGCGCCGAGCACCTCGAAGAGGGCCCGCGCGTAGGCCGCGGCGGTGTTGCCGATGTCGCCCCGCTTGGCGTCGAGGAGCAGCACGTGGGTGGCGGGCACCCGCTCGCGGACGCGGAGCAGGACGCGCATGCCATCGGGCCCGAACTGCTCGAAGAAGGCGAGGTTGGGCTTGACCGCGGCGCAGTGCTCCAGGGTGGCGTCGAGGAGGTCGAGGCAGAAGCGCTCCACCGCCTGCGGGCTGCCCAGGGACGCCTCGGGGTCGAGCCCCACGCACAGCAGTGACCCGCTCCTGGCGATGGTCTCGCGGAGCCGGTCGTGGAAGCGCACCGGGGCCTACCAGACCTCGCGTGAGGTGCTCGGCTGGATGGCGCCGTTGTCGGTGCGCGGAGCGTACGGGGTCTCGATGCGCTCCTTCTCGGACGACACGCAGCGGGGGCAGAGCCGGGCCACGCCGCCGTCGAGGATCACCCCGGCGAGGCGGTAGATCGGCGTGTGGCGGCCGCAGTTGTCGCAGGGGGCCAGGACAGCCATCGGCGCACCAGGGTACCCGATGCCTAGGCGCGTGCGCCGCTCCGCTGCAGGGGCAGGGTGACCGTGAAGGTGCTCCCCTCCCCCTCCCGCGATTCGACGGTGATGTCGCCGCCGTGCGCCCTGGCCAGCTCGCGGCAGAGGTAGAGCCCGAGCCCGGTGCCGGGGATGCTGCTCGTCTGCGGCGTGACGATGCGGCCGAAGCGCTGGAACATGCGCGGCTGGGCGTCGGCCGCGATGCCGATGCCGTGGTCGCTGACCCGCATCTCGGCCAGCCGCCCGTGGACGCCGACGACGCATTCCACGGCGCCGCCGTCCGGCGAGTACTTGACAGCATTGTCCAGAAGGTTGACGGCGATGCGGCGCAGGCGCTCGGTGTCGCCGCGCACCACCACCGGCCTGCCGGGCAGGTCGACGGCGAGGCTGTGGCGGTCGCCCACCACCGGCTGCAGCCGCGCCACCGCGGTGGTGACCACGTCGCGCAGGTCCACCTCGCTGGCGGAGAGGTCGAGGTGGCCCGACTCCAGCCGGGCGGTCTCCAGCATGTCCTCGACCAATGCGCCGATCTCGCCGAGCTTGTCGTCCATGATCGCCAGCGCTCGTCCGAAGGCCTCGGGCGGCTCGCCCAGGCTGCCGTCGCGCAGCATCGCCGCGTAGCCGCGCGCCACCGCAAGGGGGCTGCGCAGCTCGTGCGAGGCGAGCAGGAGGAACTCCCGCTTCATCGTCTCCAGCTCGGCGATCTGGTCGGCGCGGCGGCGCAGCTCGTCCGTCTGCCGCCGCTCCAGGCTGACCGCCGACGCGGCGTCCATGGCCATCCCGGCGAGGTGGCCCATCGCCTGGAGCAGGCGGAGCTCCTCGACGTCGAACCAGCGGTCGTCGGGGAAGCCCACGCAGAGCAGGCCCTGGATCCTGCCCCCGGCGCGAACCCGCCCGGCCACCAGGGTGGCGACGTCGAGGCGGGCGGCGAGCTGGCGCGCCGCTCCGCGCAGCTGGCGGCGGCGCACCGTGACGGCGACGCCGTCGTCCATGGCGGGCTGCAGTGCCACGGCGTCGCTGCGCGGGAAGGACTCGCCGAGCATCGGCGGGCCGTCGGTGCGGTTGCGCTCCAGGGTGACCCGCAGGCGGTCGCCGTCGACGGCGGCCAGGAAGGTGCGGGGGGCCTCGGTCCCCGGGGTGCCGAACACCGCCGAGGCGCCGGCCAGGATCTCGGCCAGGCTCAGCCCCTGGTCCCGCTCCGGGCCCAGCGAGCGCAGCGCGTCGAGGAGGCGGGTGAGGCGGCGGATGCCCCGGGCGCGCTGCTCCATCAGGCTGCGGGCCTGGGCGCTGCTCGCCAGGCCGATGACCAGGAGACCGATGCCGCCGCCGAGGACGGCCTGGAAGGCCCCCGTGACCGGGTGGACGCCGCCGACGGCGATGTCGAGGACGCGCAGCGCCAGCCCGCCGAGGAGCACGGCGATGGCCGGTCGCGGGGCGAGCAGCCAGCAGGCGGCGCCGATGGGGATCACCTCCAGCGAGCCGAAGGTCACCCCCACCGGGGTGTGGGCGTCCCCGAACACCAGCGCTCCCAGGGCGGCCAGGCAGGCGATCGCCACGGCGACCGAGGCGCCGGGCCGGCGGCTCAGACGCCGCGCCCAGAGGTCATCGAGGGGGCGGATCGAGGGGGCGGGTCTGCCTGGCATTCGCTACCTGAGGACGGGTTGTCGCCTCACTTTATAGCGATTCTGTCAAGTTTTCCCGATCCCGGTGTGGAATGTGACGGCTCGCGGCCTGGGAGGAGCAGCCCGCGGCGGGCGGGGTACAATGCCGCCCCGGACCCGTCGGGGAGTAGCTCAGATGGTTAGAGTACTGGTCTGGGGGACCAGGGGTCCGCGGTTCGAGTCCGCGCTCCCCGACCACCCTCGCCCGGCCGTGGCGGCGCTTCCCGTCCCCGGCTGACGCCGTCAGCCGCCGCCGGTGGGCGACGGCGACGCAGACGTTGTGGACGACGCGGACGACGAGGATGACGACGACGTCGTCGTGGTCGTCGTCGTGGAGCTCGAGCTGGAGGTCGACGCCGAGGAGGTGGTCTGCGGCGTGGGGCTCGCTGGCGCCGGCATCGACTTCGACCCGGGCGCGAGGGCGCCGATGCGCGGCAGGTCCGAGGGGCCGCGGGTGAACGGCGGCTGCGACACGGACGGGCTGCTGGCCACCAGGGCGGCGATGGCGCCGCCGACCGCGACCAGGGCTGCGCTCGCGGCGAGACCGACCGCCACGGGATTGCGCGCGGGGCGGTCGCCGGTGTTCTGCGACGAGGCCAGGTAGGCGCGGCGCGCAGGGGTGAGGGTGATCCCCTCGGCGGCCATGCTCGCCCATGGCGCCGAGGTGTAGAGCCAGGCCTGGAACAGCAGCAGGATGCCGAGGGCGACGGTGGTCCACGAGGGCGCGGCGGCGATCATCACCACGGTGCCGGCGCCGCCCAGCGCCGCGAGCAGCGTCTCGGTGCGCGAGGACATGATGGCGCGCAGCAGCGAGGACTCGTCGCTGCGCCGCTTGGGTGTGCGCAGGAAGACGGCGCGCGAGGTCACCAGACCGCGCGCGCATGCCAGCGCCACCACCCAGCTCATCGCGAACCAGCAGCGCAGGGCGTTCATCGCGTCGCGGCGTGAGCAGCCGGTGGTGCGGCTCAGCGCCCACAGCGCGCGCATCATCCCGGTGGCCAGGAACACCAGTGGCACGACCAGGACCGCGCCGGTGAGCTGGCGCAGCGGCAGTCGGTGGTGCAGCGCGGTGGCGACGGCCGTGGCCAGCAGCAGGACCGTGAACATGGCGGTGAGCAGGTCGCCGAACCACTGCACCGATCCCAGCAGGTAGTGGATGCGCTGCCCGCGCGTCAGCTTGAGGCGGTGGCGCGCGAAGGGCAGCAGCTCGCGCCAGTGGAAGCGCAGGATCTGCATCCCGCCCAGCGCCCAGCGGTAGCGCTGCTTCTTCAGGCCGTCGAAGTCGAGCGGCATCAGCCCTGCGCCCCAGGCACGGCGGTCGTAGACGCCGCGGAAGCCCTCACCCAGCAGGCGCAGCGAGGCCTCGGCGTCCTCGGTGATGCACTCCTCGTTCCAGCCGCCGATGCGCTCCAGGAGGTCACGGCGGATCAGCCCCATCGTGCCGCAGAAGATGATCGCGTTGCGGTGGTCGCGGCAGGGCATGGTGACGTCGAAGAAGTAGCGGTAGCTGTGGAACAGGCCGCGCAGGTAGGCGCTGTCCTCCCAGTCGCGGTAGTGCTGCGAGCTCTGCACGAAGGCCACGCCGGGGTCGTCGAAGTGGCCCATCACGTCCTGCAGCCAGTGGCGGTTGACGATGTAGTCGGCGTCGACGATGCCGATCACCTCGATCTTCTCCGGCAGCCGGCGCGTGGCCTCGTTGCAGGCGCCCGCCTTGAAGCCGGGCCAGGGATCGAGGTGGAGGAACTGGAAGCGCGGACCCAGCTCCTCGCAGAGCTGCTGCAGCGGCTGCCACACCTCGGCGTCCTTGGTGTTGTTGTCGACGACCTGCACCAGCAGGTTGTCGTACTCCACCGCGGCGAGAGCCTCGAGCGTGGGTCGCACCACGTCGACCGGCTCGTTGTACGTGGGGACCTGCACGGCCACCCAGGGCTGGCGCGTCAGCGGTGGGATGGGCTTCTCGCGCGGCTCGCGCCGCCCCAGCACGTCGAGGATCTCGAAGGCGTACGACACGCCGAGCGCCAGAGCGCCGATCTCCAGCAGCAGCAGCAGTGACGAGAACACCCACACCGCGAAGCCGTACCCCGCGGTGAACGTCCAGGCCGCCGCGTAGGCCAGGTAGCTCACCGCCGCCAGCGTGAAGCTCGCCATCAGCAGGCAGGAGAGCAACCCCCAGAGCGGCTGCATCGCGCGCATCGCCAGCATGGCGACGGCGGCGACGCACGGCAGGACCACCGCGACCGTGTTGTCGTCGGTGACGCGCGCGGTCACCACACCGGAGAGCGCGAGCACCACGGCGCAGACGGGGAAGGATGCCCAGAGCCGCCAGGCGGGCGCGCCGCGGACGATGGCGACGAGCGTCGTCACGAACGACGCAATTGCGAAGAACAACGTGAGCTGCAACAGCATCTGCGCTGGCAGCGTACGGGACGCGTACCGCGGCGCGGGCCGTCCACGGTGCGACGCGGACCGGGATGCAGGGCGGTCGCCCGCGCTGCGACACGCAGGCCGACCGCCCTGTCTCCGAGGCTAGGTCAGCGCCGACACCTGGATGTCGACGTAGACGGACTCCATCACCTGGACGTCGACCTGGCTGGCGCCGAAGCGGTCCAGCGCGTCCTTGCGCAGCTGGGCGAGCGACGTGTTGGTCGCGGCCTCGTCGTCGCGCGTGTCCCACACCGTGCTCACGACGCCGCGGCTCTGCTGGCGGTCGACCGCGCAGATCACGGCGCGGAAGCCCTTCTGCCGGCGCAGCTCCGGCGTCACCGTGTCGCGGAGGTGGGCCACTCCTTCGTCGACCTTCCCGGCGTCGAGCGCGAACTGGATGCCACGCACGATCTTGCCCGGCTCGGGGTTGCCCTGCCGCTCCATGACCATCACCTCGAGGCGCTGCACGTCCTCGATGGTGGCGCCGACCGTGTCGACAACTCCGGCGCGCAGCCCGGTCGCCTGCGTCTCGCTGGCGTCGAGGGCGGCCCGGTCCTTCCAGTACGTCAGGGCGAGGGCGACGCCCTGCTGGCGCTCCACCAGGAGCACGGCGCCGGCGTTGCCGGGGATGCTCTTCAGCTTGGGGACCGTCTCGTCGGTGAAGTTGCTGATGGCCGAGTCGATGCGCGCGGGCGGCACCCGGAGTCGCGATCCACGAACCCACATGGCAGACACCTCCTGGGTATGAACGGCGGACTGCGGCCGCAACGCTACTCCGGCACGGACCGGGTGACCAGCGAACAGGTGTGTCAGTCGAGCAGGCCGAACTCGCGCAGCTCGTCGCGGGCGCCGCGGCGCATCAGGTCGCCCAGCGCCTCGGCGATCGGCTTCTCGTCGAAGAGCACGGCGCACACCTCGGTGACGATGGGCATCTCCACGCCGTGGCGCAGCGCCAGCCCGGCGGCGACGCGGGCGGTGGTCACCCCCTCGGCGACCATGTGGGTGCGCGCCTGCGCCTCCTTCAGCGACATGCCCCGCCCGACGGCCTCGCCGAGGCGCCGGTTGCGCGAGAGCGGCGACATGCAGGTGACCACGCAGTCACCGAGGCCGGTGAGCCCGGCGAAGGTGAGCGGTCGGGCCCCGGCGCGGACGCCGAGGCGCGCCATCTCGGCGATGCCGCGGGTGATCAGCGCCGCCTTGCCGTTGTCCCCCGCGCCCACACCGTCGGCGATGCCCGCGGCGATGGCGACGACGTTCTTCAGCGCGCCGCCGTACTCCACGCCGATGAGGTCGTCGTTGCTGTAGACGCGCAGCTGCGGGCCGGTGAGCTCGTCGCGCACCCTGGCCGCGGTGTCGGGGTCGGCGCTGGCGACCACGGTGGCGGCGGGCAGGCCGCGGGCGATCTCAGGTGCGATGTTGGGGCCACTCATGACCGCAACGCGCCCCTCGCTGCCCGGCCCCAGCACCTCGCAGAGCACCTCGCTCATGCGCCGCGACGTGTCGCTCTCGAAGCCCTTGGCCGCGCTGACCACCGCGCACGAGGCGTCGAGCAGCGGCAGGCAGGAGTGGGCGACGCCGCGAAGCCCGCCGGTGGGCACGGCGATGACGGCGGTGGTGGCGCCGTCCAGCGCGGTGGAGAGGTCGCCGTTCACGCGCACCGACTCGTGGAGCAGCAGCTCCGGCAGGTAGCGCTCGTTGACCCGGGTGCGGGCCACCTGCTCGGCCAGCGCGGGATCGCGCGCCCACAGCGACACCTCGTGCCCCGCCGCGGCGAGCGCCTGGGAGAGAGCCGTCCCCCACTGCCCGGCGCCCACGACCGCGATCGGCATCGGCGGGCTACCTGTCGCGGTCGCCTTCGCGGCGGCGCGGCTGCAGGCGCAGCGGCGAGCCGTTGAAGGGGAAGACGGCGCGGATGCGGTTCTCCAGGTAGCGCAGGTAGGCGAAGTTGAGCAGCTCGGGGTCGTTGACGAAGAGCACGATCGTCGGTGACGGCGTGGCCGCCTGGGCGGCGTAGAAGAGCTTGAGCCGCTTGCCCTTGTGGTACGGGGCGGGATGCTCGTCGATGGCGCTGCGCAGCAGGGTGTTCAGCGCCGGGGTGGGGATGCGCGTCGACCGCTGGTGGGCGACCATGCGCGCCGCGGGCAGGATGCGCCGCACGTTGCGGCCATCCTTGGCGCTGACCGCCAGCACCGGCACGCCGGGGACGAACTGGAAGCCGGCGGCGATCTTCTTCAGGGTCTGCGGGTCGGCGCGGGTCTCCTGGTCGAGCAGGTCCCACTTGTTGGCCACCACCACCAGCGCCTTGCCGGCGTCCGAGGCGTAGCCGGCGACGTGCCGGTCCTGGGCGACGATGCCGTCGGCGGCGTCGGTGACCAGGATGGCCACCTCGCTGCGCTCCATCGCCCGCAGCGCCCGCAGCACGCTGTAGTGCTCGACGTCGGTGGTGACCACGCCGCGGCGGCGCAACCCCGCGGTGTCGACGAGCTGCACCGGCCCCTCGCCGTCCTCCAGCCAGGTGTCCACGGTGTCGCGGGTGGTCCCGGCCACCGGCGAGACCAGCGCCCTCTCCTCCCCCACCAGGGCGTTGAGGAGCGACGACTTGCCCACATTGGGCCGTCCGATGATGGTCGCGCGCAGGGTGTGCTCGGCCGCCGGCGCCTCGGCGGTTTCGGACGGAGGTGGCAGCAGCTCGACGACGCGGTCGAGCAGGTCGCCGGTGTCCCTGCCCTGCAGGGCGCTGATGAAGACGGGGTCGCCCAGCCCCAGCCGGTACACCTCGTGCGACCAGAAGGGGTCGACCGCCGAGTCCGCCTTGTTGCCCACCAGCAGCACCGGCTTGCCGCCGCTGCGCAGGATGCGGGCGACGTCCTCGTCGAGCCCGGTGACGCCGTGGCGCACGTCGACGAGCAGGCAGCAGACGTCCGCCTCGGCGATGGCCATGCGCGCCTGCTCCTGGGTGCCGCGCACCAGCGCGGCCTCGTCGGCGGCGTCGACCACCAGCGACGGGTCGAGCCCGGCGGTGTCGACGACGGTGAAGACGCGGCCGCCCCAGTCGGTGACGCCGTACAGCCGGTCACGGGTGAGGCCCGCCATCTCGTCGACGATGGCCCGGCGCTGCCCGGTGAGCCGGTTGAACAGCGTCGACTTGCCCACGTTGGGACGCCCGACGATGGCGACGATGCCGCTCGGCGGCCCCACCGGCTCGCCGGCGCGGGGGCGGCGCCGGCGGGTGGCGCGCTCGCGGCGGGCCGGGGCGGTGGCGCGGGGCATCAGGCCGCGGCCAGCTGGAGCTCGGCGAACTCGCCCGCGTCGCCGCGCAGGCGCCACCACCGCACGCCGGCGACGCCCTCTGCCGTGGTCGAGCAGATGGCGTACACGTAGTCGGGCCACGCGCGCTCGGTGTCGAAGCGCGACGGCTGCGCGGGGTGGTCGGGGTGGGTGTGCCAGAAGCCGACGACGTCGAGGCCCTGGCTGCGCGCCCGGCGCTCGGCGGCGAGGATGTCGAGCGGGTCCAGCTCGTAGCGGTCCCTGGCGCGGTCGACCACCACGTTCCTGCCGGCCATGGCCGCAACCACGTGCGCCTCGGCCGAGCCCGTGGCGAGGGCTCCCAGCAGCACGCCGCAGCCCTCGACGGGATAGGACCGGTGGGCGAGCCGGTGCAGCTCGGCGACGGCCGCCGCGGTGCAGCGCACCACCTCCACGCCCTAGCGCGCCTTGGGCTGGTAGAGCCCGCTCGACAGGTAGCGGTCGCCGCCGTCGGCGAAGACGATGACGATGACGCCCTCGCCGGCGCGCCGCCCGATCTCCCGCGCGGCCCAGAGCGCGGCGCCGCTGGAATGGCCGATGAGGACGCCCTCGCTGCGCGCCAGCGACCGGGCCACCTCGTAGGCGTCCTCGGTCGAGACGCCCATGGCCTCGTCGGCCAGGCTCGGGTCGTAGATGCCGGGGACGATCGACGTCTCCATGTGCTTCAGTCCCTCGAGGCCGTGCCACGGCTCGTCGGGCTGCACCGAGACGCACCAGATGTCGGGGTTGTACTCCTTCAGCCGGCGGGTGGTGCCCATGAAGGTGCCGCTGGTGCCGAGCCCGGCGACGAAGTGGGTGACGCGCCCTTCGGTCTGGCGCCAGATCTCGGGGCCGGTCCCGTGGTAGTGGGCCTGCCAGTTGGCGGGGTTGTTGTACTGGTCGGGGAAGTAGTAGAGGTCGGGGCTCTCCTCGCGCATCCGCCGGGCCACGCGGATCGCCCCGTCGGATCCCTCCAGCGCGTCGCTGTAGACGATCTCGGCCCCGAAGGCGGTGACCAGCTGCTTGCGCTCCTCGCTGACGTTGGTGGGCATGACCAGGCGCACCCGGTAGCCCTTGGCGGCGCCCACCATGGCGTAGGCGATGCCGGTGTTGCCGCTCGTGGAGTCGAGGATGATCCTGTCGGGGGTCAGCTCCCCGCTGCGCTCGGCCTGCTCGATCATGCGCAGGGCAGGGCGGTCCTTCACCGAGCCGCCGGGGTTGAGGAACTCGGCCTTGCCGTAGATCTCCACCCCCGGGCACTCCTCCTCGAAGAGGTGGATGCGCAGCAGCGGGGTGTTGCCCACCAGGTCGGTGATGCGCAGGTCGCGGCCGGCGTCCCGGACCACGCCGAGGCCGGCGGCGGATTGCTGACTCACGAGATCAGATTATGCAGGCCCCCCGGATCAGCCCGTCCGAGCGGCCGGCCGGCTCCCGACGGGGCAGTCGAAACCAACAATCGCAGCAATCGCTGAACTGGGCCCGCCGTTTGTAAACAACGTTCACGCAAGGCCCCAGTCGTCGGTTAGGATCCTCTCTGCAAACGAGTGCGCCAGATAGCGGGCACTGGACCACTGCGTCACCTGTCCTTCCCCGAGGTCATCGATGCGCAGTTCCGACAGCGACGCCGGTCTCATCGCACGGCTCGCCCAGTGGCTCGACCTGCCCGAGGGTCTGGTCGCCAACCTTCCCCCTCAGGCCCGCGAGGCGATCCGCGCCCGCATGGAGGCGCAGATCGCCAACGAGCTGCAGGACGAGCTGGTCGGTCATCTGGCCAGCACCCTTGGCCAGTACAAGGACGCGGCGCGCACCGACGCGCTGACCGGCCTGCTCAACCGCCGTGGCCTCGCCGAGCAGCTCCTCGAGCTGGGCCGGCGCTGGACGCTCGGGGTGATGATGGCCGACGTCGACGGCTTCAAGGTCATCAACGACACCCACGGGCACGCCATCGGCGACGCCGCGCTGCAGCAGGTCGGTGCGCGCCTGCGCCAGGCGATGCGGCAGCGCGACCTTGTGGCCCGCTGGGGCGGTGACGAGTTCCTCGTCGTCTGTCCCGACATCAGCGAGGCGTCGATCGGCCCCGTCGCCGCCAAGCTGCTGGAGGCGGTGTGCGACCACCCGGTGGTTGTCGACGCCGTCTCCATCCCCGTGGGCATCAGCGTCGGCTGGGCGATCGCCTCGGACGGCCAGGCGGCCGAGCACCTCGTCGAGGTCGCCGACGAGGCGATGTACCGCGCCAAGGCGGCGGGCGGCCGCCGGGTCGAGGGCGGCCGGCCCGGCTGAGGCCGGGTGGCTCAGGCTCCCGCGGCGCGGAAGCCGGCGGTCTTCTTGCCCGCCTCTTCGAGCACGGCGACGATGTGCGCGGGGCGGACGTGGAGCGGGCCGTCGTCGGTGGGCAGCTCGACGAAGCCGTCGCTCCCCTGCATCACCGACACGGCGGCGACGGTGTCCGCCACGCTGAGCTTCACGGTGACGTCCTCGCCGTTGACGAGCCGCAGGATGGCCATGGCGAGAATCCTACCCGGCGTTCAGCCGCCGGCGCGCAGCCCGCGGTCGAAGTCGGCGACCAGGTCGTCGAGGGCCTCGATGCCGGTGCTGACGCGCAGGAGCCCGCCGGTGATGCCCATGGCGTCGCGCTCGGCGTCGCTCAGCCCGCGGTGTGAGGTGCGGGCCGGATGCGACACGGTGGTGGCGACGTCGCCGAGCGACGGGGCGAGGCGCACCAGGCGCATGGCGTGCAGCATGCGGTCGACAGCGGCCTCGCCGCCGCGCAGCTCGACGCTCAGCATCGGGCCGCGACCGTGCGGTAGCAGGGCGGCCGCCAGCTCCTCGTCCTGCGGGCCGCGCAGCCCCGGGTAGTGGACGGCGGCGACCTGCGCCCGTCCCGCGAACCAGGCCGCCAGCGCCGCGGCGTTCTCGGTGGCCCGGGCGATGCGCAGCGCCGCCGTCCGCAGGCCGCGCAGGGCGAGCCAGGACTCGAACGGGCTCGGCGTGGCCCCGAGCAGCCGTGAGGTGGGATCGAGCAGCGCCGCCTGGGGGTGGTGCGCCGCGATCATGGCGACGCCCCCGACCACGTCGCTGTGGCCGCTCAGGTGCTTGGTGAGGCTGTGCATCACGGCGTCGGCCCCGTGGGCGAAGGGCTGGAAGAGGAACGGCGTGCCGAAGGTGTTGTCGACGATGCAGGCGGCCCCGGCTGTGTGGGCGGCGCGGACGATGGCCGGGACGTCGTCGACGCCGATCAGCGGGTTGGCGATCACCTCACAGACCACCGCGCAGGTGCGCGCGTCGGCGGCTGCGGCGACCAGCCCGCCGTGGTCCTGCACCGGCTCGCCGGGGTGGGGTAGGTCGACGGTTGCCAGCTCCAGCCCCGCGCGCGACAGCGGACCGGCGAGCAGCGCGTCGGTGCCGCCGTAGCAGGGCCGCACGACGACGACCCGGCGGCGCTCGGGCGTGGCCAGGGTGAGCAGGAGCAGCGCCAGCGCGGCCTGCCCGCTGGCGGTGACCCGGGTGACGGGCGGCTCCTGTGCGGTGCCGCGCGGGGTCTCCAGGGCGGCGAGAGCCTCCTCCAGCCGCATCGTCGCCTCGTCGCCGTAGCGGCGGTAGACGCGCCGGTCGGACCGCATCGCGGCGTCGACGGCGTCGAGGTCCGGGTAGGCGTACACGCTCGCCTGGACGATGGGCGGCACCAGCGGCACGCCCGACGGCGGCGGCAGCTCCGGGCTGCCCGCCTGGGCGGCGAGGGTCTCGGGCGCGAGCTCCTCGCCGGGCTCGGGATTCACCGCACCGCCGCGCCCGCCCGCTCGCCGCGCTGCGCCGAGAGCAGGCGGAAGGCGTCGCGGCCGGCGTAGCGGGCGGCGCTGCCCAGGTCGCGCTCCAGGCGGAGGAGCTGGTTGTACTTGGCCACCCGCTCCGACCGCGACGGTGCGCCGGTCTTGATCTGGCCGGCGTTGGTGGCCACCGCGAGGTCGGCGATGGTGGTGTCCTCGGTCTCGCCGCTGCGGTGGGAGATGACGCTCTGGTAGCCGCTGCGCGTGGCCAGGGCGATGGCGTCGAGGGTCTCGCTCAGGGTGCCGATCTGGTTGACCTTGATGAGGATGGCGTTGGCCACGCCGCGCTCGATGCCCTGGCGCAGCCGCTCGACGTTGGTGACGAAGAGGTCGTCGCCGACCAGCTGCACGCGGCCGCCGAGGCGCTCGGTGAGCAGGCGCCAGCCGTCCCAGTCGTCCTCGGCCATGCCGTCCTCGATGCTGACGATGGGGTAGCGCTCGCACCACGACGCCCAGAGGTCGACGAGCCCGGCGGAGTCGAGCGTGCGCCCCTCCCCCTTCAGCTCGTAGCGCCCGTTCTTCCAGAGCTCGCTGGTGGCGGGGTCCAGGGCGATGGCGACGTCGGCGCCGGCGCGGTAGCCGGCCTTCTCGATCGCCTGCAGCAGGACCTCGACGGCCTCCTCGTTGTGCCGCAGGCTGGGGGCGAAGCCGCCCTCGTCGCCCTGGCCGGTGTCCAGGCCCTTCGCCTTGAGGACGCCGCGCAGCGCGTGGAAGCACTCCGATCCCGCCCGCAGGGCCTCGGCGAACGTCGGCAGCCCCAGCGGGACCAGCATGAACTCCTGGAAGTCGACGCTCGTCGACGCGTGCGCGCCCCCGTTGAGCACGTTGAGCTGCGGCACCGGGAGGACGTGCGCGTTGACGCCGCCCAGGTAGCGGTGCAGCGGCATGTCGAGGGCGTTGGCCACGGCGTGGGCGCAGGCCAGGCTGACGCCGAGGATGGCGTTGGCGCCGAGGTTGCCCTTGTTCGGCGTGCCGTCGAGCTCGCAGAGCCGGGCGTCGACGCCGATCTGGTCGGCGGCGTCCATGCCGATCAGCTCCGGCCCGATCTTCTCGGCGACGTTGGCCACCGCGGTGCGCACCCCCTTGCCGCCGTACCGCCCGGCGTCGCCGTCGCGCAGCTCGACCGCCTCGTGCACCCCGGTGCTGGCGCCGCTCGGCACCAGCGCCCGCCCCATGGCGCCGCTCTGCAGCAGCACCTCGACCTCGAGGGTGGGGTTGCCGCGCGAGTCGAGGACCTCGAGGGCGGCGATCTCCTCGATCTGCGTCATGGGCGTGCTGAGCTCCTGCGGGGAACCTGTGGGACGGCGGCCCATTATTGCCGACTCGCCCCGACGGGCTGCGCGAGGCTCAGCGCGCGCTCATTCGGCCAGGCGGAGCGTGGAGACGACGTACGCGGCGCCGTTGGAGTCGTAGGTGACGGCGGGGTTGGGATGGTCGCCGCTCTGCACCTCCCAGTCGCCGCAGTAGGCCTCGCCGACCACCTCCATGGCCTGGTTGGAGTTGAAGCTGATCGTCTGGCCGGGAAGGAAGACGGTGCCGAGGAAGATGGTGTCGCTGCAGCAACCCGTCGTGCTGTTGCTCAGCGCCGTGGGGTAGCTGCTCCCGCCCGGGTCCGCGGCCCAGATGACGCTGCGGTTGGAGTTGGTGGCCGAGCCGCCGCAGGCGCTGGTCGGTGCGGTGATCTTGGCGTTGGACAGTGCCGACCTGGCCAGCGAGTCGCTCGTCGGGTCGAAGCCGTACGAGCTGATGTAGTCGTTGTTCTTCTTGTCGAGGACCTGCACGCTGGCTCCGGATCCCAGCACGAGCGACACGCAGTTGATGTCGCCGGTGGCGAAGTTGAGGCTCACCACGCAGTTCGCCGGCACCGCGTAGACACCTGGGCTCGTCGAGGAGCTCACCGTGCCGACATTGGCAGGGCACGAGAGCGACGCGGTCGTCGTCGGCTGGGGGATCGCCGGGACGGGCGGCGGCGACTGCACGCACGCGTAGTACGTCGTGCCGTTGCTGACGTACGACTGCGCCGTCGCGTTGGCGGGGCAGTTGGCGGACGTCGTCGGGGTGGGCGCCTGGACGCTCAGGTCCCCCTTGCCGCTGGAACAGGTCCCTCCGTTGCCGTACGAGGCGTCCGACCCCACCGTCGGCGGGACGCCGCTGAAGACGACGTGCCCCTGGTCGTCCTGGTCGTTGTCCTGGCCGCCGCCGGTGTCGCCGTCGGTGTCCTGCGACGAGGACTCCGGCCCCGACAGCTCGAGGACGCAGAACGACGCCTGACCCTTGCTCTGCGGCGTGTAGCCGCCGCCGATGTAGGCGTCACCGACGACGTGCTCGTCACTGTTGCCCGAGCCCGCCTGCTTCTTGGCGAAGAAGGCGTACTCGTAGGGGCCGGTGGGGCCGGCGTAGTAGGCGATGGAGTGGCCCTTCTCGCTCGAGCTCCCCTCGCCGACGACCACGCCGAAGGCGTTGGTGCTGCTCTGGCTGAGGTCGACCTCGAGGTAGTCGGTGCTGCTGTAGCTGCTGTTGCTCGGCGTCGAGGGCGGCGAGCTGAGGGTCGCGGTGTAGTTGGTGTAGCCCGTCGGGCCGGCGACGCTGACGGTGCAGGTGCTGCCGCTGGCGCTGCTGCAGGTCCCGGTGATGGCGCTCTGCGCGGTCGAGAGCCAGGTGGAGCTGCTCGACCACGGCGAGTTGCGCTGCAGCACGTCGAGGGCGTCCTTGAGAGCCTGCTTGGGGTTGCTGGGCAGGTCGCGGGCGCCGGCGAGGGCCGCCGGGTCGGTGATGTTCTGCAGGCTGCGCTTGGCCTGCGTGTTCACCGAGAGGTCGACGGCGAGCGCGGTGGCGCCGATGAGGACGACGCTCATCACCGCGGTGACGGCGACCATCTGGCCGCGCTCACCGCGGCGGTGGGGACGTCGAAGCATGTCAGTTACCACCGTTGATGACGCAGGGGTCGACGCGCTGCGTGACCGTGTTGCTCACCGTTCTGTACGACTTGCCGGAGTCGGCGAAGAAGGTCCCGATGAAGGGCAGGAAGACCGGAGCCTGGTAGGAGACGGTGACCGTCACCAGCCCGTCGTCGGCCGTGCCCGACGTGCCCGAGCAGGTGGTCGTCGACGACCCCGACGGGTACTGCGCCGACTTCAGGGTCACCGTGAAGTTGGTCGGGTTGACCAGGCCGAAGGTGTTGGTCGTCGACTTGTAGGCGGCCACGCAGGCCCGCCGCGTGTCGGTCGAGCTGCAGTCCTTGCCGCTGGTGACCGGAGCCGGGAAGAGCCCGCTGTCCTTGGGGTTGTCGGCGGCGGTGCGGGCCGCCTCGCGACTCGCCGTGGTCACCGCGATCTGCGAATACACGACCACCGCCACCTGCGCGCCCCCGCAGACGAGGACGAGGAGCAGCGGCGCGATGATGGCGAACTCGACCAGCGCCTGGCCGCCGCGGCGTCCGCGCCGCCGGGCGCGGGTGGGGCGGTTGCTCATTGCTCGCACGTCGCCGTGGCGTCGGCCGTCAGGGCGCGACTGCTGCCGCCGCCCGTGCCCAGGAAGTTGCTGACGAGAGGCAGGTAGAGCTGCGCGTTGAACTGGGTGACGATCTCGATCTCGTCGCCCTTGGCGCAGGCGTCCAGCGGGTTGGAGCCGCTGATCGAGACCGTGCCGTGGGTCGACGTCCACACGCAGATCACGGCGTTGGTGGGCGTGGTGTCGCAGTTGCTGCCGTACCCGCTCGTCGAGGGCTTGCTCGCCGAGCCGCTGGGCAGCGAGCTCACCCGCGTGCTCACGTACGACTTCAGGGCGGAGTAGCTGCACACGGTGCTGCCGTTGGGCAGCTTGGTGCTGCTGTCGCGCGAGGAGCTGCCGCAGATCGCCGCGGCGCGCGCGGCGTCGCGGGTGGCGTTGGTCAGGCCGATCTGGTCCATCTCCACCAGGCCGGCCACGACGATGCCGAGCAGCAGCAGGAAGCCGAGCGGCGCCACGATGGCGAACTCGACCATGGAAACGCCCGCGCTGCCCCGCGACCGCCCATGCCTCGACGGGAGTGGGAGGATCACGGGCCACAGTCTCCCGTCTCACCGGCCCCCGGGATGAGGCGCCGCCGTAACGAAGTCCCGTGGAGTGCTTAACGGCGGCGCGGTGTTGTCGCGATCATCGCGAACCTGTGACGCCGCTGCCACCGATTGTCAGACGCGGCTACTTGACCAGCTCCAGCACCTCCTGCTCGAAGCCGGACACGCCCGCGTCGTAGGTGATGTCGGGGTTCTGGTGGTTGCCGCTCTGCACCTGCCAGTTGCTCACGATCGCCTGGCCGCGGATGCTGACGTGGGCGTTCTGGCCGACGTTGACCGTGCCGTCGACCATGTAGATGGTGCCCTGAAGGAAGAGGGTGGTGCCGTTGTTGGTCACCGACAGGGTCGCCGCCGAGCCCTGCGGGGCGAACAGCGGCATCTTGCCGTCGTCGACGCTCTGCGGCGTCGAGGGGATGTAGGGGGTGATGGCGCCGTAGTTCATGCCGTTGTCGGTGACCGTCGCTCCCGCCTCGAGGTCGAAGGTCACCCCGAACAGGCAGAAGGCGAAGTTGCTGTAGCCGCTCGGGCAGTTGTTCAGCGCGGTGCCCAGGGCGACGTCGTTGCCGCTGCCGTTGCCCTCGATCTGGTACACGCCCTGCTGCAGGGGATGGTCGACGGTCAGTGCGGTGCCACCGGCCGGGCACGAGTACCGGCCGGGCCGGTACGTCCCGGTGGAGTGGTCGAGGCCCTGCGTGCCGCAGTACACCGCGTGGGCGCTGACGTAGTCGGGGATGGTCGGCGCCGGCATCGCGGGCGGCTGGATCGGCGGGTTGACCACGCAGGCGTGGGTGTACTGCGTGTCCGGCGTCCCCGAGGTGGACAGGTCGACGCCCTCGACCGAGGTCGGGCAGGTGTCCAGCGCCTGCGCCTCCATGACGTTGCCGCCGCCGCTCATGGTGCAGTTGGGGTCGGCCTGGGTGAGGACGTTGCCGTGGGTGAGGTTGTACTGCTGCAGCGCGCCGTTGGCCGGGTCGGGGCTGGGCAGCGGGTGGGGGAACTGCGGGTAGCCGAGGACGATGGCCCCGGTCGAGCAGATGTCGGCCTGGCCGTTGGCCTGCGGGGCCGCGTCGCGGTAGGCGTAGACGTTGCCCTGGATCAGCTCGCTGGCGTTGCCCGCGCTGGCGATGGTGCTGGTGTACAGCGCGAAGCCGAAGCCGACGTCGGGCCCGCTGTGGTACGCGATCGACTGCGCCGCCTCCTTGGTCTGCTGGGAGAGCTGGTTGGTGCTGACCTGCTCGACGACCACCTGGAGGTAGCTCTGCCCCGCCGTGTACTGCTTGGGGTCGTAGCCGTGGATCTTCTGCGGCGGCGTGCTGATGTCGACGGTGTAGTTCTGGTACGGGGCCGGCGGCGTGTAGACGAGCAAGCAGCTGCTCCCGCCGGAGGGGCAGGTGGCCGTCGTGCCCACGATGTTCTGCGCCCACCCCGTGCCGGTGGTCGACCACGGCAGGTAGCGGTGCACCACCGTCAGCGCGTCGGCCACGGCGTTGCTCCGCTGCGTCTGGTAGTCCGACGCGGTGGGGTCGTGCAGCTGGTACGCGCCCGCCAGCGCCGCGGAGTCGGTGATGTTCTGGTCGACGCGCCGCTGCTGGGTGTCGACGCTCAGGTCGGTGGCGAGCGCGAGGAAGCCGAGCAGCACGGCGGCGAACACGGCCACGATGGGGATCGCCTGCCCCCTCTGCGCATGGCGGCGGCGCCGCGCCGGCGCGCTCATCCTCCGCCTCCCTGGATGTCGCAGGACTCGACCCGCATGGTCACCGTCGCGGTCATGGTGTGCGTGGAGCCGAGCAGCCAGCTCAGCCCGGGGACGAAGACCGGCGCGTCGTAGGAGACGCTCACCGTCACGTACTGGCCGGTCAGCGTGCCGCTGCAGGAGAAGCTGCCCGTCGAGCCGCTGAAGCTCGACGCGCTGCTCGAGGACGTGCTCGACGACGTGGACGTGGTGCTCGTCGACGTCGACGCCGTGGTGCTCGTCGTGGTGGTGCTGGTGCTGGTGCAGGTCGCCGCGGGCAGCGAGATGCTGAGCGTCGACGGCGACGCGCCGCTGCTGGTCACGGTGACGTCCTGGGTCACCTGGGTGGCGCTGCAGGACTGTGAGGTGAAGTAGATGGTGTCGGTGTAGGAGTGGCTGCCGTTCTCCGACAGCAGGCAGAGGGTGAAGGTGCCGTCGGAGAGGGTCGTCTTGGTGATCAGGTTGGTGCCGTTGTCGGTGATGCTCGCCACCTGCGCCGGGCTGACCGCGCCGGTGACCGCCACGGTGTTGCCGTTGCACCCGCCCGCCGTGGTCGTCGAGCTGGTCGTCGAGCTGGTCGAGGTGTGCGGGTTGTCGATCTGGATGACGTCGGTGGGGATGGCGCTGACGGTGGTGTCCGGAGCGGTGACGCTGATGGTCAGGTTGGAGCTGCCCAGCAGCCCGGCGCCGCGGTAGATGGCGTCGCAGACCGCGTTGCCGGTGCTCTGGCCCGATCCCGGTGGCGTCGTCGGGCAGCTCGGCACCGGCGACACGGCGCCAGGGTTCTCCGCCGCGATGCGCGCACCTTCGCGCGCCGCCGTCTGCACGCTGATGCCGGCGTATGCCAGGTAGGCGAACTGCGCGGCGCCCACCAGCAGCAGCAGCAGGAACGGTGCGGCGATGGCCAGCTCGATCATCGCCTGGCCGCGCGAGCGGCGACGGCGCCTGCGTCCTGTCAGCGTTCGCATGACGCCTCCGCCTCCGCCGAGAGGTCGCGGCCGTTGCCGGTGCCGTCGTTGGCGAAGAACCTGCCCACCAGCGGGATGTACAGCGGCTGGTCGTAGGTCGCCTGCACGCTGATCGTGTAGTGGAACTGGCAGTGGTCGAGAACCGAGGCGTCGGTGGAGCTGCAGTCGGTGCCCGTCGAGGCGGCGCCCGTCTGGCCGACGCACACGGTGAGGTTCACCGCGCCCGGCACCGCCTGCAGGCGGTTCTGGATGAACGCGGTGAGATGGCTGACGTCGCAGGCGTTGCCGTCGGGCAGGCTGGGCACGGGACTCAGCTGGTTGCGCGACGCGCCGCCGCAGACACCGGCCGCACGAGCGCCGTCGCGCACCGCGTTGCTCAGCTGCACCTGGTTGGTCACCACGATGGCGGTGACGACGATGCCCAGGATGAGCAGGAACAGCAGTGGCGCGACGAGGGCGAACTCGACGACGGTGACTCCGCGATCGCTCGCGCGCAGGCGTGCAGGCTTCCTGGTACGGCGGGCTGCCCCCGCGCCGTCAGTCCAGGACGCTCCGCGTGGGGGGAAGAGCGTCATGGTCCCTGTGTGACGGTTGGCAGGGGCAATGTCAGCAGCAAACCGGCCCCGCGGGACGGCCATCCTCCGGCCTGCTACCCCGTCACCACCGTTCCGTCATGCGCTGTGCGACGCCTCGTCAGCGAGGCATCGCGACGCGTTCTACGGGGCCGGCCGCAGCGCTCCGGGAAGCTCGTCCCACAGCGCCGCCACGACGCGCACGCCGGCGGCGTACTGGTCGAGGTCGAAGCGCTCGTTGGGGGCGTGGATCTGGTCGTCGGGAAGGCCGACGCCGACCAGCACGCTGGGCAGTCCCAGCACGCTCTGGAAGGTGGCCACCGGGGGGATGGTGCCCCCGGTGCGGATGATCGCGGGGTCGGCGCCGAAGCCGTGGCGCATCGCCCGGCGCGCCGCCTGCACCGCGGGGTGGTCGATCGGTGTCACCACCGGCCGGCCGCCCTTCTCCACGTGCACCTCGACGCGCACCGCCGGCGGCGCCGCCTTGCGCAGGGCCTCGGCGACCAGCGCGGCGATCTCCTCGGGATCCTGGTCGGGCACCAGGCGGCAGCTGATCTTGGCTCCCGCGTGCGCGGGGATGATCGTCTTGCTGCCGGGGCCGGAGTACCCGCCCCAGATGCCGTTGACCTCCAGGGTGGGGCGCAGCCACATCCGCTCCAGCGGCGTCCAGCCCTCCTCCCCCACCGTGGCCGGGGCGCCCCCCGCCTCGCGCAGCAGCGCGGCCTCGTCGTAGGGCAGCGCGGCGATCTGGGCGCGCTCCTCGGCGGTGGCCTCGCGCACGCCGGCGTAGAAGCCCGGCACGGTGACGCGGTGGGTGACGGGGTCGTGCAGGGAGGCGAGCATGCGGGCCAGCTCGTCGACCGGGTTGGCCACCGCGCCGCCGAAGTAGCCGGAGTGGAGGTCGAGGCTGGGCCCGCTGACCCGCACCTCGAGGTGGGCCAGCCCGCGTAGGCCGGTGCAGAGGCTGGGCACGCCCTTGGCGAAGATGGGCGTGTCGGAGATCACCGCCACGTCGGCGCGCAGGTTCTCGCGGTGCTGGGCGACCAGGTCGTCGAAGTGGACCGAGCCGATCTCCTCCTCGCCCTCGACGACGAGCTTGAGGTTGAGCGGCAGGCGGCCGCGGACCTGCATGTGCGCCTCCACCGCCTTGAGGTGCATCCAGACCTGGCCCTTGTCGTCGACGGCGCCGCGCGCGTACAGGGCGTTGTCGCGCACCTCGGGCTCGAAGGGCGGCGAGATCCACTCTTCCAGCGGGTCGACCGGCTGCACGTCGTGGTGGCCGTAGATGAGCGCGGTGGGCAGCGCCGGGTCGACCGTCAGCTCGGCGTACAGCGCGGGGTGGCCGGCCGTCTCGAGCAGCTCGGTGCGCTGGAACCCGGCGCGGCGGGCCGCGTCGGCGAGGTGCTCGGCGCTGGCCACCACGTCGTCGCGGTGGGCGGGGTCGGCCGAGATGCTGGGGATGCGCAGCGCCTCGACGAGCTCGTCGACGAAGCGCGGCTGGTGGGCGCGGCAGTACGCGTCGAGGTCGGTGTCGGGGGCGTCGGGCTTCTGCGTCATGGGGGTCCAAGTATGCGGACGGGGCACAATCAGCCCTCGTGTCTGCTTCCCGGCGCCGTGGACGGCGGCCGCGCCGCCTGCCCGGCCAGCGTGGCGGCGGATACGCGGCGGGGCTCACCCTGCTGCTGATGCTGCTGGCGGGGTGGGTCTGGGCCTACGTGCCCGTGCCCGCGCTGGCGGTCTCGCTGCCCCCGCCGTCACGCCCGCCCGGCGTGCTCCCCTGGCTCACCGTCTCCGGCTCGCGCATCGTCGACGAGCAGGGCCGCGCCGTGCTGCTGCGCGGCTTCAACACCTCGGCCCTGCTCGAGCCCGACACCGTCGACCCCTCGCCCCTCGACCTGCGCGACATCGAGGAGATGCAGCAGTCGGGCTTCACCGTGCTGCGCCTGCCCATCGCCTGGTCGCGCCTGGAGCCGGTGCGCGGACGGGTCGACGCCGCGTACCTCGACGAGATCGCCCGCTACGTGACGATGGCCGAGACGCATGGGATGTACGTCGTGCTCGACATGCACTTCCTCGACTGGGGACCTGCCTTCGGCGGCTCGGGCGCGCCGCGCTGGGCGTCGGTGCCCGCGGTGCCCGACCTGCAGTTCTGGCCGTGGGACTCCTGGCGCCGCCACCTCTCCCCTGCGGTCAACGCCGCGTACACGTACTTCTGGCTCGCACCCGACTGGCAGCGCGACTTCTCGATGGTGTGGCGCGCCCTGGCCACGCGCTTCCGCGACGACCCCGGGGTGGCCGGCTACGACATCTTCAACGAGCCGCACCCCATCCCCATCCCGCCGCGACTCTTCGAGCAGGACTGGATGTGGCCACTCTATGCCAGAACCATCGCCGACGTCGGCGCCGTCGATGCCAACCACCTCTTCTTCGTCGAGGGCGACCTGCTCGGCGACTTCCCCACCACCATCGTGCCGCTGCATGCGCGCGGCGTCGTGTACTCCCCGCACATCTACACCGGCTCGCTGGTGCCGCCGGCGTTCGACGGGGATCGCGGACCGTTCGACGCGCACGTCGTCGAGCAGGAGGGCGAGGCCGCCCAGGTTCCCGCGCCGATGTGGACCGGCGAGCTGGGCATCGACAGCTCCGTGCCGCACGCGGGCCAGTACGCGGACACGGCGCTGGACGCCTACGACGACGACCAGACCGGCTGGGCCTGGTGGCAGTGGCGCGAGCGCACGCCGTGGGGCGTCGCCAGCGACGCGGGGGTCGTCAACCGCTCCTGGCTGGTGCACCTGGCGCGGCCGTTCCTCGCCGCATCTCCGCCGGGCGTGGTCGGCGGGCGCGGTGACGGGGTGCGCGGCACGCTGACCGTGCACGTCAGCGCGGCGCACGGCGCGCAGGACGCGGTCGTCTCGTGGCCCGCCTCCACCCTGGCGGCGCCGCAGGTGGCGGGATCCTGCGTGGCGTTGTCCTCGTGGGACGCGACGACCGCGCGCCTCACGTTGCGGCTCGATCCGGGTGTGGGCTGTGACGTCAGCCTGAGCGCCGCCGGCGGCGACGGCCGGTGAGAGTCAGCGCGACGACGGCGACGGCCGCGAGCGCTGCCGCCGCGGTGGTGGCCGGGCGCGTGCCGCTCGTGTTCGGCGTCGAGATGGCGGCGGCGACATGCGACGGCGCGGACGGGGCGGCGCTCGCCGGCGTGGTGGCCGTCGCGGCTGCGGGGGCGCCGGCGCACGGAACCGCCTGGGCGTCGAACTTCGCGTAGAGGCCCGGCCCGCACGCCTGCCGTGCCATCGCCGGTCCCTCGATCTCCGGGGCCAGGCCGCTCAGCCGGGTCGCGTCGGTGAGGCAGGGGCCGTGGCCCTGCGGCGGGCCGAGATCGGGCTGGCAGCCGTCGGTGTAGGCGGCGATGACGCGGCCCTCGCGGTCGACGGTGAGGTCGTTGAAGTCGAGCAGGTTGCGCTGGTCGTTCTGGTTGCGGGTGCTGGGGCAGCTCGCGTTGAACTCGATGCAGCCGCGCTGCACCGGCGCGTCGGGGGTGGCGTCGGTGGTGGTCCAGTGCCTGCCGCCGTCGTACGTCATCGCGACGTAGAGGTGCCAGGTGCCGGTGAAGCTGCTCTGCTGGTCGTCGCCCGGCATGGTGCTGCCCAGGAAGGCGAACGCGGCGCGGTCGTCGTCGCCCGCGACGACGGTGGGCATCTCGGTGTTGACCACGTGGTATGCGGCGCCGACGTCGACCGACGGCGAGCAGCTCGCGCCGCCCGGCGTGCACACCGCGATCTTGGGATGCCCGTCGCGATCGCCGTAGCCGAAGTACACCGTGCCGCGCGCGCCGATGCCGATCGACGGGTCGCCGGTGTCGAAGTAGCGCATGTGCCCGTCGGCGATGGTGTGCACCGTCCAGCTGGCGCCGCCGTCGCTCGACACCGCGAAGCCGGGATGGCAGCTGGGGCCGGCGGTGCTGGTGACGATCAGGCACTCGGGCGCGCCGCACGCCTTGTTGGGCACGTACGCGGTGCCGTCGGGCGCGACCTTGATGTGGCCGTGCAACCCGAAGCAGTCGGACGACGTCCACATCGGCACGCCGGCGCCGTAGGTCGTGCCGCCGTCGAGGCTCAGCGCGCACTCCGCCTCGGCGACGTTCTGCGAGCAGTAGTACACGGCGTCGGGATACGCTGCGCCGGGATTGGGCAGCGGCGGGGCGAACGGTCCCGCGCCGATGGTCTGGTGGTCGACGGCGGGCGGGGTCTCGCAGGGCTTGGCGGCGGGCGTCCAGGTGGCCCCGTCGTCGTCGCTCACCGCGCTGAGGCTGCAGGCGGCGGTGAGCTGGCTGACGATGGTGCGACCGGTGCCGCGGTCGACGTCGAGGATGGCGTCGAGGCTCGCCGTGGTGGTGAACGGCGTGGCACTGACGTCGGTGTAGGTGGCCGTGGCCGGCCTGCTGGCGTCGCTGAAGGTGGTGCGGATGGTGTAGAGGCCGGCCTGGTACATCACCGCGTCGGTCTTGGGGTCGACGCCGATGGTGGGCTCGCCGAAGGCGCGGCCACCGAGGTACAGGCTCTCCTCGGCGCGCGGTGGCATCAGGCTGAGGGGGATGTGGTAGTCGACGAAGCCGGGCGCGCCGGCCGGCGGGGCGGGCTGCGGCTGGGCGGCGAGGTCGGTGAGCTGCAGGGTCGCCACCGCGTGGGCGCTGACGGCGCTGCTGCTGGCGCCGAGCTGGTTCATCCCTGTGATCGTGTAGGTGGTGTCGAGCGGGTTCTCGATGACCAGCAGGTTGGTGTTGCTGCCGTCGTTGCTGGTGGCCAGCGTGTCGTTGCCGGCGCTGTTGCCGCCCTGGTCGGTCGCCGACATGCCCAGCGCCTGGTCGGGCGAGCTGTCGCTCCAGGTCAGCGTCACCGCGAGCACAGCGGCGTGGACGCTGCCGGTGCGCGGGTCGGGCGCGTAGTACGACTTGCCGGGGGCGGGCAGCTTGACGGTCAGCGCGTAGCTGTCGGTGCCGCCGCCCGGGCCGCCCAGGCCGCTGAAGTCCCAGGACACGGGCGCCGAGCCGTCGATCGTGCCGGACCCCGGCGTGGCCGCGTGAGCCCGGGTGGAGAAGGTCGCCGGCAGCGCGGCGGCGACGACCGCCACTGCACCGAGGAGCGCGCGCGTGCGCACGCTGCGTGGACGGGCGGCATGGTCTGCCACGGTGGATGCCCCTTCCTGGACGGCCTGCCCCCCGACCGTGCAAACGCTAGCACGGCCGCACCCGCGCCCACGGTCCCGCGGCGGCTAGACCACGGGCTCGGGGCGTGCCTCCTGCAGCGAGGACGCGAAGTCGAGGCGCCGCACCGCCCAGCCCGCCAGGACCAGCTCCAGCACCGTGACCATGAGGAAGGGCGCGGGGGTGCCGAAGCGGGCGACGAGGAACCCGGAGAGGAGCGGCGTGACCCCGCCGCCCACCGCGCTGGCGCTGGCGCTGTAGCCGAACAGCTCGGCGCGCACCTCGGGTGGCGCCACGTGCCCGATCAGGGCGTTGATCGAGGGCAGCATCGCGCCCGTCGTGGCCCCGCCCAGGCCGACGAGCAGGAACAGCTCGCCGAGCGACGACGACGTCGCCACCAGCGCGAACACCACCGCGGCGCAAAGCGGCAGCGCGGTGAGCACCATGCGATGGCTGTGCCGCCGCACCACCCGCGACACGGTGAGGGCGGCGGCGCCCGCGCACGCCGCCTGCAGGGACGCCGCGATGCCGACGGCGGAGGCGGCGTGGGCCACGCCCGCCAGCGAGGTGACGCGCAGCGGCAGGGCGGTGGCGAGCGCGATGCCGACGCTCTGGGTCAGCAGCGCCATCACCAGCAGCGTCACCAGCGGTCGCAGCACGCCGGCGTCGCGGACCACGCCGCGCGTCTTGGGTCGCACCGCGCCGCGCTGCGGTCGCTGGAAGGACTCGCGGACGACGAGCGTCATCGCCGTCCCGCCGATGAGCGGGAGCACCGCGGCCACGACGAAGGCGGGGCGGATCCCGAAGGCGGGCACGAAGATGGCGCCCAGCGCTGGCCCCGCCATGGTGCCGACGTACTGCCCGCTCTGCAGCACCCCGAGGCTGTGCACCAGGCGGTCGCGCGGCGCCAGGCTGGCCACCAGCGCGTTGCTGGTGGCGATGTTGCCCGCGAACAGGCCGACGCAGACGCGCATCGCGAGCAGGTAGTAGACGTTCGGCGCCAGCGCCGTCAGGGCCAGCAGCAACGCCAGCCCGAACTGCGAGCGCATCAGCATCGGCTTGCGTCCGACCCGGTCGGCGACGCGCCCCCACAGGGGGGCCGACCCGGTCTGGGCGAGCTGGCTGCCGGCGATGAGGAGGCCGCTCCAGAGGGCGACAGCGCCGGGGTCGGTGACGCCGACGGTGCGCACCATGAGGGGCAGGAACGGGAAGACGAAGGTGGCCCCCATCATCACCGAGGCCTGGGCGAACCAGAGCACGCCGAGCTGGGCGTTCCAGGAGGCCGCGCGGCTCTCGGCCGGCGGCGGGACCATGGCCGGTGGGACGGGGACGGGGGCGTCCAGGGCGAGGGAACCCACCACCTCCTCGCCGGGGCCCATCACCACGCTCGTGGCCTCCGCGGTGCGGCTTCGGCTCTCCACCCTCACCCGGGCGCCCGCGGTCGGGCCGAATCCCTGCTGATCATGATGAAGGTACACCTCGAAGCCGGCGGAGTGCAGACTCAGGCGTCGTGTCCGCCTACGTCATCTCCGGGCTCGTGCTGGGGTCGATCTACGCCATCGCGGCGACCGGCCTGGTGCTCACCTTCAAGTCCTCGCGGATCTTCAACTTCGGGCACGGCGCCATCGCCTTCCTGATCGCGCGGATGTACTACCAGTTCGCCCAGGTGTGGCACTGGAACACGGCGCTCTCGGCGGTGGTGGCCATCCTCGTCGTGGCGCCGCTCTTCGGCGTGTTCCTCTGGGCGGTGCTGTTCCGCCATCTCGCCGGTGCGTCGCCGGTGGTGCGCCTGGTCGCGACGATCGGGCTCTTCGTCGCCCTCCCCTCCATCGCCGAGATGGTCTTCGGCTACGACCCCACCCTCAACACTCTGGGACTCGCGGGAGCGAAGCCTGCCGTCTACGCCGTCTTCGGCGTCACCCTCAACCTCGACCAGGTGCTGGTGCTCGGCTTCGCCGTGCTGGTGGCGCTGGGAATGGCCGCGACGATGCGCTTCACCACCTTCGGGCTGCTCATTCGCGCCGTCGTCGACTCCCCCGCTGTGAGCCGGCTGGTCGGCACCGACCCCGAGCGCGTGTCGATGGGCGCGTGGGCGCTCGGCTCGCTGCTGGCAGGTCTCGCGGGGGTGCTGCTGACTCCGCTGGTGAGCCTCGACATCACCTCCTTCAACCTGCTCATGATCGCCTCCTTCGCGGTCGTGGTGGTGGCCCGCTTCGAGAGCCTCCTCGTCGCCTTCGCGGGGGGCATCGTGATCGGCGTGCTGCAGCAGATCCTCACCAAGTTCGTCCCCACCGACAACGCCGTGCTGCGCGGACTGGTGCCGAGCCTTCCCTTCGTCCTGCTGGTGATCTTCCTGCTCTTCTGGGGCGCCACGCGCGAGGTCGCCAGCACCCCGGCGCGCTCGACGCCCGCCGTCGCGCGGGTCGAGGTTCGCGCGCCGTCGCGACGCCGCAGCGGGGCGACCATCGCGGTGTGGGGCGCCCTGCTGGTGATCGCCGTGCCCGTGCTGCTCAACAGCTTCTGGATCGGGCTCTTCTCCGAGGCGGTGGCGGCCGGCACCATCTTCCTGTCGTTCACGGTGATCACCGGGCAGGCGGGGATCATCTCGCTGGGCCAGTCGACCCTCGCCGGGATCGGCGCCATCGCGGTGGGGCAGTTCGGCACCGCGTTCGGCTGGCCGATGCTCCTGTCGGTGTTCCTCGCGGGACTCTGCGCGGCGGTGCTGGGCATGGTCGTGGCCGCGGTGTCGGTGCGCCTCGGCGATCTCTACGTCGCGCTGACGACGCTGGGCATGGGCCTGCTGCTGGAGAACCTGGTCTATCCCATCGGCCGCTTCGCCAACCTCTCCATCGGCGCGGCGGTGCGACCGCCGGTGATCGGTCCAGTCGACTTCAGCGGTGGCACCGCCTTCTACTTCCTGGCGCTCGGCGTCTTCGTGGTGCTTGCGCTGGTGGTGTTCAACCTGCGCCGCTCCAGCACCGGCCTCGAGCTGGCGGCGATGCGCAGCGACGCGGTGCGCGCCACCACGCTCGGCATCCGTCCATGGCGGCTCAAGATCCTCGCCTTCGGCATCGCCGCCTTCATCGCGGGCGTCGGCGGCAGCATGCTGGCGCTGTACGAGATGCGCTCGCTGCCGTCGAACTACCTGACCACGACGGGGCTCGTGTGGTTCGCGGTGGTCGCCACCATGGGCGTGCGCTCCATCGGTGCAGCGCTGATCGCGGGCATCGTGTTCATCCTGCTGCCACAGCTCTTCTCCGACCATCTCGGCCAGCAATGGCAGGAACTCCCCACCGTGCTGTTCGGGCTCGGCGCCGTGGCGGTGGCGCGCCATCCCGACGGACTGGTGGCCCTGCTGGGAGCCCAGCTCCTGCGGGTGCGACGGCGCGTGGTCACCGCCATCCGTCCCGGGGCCGCGCTGCGGCCGGCGGGGCGCGGCGCCGAGTGAGGCGGGTCAGCGCCGCCGCCCGGCAGCGGCGTCACGCGACACGGTGACGCCACTGCTCGGGGACGACGCCGGCGCGCGGATCGCCGGGCTCGCGAACGCTACGCCGCCTTCCTCGTCCCGCGGCGGGCACCGGTGGCGGTTCGACGGGCCGCAGGCGACCTGCGCCGCGGCGCGGTCGCGACCGCCTTCTCGCGGTGCCGGGCGAGGGGTGGCGTCACCGTCTCGACAAGCCCGCGAAGCGCGGATCGCTGCGACTCGAGGACCCGCTCGGCGAGTCCGTACGCGGACGCGACGGCGTCGCCTGCCGACGGCAGGGTGCCCCCGGCCGAGACGTTCGGCGTCACACCGTCGAGCAGCGGCACGAGGGCCTCGCGCTGCGCCTTCAACATCCTCACGGCGAACGCGAGGGCACTGTCGATGACGTCCGCCGGGGCGGGGACCGTCTCGACGACCTTGGTGACCGCTTTCAGCATCCGTTTCTCGTCGCGGTCGACCTGCGCCCACGTCTCCTTGAGGAGCCCGTCCTTGGGTCCGGTGCGACGAACCGCCGATGTGCCCCGCTTCGTTCTGGTTGGCGTCCTCATAGCTGTCCTCCTCCTCGAGACCGAGGCTCGCCCGTGATGTCCACGGGCGACGAAATCCAGTCTGCACGGTGCGCAGAGGACCGTCCAAGAGGCTTATGACCTTCGAGTCGAGGTCGATCACGGGACTTGGCCCCGCCGGCGGGCGCCGGGTGCCGTGATGGTCGCGCTCTCAGCGCCGTCGCAGCAGCCCGATCAGGTCGGCCTGCGAGTGGACGTCGATGGGCAGCCCGAGTTCCTGAAGCTGGCCCACCCTCTCGTCCACGCGGCGCGCTCGGACGTCGCCGCGCGCGCGGTGGTGCGCGCCCTGGTCGGCTACGCCAACGACATCGGCTCGGCCGTCATCGCCGAGGGCATCGAGGACGTCTCCGAGCGCGATCTCTGTCTGGAGCTGGGCGTCGAGCTCGGGCAGGGCTGGCTGTACGGTCGTCCGCAGCCCGCCGATCGCATCGCCGTCTGAGCGCACAGCGATCGGGGCTGGCACGGTGACAAACAACACGCGGAGCGAGAGGGATTTGGCTCCCCGGCTGCCACGTATGGCCGCGTTTTGCGTGAGCGGGCCTGTCCGCTAGGAACCCTGCTGTACGGACGCCACCTTGATCACGCGAAGGCGAGACGGTGCGGCTGCGGGAGCGTCACCATGCAGCACTTCCGGAGAAGGGTCGTATCCATTGGGCCACATGATGGTTCGCGATTGCGGGTCGACCACCACACGCGCGAAGTAATCGGGGTCGCGCAGGGGCTCAGCAAGCGGCCCCCACAGGTCGTCGGCGAAGTCCGCCTCTGTCACCGCGCCGTCATCGAACGTCAGTCGTAGACGGTACTCGGGCAGCACCTCGACGGTGGTCACGCGCACGGCCATGCCGAGTCCATGCTACGGCAGAGGAGCGATGGGCAGGAGTTCTCGATGCTCCTGCGCACGGCGCCAGTCCTCTGCCAGCTCGGGCCGATGCATCAGCGCCCACTCGCGCACCAGGCGCAAGGCTCGGGCAGGCAACTGGCCGTTGAGCAGCCGGAGATCATCGATCGCCACCTGCGCCCACGTGTCACCGTACTGCGCGTGAAAGTGCGCCGGCGGGTGGTCCGGGCGGTACATCCAGATGACGATGCCGTAGAACTCGCTGATCGAGGCACGAACTGGTATACTACTACAAGCTAGTGTTTCTGTGGTGACGCGCGGAGCGAGAGGCATTCAGCTCCCCAGCTACTAGACGCAGTGCGGTGTTCTCGTAGCCGTTCTCCGTCAGGCGACAAACGCCCGACGGACGAGGCAAGGGCTACGCCGCGACGGTCACCGAGAACAGCTGCGGCTGGCCGTGCTCTTCAGGGACGTCTTCGCCGTCTGCCTCGAGGCCGGCGATATGCACCGCGATGGCCTCCGCCGCGTTCTCGCGGCATTCCTCCAGTGTGTCGCCGCGAGTGAAGCAGCCGGGGAGTGCCGGAACGAAGACGGCGTATCCGCCCGTTTCCTCCGGCTCCACGACGATGGTGTAGGTGCGCACGGCCTGCATTGTGCTACAGCACCCTCCGAAGTTCATCCGCGCTGACGCCGGCCTGCTTCAGGATGGCCTGGCTCAGCCCGGGGCCCAGCACCGTACCGGCATGCACAGGAACGGTCACTCGACCGCCACGCTCTGGGTGCCGAAGCTGGACGTGCGAGCCTCGTTGCGCTGTCACCGCCCAGCCCAGACGCTGGAGCGCGCGGACGAGATCTGCGCCGGTGACGCGCGGGAGACGAGGCATCGGTCGGCACGGTACCGCCGCGCGGCGATGCTACGCAAGCAGGTATATTTGCAGCAACACGCGGAGCGAGAGGGATTCGAACCCTCGAAGCGGGGTATACCCGCTTACCGCATTTCCAGTGCGGCGCCCTCGGCCAGCTAGGCGATCGCTCCGCGGGCGATTGTACCCAGCCCCGGCGAGGGGGTCGGGCGGCCCCGGAACGGCGGGTATACTCCCGCGCCGGAGAGGTGTCCGAGTGGTTGAAGGTGCCGCTCTCGAAAAGCGGTGTGGTTAATAGCCACCGTGGGTTCGAATCCCACCCTCTCCGCCAAACGCGCAGTACTCAGCAGAGCGTGACTGTGCTCGGGTCCGGGGCGGTGGTCCCGGTGCCCTGGAGGGTCTGCACCTCGCTGCCGTAGGTGAGCGCCGAGCCGTGCGGGTTGGCGGGATCGGCCGGGTCGCCGATGCCGTACCAGGACTCCACGTTGGTGGGGTCGGCCTCGTTGGTGAGCCAGGTGTAGGGCAGGTACCCGGTGACGTTGCAGTTGGAGCGCAGCGCCTGGTCGGCGACGGTGGCCAGCAGCGAGCCGCGATCCGCGTCGGTCGCCGTCGAGCCGTCGACGCCGGCCGCCCGCCCGTTCTCGTTGAGGTCGATGGGGATGCCGGCCGCCCAGCCCAGCCCGTCGATGGCGTGCCGCACCTTGACCAGCTGCGCCAGCACGGCGCCGGCGGTGGGCTCGTAGATGTGGATGGCGACGGCGTCGGCGGCGAGGTCGGGACGGTGCGCCCTCATCCCGGCGAGGAACTCCTGCACCGTGCACACCGAGCTGGGCACCGGATACGACGGCGAGTAGACCTCCGACGTGATGCCGACCAGCCCGCCCACCATCACCTTCGCGGCCGGGTCGGCGGCCAGGATGGCGGCACGCGCGTCCATGAACATGTCGGCGTAGCGCGCCGGGCCCTGGTCGACGCCGACGGTGTGGGTCTCGCAGCGCGGGTAGTCCTGCCAGAAGCCCCAGTTCTCCTCGTTCCAGATCTCGTACGTCTGCACCGGCAGCGACGTGAGCGTCGGGTTGGCGCGCCAGAAGTCGCCGCCCGTGCCGTAGCGGCGCGCCACGGCGCCGGCGTAGGCCGACCAGTCGGTGTCGTCGACGGGCGGCGAGAACTGGTTCCCCGTGGCGGTGGCCCACGTGGCCGAGTAGTCGATGATCGGCGCCCAGCGGATGCCGTCTGGGCCATCTCGGTGACCGCGGTGTCGAGCCGCGTCCAGATGTAGGTGTGCGCGCCGGTGACCGGGTCGGGGCGGTTGGGCTCGACGCCCTGCCAGGCCGCGTCGAGACGGATCACCCCGATGCCCAGCGACTGCACCTGGTCGAGCTGGGCGACCTGCTGCGACGAGAGCGGCGCGCCGTCCGTGGTGTTGAGCAGGAACTGCCCGTTGATGCCGAGCGTCCCCGCAGGGACGCGCGGCGTGTAGGCCGCGGCGTGCAGGGTCACCGCCGCGGGGGTGACCACGGCGACGAGGGCGAGCAGGGCGAGCCGGCGCCGGATCATGTCGAGACATCCAGACGCACGGCGAGGCCAGTGGTTGACGTGAGGCATGCCGTGCATCGTGTCGATTCCGCGTCGCCGCCGTTCGTCCATCCTTGCAGGAGCCGGCCGCGCGCTCCTGGAGCCCGCCATCGCCGCGTGCCACTGCGACACGCCGAGTTGGGAGGGGACGGACCGGCCCGAGGTGCTCGCCCTCCACGTGGCGGGGCCCTCCTGACATCCCGGCGGCTGCAACGATTTGGGCGCCGTGGCGGGCCGGCGCGCATGCTGGCGGTCCATCCAGCTCCGGAGGCGTCGCCATGACCCAAGCCGCCACGCTCGGCCAGGCCACCGTCAAGAAGGCTCTCGACACCTACTTCGGCGGCATGAGCCGGCTCGACATGCACGCCAGCATCAGCGCCTTCGCGCCCGACGGCGTCTCGGACGATCCCAGGGGTTCCGGCGTCCAGCGCGGCCGAGCGGCCATCGAGGCGTACTTCTCCGGGCTGGCCTCGGCGCTGGAGAGCTTCACCATCGCGCCGACGTCGATCTACCCGTCGGGTGACGGCGTCGCCGTCCACTGGCAGGCCACGTGGCGGGGCCGCAACGGGCGGTCGGGCACGTTCACCGGCATCGACGCCATCACCATCGACGCCGCCGGGCAGATCACCGAGCTGGTCGGCTACTGGGACGCCGGGACCGTGCTGGCGGAGATGAGCGCCACCTAGCGGACGCGCAGGGCGCGGAAGAACTCGCGCAGCAGCGCGGCCGAGCGCTCCTCCAGGACTCCGGACACCACGTCAGGACGGTGGTTGTTGCGCGGGTTGCGGAGCACGTCGTACACGCTGCCGTCGGCGCCCTTCTTGGGGTCGCGCGCCGCGTAGACGCACCGGTCGACGCGCGCCTGCACCATCGCGCCCGCGCACATCGGGCAGGGTTCGAGCGTCACCACCACCGTCACGCCGCTCAGCCGCCAGCCACCCACGACGTGCGCGGCGCGGCGCAGCACCAGCATCTCCGCGTGCGCCGTGGCGTCACCGCTGCGCTCCATGCGGTTGCCCGCTGAGGCGATGACGCGTCCGTCGAGCACGGCCACCGCGCCGACCGGGACCTCGCCCCGAAGGCCTGCCTCGCGCGCCAGCCGCAGCGCACGGCGCATCGGCCGGAGGTGGTCTGGGATCAGCCGGCCGCCGCCATGGGCAGGACCTTCTTCAGCTCGGGCAGCTCGCGGACGCGCATGGTGTCGTCGACGTAGCGCACCCGCTCGAAGGTGATGCAGTTGACCGGGCAGTGGTCCTCGCAGATCCGGCAGTTGGTGCACCGGTCGTAGTTGATGTAGATCTCGCCCTCGTAGCCGCCGGCCACCGGGTCGCCGCCGGACGTCTGGCAGACCACCGTGTCGCCGCCCGAGGCGCGCTCGCGGTCCTCGCCGAAGACGACGACGTCGATGGCCTTCTCGGGACAGACGTCGTCGCAGGCGCCGCAGAGCACGCAGACGCTGGCGTCGTAGTGGTGCACCGAGTCGCACTGGAAGCAGCGGATGGCCTGGACGATGGCCTCGCGGTCGCTCCACGACTGCTCGACCTCGCTCATGTCGTAGCGCTTGGCCGCCTCCAGGATGGGCGGCTCGGTGCGCGCGAAGTACTCGGACTGGCGGTGGTCGTCGGTGCGCTCGACGATGGTCTGGCGGAGCCGGAAGTCGGCGGCCGCCTCCATGTCCTCGCCGAGGTATTCGCGGATGGAGCGGGCCACCCGGTGCCCCCAGCCGACGGCGTCGACGATGAACGACGGGCCCTGCACGCAGTCACCGCCGGCGAAGAGCCTGTCGACGCCGGTGTGGCCGCCGCGGTCGGCGGCGATGAGGCCGCGCGGGGTGAGCGGCATCGGCTCGCCGGGGTTCTCCATGATCTGGCCGGAGGCGAAGATCACGTAGTCGCAGGGGATGGTCACCCGCTCGGCGCCCTCGATCTCCTTGACCGAGGCGAAGATCACCTTGCCGGAGAGGGGGTCGAACTCGAGGTCGTGGAGCGGCGCGAAGGACACCGCGGTGACGTTGCCGTCGGAGTCGGTGTGGATCTCCTTGACGATGATGCCGGTGGACATCTTGAGGCCGATCTCGCGCGCCTCGTGCAGCTCGTTGCCGAAGGCGGGCAGCTTGTCCTCGGGCTCGATGGCGCACATCCAGACGTCCTTGGCGCCGAGCTTGATCGAGCTCTGCACCGCGTCGGTGGCGATGGCGCCGCCGCCCACGCAGACCACCCGCTTGCCGGGCTCGAAGTGCTCGGGGATGCGGTCGTAGCTGATGATGCGCAGGAAGCGCATGGCGTCGATGACCTGCGGCGCGTCGCTGCCGGGGACGGGCAGGATGCGGCCCTTCATCATCCCGATGCTGACGAACACCGCGTCGTGCTCGGCGAGCAGCGAGTCCAGCGTGACGTCGCCCTCGTCGACGCCGACGTTGGTGTCGGTATGGACCTCGATCCCCGTGTTGAGGATCATGTCCAGCTCCCACTGGAGCTGCTTGTGGTCGAAGCGGAAGGGCGGGATCGACGTGCTGAGCAGGCCGCCCACCTTCGACTCGCGCTCGAAGAGGTGCACCTCGTACCCCTGGACGCGCAGGTCGAGGGCGGCGGTGAGGCCGGCGGGGCCGGCGCCGACGACGGCGACGCTCTTCCCCTTCGGCGGGGCGATCTTGTAGTCGATCCAGAGGCCTTGCTTGAAGGCGAAGTCGGTGCTGAAGCGCTTGATGGAGCGGATCGTCACCGGGTCCTCCCCGGGGTCCCAGCCGCGCTTGCAGTCGGTCTCGCACGGGTGGTTGCAGAGCCGGCCCAGCATCGAGGGGAAGGGGTTGGTCTCGTGGATCACCATCCAGGAGTCGACGTAGCGGCCCTGGGAGACGTAGTCGATGTAGGTGGCGATGTCCTGCTTGATCGGGCAGTTGCGCTGGCAGGGCGACACCGGCACGTTGAAGCCCAGGTCGCGATGGCCGATGAGCATCTTCATCGGCGCCTTGTCCACCACGTTGCGGCCGATCTCGGCCAGAACCTGCGCCTGCGAGACCACGCCCACGGCGCGCGTGCTGCGCGAGAAGAGCCCGCCCTCGGGCTCGGTGACCACGACTGCGCTCGCCCCGGTCTCGACCATGCGCCGGGCCGCCAGCTCGACGGACTCGCCGGCGTCGAGCTCGGGGACGGGACGCATCACGTCGCCGACGCGCACGGTGCCCAGGTCCCGCCCGGATGCGGGGATGACCGCGTCGAGGCCGACGGTGCCGACCACGATGCCGCGGTGGACGACGTTGAGCGGCAGCGGATGCTGGCCGCGCAGCAGGTCGAGGACGTCGGCGAGGGTGTCGTCCGGGTCGCACTCGGCGCCCAGGGGGGCGGCGATGCGGTCGAGGTCAGGCATTGGCCGGGGCTCCCTGGAGCTGGGCGGCGAGGTGGGCGGCCACCTCGCGGGCGGTGATCATTCCCACGGGCCGCTCGTCCTCGTGCATCACCAGCGCCGACTGGCGCTCCTGGCGGCGCATCGAGGCGAGCACGTCGAGCAGCCGGTCCTTCTCGTCGACCAGCAGCGGCGGGGTGTGCAGGATGTCGCTGGCGGTGACCTCGGTGACGAAGGGCCGCACCACGTCGGAGCCGGCGACCACCACCCTGCCCTCCACCAGCCGCTCGACGATGTCGCGCGCCTCGACGTAGCCGACGGGCCGGCGGTCGATGAGCACGGGCAGCTCGGTGAGGTCGTTGTCGGCCATGAGCTTGGCGACAGCGTCGATGGTGGTGCTGGGGAGGCAGAAGACCACCTCCTCGCGCATCACCGAGCGCACGGCGGGGTTGGCGGCGTCCGGGGCGAGGCGGTCGGGGTCGAGCCTCTCGATGTCGGTCATCGGCGCTCCGGCGGGCACGCGAAGGCCGCCGAACACATGGTTGCCACGCGCGGAGTATAGCCGCGGAGTCGCTGCCTCCGGCCGGGCCGGCGGGCCGCTATTCGGAGCTGCGCGAGCCCGCCGCCTGCTCCTCGGCGAAGCGGCGCAGGACGTCCTGCCAGGTCTCCGTCTGGGGAGCGGCCTCGGCCGTCCCGGTGACCGCGGCGCTGCGGCGGATGCGGGCCCTGGTGCGCTCGATCTCGCGCTCGCGGCGCTTCTCCGCGGTGGTCTTGGCGGCGGTGGCCACCCCGTCCAGCTCGGAGGCGACGGCGTTGATGGCCTCGCCGTCGCCTGCGCTGCGAAGCTGGCGCTGCAGGCGGGCGGCGACCTCGGGGGTGAGCTGGTCGGCGGCGTCGCGGATCCGGTCCTGGATGCGCCGCCGCGCGGTGTCGAGCTGGCGGGAGGCGCGGGCGGTCTCCGCGCTCTCGCGGCGCTGCTTCTCGTAGAGGGCGCGGCCCTCGTCGACCAGGTCGGGGTACTGCCAGGCCAGGGAGAAGCGGCCCGCGGAGATGCCGGCGGTCAGCTCGCTGATGCGCTGGGAGAAGGCCTGCCTGGCATCGCCTTCGAGCAGCGCGAGGATGTTGCTGAGCGGCGGCCTGGCCCGGGCGAAGTCCCGCCGCACCCAGCCCGGCAGGTGGTGGTGCTCGGGGGCGGGGATCTCGGCGGGCCTGTCGGCGCGCGGGAAGTTGCCGAGGCGCTGCGCGGTGGTGCGCCGGCCCTGCGCGCTGCCGGTCGGCGCCTTGCCGGCGCGCTTGCGCGCAGGCTTCGCGCCGTCGGCGGCGTCCGCCGTCCCGGGATCCCCGGAGGGAGCCTGGGCGGCCTCCGCCTCGGGAGCCTCTGCCGCGGCCTCAGCCGGTGCGGCACCGTCGGTGGACGGCGTCTGCTCCAGCTCGCCCCCAGGGGCGAGCTCCGGGGAAGCGATGGGCACGGTCGGTGCGTCAGGCGTGTCGGTGATGGTCAATGCGTGAATCGAGCCGGGTGGTGAGATGCCCGTCCGGGTCTCCCACCTGCTGCCGGGATCGGCTGGGCTGGCCTCAATCGTAACGGACGGGCTGCCCCGCCCGGCGGAGGGTGCGGTCCGTCGTGCGGCGCGGGGCCAAGCCTACACTTGGCGGCGAAGGCTTCCGGTTACGAGATCGCACCACACCGATGAACCAAACGGTCCCCGGGCCGGGCCAGCAGGAGGGCGCCGACTCAGAGCGCCCGGTGCAGCTCACGGCGGAGGAGGCGCGCGTCCTGCAGGATGCGGCGCGCGCCTGGAGGGACGTGCCGCGCGCCGTTCCCGCCGGCGGCATCGACCCCGACCTCGACCTCGCCGAGGAGCGCGGCAGCCGGCCCGGTGAGCGCTACGTGCGCATCGTGCGGCCCAGGCGCCAGGGCTTCGAGCGCGTCGCACCCGGGTGGCTGCAGGCGACGTCGCGCGCCAGCGAACCGAAGACGGGCATGGCCCGGCGGATGGCCCACCTGCGTCGCACCCTGCTGGGCAACCCCCTGGAGACGCGCCACTTCGCCCACCAGCGCCTGACCAAGGCGATGGCGCTGGCCATCCTCTCCTCCGACTCGCTGTCGTCGGTGGCCTACGGTCCCGAGGCGATCCTCGCGGTCCTGGCCGTCGCCGGCGGCGTGGCCTACGGGGCTGTCCTCCCCATCCTCGGGGCCATCCTCTTCCTCCTCGTCGCACTGATCCTCAGCTACCGGCAGGTGATCCACGAGTACCCCAACTCGGGTGGCTCCTACGTCGTCGCCCGGGAGAACCTCGGCGCCCGCTACGGGCTCATCGCCGGCGCCGCGCTGATCACCGACTACATCCTCACCGTGGCCGTGTCGGTGACCAGCGGGGTGCAGCAGATCGCCAGCGCAGCGCAGTCGCTGCAGCCGTACATCGCCGAGATCAGCGCCGGCTTCATCGTGCTGATCATGCTGGGCAACCTGCGCGGGGTGCGGGAGTCGGCCACCGCGTTCGCCTGGCCGACCTACCTCTACGTCTTCTCCATCCTGGCCATGGTCGGGGCCGTCTTCGTGCGGCTCGCCATGGGCACGCTGCACACGGGAACGCCGCACTTCGACGGGGTGAAGGTCGACGTCAACGCGTTCGGCATCCTGCTCGTCCTCAAGGCGTTCTCCAACGGCTGCTCCTCGCTGACCGGGATCGAGGCGCTGAGCAACAGCGTCAACGCCTTCAAGCCCCCGGAGGCGCGCAACGCCCGCACCACCCTGGCCTGGATGGGCGTGCTGCTGGCCGCCATGCTGATCGGCATCGGCATCGCCACCAAGCTGCTCGGCTTCACCGTGAAAGCCGACGAGAGCCTGCTCTCCCAGGTGGCCCACGCCGCCTTCGCCAACACCCTCCCCTACTACGTGGTCATCGGCTCGACGTTCGCGGTGCTCATCCTCGCCGCCAACACCGCCTTCACCGGCTTCCCACGGCTCTTCTACTTCATGGCCTCGGACAACTACGCGCCGCACCAGTTCAAGCGCCTCGGCGACCGGCTCGCCTACAGCAACGGCATCGTGCTGCTGGCGCTGCTGGCCATCGTCCTGGTGCTCGCCTTCAACGGCAACACGCTGCGGCTGATCCCGCTGTACACGGTGGGTGTCTTCATCGCCTTCACCCTGGCCCAGCTGGGCATGGTGCGGCGCTGGCGCCGGCTGAAGAAGCCCGGCTGGCGCCGCGGCATCGTGGTCAACGGCGTGGGCATGGTGATGACGGCGGCGGTGTTCATCGTCACCGCCTCGGACAAGTTCCTCGACGGCGCCTGGATCATCGTCATCGTCATCCCGCTGCTGGTGCTCCTCCTGCAGTCGGTGCACCGCCACTACACCGACCTCTCCGAGCGGGCCGCGGTGGAGACGCCGACGACGCCGACCAAGGTGCAGCCCATCGCCATCGTCCCCGTCGCCGACCTCAACGCGGTGGCCCTGCAGTCGCTGGCACTGGCGCGCAAGATCTCCGACAACGTGGTGGCCGTGCACGTCAGCGACGACGAGGAGCAGATCGCCCGGCTGCGCGCCAAATGGGAGGCGTGGGGCAACCACGTGCCGCTGGAGATCATCGAGTCGCCGTACCGCTCGCTGGTGCGCCCGCTGATGGCCTACATCGACGCCATCGACAAGCAGAGGCGCGACGACACCTTGATCATCGTGCTCCCCGAGATGGTGGCGACGCGGTGGTGGCACCACCTGCTGCACAACCAGACCGCGCTGCGGCTCAAGGCCGCCCTGCTCTTCCGCCCCGGGACGGTGGTGGTGAACGTGCCCTACCACCTGCAGCGGGTGCCCCGGGTGCGGCGGCGGATGCGAGTCCGCGACACCGGGGACGACGACATCTGAGCGAGACCACCCCGCCAGCCGAGTCGCGCGCCCGCGCCCTGGTGCGGCGCTCGCCGTACCACCGCATCCCGGTGAAGGTGCGCCGGCGGGTCTTCGGCATCGCGCGTGCGCTGGTCGGCATCGCGGTGCTGGCGTACATCCTCAGCCTGCTGCACGTCGAGGCCTTCCAGCCGCTGGGGCGGTCGCGCAACCTGCTCTGGCTGGCGACGGCGCTCGGCTGCCTCGCCGCCAACGTCTACGTCGCCGCCTGGCGCTGGCAGTCGCTGCTGCGCATCCTCGGCGTCCGCGAGCGCATCGCCCCGCTGCTCCGGGCCATCTACGTCGGCGCCTTCTACAACCTGGTGCTGCCCGGGCAATTGGGCGGCCAGGCGATCAAGGTGATGCTGCTGGGCCGCCGCTCCCCTGCGATGACCGCGATCGTCGCCTCGGTGGCCATCGACCAGCTGATCGTGGTGGTGGCGCTCTTCGGTCTCGCCCTGGTCAGCGCCGCCTTCGCCCCTCCCCTCGCCTACCGGGCGGGCTGGCTGGTCGGCTTCGGGCTGGTCTTCCTGGCCTCGGTGGCGCTGCTGCTGTTCTCGGTGACGCCGCGGGTGCAGCGGCGGCTGCTGCGGCGGATGCGCCGCTCGCGGTTCATGCCGGACGGGCTGCGCCACCAGACGGCCAGGACCTGGCTGCAGCTCTCCTCCTACGGCCGCCACCCGGTGGCGCTCTCCTTCGCCGTCGCCCAGGCGGTGCTCTTCCTGCTCACCCTGGCGGGGATGGCCTTCGGGCTGGCCGCCGCCGTCGACATCGAGCTCGACTTCGTGACCATCGTCTTCGTGCTCTGCCTGGCCCTCATCGCCGGGGTTGCGCCGTTCACGCTGGCCGGGCTCGGCACCCGGGAGGCGACCTTCACCGGCGTGTTCCACCTCTTCGGCGTGCCCACGGCCACCGGCGCCACGTTCGCGCTGCTCTGGCTGCTGCTCAACTCGCTGGCCGACGCGCTGGGAGGGGCGATGCAGCTCTGGCACCCGCGCCAGACCGGCACCCTGGAGCGCCCCCGGCCGCCTCACCGCTACTCGGGCGTCCCGCCCTCCTAGCTGCTCACCGCTTCCCGGAGGAGTCCGCGCGCCGAGCGTGACGGGGCGGCGGCCAGCGGTCCAGTCGACCTGTCCGGGCCGTACACTCTCGCCGACCCATTCACCGCGGAGTGCTCCGCTCCGCCCTCTCAGGCGTGCGTCCTTCCATGCTCGATTCCCTCCCGACCGGCGCCGCGAGCGTCCCCGACACCATCCGCCGGCTCGGGGGCGGCGGCCCCCGGCGCATCGCCGAATCGGCCGGGGTGGTCATCACCCACGGTCGTGGCGCCCACCTCGTCGACTCCGAGGGGCGGAGCTACATCGACTTCGCCACCGCCATGGGCGTCGCCGGCTTCGGCCACGCTCATCCCCGCTGGGCAGCGGCCATCGCCGAGCAGGCGGGGCAGCTCGCCGCCACCGTGCTGCACACGCCGATGCAGGCCGAGTACCTCGCCGGCCTTGCCGAGATCGTCCCGCCGGGGCTGGAGCGGGTGGCCCTCTACTCGGGGGGCACCGAGGCGGTCGAGGTGGCGCTGCGCCTGGCCCAGTCGGCCACCGGGCGCAACCACGTGGTCTCCTTCACCAGCGGCTTCCACGGCAAGACGGCGGGGACGCGCTTCACCGGGCGCCGCTACGCGGGCGAGCGCGAGGCTCTCGGCATCGGCTGGGTGCACGACGTCCCCTATCCCCTCTGCACCGAGCACGACGCGGTCAGCTATCCCGACTGCGAGGGCGACGGCGCGGCCGAGCTGGCCGAGCTGGACCGCCATGCGGCGACGCTCGACGGCGGGGTGGCCGCGGTCATCGTCGAGCCGGTGCTGGGCACGGCGGGAAACCGTCCGCCGCAGCGCCGCTTCCTCTCGCGCCTGCGCGACCTCTGCACCCGGCGCGGCTGGCTGCTCATCCTTGACGAGAACATCACCGGCTTCGGCCGCCTCGGCACCCACTTCGCCGCCGACTGGTTCTCGGTGAAGCCGGACATCCTGGTGATGGGCAAGGCGATGGGCGGCGGCTTCCCGCTCAGCGGCGTGGCCGCGCCCAGCTCGCTGTGGGACAACAGCCTCTACGCAGAGATGTCGGCGACCTCCTCCTCGTACGGTGCCAACCCGGTGGCCTGCGCCGCGGGCCTGGCGGTGCTCGACATCCTTCGCGAGGACGGCTTCCTCGACAACGTGCGCGAGGTCGGCGCCGTCCTCGGCCGCGGCATCCGCGAGATCGAGGCGCAGTCCCCGTACGTGGTGCGCTCGCGCGGCGTGGGCATGATGCTCGGCTTCGACTTCGTCGACCCCGCGACGGGAGAGCCGGCCGGCCCCGAGCTGTGCAAGCGGCTCTTCCTCGACACCCTGCATCGCGGCCTGCTCATCGTCGGCGACGTCCCCGGCGTGCGGCTCAACCCGCCCATGACCCTGAGCGTCGCCGAGGCCGAGCAGGCGCTGGAGGCCCTGGCCGGAGCCGTATGCCGCTGAGCATCGGGCTCTGCGGGCTCGGCTCGGCCGCCACCCGCGCCCACCTTCCCGCGCTCTCGCGCGCCGAGGAGACCGGCGCCGCCGCCGTGGTCGGCGTCTGCGACCCCGATCCCTCGCGGTGCGAGCTCTTCCTCCGCCAGTCGCGGCAGGCGCGAGGGTACGGCGACGTCGTCGCCCTGCTCGACGGCGCCCGTCCGGACGTGCTGGTCATCGCCTCGCCGCCCTCGGCGCACCTCGACGCCATCGCCGCCGCCGTCGAGCGCGGCGTCGACGTGCTCTGCGAGAAGCCGCTCGGGCTGTCCTTCGCCGACGTGGCCCGCCTCGACGCCCTGGCCGCCGCCCATCCCGAGCGGCTGCTGGCCCCGGTGCACCAGTACCGCCTCGCCTCGCCCTGGCGGGTGTTCGCCCGGGCGCTGCAGGTGGCCGCCGCACGCGAGTGCGCCTTCCGCATCGACGCCGAGGTGGAGCGGCCGGGCACCGACCCGCTCAGCGCCGGTGGGTGGCGCGCCGACCCCGACCACGAGGGCGGCATTCTCGGCGACCACGCCGTGCACTACCTGGCGCTCAGCTGGATGACCGGCCTGTCGGCGCGCATCGTCAGCTGCGAGCGCAGCGGCGAGGGCGGCAGCGAGACGGCGCGCACCGAGCTCCGACTGGGCAAGGGCCAGGCGGCGATCACCGTGTCCTACGCGGGCCACGCGCGGCACAACCGGATCGCCCTCGACATCCCCAGCGCCGGCTTCCACCTCGACTGGCACGACGACTCCCTCACCGTCACCCGCCGCGGCGGCCCCGGCTCGGTGCGCCGGGTGGGCGCGCTGAGCGCCCGCCAGTTCGTCAACGACCTCTACGAGCCGATGTACGACGAGCTCCTCGCCCGCATCGACGACGCCGCCTGGCGCGCCGAGCGGACCGCCGAGACGCTCGGGGTCGCCCGCATGCTGGCGGAGTCGCTGCGCATGGCGACGACGACTGCGTGACGATTCCGACAGCGTCTCCCGGCTTGGCTCTACCATCCCGAGCTGAGGGGCCGATGCAGCCCCGCCTCTGCACCTGACTGGACCAATGAACGACCTCTCCGACCTGGCACGGGCGGTCCTGCTCGCCTTCGCCGACCTGGGCATCTACCTCCCCAGCAACCGCGAGCGCATCGTCCGCAAGATCCGCGGCCTCGACCCCCTCGACCCCGCGCAGCTGGAGCAGTTCCTCGACCTCTGCATCGAGGCCGACCTCATCGCCCCCGAGGACCGGGGACGTCTTCGCCTGGCGCCGACGGAGGCGAAGAAGCTCGCCGCCTCCCTCGACGGGCACACGCCCGTGCCCGACGACCAGGCGCGCGCGTGGGCGCAGCTCCTCGGCGGCGCCCCCGCCTAGGAGGCCTTCCGGGCGCGCGTGCTCCTGGCGGCGCCGGCGGTGGCCGTCTTCCGCCGTGGCGCGGTTGCCCGCGCGGAGCGAGCGGGACCACTCCGGCTCGTCGGCCCGTCCGCCGTGGCGGGCGCGGCCGCGGTGGCCAGCACCAGCTCGGCAACCGAGTCCTGCACGCCCTGCGCCAGCAGCTCGACGTCCGCCATGCCGTGCCGGTCGGCGAGGTAGCCGAAGTTGAGCTGCCCGTTGTAGCTGAAGATGGCGATGGCCACGTACTGCCCGGCGTAGAGGAAGGCGACGGGGAACGCCTCGACCAGCTTCGACCCCTGGCAGTACAGCGGGAACTGCGGCCCCGGCACGTTGGTCACCACGAGGTTGAAGCCGATCTGCCGCAGCGAGGCGCGCGACACCATGGCGTGCAGCGTCGCCGGCGCGAACCCCGCCAGGCTGAGGAGGAAGTCGGCGCCCACCGCCTGCTTGCGAGCCTTCAGGCGGTCGACGGTGGCACGCACCTGCTGCAGCCGGTGCACGGGATCCGGCTCGGTGATGGGCAGCTTGACCAGCAGCATGGCCAGCCGGTTGCCCAGCGCCGACTTCTCGGAGTCGTCGCGGATGCTCACCGGGCAGAGCGCGGTGATCGACTCCTCGCCGAGGTCGACGCCGCGGGCCATCATGAAGCGGCGCAGCCCGCCGGTGACGGCGGCGAGCACCACGTCGTTGATGGTGCCGCCATGCTGTCCCTTGATGGTGCGGAAGTCGCTGAGGGGGAAGCGGCTGAAGGTGTAGATGCGCGAGGGCCCCGTCTTGCCGTTGAGCACCCCTCGCGGCGCGCGCATCGCCGGCACCATCTGCGCCAGACCCTCGGCGGTGTCGCGCAGTGCGGCGGCGAGCCGCCGCGGTCGCTCGGCGACGGCGCGCGCGGCGCTGACCATGCGCGCCGGGCGTGCCACCCGCTGGCGCAGCGAGTCGACGAGGAGGCCCAGCGACGTCGGCGCCGCCCCGGCGCTGCGCCGCCGCCTCGGCTCGGCCTCCGGCAGCGCGCGGGCGTCGGGGTCGATGTCGAGAAGGATGGTGGCCAGCTCCAGGTTGCTG
>Ga0070739_10000926_pt1 | contig 48633 bp, 46 predicted proteins | sample Coa_R1_7_FD_66445 | JGI IMG/M metagenome (GOLD analysis project Ga0070739, IMG submission 66445) | Surface soil microbial communities from Centralia Pennsylvania, which are recovering from an underground coalmine fire - Coalmine... | ecosystem: Environmental > Terrestrial > Soil > Unclassified ...
ACCGCGAGCTGAGCGGCCCCTTCTCATACGGGTAGTTCACCGTGACCGAGCGCTTGAACATGTACTGCAGGGTCAGCTTCATCCCCAGCAGCAGCTCGGTCAGCAGCAGAGAGCGCGCGCCGCGCGCGAGAATATTCATCGCTCAATCCTAGGCCGCCGCCGCCGCACCGCAACACCCTTCAGCTGCTGCTCGGCACGAGGCCGGTGGCCATCACGAAGCCGGCGGTCAACACCAGCCAGACCAGCGAAAACGGCAGGAACACTTTCCAGCCCAGCCGCATCAGCTGGTCGTAGCGGAAGCGCGGGAAGGTCGCGCGCACCCACAGAAAGCAGAACAGCACAAAGGCCGTCTTCAGCGCGAACCAAAGCGGCCCCGGAACCCACGTGAACGGCGGCACGCCGAACGGCGCCAGCCAGCCGCCGAGAAACAGCACGCTGGTCATTGCCGAGATCAGGATCATGTTGCCGTATTCGCCGAGGAAAAAGAGGGCGAACGCCATCGCCGAATACTCGACGAAGTAGCCGGCGACGATCTCCGATTCGCCTTCCGGCAGGTCGAATGGCGCCCGGTTGGTCTCGGCGAGGCCGGAGATGAAGAAGATCACCGCCATCGGCAACAGCGGGATCACGAACCACAGGTGCCGCTGCGCCTCGACGATCTTGGTCAGGTTGAGCGAGCCGACGCAGATCAGCACCGTCACCAGTACGAAGCCGATCGAGACCTCGTACGAGACCATCTGCGCCGCCGAGCGCAGCGCCCCGAGGAAGGCGTAGCGCGAGTTCGAGGCCCAGCCCGCCATGATGATGCCGTAGACGCCGAGCGAGCTGATCGCGAAGAGATAGAGAATGCCGACGTTGATGTTGGCGATGACGACGCCGTAGTCGAACGGGATCACCGCCCACGCCAAGAGCGCCAAGGTGAAGGTCACGATCGGCGCCGCGACGAAGACGACGCGGTTGGCGCCGCTCGGCAGGATCGTCTCCTTCAGCAGCAGCTTGAGCCCGTCAGCAAAAGGCTGCAGCAGCCCGAACGGGCCGACCACATTCGGACCCTTCCGCAGCTGCGAGAACGCCAGCACCTTGCGCTCGGCGTAGGTGAGCATCGCGATCGCGACGAGCAGCGGCACGAGGACGACGAACACCTCGATGACGATGATGATCGTCGGCAACGCATAGCCGTGCCAGAACTCAGCCATGCGTGCCGGTCCGTGCCGCCGGCGCGGCGTGCCCGCTCACGAACAGCTCGCTGCATTGGGCCATGACTTGGCTGGCGCGGCTGATCGGGTCGGTGCGGTAGAAATCGCGGACGGCGTAGACGAACGGCGCCGGCGCGATGTCGCCCGGCTCGCCGAACGGTCCCCACTCCGCCGGCACGATCCGGTCCACCGTGGCGAACAGCGGATATGCCGCCCGCAGGCGCTGGCGCAGCTCCGGCAGCGAATCGAACGGCAATGCGCGCCCGATGACGCCGGAAATGGCGCGGACGATGGCCCAGTCCTCGCGTGCGTCGCCGGGCGGGAAGACGGCGCGGCGGCCGCGCTGCACCCGGCCCTCGGTATTGACGTAGATGGCGTCCTTCTCGGTGTAGGCCGCGCCCGGCAGCACGACGTCCGCCCGCGCCGCGCCGCGGTCGCCGTGATGGCCTTGATAGACCACGAAAGCCGGCCCCACATCGGCGAGATCGATTTCGTCGGCGCCGAGCAGGTACAGCACCTCGATGTCGCCGCTGCGGCAGCCGGCGAGAATCCCGGCCACGTCGCGCCCGCCCGGATCCGGTACAAACCCAAGCTCCAGCCCCCCCACCCGCGCTGCCGCGGTGTGCAGGACATTGAAGCCGCGCCACTCGGGACCGTGAGCGCCGAGCTGCTCGGCGAGGCCGCGTGCGGCATGCAGCACCTGAGCGCCGTCGGGCCGCGCCAGCGCCCCCTGCCCCACGACGATCATCGGCCGCTCGGCCTGTTTCAGCGCGTCGAGCCAGGAATGGTCGCCCTTGGCCAATGCCGCGACCGTGTCGCCGCCTTCCCCGAGCATCTTCACCGAGAAGGTCAGGTCGAGCGCCGGGCCAATCGCCGCGACCTTGAAGCCGCCGCGGAGATAGCGCTTGCGCAGGCGCGCGTTGACGAGCGCCGCCTCCCAGCGCGGGTTGGTGCCGATCAAGAGGCAGGCGTCGGCCTCTTCGATGCCGGCAATCGTCGTGTTGAACAGATAGCCGGCGCGGCTGCGCGGATCGAGCCGCGCGCCGTCCTGGCGGCAGTCGAGGCTCGCGACGCCAATCCCCTGCAACAGCTCCTTCAGCGCGAACATCGCCTCGACATCGCAGAGGTCGCCGGCAATGGCGGCGATGCGCTCGCCGGGCACCGCCTTGAGGCGGTCCCCCACCAGTTCCAGCGCCTCGCGCCACTCCGCTTCGACGAGGCGGCCGTTGCGGCGGATGTAGGGCCGGTCGAGCCGGCGCCGGGTCAGGCCGTCGATCGCGAAGCGGCTCTTGTCCGAGAGCCACTCCTCGTTCACGTCCTCGTTGAGCCGCGGCAGCACCCGCAGGATCTGCGGACCGCGGAAATCGACGCGGATGTTGCTGCCGACCGCGTCGAGCACGTCCATCGACTCGACCTTTCCCAGCTCCCACGGGCGCGCCACGAAGCGGTACGGCTTCGAGGTAAGCGCGCCGACCGGGCAAAGGTCGATGATGTTGCCCGACAGCTCCGACGTGAGCGCGTGCTCGATGTAGGTCGTGATCTCCATCGCCTCGCCGCGCCCGGTGGCGCCGAGCTCGCCAACGCCGCCGATGTCGGTGAGGAAGCGGATGCAGCGCGTGCAATGGATGCACCGCGTCATGTTGGTCGCGACGAGCGGCCCGAAATCCTTGTCCCGGACCGCCCGCTTGCTCTCTTCGAAGCGGCCGCGGTCGAAGCCGTAAGCCATGGCCTGGTCCTGCAGATCGCATTCCCCGCCCTGGTCGCAGATCGGACAGTCGAGCGGGTGGTTGATCAGCAGCATCTCCATGACGCCGTGACGCGCCTTCCGGGCCTTCTCCGACTGGGTCAGGATGACGTTGCCGTCGGCGACGGGCATCGCGCAGGAGGCGACCGGCTTCGGCGCCTTCTCGACCTCGACGAGGCACATCCGGCAGTTGCCGGCGATCATCAGGCGCTCGTGGTAGCAGAAGTGCGGGATTTCCACGCCCGCCTGCTGGCACGCCTGCAGGATCGTCGTGCCGGGCGCGACCTCGATCTCCTTGCCGTCGACCGTCACTTTCGGCATGGCACCGCCTAACCGCTCGTCATGCCCGGACTTGATCCGGGCATCCGCAACCTCGCGACGTGCGGTTTCGCCTGCCGCGCGGGGATAGATGGCCGGGTCAAGCCCGGCCATGACGGCAGAGAGCTCGACCGCATCATTCGGCCGCCTGCCGGCGCGCCGCGCTGCGGTACTCCTCGATGCGCCGCCGCAGCTCCGGCTTGAAGTGGCGGATCAGGCCCTGCACCGGCCAGACCGCGCCGTCGGCGAGGGCGCAGATCGTGTGACCTTCGATCTCGTAGGTCACGTCGAGCAGCATGTCCACTTCTTCGACCGATGCGTTGCCCTGCACCATGCGTTCCATGACGCGCCACACCCAGCCGAGGCCCTCGCGGCACGGGGTGCACTGGCCGCAGCTCTCGTGCTTGTAGAAGGCGGAGAGCCGGGCGATCGCGCGCACGATGTCGGTCGACTTGTCCATGACGATGAGCGCCGCGGTGCCGAGGCCGCTCTTGACCGCGACGAGGCTGTCGAAGTCCATCAACACCGTGTCGCAGATGTCCTTGGGCAGCACCGGAGTGGACGAGCCCCCAGGAATGACCGCGAGCAGATTGTCCCAGCCGCCGCGCACCCCGCCTGCGTGCCGCTCGATCAGCTCGCGCATCGGGATGCTCATCGCCTCCTCGACGTTGCACGGCTGCTCGACATGGCCGGAGATGCAGTAGATCTTGGTGCCGGTGTTGCGCGGCCGTCCGATCGAGGCAAACCACGACGCGCCGCGCTTCATGATCGCCGGCGCCGAGGCGATCGTTTCGACGTTGTTGACCGTGGTCGGGCAGCCGTAGAGGCCGACCGCGGCCGGGAACGGCGGCTTGAGCCGCGGCTGGCCCTTGCGCCCTTCGAGGCTTTCGAGCAGCCCCGTCTCCTCGCCGCAGATATAGGCGCCGGCGCCGCGGTGCATGTAGACGTCCATGTCGTAGCCGGAGCCGCAGGCGTTCTTGCCGATCAGGCCGGCCTCGTAGGCCTCGTCGATGGCTGCCTGAAGCCGCTGCGCCTCGTTGTAGAACTCGCCGCGGACATAGATGTACGCGGCGCTGGCACCCATGCCCACGCCGGCGATCAGACAGCCTTCGAGCAGCTTGTGCGGCTCGTTGCGCAGGATGTCGCGGTCCTTGCAGGTGCCGGGCTCGCTCTCGTCGGCGTTGACGACGAGATAGGCCGGCCGGTCGCTCTGCTTCGGCATGAACGACCATTTGAGGCCGGTCGGGAAGCCGGCGCCCCCGCGCCCGCGCAGGCCGGATTCCTTGCACTCGTTGACGATCCAGTCGCGGCCCTTGACGATCACCTCCTTGGTACCGTCCCAGTCGCCGCGCGCCCGAGCCCCGGCGAGGCGCCAGTCCTGCTCGCCGTACAGGTTGGTGAACATGCGGTCTTTATCTGCGAGCATGGCCGTTTCTTAATATCCCGCGTCGTCAGAAGCCCCTCTCCCGCCCCGCGGGAGAGGGAAGGGCCTGCGCCGAAGGCATGGGAGAGTGAGCGCCCGGCCGCCGCTAGGCCTTTTCGGATTGGCCCCCCTCACCCCGGCCCTCTCCCCCGGGCCGGCGGGGAGAGAGGGAGAATAAGGCATGACGGCGAGAATGTGCTGCATCGTCAGCCTTTCCCGACCTCGGTCAGCGTCGTCTTGCCGCCGATCGGCATCGAGCACTGGCGTCCGATGACGGAGCCGGGAGCCGGCGGCTTCCCTTCCCGCAGCGCGTCTATCAGCGCCTCGGTCGCCGGTCCGTCGATGTCCTCGTAGAAATCGTCGTTGACCTGGAGGATCGGCGCGTTGACGCAGGCGCCGAGGCATTCGACCTCGACCAGGGTGAACAGCCCGTCCGAGCTGGTGCCGCCGACCTTGACGCCGAGCTTCCTCTCGCACGCCGCGACGATCTCGTCGGAACCGCGCAGCTGGCACGGCGTCGTGGTGCACGCCTGCAGCAGATATCGTCCGACCGGCCGCAGGTTGAACATCGTGTAGAACGTGCCGACCTCGTAAACACGGATCGGCGCCATATCGAGCATGTTCGCCACATAATCCATCGCCGCCCGCGGCAGCCAGCCGCCGCATTGGCGCTGCGCCAAGTCGAGCAAAGGCAGCACGGCGCTCGCCTGGCGGCCGGGCGGATATTTGCCGATGTGATACTTCGCCCGCTCCAGGTTCTCGGCCGTGAACTCGAAGCTCTCCGGCTGCTCGAAGGCCGGCCCCTCGACCGCGCTCATCGGTCGATCTCGCCGAACACGATGTCCATCGAGCCGATGATCGCCACGAGGTCGGCGAGCATGTGCCCCTTGCACATGAAATCGGCCGCCTGCAGGAACGCAAACCCCGGCGCGCGAATCTTGCAGCGGTAGGGCCGGTTGGTCCCGTCGGCGACCAGGAAGACGCCGAATTCGCCCTTCGGCGCCTCGACCGCCGTATAGGTCTCGCCGGCCGGGACATGGTAGCCCTCGGTGTAGAGCTTGAAATGATGGATGAGGGCTTCCATCGACTGCTTCATCTCGGCGCGGGGCGGCGGCATGACCTTGCGGTCGTTGACCTTGACCGGCCCGCCCGGCATCTGTCCGAGAGCCTGCCGCATGATCCGCAGCGACTGGCGCATCTCCTCGACCCGCACGAGGTAGCGGTCGTAGCAGTCGCCGTTGCGCCCGACCGGCACGTCGAAATCCATCTTGTCGTAGACGTCGTAAGGCTGGGCGCGGCGCAAATCCCAGGCGATGCCTGAGCCGCGCACCATCGGTCCGGAGAAGCCCCAATTGGCCGCCTCCTCCGGGCTGACGACGCCGATATTGACGGTGCGCTGCTTGAAGATGCGGTTTTCCGTCAGCAGCGTCTCGATGTCGTCGATCGTCTTCGGAAACGTGTCGCAGAACGCCGCGATGTCGTCGGCGAGCCCAGCCGGCAGGTCGAGATGCACTCCGCCGGGGCGGAAGTAGTTGGCGTGGAGCCGCGCCCCCGAGGCGCGCTCGTAGAACTCCATCAGCCGCTCGCGCTCCTCGAACCCCCACAGAAACGGCGTCAGCGCCCCGACGTCGAGGCCGAAGGCGCAAACGTTGAGCAGGTGGTTGAGGATGCGGGTGATCTCCGCGAACAGCACCCGGATGTACTGGCCGCGCAGCGGCGGCGTGATCCCGAGCAGCTTTTCGACGGCGAGCGCAAAGGCGTGCTCCTGGCACATCGGCGAGACGTAGTCGAGCCGGTCGAAATATGGGATCGCCTGCAGGTAGGTCTTGTATTCGATGAGCTTCTCGGTCGCCCGGTGCAACAGGCCGATATGCGGATCGGCGCGTTCGACGGTCTCGCCGTCCATCTCCAGCACTAGCCGCATGACCCCGTGCGCCGCCGGGTGCTGCGGCCCGAAATTCATCGTGAAATTGCGGATGCGGGGAGCGCCCTCCAGTTCCCCGCCGACATCCTGGCCGGCCGCGAGGTTGACCGTATCGCTCATGCCGGCCCCTTCGGCGCGGCCTCGTCGTCGCCCGTGGCCTTCTCGTCCCCCGGCAGAACCCGATCCATCCCCTCCCACGGCGAGAGGAAATCGAAGGCGCGGAATTCCTGCTTGAGGCGCACCGGCTCATAGAGGACGCGCTTCTGGTCGTCGTCGTAACGGACCTCGACATAGCCCGTGAGCGGAAAGTCCTTGCGGAAAGGGTGCCCCTCGAAGCCGTAGTCGGTCAGGATGCGGCGCAGGTCCGGATTGTCGCTGAAGTAGATGCCGTAGAGATCCCAGGCCTCGCGCTCCCACCAGCCGGCGGAACTGAAGACGCCGATCGCGGACGGCACCGGCTGCTCCTCGTCGGTCGCCACCTTGAGGCGGATGCGCTGGTTCAACGGCATGCTGAGGAGATTGTAGACCACCTCGAAGCGCAATTCCCGGTCGGGATAATCGACGCCGCAAATGTCGCAGAGGACGTTGAAGCGGCACTTGGGATCGTCGCGCAGGAAGCGCAGGACGCGCTCGACCGCCGTCCGTTCGACCCAGCAGCACACCTCGCGATGACGAATCTCCGACTCCGTCACATCGGGCGCCAACGCGGTCGTGACGTATTCGGAAAGTGCTTTGAGCCGTTCTTCCATCGTCGGCTCAGCGGGCGAAATTGCGGGTGCGGCGGATCTTCTTCTGCAGCAGCAGCACGCCGTAGAGCAGCGCTTCGGCCGTCGGGGGACAGCCCGGCACGTAGACATCGACCGGTACGATGCGGTCGCAGCCGCGCACGACCGAATAGGAATAATGATAGTAGCCGCCGCCGTTCGCGCACGACCCCATCGAGATGACCCAGCGCGGCTCCGCCATCTGATCGTAGACCTTGCGCAGCGCCGGAGCCATCTTGTTGCACAGCGTGCCGGCGACGATCATGACGTCGGATTGGCGCGGGCTCGGCCGGAAGACAGTGCCGAAGCGGTCGAGGTCGTAACGGCTGGCGCCGGCGTGCATCATCTCGACGGCGCAGCACGCCAGCCCGAAGGTCATCGGCCATAGCGAGCCGCTGCGCGCCCAGTTCACAAGCGCATCGAGCGACGCCGTCACGAAACCGCGATCCTGCACCTCTTCGGTCGCGGCGCGCAGCAACAGGTCCTGCTCGCGCCCCGGCGGCAGCCCACCCGCGATATCGTGTTGCGGCGGCGGCATCACTCCCATTCGAGTGCCCCCTTCGACCATTCGTAGATGAACCCGACGGTCAGCACGGCGAGGAAGACTACCATCGACCAGAAGCCGAACACGCCGATATCGCCGAGCGACGTCGCCCACGGAAACAGAAACGCGACCTCCAGGTCGAAGATGATGAACAGAATCGCGACGAGGTAATAGCGAACGTCGAAGCGGACCCGTGCATCCTCGAAGGGCTCGAAGCCGCATTCGTACGGCGACAGTTTCTCCGGGTCGGGGCGCTGGCGCGCCAGCACGAAAGAGGCGGCCACCATCGCCACCGCAAGGCCCCCGGCGATCGCCAGAAAGATCAGGATCGGAAAGTACTCGCTGAGCAGGCTGGTCATTCGATGCCCTTGCCGCGCCGCCGTGGCCAACGTTGCGGAACGTCGGTCCGAACCCCTTGGAATATATAGACCTGGACGGCCGGAAAGCCAACCCGGCGCGGCGCCTCCGCCGGCGTGCCGCCGACGAGCGCGCGGAACAAATGGCGGGAGCGACGGGGCTCGAACCCGCGACCTCCGGCGTGACAGGCCGGCGCTCTAACCAACTGAGCTACGCCCCCGGGGCGCTCGTGGAGGCCTCACTGGTAGCGGTCCGCCCGGAGGGTGTCAAGCAACCCGCCGCCGCGGTCGCTCGCACGATCTCCGTCGCGTGGCCTGCGCCCTCGCTTAATAAAAGGTACCTTGATCATCGACGCGCAAGAGAGCTTGGTGGGCGATGAGGGATTTGAACCCCCGACCCTCTCGGTGTAAACGAGATGCTCTCCCAGCTGAGCTAATCGCCCTTTTCTTTATCGGAAGGAACCGGCGCCGCGGGCGGCGCCCGTGCCTCCCTGAAGCCTTCGGTTTCTAGTTCAGCGAGTCCCGCAAACCTTTGCCGGGCTTGAATTTAGGCTGCTTCGAGGCAGCGATCTTGATCTTTTCGCCGGTGCGCGGGTTGCGGCCCTCGGACGCCGCGCGACTGGCGACCGAGAAGGTGCCGAAACCGACTAGGCGGACCTCGCCGCCGCCCTTCAACGTCTCGGTGATCGAGTCGAAGACGGCGTCGACCGCCTTGCTCGCCTCCGACTTTCGCAGATCGGTCTTGTTGGCAACGGCGTCGACGAGCTCGTTTCTGTTCACGTGCTGCCCCCTAAACGAGTTAGCGGATTGAATGGACCGTTAATTCGCGGCGGAGTGTAGAGCGCGCAAATCGCGGGGTCAACGGCAGCCAACGGGCAAAAGCGAGCCTTTTTTCCGAGCATTACCGGCCATTTCCGCGAAGCCGGTTGAAGTAGACGGCGACGCGGAAACGGCCGATGTTGTAAATCAATGCGTTAACACCCCCGATCGCTCTTCGCTTGAAGCGGGAAGGACCGGCTCGGTCTCCGTCTCCTCCGTCCACGGCATCGGGCTGAGCGGACCTGCCAAGGCATGGCCGAGCAGCTCATCGACCGTAGCCACCGGGAAGATCTTGAGCCCGCGCTTTACGTTGTCGGGGATCTCGGCGAGGTCCTTCTCGTTTTCCGCCGGGATCAGCACGGTCTTGAGGCCCCCGCGCAATGCCGCGAGGAGCTTCTCCTTGAGGCCGCCGATCGGCAGCACGCGGCCGCGCAACGTGATCTCCCCGGTCATCGCGATGTCGCGCCGTACCGGGATCCCGGTCAGCACCGAGACGATCGACGTCACCATTGCGACCCCGGCCGAGGGCCCGTCCTTGGGCGTGGCCCCCTCCGGGACATGGACGTGAATGTCCTTCTTCTCGAAGATGGTAGGCTTGATGCCGAAGGCGTAGCTGCGCGACTTCACGAAGCTCTCGGCGGCCTGCACCGACTCCTTCATGACGTCGCCGAGCTTCCCGGTCGCGGTCACCCTGCCCTTGCCCGGCAAGGTCACCGCCTCGATCGTCAGCAATTCGCCACCGACCTCGGTCCAGGCGAGACCGGTCGTGACCCCGACCATGTCCTCGCTCTCGGCCTCGCCGAAGCGGAAGCGCCGGACGCCCGCATATTTTTCGAGGTTGCGGCGGGTCACGGCGATCCGCTCGCCCTTCTTCATCAGGATGTCCTTGATCGCCTTCCGTGTCAGGTTGGCGATCTCGCGCTCCAGGTTGCGGACGCCGGCCTCGCGCGTGTAGTAGCGGCAGAGGTCGCGCAGCGCGTCGTCGCTGATGCTCCACTCGCCCTTCTTGAGGCCGTGCGCCTTGATCTGCTTCGGGATCAGGTGGCGCTTTGCGATCTCGACCTTCTCGTCCTCGGTGTAGCCGGGAAGCCGGATGATCTCCATGCGGTCCATCAGCGGCTGCGGCATGCGCAGCGTGTTGGCCGTGGTGACGAACATCACGTCCGAAAGATCGTAATCGACTTCGAGATAGTGGTCGTTGAAGGTCGAATTCTGCTCCGGGTCGAGCACTTCGAGCAGCGCTGAGGACGGATCGCCGCGCCAATCGGCGCCGAGCTTGTCGACCTCGTCGAGCAGGAACAGCGGGTTCGACGACTTCGCCTTCTTCATGCCCTGGATGACCTTGCCGGGCATCGAGCCGATATAGGTCCGGCGATGGCCGCGGATCTCGGCCTCGTCGCGCACGCCGCCCAGCGACATGCGCACGAAGTTGCGGCCGGTCGCCCGCGCCACCGACTTGCCGAGCGAGGTCTTGCCGACGCCGGGCGGGCCGACCAGGCACAGGATCGGCCCCTTCATCTTCTTCATGCGCTGTTGCACGGCGAGGTATTCGAGGATGCGCTCCTTGACCTTTTCGAGGCCGAAATGGTCGGCGTTGAGCACCCGCTCCGCGCCCTTGATGTCGCGCTTGATCTTGGTGCGGTTCTGCCACGGGATCGACAGCAGCCAGTCGAGGTAGTTGCGCACGACCGTCGCTTCCGCAGACATCGGGCTCATGCTGCGGAGCTTCTTCATCTCCGCCACCGCCTTGTCGTGAGCCTCCTTCGAGAGCTTCGTCTTGTTGATGCGCTCTTCGAGTTCGGCCATCTCGTCCTTGCCGTCCTCGCCCTCGCCGAGCTCCTTCTGGATCGCCTTCAGCTGCTCGTTGAGGTAGTACTCGCGCTGCGTCTTCTCCATCTGCCGCTTGACGCGGTTGCGGATGCGCTTTTCGACCTGGAGGACGCCGATTTCGCCCTCCATGTAGCCGAACACTTTTTCGAGCCGCTCGGAGACGCCCTCGGTCTCGAGCAGCTCCTGTTTCTCGGGGATTTTCAGCGTCAGGTGCGAGGCGACGGTATCGGCGAGCTTGCCCGGGTCCTCGATCTGGTTGATCGAGACCAGCACCTCGGGCGGGATCTTCTTGTTGAGCTTGATGTACTGCTCGAACTGCGTGACCACCGTGCGGGCCAGCGCCTCGGTCTCCTGCTGGCCTTCGGCCTTCTCCCCGATCACCTCGGCATGGGCCTGGAAGAACTGGTCGTTCTCGGCGAAGCCCTTGATGCGGGCGCGCTGCCCGCCTTCGACCAGCACCTTGACCGTGCCGTCGGGCAGCTTCAGCAGCTGCAACACGGTGCCGACGGTCCCTACCGTAAAGATGTCGGCCGTCGAGGGCTCGTCCTGCGCGGCGTTCTTCTGCGTGACGAGAAGGATCTGTTTGTCGTCCTTCATCACGTCTTCGAGGGCCCGCACCGATTTTTCGCGGCCGACGAAGAGCGGCACGATCATGTGCGGAAACACCACGATGTCGCGGAGCGGCAGGACGGGGTAAAGCGCGGAACGCGTCTCTAGCATAAGACCTCTTTCGTCAGGGACCCTCGGCCCATGCCGGGCGGCGGGTCAAAACGGTGAGCCGATTAAAGGTGGCCTCCGGTGCGCGGCATTCAAGCCGAGCCGAGGGCCGCCAGTCGCCGGGGGCGGAGGTTGGGCCGGCGTGGCGCGACGTTTAGTCGCCGGTCCCGACGTCGCCGCGACGGTCGGAATAGATATGGAGCGGCTTCGTCCGCCCCTCGACGACCTCCTTGTTGATGACGATCTCGCTGACGCCCGCAAGGCTCGGCAGATCGAACATCGAATCGAGGAGGATGGACTCCATGATCGACCGCAGCCCGCGGGCGCCGGTCTTGCGCAGGATCGCCTTGTGGGCGATCGCTCTCAATGCGTCTTCGTTCAGTTCGAGATGGACGTCCTCCATCTCGAACAGGCGCTGATACTGTTTGACGAGCGCGTTCTTCGGCTTGGTCAGGATGTCGACGAGCGCGTCGGCATCGAGGTCGTCCAAGGTCGCGACGACCGGCAGGCGGCCAACGAATTCCGGAATGAGGCCGAACTTCAGCAGGTCTTCGGGTTCGAGGTCGCGCAGGATCTCGCCGGTCTTGCGCTCGTCGGGGCCGCGCACCTCGGCGCCGAACCCGATCGAGGTGCCCTGGCGCCGCTGCGCGATGATCTTTTCGAGGCCCGAGAAGGCGCCGCCGCAGACGAACAGGATGTTGGTCGTATCGACCTGCAGGAACTCCTGCTGCGGGTGCTTGCGGCCGCCCTGCGGCGGCACCGACGCGATCGTGCCCTCCATGATCTTGAGGAGGGCCTGCTGCACGCCCTCGCCGGACACGTCGCGGGTGATCGACGGGTTGTCCGATTTGCGCGAGATCTTGTCGACCTCGTCGATGTAGACGATGCCGCGCTGCGCCCGCTCGACGTTGTAATCGGCCGCTTGCAAGAGCTTCAGGATAATGTTCTCGACGTCCTCGCCGACATAGCCCGCCTCGGTCAGGGTCGTGGCGTCCGCCATCGTGAACGGCACGTCGATGATGCGCGCCAAGGTCTGCGCCAGCAGCGTCTTGCCGGAGCCGGTCGGCCCGACCAGCAGGATGTTCGACTTCGCCAGCTCGACATCGTTGTTCTTGGCGCCGTGCGCGAGGCGCTTGTAATGGTTGTGCACCGCGACCGACAGGACCCGCTTGGCGTGGTCCTGGCCGATGACGTAATCGTCGAGGACGCGGCAGATGTCGCGGGGCCCCGGCACGCCGTCGCGGGACTTCACCAGCGTCGTCTTGTGCTCCTCGCGGATGATGTCCATGCACAGCTCGACGCATTCATCGCAGATGAACACGGTCGGCCCCGCGATCAGTTTCCTGACCTCGTGCTGGCTCTTTCCGCAGAAGGAGCAGTACAGCGTGTTTTTTGAGTCGCCGCTGCTTGATTTCGTCATAGCCACTCCGTCGCCGGCCTGCGGAACGTCCTTACCAGTGTAACGGCCTTGCGGCCCTCTTCCTCCTCGCCTGCCGACTTAAAACCCGTCGGCAACGGGAGCGGCAGGGCCAGACCCAAGCCGGCCGCCGCCGCCCGCACCGACGCACGCCTAGCCGAGTATATGTGCTCGGTTCCGATCAACAACTGGTAAATCGCCAAGGCTGGGTGCCGCGTCAGGCGCGGAATCCGCGCTCCTCCTCGCGGCTCGGGCGGTTCTCGACGACCTCGTCGATGAGCCCGAACTCCTTCGCCTCGAGCGGCGTCAGGAAGCGGTCGCGCTCGACTGCGCTGGAAACGACCTCGACCGGCTGCCCGGTGTGCCTGACGTAGATCTCGTTGAGCCGGGCGCGCAGCCGCAGGATTTCGCGCGCCTGGATCTCGATGTCCGTCGCCTGGCCCTGCACGCCGCCCGACGGCTGGTGGATCATGATGTTCGAGTTGGGCAGCGAGAAGCGCTTGCCCTTCGCCCCGGCGCACAGCAGCAGCGACCCCATCGAGGCGGCCTGGCCGATGCACACGGTCGAGACGGGCGAGCGGATGTATTGCATGGTGTCGTAGATCGCGAGGCCGGAGGTAACGACGCCGCCCGGCGAATTGATGTAGAACGCAATGTCCTTGGTTGGATTCTCCGACTCCAGAAACAGCAGCTGGGCGCAGATCAGGCTCGCCACCGCGTCGTGCACCGGGCCTACAAGGAAAATGATTCGCTCCTTGAGCAACCGAGAGTAGATGTCGTAGGCCCGTTCGCCGCGATTGGTCTGCTCGACCACCATCGGCACCAGGTTGTTCATCATGGGGTCGAAAGAGTCTGACATTTCAACGCTCTCCTGTAATCACGCAGTCGCGGCCGAACCTGTCTCCGAGGCCCCGTCTTCGCCCTCCGGCAGGGACATCAATTCCTGCGGGCTGAGGCGGCGCTCATTCACTTTCGCGAGTTCCACGATGAAGTCGACAACCTTGTCCTCGAAGATCGGCGCCCGCAGCCGGTTCGCCAACTCCGGGCTCTTGCGGTAGAGGTCCAGAATCTGCCGCTCGTAGCCTGCGAAGCGGCGGGCTTCGCGCGCCAACGCCTGGTTCAGCTCCTCCTGCGTCACGTTAATATTGTTGTTGCGACCGACTTCCGCCAGAAGCAGCCCGAGCCGCACCCGCCGCTCCGCGATCTGCCGGAATTCGGCGCGCGTCTTTTCCTCGTCCTCGTCACCCTCCGCTGTGCCTTCTGCCGGCGCCGCTGTCGTCGCCGCGGCGGCCGCTGCCTCCGGCGCCGCCGCGGCCCCAGCCGCCTCGTCGGGCACGGGCGGCGCCGACGCCTCGCCCGGCTCGGGCGCCGCAGCCTCGGTCCGCATCTTCTTCTCGTCCTGATACTGGCGCCACAGCGTGTCGAACTCGATGTCGAGCATGCCCGGCGGCACCGGAAAATCGACGCGCTCAGCGAGCTTGTCGAGCAGCGCCCGCTTGAGACGCTGGCGCGTCGCATCCGCATAATCGTGTTGCATCCGCTGCCGGATCTCCTGGCGCAGCTCGTCGAGGGTGTCGAGGCCGACCTGTTCGGCGAGCTCGTCGTCGATCTTCGCCGGCTGCCGCTCCCGCACCTCCTTGACCGTCACGTCGAACACCGCCTCCTTGCCGGCGATCTCGCCGGCGCCGTAATCGGCGGGGAAGGTCACATTGACCTTGCGCTCCTCGCCAGTGGCGGCGCCGATGAGCTGGTCCTCGAACCCTGGGATGAACTGGCCGCTGCCGAGTTCGATCGAGACGTTGTCGCCCTTGCCGCCGGGAAATTCGACCCCGTCGATCCGGCCGACGTAATTGACGACGACGACATCGCCCTTCTCTGCCGCCCGCTCGACCGGCTCCGACTTGCGCTGCTGCTCGGCGAGGCGCTCGACCGCCTTGTCGACGTCCTCATCCGGCACATCGACGACGAGGCGTTCGAGTTCGAGCTCCGAAAAGTTGATCTCCGGCAGGTCGGGGAGAAGCTCGACCGACATCGTGTATTCAAGGTCCCGCCCCTCCTCCGAGTTCACGATCTCGATCTTGGGCGGCAGGGCCGGACGCAGGTTGCGTTCGCGGATCGCCTCGGCCGAGCCGTCCTGCACGGCGCCTTCCAGCACCTCGCCGCGCACCGCCGCGCCGTAGCGCCGCCGCAGGATCTGCATCGGCACCTTGCCCGGCCGGAAGCCGGGCAGCTGGATCGCGCGTCCGAGCTCGCCGAGGCGGTCGGTCACTTGCGTTTCGAGATCGTCGGCGGGCACGACGATCTTGAACTCGCGCTTCAAGCCATCGGCGCTGGTCTCGGTCACTTGCATTCTGGAAGGCTCTTGCTGGCGGCGACGGGGCGCGCGGTTGCGGCGGGGTCAGTGAAATTGGTGCGGGCGGAGGGATTTGAACCCCCACGATTTGCATCGCTGGAACCTAAATCCAGTGCGTCTACCAATTCCGCCACGCCCGCTCTATCCGCGATACGGCGCGGTTCTAGCACAGTCGGCCGGAGGCGAAACAGCTTCAGGCGGCGCGGGCGACGCTGCGGACGGCGCTGGCGGCGGCCACCTGGCCGCTGCCGCGGTAGGCCTCGTGGTTGCTCTCGATGTCGTCGAGCCGGTAGCGGTAGTTGACCATGATCCCGGCCGACTGCTGCAGCCCCTTCTCAGAAACGTCCGCGAGCCAGTTGAGGCGCTCGACTCGGGCGCCGTTGCTGAGGTGGAAATGCGCCACCGGATCGAGCGCGCGGCCCGAACGGGCGCGCTCGTGCAGCAAATAGCGGGCGCACAGCCGCAGCAGCGGTTCGCGCAAGGCTCCGGCGATCTGCGGGTCGCGGTACCAGTCCGGCCGCTGCAGCAGCGCCTCGACGTCGCCCAGCCCCTCCAGCGCCCGCGCCTCCGTCGGCAGCAGGAGGTCGGAGCGGTGCAGCTCGCGGCCGATCCAGGCGCGGAACCCAGGGACCGGCGAGAGCGTCGCGAAGGCCTTCAGGCGCGGCAGCTCGGCGGCGAGGGCATCGACCACGCGCTTGATCAGGAAGTCGCCGAAGCTGATGCCGGCCAATCCGTGCTGGCAATTCGAGATCGAGTAGAAGATCGCGGTGTCGGCCGTGGCAGCGTCGCCCATCGGCGCCGATTCGTCGAGCAGCTCGTCGATGCGCCCAGCCATGCCCGACAGCAGCGCGACCTCGACGAAAATCAGCGGCTCGTCGGGCATGCGCGGGTGGAAGAAGGCAAAGCAGCGCCTGTCCGCAGCGAGCCGGTTCTTCATGTCGGTCCAGCCGCGGATCTCGTGGACGGCTTCATACGCCATCAGTTTTTCGAGCAACGCCGCCGGCGCATCCCAGCCGATGCGGCGCAACTCCAGAAAGCCGATGTCGAACCAGTCGGCGAGGAGCGCCTTCAGGTCCTGCTCGAGGCCGCGCATTGCCGGGGTCGCCGCGTCGGCATCCATGTCCATGAGCTCGGCGCGGCGATCGACGAGGAATTTGACCCCTTCCGGCAGCGCGTTGAACTGGCGCAGCAGGGTTACGCGCGGCGGCCTCAGCGCGGCGCGCAGCGCCTGCTCCGCCGCAGCGCGCTCGGCGCCGTCGGCGGCGTCGAGAACGGCGCTGCAGCGCCGTTCGATCTCGCGCTGGTCGACGTCGAACTCTTCCGCCAGCAGCCGCAGGAAGCGCTGCCGTCCGGCGGCGTTGAGCGCGAGATAGGTGCGGCCGAGATCGGCGGCACGGGCGCGGGCGGTGACCTCGCCGCCGCGGCCGTCGAGGCAGCTCAGCATTTGCTCGCGCAGACGGCCGGCATCGTCGTCCGGCAGGTCGGGCCGCGGCGCGCCGCTCAGGACGCCGCGGGCCGAGCCGGCGATCTCGCGCCAGGCGCTGCGCAGATTGGCGAGCGCCCGGTCGAAGACGCCGTCGAGGCGGCTGGCGGGAGCGCGATCGGTCATGGCCGGTCCGTCATGGGAAGCGGGATGGGCGGGTCCGCCGAAGGCTGCGATAGGGGGCTCGTGCGAAGCCGCCAAGCGCAGGATAGCAGGCCGGCGAGTCGCCGGTAATGACCATCTAATCAGCGTCATCGCCACTTTCCCCGCCCGGTGCGCTCATCGGGGTTAACCCGGAACGGGGCGGTTCGATCCACGCGCCGCCGCCCCGCTGCCATGCGCCTTCAATCGCGCGAGCACGGCCGGCAGGGCATCGAGGAGATCTTCGGCGACAAGGCCGGTGCCGAACACGCGGGCGGCTCCGCCGTGCAGCCACGCCGCCGCGGACGCCGCGGCAAAGGCCTCCATGTCCTGCGCGAGCAGGCCGAGCACGAGGCCGGCGAGCACGTCGCCGCTGCCGGCGGTGGCGAGTTCTGGCGGCGCCGACGCATTGATCGAGACGCGGCCGTCAGGCGCCGCCACCACGGTGTCCGCGCCCTTCAGCAGAACGACGGCGCCGCTCTTTTCGGCGGCGCGCAGGGCGCGCTCGATCTTGCCGCCGGCCGTGTCAAACAGGCGTGCGAACTCCCCCTCATGCGGCGTCAGCACGCAGGGCGCCCGGATCGCGCGAAACAGCGTCGCGGGCGCATCGGCAAAGGAAGTCAGCGCATCAGCGTCCAGCACCGCCCGCTTTTCCGCCGCCAGGATCGCGAGCGTCCGGTCGCGCGTCTCTTCCGAGACGCCGGCGCCGGGGCCGATCAGCGCGGCGTTGCGGCGGGGATCGTCGAGCAGCGCCCCAAACCCCACCGCATCCGCGACCGGCAGAACGATGACGCCGGTCAAGGCCGAAGCATAGATCGGAAACGCCGTCTCCGGCGCGGCAAGGGTGACGAGGCCGGCGCCGGCCCGGGCCGCGGCGCGCGCCGCCAATCGGCCGGCGCCCGTCATCGTCGCGCCCGCCGCCACCAGCGCATGGCCGCGCCTGTATTTGTGCGTCTCCGGCGTCGGCCACGGGAAACCGCCCTGCCACCAGTCCGGGTCGTTCGCGGCGATTGGCGGCGCGATCCGCTCCAGCACGTCGGCGCGGATCCCGATTTGCGCCAGGACAACCTCGCCGCACAGCAGCCGCCCCGGCAGCAGCAGGTGCCCCGGCTTCTTGCGGAAGAACGTCACCGTCACGGCGGCCTTCGGGGCGATGCCTCTGACCTCGCCGGTGCCGCCGTCAACGCCGCTGGGAACATCGACCGCAACGACCGGCGTTCTCCGCCTTTCAAGTTCTGCGATGACGCTGGCGGCGACACCCTCCACCGGCCGCGCCAGCCCGGCTCCGAAAACCGCATCGATCGCCAGAGCCGCTTCGTCGAGCGCCGCCGGCGACAGCGGTTCGACCGCGCCACGCCACTGCGCGGCGACCGCGGCGGCATCGCCGCGCAACGCCCCCCGGTCGCCGAGCAGCGCCAGCCGCACCGGCCAGCCCCGCTCAACCAATAGCCGCGCCGCGACGAACCCGTCCCCGCCGTTGTTGCCAGGACCGCACAGCACGACCAGAGGCCGGCGCGCCCAACGTCGCGACACGGCGTCAGCGACGGCGCGGCCGGCGGCTTCCATGAGCTGGATCCCGGGCAAGCCGCCGGCGATGGTCAGGCGATCCGCCTCGCCCATCTGCTGCGGCGTCAACAACGCATGCCGGCGCCAGGCCGCCGATTGCACATCCATCGCCGAGACATGGGCATAGCCGCGGCCGCCGCAAAGGCGGCCGGCGCCCGCGGCCTTGACGCTGCGATGGGGATTCGCTACCTCCACCCGCGACGGCGGGTGTAGCTCAGTTGGTTAGAGCGCCAGATTGTGGATCTGGATGTCGTCGGTTCGAATCCGATCACTCGCCCCAATTTGCCTACCGCGTCACTTGTCTCCGCCCGAGTCGGGCTTGACGATAACGCAGCCGGACGAACCTTCCCCTCCTGCGCTGCTGCTGCCGGCGACGACAGCACCGCCGGAACCGCCGTTGCCAATCGTGACGCTCGTTCCGTTGGGGCCCGCGGTGGCGCTACCGCTCAAGCCGCCCGGGCCGTTGCCGTTGCTGGCAACAACGCGGCAGGGCCTGCCGTCGACGATGACGGTGCTGCCGACGGGCGCGGAGCCGACCGAGGCGCTCGCGGACCCGCCTCCCGCCCCGACGCTGACAGATGTGCTGCTGTCCGCGGCGGCCTCCCCGTAGGCCAGGCCAAACGACATCCCGAACACTGCCGTCCATAGCGCTATTTGGCTGCGATAGCCCATTCTGCGTCCCTCCTCGGGCGGCGTCGCATTCGCCGCCGCCTCTTCACTGCTTCATGCCGGCTCAGTCGCCCGATCCGACGGTGGCGCCGGTCGTCGATTTGACCGGCGGCCCGCCGGGCTCGTGCGCCATCGACTTGGTGGTGCTGCCGAGTTGGCCATTGTGAACCTTGGTGCGCGTGTGAGACTTGCTCCACACGCCGCCGGGCTCATGGGCTTGGTCCATGGATTGGCCGTGCAGGTTGTTGCCGTTGCCGTGCACGCCGCTGTTGCTCATCGTACGGCCGCCGGCCGCGCTGCCGCCGGTGGCGAGGCTCGAGCTGGCGCCGCTGGTACCCGTCGATTCCGCCCCCAGTCCGAGGCTCGATGCCGAAGTGCCGCCCGCCGCGGCCGAACCTCCTGAACCGACGGTTCCGCTCGTGCTGCCGGGGGCGGCGGAGGCCCCGCCGGTGGCGAGACCGGAGGCCGACGCGCCGCCGCCGGCCGCGCTGCCGCCGCTGCCGATCGTGGCGCTGCCCTGCGCCAAGGCTGCGAGGCTAGTGCCGAGCGTGAAGGCGCCGGCGATGACTATTCGGGTTAGGGCGGATGCCATTGCTGCCTCCCGAGAATGGAAATCCCACGTACAACGCCGCACCCGTTCAAAATTATCCAATCGGGTGGATTTCAACCGTGAGATGAAAACGCCAGTAAAGCGGCGCAGATCGCGCGAAGAGGCGCATCTTTGATTTCGTTAACGGAAATGCAAAAGCGATGGCGGTGCGGATTTAGTTGCCGGCCGCGAACGTTATTGGCGGTGTCGTCTCAGCCGGACGGTTGAGATATGCCGTAGAGGAAACACCAGGAGATTAAGCTATGTGGAGCAAAGTCCGGACGACTGCCCTTGTGACGGCTTTCCTGGCCGGCACTGCGGCGATCGCCTTCGCGCAAACCAGCTCGACGGTCGGCATGGGCGGCAGCACCGCCGGCGGCGGCTCGACGAGCACGACGCTTGGCACCGGCGGCAGCTCGGCCGGCGGTGGCACGGGCAGCGGCAGCGCCAGCACCTTGGGCCTCGGCGGCGCCACCGCCGGCGGCGGCTCGACCAGCACCTCGCTCGGCACCGGCGGCAGCGCGGCCGGCGGCGGCTCGGGCAGCGGCAGCAGCAGCACCTTGGGTCTCGGGGGCGCCACCGCGGGCGGCGGCTCGACCGGCACCACGCTCGGGACCGGCGGCAGCGCGGCCGGCGGCGGCTCGGGCAGCGGCAGCAGCAGCACCTTGGGTCTCGGCGGCGCCACTGCGGGCGGCGGCTCGACCGGCACCACGCTCGGGACCGGCGGCAGCGCGGCCGGCGGCGGTTCGGGCAGCGGCAGCAGCAGCACCCTAGGCGCCGGCGGCAGCACCGCCGGGCACGGCAACAGCGGTTCGACCTTGGGGACCGCGGGCAGCTCGGCGTCGCCGATGACTCCGGGCGAGGACCACGGCCGCGGCCATCGCCACCACGACCGCGGCATGGAGCGTCACGGCGAATAACCTCGCCGCCGAAGAGGTTGAGGGGCGGCCCGCCTTCGCGGGCCGTCTTTTTATGTGCTGGGACAGGATCCTCAGCGCGGCCACTGGCGGCGGATCGGGTCGCTGCCGTCCCAGCCGATCGCCGCCTCGCGCACCGCGTCGAAGATGCGGGTGCGCGTCGGCGTCGCCTCCGACATCTCGATGATCGTGCCGGGATGGCCCTCCTCGAGGAAATAGATGAACGGGCCGCGCTCGCTCTCACCCTCCTGACCGATCGTCCAGCCCCTGGCCAGCGCCCGCTCGCGCAGCTCGTGGTAATTCTCCGGCCAGCTCGACCAATGCTGCAGCCCCTCATGGCCGGCGGCGAGGAAATCGCGGTAGAGGCTCGGCGTGTCGTCGCGCTGCTGGATCAGTTCGAGCTGCACGTCGCCCGAATTGGCGAGCGCGACCGAGATGTGGATGTCGTACGGCCGGCCCTTGTAACGGAATGCCGTCAACGGCAGCCGGTCGGCGTAGAACCATGGGCCTACGCCGCACACCTCGATCCAGTGGCGCATCGCCCTCTCGATGTCGCGCACGACAAAGCCCATCTGCCGTAAGGGACCGAAAAAGCGGCTCATCGGGGTCCTCCTGTGAGGCCGCCGCAACGGTGGGAGCAGCGGCATGAATCGCGCGTTGGATATCATGATGATGCCAGTCCAGCGCCCATCATGAAAAGCCAGGCTCGGGTGCGCCATCGACGCCGGGTGCTGTGCGTCTTTCCTCGCTACGTCCCGTCCTTCGGCACATTTCAGCACGCCTATCCGCTAATGGACGGAGTGCGCGCCTTCATGCCGCCGCAGGGCATCCTCGTCATCGCGGCCTATCTGCCGGCGGCGTGGGACGTCCGCTTCGTCGATGAGAACATCCGCCGCACCAGCGCCGCCGAATTCGAGTGGTGCGACGCGGTCTTTGTCAGCGGCATGCACGTGCAGAAGGGCGAGATCAACGGGATCGCCTGGCGCGCCCGCAGCTTCGGCAAGACGACGGTTCTGGGCGGCCCCTCGGTTTCGGCGGCGCCGGACGAATATGAGGGCTTCGACTACCTCCATCTCGGCGAACTGGGCGATGCCACCGACGCGCTGATCGAGGCCCTGGATGACGATCCGTCGCCGCCGCCGGCACAGCGCCGGTTCGAGACGAAGGAGCGGCTGCCGCTCAGCGAGTTCCCGATCCCCGCCTACCGCCTCATCGACGGGCGGCGCTATTTCCTCGGCAGCGTGCAGTTTTCGAGCGGCTGCCCGTATCGCTGCGAGTTTTGCGATATCCCCGCGCTCTACGGCCGCCAGCCCCGCCTCAAGACGCCGGAGCAGGTCGTCGCCGAGCTCGACGCGTTGCTCGACGCCGGCATCGCCGGCTCGATCTATTTCGTGGACGACAACTTCATCGGCAACAAGAAGGCGGCGCGGGCGCTGCTGCCGCATGTGATCGCATGGCAGAAGCGGCGCGGCTACGCGCTGCAGCTGTCGTGCGAGGCGACGCTCAACATCGCGCGGTGCCCCGACATCCTCGCGATGATGCGCGAAGCCTATTTCTGCACCGTCTTCTGCGGCATCGAGACTCCGGAGCTGGAGGCGCTCGGCGCGATCCGGAAATCGCACAACGGCGTCATGCCGCTGCTCGATGCGATCGCGACGATCAACCGGCACGGCATCGAGGTCGTGTCCGGCATCATCCTGGGCCTCGACACCGACACCTCGGCGAGCGCCGACCGCCTCATCGACTTCATCGACCGCTCGCACATCCCGCTCTTGACGATCAACCTGTTGCAGGCGCTGCCGCGGACACCGCTATGGGACCGGCTGGCCGCGGCGGGGCGGCTGTCGTTCGACGAGCGGCGCGAGTCGAACGTGGTGTTCACCCGGCCCTATGGCGAAGTCCTCGGCGACTGGCAGCGCGCGATCCGCCACGCCTTCCAGCCTGAGGCGATCTACGCCCGGTTCGACTGGCAGACCCGCCACACCTATCCCAACCGCATCCGGCCGCCGCTGAGCCGCGCGCGGGTGTCGCGGCGCAACCTGCGCCGTGCCGTCGTGACCCTCGCGAACCTCCTCGTCCGCGTCGGCATCCGCGCCGATTATCGCCGCATTTTCTGGCGTATGGCGTACGCGGCGCTGCGCCGCGGCCGGATCGAGGAGCTGATCCAGATCGCGCTGATTTCGCACCACATGATCGTTTTCGCGCGCGAATGCGCCGAGGGGCTGCAGAACGCCTCGTTCTACGCCGACCGCCCGAACCCCGCCCCCGAAACCGTCGAGCCGCTGGCGACGCAGCCGTAGCGGGAATCGCAAGCCAACGCCTCGTCGCCGGCCCCTTCGCAGAGGTGGCGGAGAGGCGGTTCTCAAGAATTCGATCCGCAGATCGGATCAAAAGACCGAGCGGAAGTCGAGGTCGTAGCCGAAGGCGCGGGGGCCGACATGGGCAAGGCCCTTCGGCGTCAGGAAAACCGCCGGCGCCGGCAGCGCGATGACCGTGGCGCGCATGCCGTAGCGGATCGTCTCGCTGCCGAAGGCGTTGCCGGAGACGCTGTCGAGCACGCAGATCAGGTCGGGCGACATCGCGAGGGGTTCGCCGTCTCGCCAGGCCACCACCCATTCGTTCTGGAAGGCGAGTTCGAGGCGGCCGCCGCGGTCGTCGTCAAGCCCGTCGATGACGGCGCGGCCGCGCAAAAAGCCCTCGGTCGTGCGCCGCTCGACATCGACGACCTTGCCGCGGAACAGCAACTTGCCGCCGCCCTCATCGAGGATGGCGGCGATCGGGTCTTCATGGCGGCGTTGCGCCTCGCGGACGCGCCGGCCGATCGCAATGGCCTTCGAGACGGTGAAATGGATGCCCCACTCCTTGACCTCACGGCCGGTGCGCGGCGCTTTGCAGGTCGCCGCGATCGATCCCATCTCGACGCAGATTTTGCGGCTGGCGCGCTCCATCCACCTCCAGCTCGGCACCTTGGTCACGATCGCCTCGATGCCGCGCGGGTCGTAGAGCGCGCACGGGTAGGGCCTGAGCTCCCCGACCGCGACGCTCGTCATCTGCGCCTCCGGATAGGCGCGGCCCATCGTGTCGGCATCGACCACCGGCAGCCCCAGATGCGCCGCCGCCATCAGCGGCTGAATGGCATTGTTGCCGCCGATTTCGAGCGACATCACGGCGCGGAATTTCCAGCCGTGATACTCCTCCTGCATGCGGACGGCGCGGGCGACGTTGCGGCTGTCGGCGAGCCGCTCCTGCCCCACCAGCGGCGCCCCCATGTTCGAGACGACCGCCACCCAATCCTCGTCGTGAAGGTCGTGCGGCGACATCAGCGACACGCGGTGACCCTCCGCATAGAGCTGCCGGATGTTGAGCAGCCCGAGATAGGGGCTGCCGCCGCCGCCGGTCCCGAGGATCCACGCGCCGACTGCCAGCGCCTCGATATCGTCGCTGTCGAGAATTGCGTTCATCGACGCCACGCTACGAGGCGGTGCCGCCAACGGCAATTATGATGTAGACCGTTTGCGGCGGCCACGGGCCGCCCGCGGCGATGGAGCATGCCATGGATGTACGGGACAGAGTCGTTGCGATCACCGGCGCGGCCCGTGGCCTCGGCCGCGAGTTCGCCGTGAGCCTCGCCAAGGGCGGCGCCCGCATCATTGCCGCCGACATCAGCCCCTGCGATGAAACCGTTGCTCTCGTCACCGGGGACGGCGGCGAGGCGGTCGGGACAGCGCTCGATGTCCGTGACGCTGCGGCGGCGCAGGCGATGGTCGCCGCTGCGGTCGAACGGTTCGGCCGGCTCGACGCGCTGATCAACAACGCGGCGCTCTACGGCGCCCTCCATGGCGGCCGCTTCGACGGCATCGACGAGGCCGAGTGGGACGCCTGCATGGCGGTCAACGTCAAGGGGATCTGGAATTGCTGCAAGGCGGCGGTGCCGGCGATGCGCAAGGCGGGCGGCGGCAGCATCGTCAACATCGCCTCGCTGGCCGCCACCTACGGCATGCCGTACGGCCTGCACTACACGACTTCCAAGGCGGCGGTGATCGGCCTGACCCGCGGCCTCGCCCGCGAGCTCGGTCGCGACCGCATCCGCGTCAACGCGATTGCGCCGAGCGCCGTCATCACCGAGGGCACGCGCGAGTTCTTCGGCGGGAAGCTCGACCGCGCCCTCGACGCGATCAAGGCGGGGCAGACGATCCAGCGCAACCTGATGCCGCAGGATCTCGCCGGCACGGTCCTGTGGCTCGTCTCCGACGCCAGCGGCTTCGTGACCGGCCAGACGATCGCGGTGGACGGCGGTACCGTCATGCTGTGAGGAGGCGGCGATGGAACTGAAGGGCAAGGCGGCGCTGATCAGCGGCGCCGGCGGCGGCATCTGCCGCGCGATCGCGCTCGCCTATGCCGAGGCGGGGGCCGCGGTGGCCTGCTGTGATGTGGATGCCGGCAGCGCCGCCGAGACCGCCCGGCTGGTCGAGGCCGCCGGCGGCCGCGCCGTCGCAAATGCCTGCGACGTGTCGCGCGAGGACCAGACGCTGGCCGCGGCAAAGGTGGCGCACGACGCATTCGGACGGCTCGACATCCTGGTCAGCGGTGCGGCGCCGCACGATCCGCCGGGAACGGTGACGGAAATACGCGTAGCCGATTGGCAGCGCGTGCTCGACATCAACCTGACGGGCTCGTTCCTGCTGAGCCGCGCCGTGCTGCCGTTCATGATCGCGGGCGGCGGCGGCTCGATCATCTTCATCGCGTCGCAGCTCGCGCGAGTCGGCAGCGCCGGCCGCGCCTCGTACTGCGCGACGAAGGGCGCGCTCGTGCAGCTCGCCAAGGTCATGGCGATCGACCACGCCGCCCAGAACATCCGCGTCAATACGCTGTCGCCGGGTGCGGTCGAAACGCAGCGCACTCTGCGCCGCTACGGCTCGTTCGAAGCGGCAAAGCAGCAGCTCGGGGTGAAGCACCTGACCGGCCGCCTTGGCCGACCCGACGAAATCGCTCCTGCGGCCGTGTTTCTCGCCAGCGACGCCGCCAGCTTCGTGACCGGCAGCGATCTCCTCGTCGACGGCGGCTACACCGCTGTCTGACGGCGTCCAGCGGCTATGCCTCGAAGATGTGGAGGATGCGGCCGTAATCGTCGAGGCAGACGCCGATCAGCGGGCCGCCGCGGCCGGCGCCGCCATCGAGCGAGACGGCGTAGTTGCTTTCGACGACGCCGCGTTGGAGCCGGTCATAGCCGCGGACGACGCGGCGGAAGCCTTCGAACGGCCGCGTCAGTTCGAGAATGTCGCGCGATCCCCACCAGAACGCATCGGCCTGCGCCGCCAGAGGCCGCGACGGATCGACCGCCGCGTGCACGAACAGCAGCCCCTCCTCCTTGGTGAAAGCGGCGTGCCGCAACGCGGAGAACCAGACGGCGTGGCCCGGCCGCGCGTTGATCGCGCTGCGCAATGCGCTCGTCCAGCGCGTGATCGTGCGGGGCCCGTCACGGGTCGCCGCGAACCCGTGACGCATCTCGGCGCCGTAAGCGCTGACCGTCGCCTCGACGCCGTTCGACGCCAGCCACTGCAACAGCTCGCCGGGGTTGGGCGCGAACTGGAGCTGCAGCAGCTTCTGCCACATCTCCTCCTGGGCCCCGCGCAGAAAGGTGAGGTCGCAGGCAAAGCCGCGCTGACGCGCCATGACGCGGCAACGGAAATCGAGCAGCTCGTCGATGGTCGCGCCGACGTCGCCGTAGCCGAGATAGTTGCCGAGATAGACGATGCGGTCGCCGTCGTGGAACTGCTCGCCGATCGCGTCGTGCAGCCGCGCGAGGCGGCGCGCTTCGCCATGCACCGCCGAGATCGCCCACACCCGACGCGCGCCGTGCAGCCGGGCGAATTTCCGGCGGGTGCTCGCTCCCCTCACGCCGACCCCAGCGGCGCGCCGAAAACCAGATTAGGCCGTCAGCAGCTGCTCGACCCGTTGCGTCGCCGTCGTCTCGTCGATGCGCTCCACTGCGGCAAACTCGCGCACCAGCCGGTCGAGAGCGGCCTGATAGATCTGCCGCTCGCTGTAGGACTGCTCGGGCTGCGCCGAATTGCGGTAGAGGTCGCGCACCACCTCGGCGATCGAGCCAGGATCGCCTGAGGCGATCTTGGCCTGGTATTCCTGGGCGCGCCGGCTCCACATCGTGCGCTTGGCGCGCGACCGCCCCCGCAGCTTGGCGAGGGCCGCATCCATCTCCTTGCGGCTCGACAATTTGCGCAGGCCGGAGACCTTGGCCTTGCCGAGCGGCACCCGCAGCGTCATCCGGTCCTTGTCGAAATGCACCACGAACACGCTCAACGTGTCGCCGGCAATCTCCTGCGTCTCGATGCCCGTGATCTTGCCGACCCCATGCGTGGGATAGACGACCAGATCCCCAGTGGTGAACGGAACCTTCTCGGACGTCATCATCGTCTCTCTGCAATCGACCCGACCGGCAACGCCGCGACGCCCTAGAGGTCGCCGCGCAGGTCGGCAACCGTCCACAGCTCGGATCAGGAGCGCGGAGCCAAGGGGGAAAGCGTCAAGGGCGCTGACAAAACATTACCACATCGAGGCCCTCGAAGCCAGCAGATCAGCCATGCCTTCGGGCGGGGCCAAGCCGCCGCAGCCCTAACGGCCCAGGCTGGCCAGGGCCGCTTCGGCGGCGGCAACGCCGGTGAGCCAGGCACCATGGATCGTCGAGAAGAAGTTGGGGGAGCAGGCTTCGCCCGCGAAGAAAATGCGTCCGTCGACTGGAGCGGCCAGGATCGCGCGGTCGTCGGCGTGACCGGGGCGGGCGTAGGAATACGAGCCGCGGGCATATGCGTCGGCTCGCCACGCCGACGAGGCGATCGGCGTCAGCTGCCGCCGGATGTCGGCCCCGAACAAGTGCGCCAACTCGTCGGCGGCGTGGGCGGACATAGCGGCCTCGCCTTCGCGCTCCAGGCGCGCCGCGAAGTCGCCGCCGAAGAAGCAGCTGATCAGCGGCCGCCCGAACGGCCGCACCTGATAGCTCATCGTCTCGCGGCGCCGGGTCGAGCCGATCAAATGCGTGTCCGCTTCAGTGTCGGGAAGCGCGCCGTCGAAGCGCAGGAACAGCTTGTCCGCCAAGCCCAGCGGCAACCCCGCCGCCGCCTCCCGCTTGTCGGGCAGCTCGGGGTCGAAGTCGAGGCCCTGCGCGAGGATCGAGGTCGACACGGCGACGATCGCCCGCGCCGCCGTGACGATGCCGCGCGCAGTCTCGATCCGCACGTCGCGCCCGCGGTGGTCGAGGCGCAACACCGGCGCTTCGAGCGCGATCGGCAGCTGCCGCGCCAGGGTGCGGATCAACGTGCCATAGCCCTCGCACACGCGCCAGTTGACGCCGCTGTCCTCGTAGCGGTCGTTGTCCTTGACCGACAGGCGGTCGAGCTCGACGGCGTTTGCCCAGGTGCTGACCGTGTCGAGCAGGACGTTCCACCGCTCCCCGGGCGCCAGCACGCTCGCCGCCGGACGGTCTTCGGCTTGCTGCGCCGCGTGGTGGATCGCCCAGTAATGCGCCTCCCGCGCTTCGAGCCATTCCCGCTCGCTCTCCGGGCTCTCGCCGCTGCGGCGCAGCCGCGTCGTCCAGTCCGGCTGCTTGCGATAGAGCGAAAAGCCGAGCCGCTCGGCGATCCGCGCCAGCGGGTTGCGGTCGGCCGAATGCAGCCACTCGCCGCCAAGATCGAGCGGCAGCCCATCGCGCTCGACGGTCCAGGCGCGGCCGCCGACCCGGTCGCGCGCCTCCAGCGCCAGCACCGAGACGCCGCCTTCGACAAGCCGCCGCGTCGCGGCGATGCCGGCGGCGCCGGCGCCGATCACCGCGACATCGACTTTGGAGGGCAGTCCGCTCATGCAATCCTCGCCAGCGCCGCGGAAAGCGGCGACGATCAGTTCCGCTGCGATATTACCCGGAAGGAGCGCTCGCGGTGAGGCTCGGCGACTTCAAGGTTCTGACCTTCGACTGCTACGGTACGCTGATCGACTGGGAGAGCGGCATCTGGACCGCGTTGCAGCCGCTGTTGGCCCGCGCTGCGACGCTGCCGTCGCGGGAAGCGGCGCTCGCGGCGTTCGCCCGGCATGAGACGGCGCAGGAGGCCGAAACGCCGGGGCTGCACTACTCCGACCTCCTCGCCCGCGTCCACCGCCGCCTCGCCGCCGAATGGGGCGTCGCCGATGGCGAAGCCGAGGCGGCGGCGTTCGGCGGCTCGGTCGGCGATTGGCCGCCGTTTCCGGACTCCGCGGCGGCGCTCTCGTACCTGCGGCGCTTCTATAAGCTCGCGATCCTGTCGAATGTCGACCGCGCCAGCTTCGCCGCTAGCCAAGGACGCTTGGGAGTCGTCTTCGATGCCGTCTTCACGGCCGAGGACATCGGCTCCTACAAGCCCGACCCGCGCAACTTCCGATACATGCTGGCGGCGCTGGCGGATGCGGGCCACGCGCCGTCGGAGATTCTGCACGTGGCGCAGAGCCTGTTCCACGACCACGCTCCGGCCAACGCCTGCGGCCTCGCCTCGGCCTGGATCGACCGGCGCGACGGTCAGGAAGGCTGGGGCGCGACGGCGCCGCCCCCGGCCGGCGTGAAGTACGATTTCCGCTTCACAAGCCTCGCCGACCTCGCCACCGCCCACCAAACGGAGCAGTCGAACTAGCGCGCTTCCACGATCAGGACGCTCTTTTCCCGTCATCGCCGGGCTTGCGCACGGCTGTCCGGTTCAGCAAAGCCGGTTGTGCGGTTTCGATATGAGACAACCAAAGATGCACCTTGCCCGGCCTTGGGCCGGGCATCCACGCCTTCTTTCGGCCTTTTTGCCAGCCGAAACCAGCGTGGATGGCCGGGACGAGCCCGGCCAAGGGGGGCTGTGGAGGTTTGAGAATCCTCCAGAAGGCGCCGGAGCGGGCTCCTTTTTCCTTAACCGGACAGCCGTGGGTCAAGCCCGGCCATGACGGCTTGCGTGAAGAGCGACTCCGTTATGGCGCCGTCGGCTGGCGGTATTCCTCGTCGCTGACGTGCTGGCCCCAGGCCGTGCCCTGGCCCTGCTCGCCGTTCTCCGACATCGCCAGATGCGAGAACAGCCGGTCGGGCGAGGCGCCGTGCCAGTGCATCGTGTCGGGCGGGATGTTGACGGTATCGCCGGGGTGCAGCTCGCGCGGCGGCTCGCCCTGGAAGCAGATGCGGCCGATGCCGGTGAGGCAGTACAAGGTCTGCCCGACCGGATGGCTGTGCCAGGCGGTGCGCGCGCCCGGAGTGAACGACACGACGCTGGCGCGCATGCGCGACGGCGTCTGGCCGACCACGACCTCGTCCTGGAACACGACCCCGCTGAAGGTGGATGCCGCCCCCTGCTTGGTCGGCCGCTCCGCCGCCCGCACGACTTTGCCTGCCATGGCTTTCTTCCTCCGATCGTCGCGAAAGAGCGCAGCATAGGCCGGCGAACGCCGCGCCCGCAATGCCCGCCCCGGCGGCACGCTGCTATCGCAAGGCAGCGGTCCGGCGCCCTGCCGGCAGCTCGGCGATCTCGTTGACGAGCTTGTTGGCCATCGCGTCGGAGAAGGTCTTGAAGTCTTCGACGACCAGCAGGAACGAGCCGGCGCCGCCGATCACGTTGTCGCGGTAGTAATTCGGCAGCCCGCCCGGCGGGTGCGTGTGGAACGCGTAGCCGGGGTTCGTCTGGCTGTTGATGATCGCCAGCCCGTTGATCGTGACGCCCTGCGCCACCGCCTGGTCGCGCGCCTCGGTGACGGCGCGGCCGGCATTGCTGGTGCCGTCGCCGGAGATGTCGATGATGCGCTTGTCGCTCTTGGGAGAGGCGGCGGCGAGCCGTTCCATCGCGAAGTCGATGGCGCCGCTGATCGAGGTGCGGCCGACGAACGAGCGCGGCGCCGACAGCATCGTGGCGGCCACTCCCTGCGCCACCTCCTCGTCGCGCACGACGGTCCAGTCCACGACGACGTTCTGCTCGCCGGCCCCTGCCCATTCGACGAAAGTGACGGCGATCGCGTGGTTGGGACCGCCGGAGATGGCCCGCAGCACCCGCGGGTCCGTGATGGCGGCGGCGTAGCCCTTGCGCTGCAGCTCGAACTCGCCCTCGTCGATGCTGCGCGAGACGTCGGCGGCCAACACCAGCAGCACATCGACGTTTTCCGCCCGTGCCGGCCCGGATGCAGCGAGGAAGGCGATGACGGAGGCGAGGAGAAAGCGTTTCATGGGCAAGGCTCCTGCGACGCCGCAGCATAGGCCGCGGCTCCGGCCCGGCGGAAGAGCGATGCCGCGGCGGCCGGCGGGCATGGGCGGCGGGGTCGGTAAAAATATCGGGATCGGACGATGCGGATCGCTCAAGGACGGATGACGGTCGCGACCGGACCGCGCGAGGTAAAGGAGATCACCGACGCGGTCGCCCGCTGGATCGCGGACCAGGACATCGCAAACGGTCTCCTGACGATTTTTATCCGCCACACCTCGGCATCGCTGCTGATCCAGGAGAACGCGTCAGCCGACGTGCGGCGCGACCTTGCCGACTTCCTGCGCCGGCTCGCTCCGGAAGATCCGGGTCTCTACCGCCACGACGACGAAGGCTCCGACGACATGCCGGCGCATCTGCGCAGCGCGCTGACCCAGGTGCACCTGTCGGTCCCGGTCGCGGAGCACCGCCTCTTGCTCGGTACCTGGCAGGGTATTTTCGTGCTGGAGCACCGCGCCGCGCCGCACCGCCGCGAACTCGTCCTCACCCTGATCGGCGAGCCGGATTAGACCGCGGCCTTCGCGCTCGTCCTCGCGGCGCCGATACAGCGGGGCAGCGCCGCCGCCCAGCGTTCCGCACGCTCGCGGGCGGCCTCGATTTCGCCGGCGATGGCCGGGCAGCGGCGGCGGCAGAGGTCGCTGACGGCGCCCCACGGGTCGGCGAGGCCGATCACCCGCTCGGCCAGCAGATAGCCGACCCTCACCGCCGTCTCCGCACGTCCCTCGGCCGCCAGCCGCTCGATGGCGGCGACGACCAGGCCGACCGCTTCGCCAAGACCGAGCGGCGACCGGCGAGGCTGCATCAACGCTTCGGCGAACGAGTGCATCGCCGCCATCTCGTCTCGTATGACCGGGGGCGCGGCGCCGATGTCTGCTTCGACGCGGGCTCGCGCCAGCGCGTAAAGGCGCGCATCAAGCGCGTTGCGCGTGCGCAGCTCGGCGACGACATCCGCAGGCCAGTCGGCGGCGTCGGTCGGGCGCGCGGCGTGGTTGTGGAACTGGTCGTGCATCGACACCAGCGGCGGCGTCCCCAGACGATGCCGCCATAACACGCACCCTTCGACGAACCGCTCCGTCAGCAGCAGTGTGTCGGCGGCGGCGAGGTTGCGGCAGGCGATGTCGAAATCCCGCTCGGTCAGTTCCGCGAGCGGTTCGGCCGGTGCATCGCGGCCGAAATCCCACCAGCGCTCGTCGTACTCGCCCCAGCCGCGCAGGCGGCGGACCATGCCGTTGTTGCACTCGGGGTCGCTGCGCAGCTTCGCGATCGTGTCGACGGCGCCGCCGGCGTCGCGCTGATAGCCGAGGTAGGACAGGACCCGCTCGCACGGCTCGCGCAGCGCGATGGCCAATTCACCTCGGCCGCCATGCCAGTTCTGGCAGCCCCAGGCGAAATGGCCGGTGACGACGGGACTGGAGGCGATCCGCTCCGGCGGCAGCGCCCGGAATTCGGCCATCGTCAGAAACTGCCCCGGACCGTAGGCGCCGAGCTTCAGGACCCGGTCGAAGCCCAGCAGCTCGGCGAAGATCAGCCGCACGGTCAGGCCGGCCGTCTTCGGCACATGGATGAAGAACACATCGGCGTTCATGCGAAGGCGCAAGCTCCGCGGGCTGCCGCGCTCACAAAGGGCATAGGCGCTTAGGGTTAACGGACCCTTGCCTGCGGCGGCTTGGCCGCCTCCTTCACAGCCGTCGCCGCAGCATCGCCGCGGCAAGCCGCCAGGCTTGCAGCGGGTCCGGAGCGGCGAGTCGCGCATCGAACGGGTCGAAGCCATTGCGGCGCAGTCGGGCGAGGGTGTGGCCGGCGATGACGGCAGGGAGCAGCGCCGGCAGCGCCGCCCGCGGTGCGTCCCGGGCTTCCGCGCCGGCCGCGCCGAGGTGCCGCGCCGCACGCTCCGCCATGGTTTTCACGGCGGCGCGCAGAGCCGGCGGCGCGCGCAGGGCGGCGTAATCGCGAAGGTCGAGACCGGCCGCCTCGGTGACCTCGACGGGGATATAGCAGCGGCCGGCGCGGGCGTGAAACGGCATCGCCCGCAGTAACCCGCTCAGCGCATAGGCGATGCCGACCGGCCGGGCCGCCGCCACCGGTTCCGTTGCCCCCAACACTTCAAGCGCGAGTGAGATGAGCGTGCTTGAGGTCTCTTCGGCGTATTCCTCCAGCGCGGTCATCGCGGCCGGCGGCTCGGGATCGAAATCGTGTTCGCGGGCGTCGATCAGCCGGTCGAAACAGGCGCGGGTCGGCCAGTACTGGCGGATAACGGCGCTCAGCGCCTCGACCACGTCGTGCCGCCGCGGCGTCTTCTCGGCAAAGGCGGCCTCGACGTTCTCCCGCCACCATTGCAGGCGCATCTGACCGAGGATCGGCTCGCTCGCGGCTTCGCGCACGCGGGCGATTTCGTAGTTGAACGCGTAAAGGGCGAACAGCGCCTCGCGCCGCTCCGCCGGCGCGAACAGTGCCGTCTGGTAGCGGTCGCGGTCGTGGCGGCGCACCAGCGCGGCGACCGGCGAAAGGTTGTCGCGCGCGACGAAACGTTGCTGGCGCGTCGGCGTTGCTCTAATAGCTGACTCCGTGAGCGGCGTCGCTCGCATCTGGCTTCAATTCAGAAATGGAAGGGCTGTCATGGCGTTCGAGCTTCCCCCGTTGCCCTACCCGAAGAACGCGCTGGAGCCGCACACCTCGGCCCAAACGCTCGATTTCCATCACGGCAAGCACCATCAGGCCTACGTCACCAACCTCAACAACCTCGTCAAAGGCTCTCCGATGGAGAGCCAGTCGCTCGAAGAGCTCATCAAGTCGAGCTATCGCGACGAGTCGAAGGTGGGCATCTTCAACAATGCCGCCCAGGTGTGGAACCACACCTTCTTCTGGAACTGCATGAAGCCGAACGGCGGCGGCGCCCCATCGGGACAGGTGGCGCAGGCGCTCGAAAAGGTCGGCGGGCTGCAGAAGTTCAAGGACGACTTCAAGGCCGCCGCCGTCGGCCAATTCGGCAGCGGCTGGGCCTGGCTCGTCGCCGACAAGGGGCAGATCAAGATCACCCGGACCCCGAACGCGGTGAACCCGCTCGCCGAGGGCCAGACGGCGCTCCTGACCTGCGACGTGTGGGAGCATGCGTATTACCTGGACTACCAGAACCGGCGTCCGGACTTCGTCCAGGCCTTCCTCGACCACCTGGTGAACTGGGATTTCGTCGCCCAGCAGCTCGCCAAGGCTCACTGACAAGTCTGCCTCGTCGCCCCCGCGAAAGCGGGGGCCCTGGGGCGGCCGCTGCCCTACAGATGCACGCCCTTGTCGAGCAGCACCGCGGCGTACTCGCGGTAGGTCATGCCGAGAGCCTCGGCGCGCGCGAGGCGAGCAAGGGCAATTTCGCGGGGCGGCGTCTTCCACGCCCGCGCGTACGCCTTTTTCCAGCAATAGTGCCGCCAGTCGGCGGCCGGATCGAGCGGCGGGCCGCCGTTATGGCCGATGCCGAACGGCACGTGTTCGGCGGCAGTGCCGGAACCGGCCATCTCCCCGCTCCATCTTGACCCGCCGCAATGCGGAGCAAAATCCGCGCCATTTCGCCCTCATCGTCGTCCCGGCGCAGGCCGGGACCCACGCAGCGGTAGCTTAAGCGTCGGCCACTGTGGATGCCGGCCTTCGCCGGCATGACGAGCGTGCCGCTACCCGGCGCGGAGGTAGGCGATGGCTTCGTCGCGCTGGAACAGATAGAGCAGGATGCGCAGCGCCTCGCCGCGCTCGCCGGCGAGAGTCGGATCGCGCTCCAGCACGAGGCGCGCGTCGTCGTGCGCGACGGAAACGAGGTCCTCGTGCGCGGCGAGGTCGGCGAGGCGCAGGGTCGGCAGGCCCGCCTGCCGCGTGCCCAGCACCTCGCCGGGACCGCGCAGCCGCAAATCCTCCTCGGCGATGCGGAAGCCGTCCTCAGTCTCGCGCAGGATCGCGAGACGGCGCTTGGCGACCTCGCCGAGCGGCGCCTGGTAGAGCAGAACGCAGGCGGACGCCTCGGCGCCGCGCCCGATGCGGCCGCGCAGCTGGTGCAGTTGCGAGAGGCCGAACCGCTCGGCGTGCTCGACGACCATGATCGTCGCCGCCGGAACATCGACTCCGACCTCGACGACCGTGGTCGCCACCAGCAGATCGAGGCGGTCGCCGGCGAACCCCGCCATCACCGCGTCCTTGTCGGCCGCCTTCATGCGGCCGTGCACGAGGCCGACGCGTCCCGGCGCAAACTGCGAGAGGGCGCGGAACCGCTCCTCGGCGGCCACGAGATCGGCGTTCTCCGACTCCTCGACGAGCGGGCAGATCCAGTAGACCTTGGCGCCCCGCGCCAGCGCCCGCCGCATCCCCGCGACGACCTCATCGAGCCGGTCGAGCGAAACGGTGCGGGTATCGACCGGCTGCCGGCCGGGCGGTTTTTCGGTCAGGCGCGACACGTCGAGATCGCCGTAGGCGGTCATCATCAAGGTGCGCGGGATCGGGGTTGCGCTCATCAAAAGGGTATCGGGTTCGCGGCCCTTGTCGGTCAGCGCCAGGCGCTGCTCAACGCCGAAGCGGTGCTGCTCGTCGATGACGACGAGGGCGAGGTCGCGGAAGGCGACATCCTCGGTCAGCAATGCGTGCGTCCCGACGACGATCGGCGTCATGCCGGACGCGAGGCTCGCCAGCAGCGACTGCCGCGCCCTGCCCTTCTCGCGGCCGGTCAGGAGGCCGGCCTCGACCCGCGCCGGCGCCGCGAGCCGCTGCAAGGTCGCATGGTGCTGGCGCGCGAGAATCTCGGTCGGCGCCATCAGCGCCGCCTGCGCACCGCTCTCGACGGCGGCCAGCATCGCCATCATCGCCACGACCGTCTTGCCGCTGCCGACGTCGCCCTGCAAGAGCCGCATCATGCGGTGCGGCTGCGCCATGTCGGCGGCGATCTCCGCCGTCGCGAGGCGCTGCGCCCCGGTCAGCGAGAAGCCGAGGCCGGCCTCGACCGCCGCCGCCAGGACGCCGGTGCCGACCGTGACCCGCCCGCGCCGCCGCTGACGACGCGCCCGCACGAGCGCCACGGCAAGCTGGCTCGCGAGAATTTCGTCATAGGCCAGCCGCTCGCGCGCGGGGCTGCCCGGTTGCAGGTCTTCCTCTCCCTGCGGCGAATGCACCGCCTCGATGGCGCTCGCCCAGTCCGGCCAGCCGCGCCTCTCCTGCAATGACCGGTCGAGCCATTCCGGCAGCTCCGGCGCGCGCTCCAGCGCCGCCGCGACGGCGCGCTGCACGACGCGCGGCGTCAGGCCGGCGGTCAGCGGGTAGACCGGCTCGATCGCCTTGAGCCGCTCCGCCTCCTCCGGCGTTACGACGAAGTCCGGGTGAGCGATCTGCGGGAAGCCGTTGTAGAACTCCACCCGGCCGCTGACGATCCGCTCCGAGCCGACCGGCAGCTGGCGCGCGAGGTAGTCGCCCTTAACGTTGAAATAGGCGAGCGTCAGGTTTCCCGTGTCGTCGCCGACGAGCACCCGGTAGGGGCGTCGGCCGAACGAGGGATAATGCGCCTCGACGCGGACCAGCAGGGTCGCGATCGCGCCGTGCTGCAGCGCCGCGATCTTCGGCGCGTTGCGCCGGTCGATGAGGCCGGTCGGCAAATGCCACAGGAGATCGACGACGAGCGGGCCGGCGAGCCGCTCGAACAGCTTGCCGAGCTGCGGCCCGATGCCGGGCAGCACCGTTACCGGCGCGAACAGCTTGTCGAGGATCGTCGGGCGCACCGCACTCGGCTTTGGCATTTGCCGCGTTGGATGTCTATATCGGGAGAACCGTCCCAAGACCAACTGATGACCGTATCGACCGACATCCGGCGCAAGCGGTTGCTGTACCGCTCCTGGCACCGCGGCACGCGCGAGGCCGACCTGCTGCTCGGCTCATTCGCCGATGCGCATCTCGGCGCCTTCGACGCGGCGCAGCTGGACCGCTTCGAAGCGCTTCTCGAATGCCCCGACGCCGATGTCTACGACTGGATCGCGGGCCGCAGCGCGCCGCCGCCCGAACAGGACAACGACGTGACCCGCCTGCTTATCTCCTTCCGCTACCGCCCATGACGCGCCTCCGCAAAACAGCCGTTCATACCCTCTCCCCCCGCCGGCCGAGGGGGCAGGGTGAGGGGGGCCGTTCCGTCCAATTCCTGCCGACGCACCCTCACCCTCCCACCCCCACCCTTCCCTCCCCCACACGCCGGGGAGGGCCAGGAAGGGGCGGGCCCCTCCCTCTCCCGCGGTGCCGGAGAGGGGTTTTTGAACAATGATCGACCTCGCCAATCTTGCGCGTTCGCTCGCAGAGCGGCCGCGGACGGTGGCGCTCTACGGCGCGCCGGAGGGTTATGACGCGGCCACGGTCGGCACCCTGCTTGCCGACGGCGGGCAGGAGCTGTGGCTGCATGTCTGCCGCGACGACGGCCGCATGGCGCGGTTCGCGACGGCGCTCGCCTTCTTCCATCCCGGCCTGGCGGTCCTGACCTTTCCGGCCTGGGACTGCCTGCCCTACGACCGGGTGTCGCCCAACGCCGAGATCGTCAGCCGGCGCATCGACACGCTGACCAAGCTCGCGGCCCCGGCCGGCGAGCCGGTCATCGTGCTGACCACGGTCAACGCCCTCGTGCAGCGGGTGCCGCCGCGCAAATTGTTCGAGGGCCGGGTGCTGAAGCTCGGCGCCGGCGGCCGCATTCCACTGGAGCGGCTGCAGGCGTTCTTCCGCAACAACGGCTACGTCCGCACCGACACCGTGCGGGAGCCGGGCGAATTCGCCGTCCGCGGCGGCATCGTCGATCTCTACCCGGCGGGCGCGGCGCAGCCGCTGCGCCTCGACTTCTTCGGCGACACGATCGAGAGCCTGCGCAATTTCGACCCGCTGACGCAGCGCTCGACCGGTTCGATCGACGAGGCGGTCTTGCATCCGGTCAGCGAAGTATTGCTCGACGAGACAGCGATCCACCGCTTCCGCGCCCGCTACCGCGAGCAGTTCGGGGCCGGCGGCAGCGACGACCCGCTCTACGAGTCGGTCAGCGCGGGGCGGCGGCACGTCGGCATGGAGCACTGGGTGCCGCTCTATTACGAGACGCTCGAAACGCTGTTCGACTACCTGCCCGGCGCCGGCGTGTCGTTCGATCCGCAGGCCGAGCAGGTGCGCGACCATCGGCTGGAGTCGGTCGCCGATTTCTACGCCGCCCGCCACAGCCTCGCCCGCGCCGGCAAGGGGTCGGCGCCGGTCTATCGGCCGGTGCGTCCCGACCAGCTGTTCCTCGACGCGCGCGAATGGCAGCAGGCCTTGCGCGGCCGCGCCGTGGTTCAACTCTCCCCGTTTGCCGCGCCGGAAAGCCCCCACCCCTACCCTCCCCCGCTTGCGGGGGAGGGAGAAAATGTTGCACGGGCCGCGCCGAGCGCCCCCTCCCCCGCAAGCGGGGGAGGGACAGGGCGCGGGCCAGCCTCCGCGCCCGAGGTCTTCGACGCGGGCGCGCGGCCGGCGCACAACTTCGCTCCCGAACGCGCCGATCCCAAGATCCAGCTGTTCGAGGCGGTGCGCGACTACCTCGTGGAGCAGCGCGCCGCCGGGCACCGCACCGCGATCGCCGCCTTCAGCGCCGGCTCCGCCGACCGCCTAGCGACGGTCCTGCGCGAGCGCGGGCTATCCGATCTCCGGCCCGTGGCCGACGCCTTCACCCTCAATTCCCTGCCGCGATCCGCGACGGGCCTCGCGGTATTGCCGATCGAGCAGGGTTTCGTCACCGCCGGCCTCCTGCTGCTCGGCGAGCAGGACATTCTCGGCGACCGGCTTGCGCGGGTGCCGCGCCGGCGCCGCAACCTCGACCAGTTCATTACCGAGGCGACGGCGCTGTCGCCGGGCGACCTCGTCGTCCACGACGAGCATGGCATCGGCCGCTACGACGGGCTGGAGACGCTCGACGTCGGCGGCGCGCCGCACGACTGCCTCAAGGTCGTCTATGCCGGCGACGACAAGTTGTTCGTGCCGGTCGAGAACATCGAGGTGCTGTCGCGCTTCGGCTCGGAAGATTCCGGCGTGCAGCTCGACCGGCTCGGCGGCGTCGCCTGGCAGTCGCGCAAGGCGCGGGTCAAGCAGCGCATCCGCGACATCGCCAACGAGCTGATCCGCGTCGCGGCCGAGCGCCAGCTCCGCCCCGGCGAGGTCGTCACCCCGCCGGAGGGCCTCTACGAGGAATTCGCGGCGCGCTTTCCCTATCCCGAGACCGAGGACCAGCTGCGCGCGATCGCCGACACGCTGGAGGACATGGCCTCGGGCAAGCCGATGGACCGGCTGATCTGCGGCGATGTCGGCTTCGGCAAGACCGAGGTGGCGTTGCGCGCGGCGTTCATCACCGCGATGTCGGGGGCGCAGGTCGCGGTCATCGTGCCGACGACCTTGCTCGCCCGCCAGCATTACCGCAGCTTCACCGAGCGCTTTGCCGGGCTGCCGCTGCGCATCGGCCAGCTGTCACGCCTGGTAGCGGCGAAGGACGCGCGCGCCCTCAAGGAAGAGCTCGCCGACGGCAAGGTCGACATCGTCATCGGCACTCATTCGCTGCTCGCCAAGGACGTGCGTTTCGCCCATCTCGGCCTCCTCGTCGTCGACGAAGAGCAGCATTTCGGGGTGTCGCAGAAGGAGAAGCTGAAGCAGCTCAAGGCGGACGTGCACGTGTTGACGCTGACCGCGACGCCGATCCCGCGCACGTTGCAGCTCGCGCTCGGCGGGGTGCGCGACATGAGCATCATCGCGACGCCGCCGATCGACCGTCTCGCCGTGCGCACCTTCGTGATGCCCTACGACCCGGTCGTGGTCCGCGAGGCGATCCTGCGCGAGCGCGACCGCGGCGGGCAGCTTTTCTACGTCGCGCCGCGCATCTCCGATCTCGACGAGGTGCGCGAGGGGCTGCGCGAGATCGTGCCGGAGATCCGCGTCGCGGTGGCGCACGGCCGCATGCCGCCGAGCGAGCTGGAGGCGGTGATGGCCGCGTTCGACGACCGCGCCTACGATCTCCTCCTCTCCACCAACATCATCGAGTCCGGCCTCGACATCCCGACCGCCAACACGCTGATCGTGCACCGGTCCGACATGTTCGGGCTGGCGCAGCTCTACCAGCTGCGCGGGCGCATCGGGCGAGGCAAGGTGCGCGCCTACGCCTACCTGACCCTGCCCGAGCGCAAGAAGCTCACGCCGACCGCGCAGCGCCGGCTCGACGTGATGCAGACCCTCGACACGCTCGGCGCCGGCTTCCAGCTCGCCAGCCACGACCTCGACATCCGCGGCGCCGGCAACCTGCTCGGCGACGAGCAGTCCGGCCACATCCGCGAGGTCGGCATCGAACTCTACCAGCACATGCTGGAGGAGGCGGTAGCGGCGGCGCGCACCGACGGCGGCGACGCGGCGCAGCGCGACGAATGGAGTCCGCAGATCGCGGTCGGCATGCCGGTGCTGATCCCCGAGACCTATGTCGCCGACCTCAGTGTACGGCTCGGCCTCTACCGCCGCATCGCCGGCCTCACGAACCGCCGCGAGACCGACGGCTTCGCGGCGGAACTGATCGACCGGTTCGGGCCGCTGCCGCCCGAGGTCGAGAACCTGTTGCAGATCATCGCGATCAAGCGCTGGTGCCGCGAGGCCGGGGTCGAGCGCGTCGAGGCCGGCCCCAAGGGCGCGGTCATCGGCCTGCGCGGCAACCGCTTCGCCAACCCCGCGGGCCTCGTCGACCTGATCAACCGCCACTCGGGCACCCTGAAGCTGCGCCCCGACCAGAAGCTCGTCTACCTGCGCAACTGGGAAGACGAAAAGGAGCGCCTCAAGGGCGTCGCCGGCCTGATGCAGGCTTTGGTGAAACTTGTCCGCGCCACTTCCGCGGACTCGGCCGCACCCATACCAACACCGACACCGGAGTTGATGAAGGCGCGGGCCGCGGGACGAAGGTAATCCGGGCAGCGGCTACGGATGTTTGCCGATTGACTCGCCGATGCTGCGGGCCATCGCGACGAATTCGCTTGGCATCATGATGATGGTCATCGTGTTCTGCTCGGCTCCCACCTCGGTAATCATCTGCATTCGACGCAGTTCGAGGGCTGCAGGGTTCTGCATGATGACCTGAGCGGCTTCCCGCAGTTGTGCCGCCGCGTCGAGTTCGGCTTCCGCCTTGATGAACCGGGCACGCTTCTCGCGCAATGCTTCCGCCTCCTGCGCCATCGCCCGCTGCATGGTCGGTGGGATCTCGACGCTCTTCATCTGCACGCGCTCAACCTTGACGCCCCAAGGCTCGGTCACAGCATCGATCGATTGCTGCATCAGGTCCGAGATCGTGTCCTGCGCCTTCAAGATGTCGTCGAGCGTATGCTGACCCAATACCGTCCGTAGAGTCGTCAGCGAAACCTGCTCGACGGCATGCGCGACAGCGCGGACCTCGATCTTCGCGCGGCGATCTTGCGACGTTTCGGAGAGCTTCTCAGCTATCCACGCCCGGATATATGAATGACTACACGTTCCGCATCAAGCAAACTCCTCACTGGAGCAGCTTGCGGAAACGCAGAGAGTTCGCTTCGAAGCCGAGGCTGCGGTAGAAGGCGTGGGCTTCGGTGCGGTCGCGGGCGGAGGTCAGTTCGAGGAGTTCGCAGCCGGCGGCCTCGGCCGTGGCGACCGCATGGGCAATGAGGCGGCGGCCGACGCCGCGGCGGCGGCGGCGCTCATCCACGACGAGAAGGTGATGCGCGCGACCGGGCGGGCGTATTGCAGCATCGGCGCGATGTGCAGCGCCAGCAGGCCGAGGACTTCGGACCCGTCGCAGGCGAGGAAGATCGGGTCTCGGCCGGTGGGATCCAGTTTGCCGAGGCGCTCCACCGCGGCGGCGGCGGAGGCCGCGTAGCCGAGTTGCGCGAGCAGCACCGCTAACGCGGCGGCGGCGGTCGCGTCGGCGCGCCTGATCGCGATCATGCGTCGATCCGCAGCAATTCGCCGATGCGGTCGGCCGCTTTGAGACCGTGGCCGGTGAGGACCGCGACGGTGGTTTCGCCCGGGCGGATCGTGCCGTCGCGGAAGAGCTGCGTCAGCGCCGCGGCGGCGGTGGCGGCGGTCGGCTCGACGAAGAGGCCGAGGCGTCCCAGTGTGGCGAGCGCGGGGGCGATCGCCTCCTCCGGCACCGTCGCGATGCCTCCCCCCGAGCGGCGCAGCGCGGCCAACACTTCCGCCGTGCGCACCGGGCGCTGTGTCGCGATGCCGTCGGCCACGGTCGGCTGCGCTTCGAAAGGGACCCACCGGTCCTGCCCTGCCGCCCAGGCGGCGGCAAAGGCGGCGCAGTTCGCCGCCTGCACCGCGAAGAGACGCGGCCGGCGGGCGACCTCACCGGTGCGCTCCAGCGCATCGAGGCCGCGGGCGAGGCCGAGGATGTTGCTGCCGTAGCCGGTCGGCACGAGCACGTTGTCGGGCACCGCGAAGCCGAGCTGCTCCCACAACTCGAACGCCAGCGTCTTGGTGCCCTCGATGAAGTACGGGTGCCAGTTGTGGCTGGCGTAGAAGCTTTCGCCGGTTGCGGCGAGAGCGGCGTCGGTGACGGCTTGCCGCGTGCCGGGGATGGCGCAGACCTCGGCGCCGGTCGCGGCGATCTGCACGACCTTGGCGCGCGGCGCCGCCGCCGGCACATAGATACGGCAGGGAATGCCCGCCGCCGCCGCATAGGTCGCCAAGGATGAGCCGGCATTGCCGGAGGAATCCTCGTGCACCGGCCCGACCCCGACTTCGAGGAGATGGTTCACCACCAGGGCCGTGCCGCGGTCCTTGAACGACCCGGTCGGCATCTGCGATTCGAGTTTGAAGAAGATCTGAGCCCCCTCCCACGTTCGGGACACCAGCGGCGTCCACCCCTCCCCCAAGGTCACGCGGGGCGGACCCGCGAGCGCCAGCGCGGCGTGGTAGCGCCACAGCGACGCCTCCGACCGGTCGATGTCACCGCGGGTGAGCCCCGCCCCCGGCGTGAGATTGAGGTGACCGCCGCAATCGCAGCGCCACACGGGCCGATCCGCCGCCACCGTTCGGCCGCAGGCGGCGCAGACAAACCCAATCCTCATAAACCCGATCCTCCCGCTCGCTTTGGCGCTATAGATAAAGCCGAAATGAGCGATCCCGGAGTTTCGCTCGCAGATGATCCCGGATTTTGACGCCCGCTCCGCCGGTCGGCGGAGAGGGCGACAGGGCAGGCGCCGCCGTCCATACAGGGCCGGATGATGCAGCGTGAGGCGCTCGTCTTCGTCGGCACCAGCGATCTTGCCGGGCTGGTGCGCGGCAAGGGCTTTCCCGAAACGGAGCTGGCGGCGCGGCTGCGCAAGGGCATCGGCCTGACCCACAGCAACATTATGATGTCGGCCTTCGGGCCGATCTACGACACGCCGTTCGGCACGCTCGGCGACCTGATGCTGGTGCCCGACCCGACGACGCGGGTCGAGGTTGCGTTCGGCGACGAACATGCGTCGGAGCGCTTCTATCTCGGCGGCATCCTGACCACCGAAGGCGAACCGTGGGAATGCTGCCCACGGCATTTCCTGCGGCGCGCGCTCGCCGCCCTCGATGCCGAGGCGCACGCCTCTCTGCTCGCCGCCTTCGAGCAGGAGTTCGTTTACACCGGAGTGGAGGACCGGCCGGGCGCGACCTACGCTCTCGACGCCTGGCGCCGACTCGGGATTTTCGGCGAGGCCTTTGTCGCGGCGCTGCGGCAGGCGGGGCTGACGCCAGACTCGCTGCTGCCGGAGTACGGCGCGCGCCAGTACGAGGTCACGGTGGCGCCACAGCTCGGGCTGCGCGCGGCGGACGAGGCGGTGATCCAGCGCGAGATGGCGCGGGCGGTGGCGTTCCGCCTCGGCCACCGCGCGATCTTCGCGCCGATGCTGGAGCCGCAGGGCATCGGCAACGGCACGCACATCCATTTCAGCCTGCGCGGCCGCGACGGCGAGCCGCTATTGCACGACCCCGGTGGCGTGTACGGGCTTTCGGAACTGGGGCAGCATTTCGCGGCCGGGATCCTCGATCACCTGCCGGCGCTGTGCGCCGTCACCGCGCCGGCTGTGGCCTCCTACTATCGGCTTACCCCCGACCGCTGGGCGCCGACCTGGGCCAACCTCGCGCGGCAGGACCGCGGCGCCAGCCTGCGCGTCTGCCCCGTCTTCACGCCGGCGGACGAGCCGGCGGCGCGCCAGTTCAACCTCGAATACCGCGTCGCCGACGCCGCCGCGAGCCCTTACCTCGCGCTTGGCGCGCTGGTGTTCGCCGGGGTGGACGGCATCCGCCGCCGGCTGCGGCCGCCGCCTCCGCCCGACCGCGATTTCTGGGACATGAGCGAGAGCGAACGCGAGGCCGCCGGCGAGCGGCCGCTGCCCCGCTCGCTGGGGGAGGCGCTCGACCGCTTGGCGGCCGACGGCGCGGCCCATGACTGGTTCGGCGAGCCTTTTCTCGACGTTTACCTGCGCTTCAAGCGAGCCGAGTTGCGGGCGGTGGAGGGCCTCGATCCCGGCCAGATCTGCGCCCGCTATGCGGCGGTATACTAGGCGTGGCGGCGATCGACGACCCGCTCCTCGCGGCCGACGAACCGCCGGCGGTACGCGTGCTGCGCCCGGACGGCGCATCCGAGTTTTTCCTGACCGCCGACCATGCCGGGCGCCTGATCCCGCGGCGGCTCGGAACCCTCGGCATTTCGGAGGAGGAGCGGGCGCGGCACATCGCCTGGGACATCGGCATCGCCGGGGTCACCGAAATCCTGTCCGCTCTGCTCGACTCGACGGCCGTGTTGCAGACCTATTCGCGGCTCGTCATCGACTGCAACCGCCGACCCGGCCACCCGACCTCGATCCCGCAGGTCAGCGAAACGACGCCGATCCCCGGCAACAAGGCGCTGTCGCCGGCCGCGGTGGCCGCGCGCACCCGCGACATTTTCCATCCCTATCACGACGAGATCCGGCGCCGCATTGAGAGCCGGCTCGCGGCCGGACGCCGCACCGTCGTCGTCGCGATGCACAGCTTCACCCCCGTGTTCAAGGGGGAGCCGCGCGCGATGCAGGTCGGCATTCTCTACAACCGCGACGCCCGGCTTGCGCGGCTGATGCTGGAGCTGTTGCGGGCCGAGGGCGACCTCACGGTCGGCGACAACGCGCCCTATGCGATCACCGACGACAGCGACTACACGATCCCGTTCCACGCCGAGCGGCGCGGCCTGCCGCATGTAGAGATCGAACTGCGCCAGGACCTGATTGCGGATGCCGCAGGCCAGCGGATATGGGCAGAACGCCTCGCCCGCCTCCTCCCCGCCGCCGACGCGCGGCTCAAGGCGCAGGGGCGCTGACCGCAGGGGAAGGTGCCGCGGATATGCCCCCACCCTGCCCTCCCCCGCTTGCGGGGGAGGGCTCCCATCACTCCCTCCCCCGCTAGCGGGGGAGGGTTGGGGTGGGGGCTTCGCCGCTGCGATAATGCCGAAAGTTTCGCCTACGCGCCGCCGCAGCTGTGTTCGGCGTCGGGGAGAGTCCACGATTCGTGGGTGCGCAAGTTGGTGGTCGTGTATTCGCGGCCGCGGCTGTCGCCGGGCGGGCAGCCGCGCGGCACCTTCACGAGGCACATCCGCACCGGATCGCCGGCGCGGGAGTGCACGATCGCAGGAACCGTGTCGTAGGAGACCTGATAGCCGCGATTGGCGAAGCTGACCGCGCTACCCGACTGCGGCATGCCCTGAAGGCGGTATTCGATGCGGGCGATCGTCGTCTGCGTGCACTGCCCGACTTGCGTCGGCAGCGGGTCGGCGAACGCGGCCGGCATGACGGCGCCAAGGGCCGCCGCGATCGTCACGGCAAGGATCGTAAGACCGTTCATGCGGCGCCCCCGGCAGTCCCAGCTCGCGAATAATTGTCGCTCAACGCGCCTTTGCCAATACCGGGATGTTATTCGACGGTACGGCTGTGTGCGGAGGGATCATGAGGGGACTGCCGGCTTTTGCCGCGATGCTCGCCGCCGCTGCTTCGGCCCAGGCGGCCGATGTCGAGGCGGGCAAGGCCGTCTTCAACCGCTGCAAAATCTGCCACAGCCTCTCCGCCAAGGCGCCGCCGATGACGGGGCCAAGCCTGCACGGCCTGTTCGGCCGCAAGGCCGGCGCGTACGATGACTTCCCGTACTCGCCGGCAATGAAGAGTTCCGGGATCGTCTGGGACGACGCAACGCTCGCCAAGTTCCTGCGCGATCCCAAGGCGTTCATCCCGAACAACAACATGGCCTTTCCCGGGATAACGGACGACGCCAAACTCGCCGACCTGCTCGCCTATCTAAAGCAGGCGACGCAGTAGCGGCGGCCTTGGACGGGAGTGCGGTCATGGCGGCGGCAAGGCTCATCGACGGTGCGGCTATCGCCGCGGAACTGCGCCGCCAAGTCGCGGAGGCGGCGTCGCGGCTGCGCGCGGATCATGACGTGGTACCCGGCCTCGCCACCGTCCTCGTCGGCGCCGATCCCGCCAGCCAGATCTACGTCAACAGCAAGAACCGCGCCTGCACCGCCGCCGGCCTCGCCTCGTTCTCGCTGCATCTGCCGGCGGAGGTGGCCGAGAACGAGCTGCTGGACGAGATCGCGAAACTTGGCGCCGACGATCGCGTGGACGGCATCCTCGTGCAGCTGCCGCTGCCGCGGCACATCGACCGGCTGAACGTGCTGGCGGCGATCGACCCCGCGAAGGATGTGGACGGCTTCCACCCCGTCAATGTCGGGCGGTTGTGGAGCGGCCTGCCGGCACTGGTTCCGGGGACGCCGCAGGGTTGCCTGCGCCTGCTGCGGACGGTGCACGCCGATCTTACCGGCGCGGAAGCGGTCGTGCTCGGCCGGTCCAACATTGTGGGCCGGCCGCTGGCGGCATTGCTGCTCGCGGCCAACTGCACCGTCACGATCGCCCATTCGCGCAGCCGGGACATCCCGAGCCTTTGCCGCCGCACCGACATCGTGATCGCGGCGCTGGGTCAACCCCTGGCGGTGAAGTCCGAGTGGATCAAGCCGGGCGCCACCGTCATCGACGTCGGCATCAACCGCATCCAAACCGCGAGCGGCTCGCGCCTCGTCGGCGACGTAGATTTCGATAAAGCGTGCGCGGTCGCGGGCGCGATCACGCCGGTGCCCGGAGGCGTCGGGCCGATGACGATCGCCTGTCTCCTCGCCAATACGCTGGTCGCTGCCTGCCGCCGCCGAAGTCTTCCCGATCCCGCCTTGCCGGGATGAACGGAAAAGGCGAAGCGGAACCATCGCCAAATCTTTCTTGTTACAGCGCCAGACCTTCCGGACAAGGAGGAGATGGTCTGATGAGCAAGACAGCGACCAGCCTTTGCGCTCTTGCCGCCTGCGCGGCCTTGGCGGCGATCCCCGTCGCGCATGCCCAAGCGCCGGCGCCGACCTACAATATTCCGCCGCCGCCGGCCATGGCCGCGCCGCCGCCCGCGATGAGCTATACACCGGTGCCCGCCGAACCGGCAGCACCGCAAGCCGGCGTCACCGTGTTGCCGCCGAGCGCACTGCCTGCGGTTCCGATGGGCGACGAGGGCAATGCCGCGGCGATTGCGGCGAACAACCGCGAAAGCGCGTGGTACGACCATCTCGTGGAGACGAACCCGTCGTTCCGCCATTATCGGATGCGCAAGGAATGCGGACCGATTACCGACCCGCAGCTCCACGCCGGCTGTATCGCCAGCTTCCAGCAGTACGAGCCGACGATGTACGGCTCGTCATTCCCGCCCGCCCGTTACGGCATCGGCGCCGGCGAGTAAGGTTTTGGCCATGTGACGAACAGGAGCCGCCTCTCCAGGCGGCTCCTTTCGTTCCGGCTGCGCCTCTGGGCGCCGCGCTGCCGGAGCAAGGAGCAGTTTCTTGTTCTTCGTCATCGCCGGGCTTGACCCGGCGATCTCGGGCAGTTGCCGCAGATGGCCGGGTCAAGCCAGGTCAAGCCCGGCCATGACGAATGGGCGAAGTGACCTGGGCTCGGCTGCATACCGCTCCTTAACCTGCCGCCGGGGTTTGCGAGGAGGGCGCGCCTATCATGCCGCGCCGATCCGGTGATTGACCCTGTCCTCGATCCCCTGACTGGCGCCCCCAATCCCCGTTGGAAGCGAAGCGCGCGGCATAGCGCTTGAACCGCTCGCGCTCGCGCACGGGGTCGAGGGCGTAATCTTCCCAGCGGTAGTGGTTGCGTCCGTAGCCGCCCCGCGGCTCCGCCGCGATCCGAGTAAGGATGCGGGCCGCGGCGTCAGTGCCGAATTCAAGGCCGAAATGCCGGTAGAGCGCGCGCACGGTACCCAGCGGATCATCGACAAGATCGCGATGGTCGATGTGAAAGATCGGCTCCGCGAACGGCTCCGCGTCGGCGGCGGCGATCATCAGCTCGGCGCCCGCCAGCCACCGCTCGCTCTCCTGCCGGCCGAGCGCGGCGCGGTCGATCCGACGCGTGAAAGGCCGCCGCAATACATCGGTCAAATGCGCCACGGATGGCAGCACCCGCAGCGGATCGCGATGGACGAAGACCGCGCGGGCATCGGGATAGACCGCACGAATGGCATCGAGCGCGAAGACGTGATCCGGGCATTTCA
>Ga0070739_10000932_pt1 | contig 48422 bp, 50 predicted proteins | sample Coa_R1_7_FD_66445 | JGI IMG/M metagenome (GOLD analysis project Ga0070739, IMG submission 66445) | Surface soil microbial communities from Centralia Pennsylvania, which are recovering from an underground coalmine fire - Coalmine... | ecosystem: Environmental > Terrestrial > Soil > Unclassified ...
CGCCGCCGGCGACAAGGCGCGGCTGCGGCCGCTGCTCAGCAACGACGTGTACCATTCCTTCGCCGGCGCGATCGACGAACGCAATGCGGCGCAGGAGACGCTGGAGACGCAGGTACTGAGCCTCAAGCATATCGACATCGTCGATGCGCGGCTGCAGGGCCGCACCGCCGGCGTCACCGTCGAGCTCGTCTCCGACCAGATCAACGTCACCCGCGCGCACGACGGCAGCATTGTCGATGGCGATCCCGACCATCCGATCGAGAAGACGGATTTCTGGAGCTTCGCGCGCGACACCCGCTCGAACGACCCGAACTGGGTCCTGGTCGCGACCGGGAGCGGCTGACCGCCCTTTGCTGGCCGCGGCTGCCGAGCGGGTCGCCGACGCGGCGCGGCGGCTTACCGCGCGGCAGCGGTGGCTCGCTGCAGGAGCGGTCCTCATCGCGGCCGCCCTTGCCGGATACCTCGCATTTCCCCGCGCGCCGAGGGCGCGGCTGACCCTGGCGCCTGTCGAATTCAGCGCCCTAGCCGGCTGGAACGAGGATCGGGTCGCGGCGGCGCTGCCGGCGTTTCGCGCCTCCTGCGCCGCGCTGGCCGGGCGGCCGGATGCAGAGCCGCTCGACGCGAGGCCGCAGAGCGGCGATTTCGGCCGAGTCGACGAGTGGCGCCCGCTGTGCGCGGAGGCGGCGGCGCTGCCGCCCGGCGACGCGGCGGCGAGACACTTCTTCGAGACCGGTTTCGCGCCGGCGCTGGCCGGCAACAACGGTGCGCCGACCGGGCTGTTCACCGGCTATTACGAAATCACCCTCAACGGCTCCCGCCACCGCGAGGGGCCGTACCAGATCCCGATCTACCGCCGCCCGCCCGACCCGTCGCGCTATTCGCGCGCCGAGATCGACGACGGCGCCCTCGCCGGCAAGGGACTGGAGCTGCTGTGGGCGGACAACCCTGTCGATGTCTTCTTCCTGCACATTCAGGGATCGGGTCTGGTGCGGCTGCGCGGCGGCGGCAGTGTCCGCGTCGGGTATGACGGGCAGAACGGGCGGCCGTTCGTGCCGGTCGGGCGGCTGTTGCTGGAGCGCGGCATCCTGCCGCGCCACGGCGTCACGATGGCGGCGATCCGCGAATGGATGACGAAGCATCCGAAGGAGGGCGCCGCACTGCGCCGGGAAGACCCGTCTTACGTGTTCTTCCGCGAAATCCCAGGGAACGGCCCGCTCGGAGCGCAGCAGGTGGTGCTGACGGCGGGGCGCAGCCTGGCGGTGGACCGTTCGTTCATCCCGCTCGGCGTGCCGATCTGGCTCGACGCCGGCGAGCGTTTTTCCTCGGCGCATTACCACCGCCTCGTCGTCGCCCAGGACACCGGAGGCGCGATCCGCGGACCCGTGCGCGGCGACCTGTTCTGGGGCACCGGCGCAGGCGCAGGCGCGCACGCCGGCGCGATGAACGCGCACGGCCAGTATTACCTGCTGCTGCCGCGGGCGGTCGCGGCGCGCTGGCCAAACCATTGATCCGCCGCCGAGTCCGGCCTTATTTACCGGTATGGCTGACGTTCCCGTCCGTGTCGCGCTGTTCGTGACCTGCCTCGTCGATCTGTTCCGGCCGACGGTGGGATTTGCCGCAATCCGGCTGCTGGAGGAGGCAGGCTGCGCGGTCGAGGTGCCGCAGGCCCAGACCTGCTGCGGCCAGCCCGCCTACAATTCCGGCGACCGCGCCGACGCCAAGGCGATCGCATTGCAGGTGCTCGACGCCTTTGCCGGCTACGACTACGTCGTGGCGCCGTCGGGTTCGTGCGCCGGGATGATCCGGGTCCACTATCCGGAGCTGTTTGCCGACGATCCGGCCAATCTGCAGCGCGCGAACCAGCTCGCGGCGCGGACCTGGGAATTGGTGTCGTTCCTCGTCGATGTGCGCGGCATGAGCGGCGTCGCGGCCTCGTGGCCGCGGCGGGTGACCTATCACGACGCCTGCTCCGGGCTGCGCGAGCTCGGGGTCAAGCGGCAGCCGCGCGCCCTCCTCGCAGCCGTTGCGGGGCTGCGGCTCGACGAATTGCCGGGGGCGGAGGTGTGCTGCGGCTTCGGCGGCACGTTCTGCATCAAGTACCCGGCGATTTCCGACAAGATGGCGGCCGACAAGAGCGCCGACATCGCCGCGACCGGGGCGGAGGCGGTGCTCGCCGGCGACCTCGGCTGCCTCCTCAACATCGCCGGCAAGCTCTACCGCGAGGGCCGGCGGATCGAGGTGCGCCACGTCGCGGAGGTACTGGCCGGCATGACAGACGCGGTGCCTCCGATCGGGGCCCCTGCGATAGTTTCCAAATGATCGCCGCCGGCGAAATGCCGCTCTCCCCCCGCCGGCTGGGGCAAGAGGGCAGGCCGAGGGGGGTCGGGATCATCGCAAATCGCCGGGCCGAGTTTGCGCCGGCGCCCCCACCCTACCCTCCCCCGCTCGCGGGGGAGGGTACCGCTCCGCGATGGCTGAGAGCGAACCGGCGCGTATCCGGGCCGCGGATGTAACCGATGCAGCCGACGAGCCGCGCATTTCAGGCGAACGCCCGCGCCGGCCTGGCGAACGACACGCTGCAGAAGGCGCTGGCGATGGCGCGCACCGGCTTTCCGCTGAAGCGGGCGGAAGCGGTGGCGCGGCTGCCGGAGTTCGAGGATTTGCGCGAGGCGGGGCGGGCGATTAAGGACCACACCCTCGCCCATCTCGACTTCTACCTGGAGCGTTACGAGCGGAACGTGCTCGTCTCGGGCGGCCAGGTACATTGGGTGCGCAACGCCGAGGAGGCGCGCGCCGCGGTGCTGGCGATCTGCCGCTCCGTCGGCGCCAAGACGGTGACCAAGGGCAAGTCGATGGTGGCCGAGGAGATCGCGCTCAACGATTTCCTTGAGGCGAACGAGATCACAGCGGTCGAGACCGACCTCGGCGAATACATCATCCAGCTGCGCCACGAGCCGCCGAGCCACATCATCGCACCGGCGATCCACCTCGTGAAGGAGCAGGTCGCCGACGCCTTCCGCGCGGCGCACACCGAGCTCGATCCGGCGCGGGTGCTGGCCGACCCGCGGCAGATGTGCGACGAGGCGCGCGAGGTGCTGCGGCCGCGCTTTCTCGCCGCCGACGTCGGCATCACCGGCGCGAATTTCCTCGTCGCCGAGACCGGCTCCAGCATCATCGTCACCAACGAGGGCAACGGCGACCTGACGCAGACCCTGCCGCGCGTCCACATCGTCATGGCGAGCCTCGAAAAAATCGTGCCGACCCTGGAGGACGCCGCGACCCTGCTGCGCCTGCTGGCACGCTCGGCGACGGGCCAGGAATTCTCGTCCTACACGACCGTCTCGACCGGGCCGCGGCGGCCGGGCGACCTGGACGGGCCGGAGCAGTACCATGTCGTGCTGCTCGACAACGGCCGCAGCGAGCTGCTCGGCGGCGAATTCCAGGACATGCTGCGCTGCATTCGCTGCGCTGCCTGCATGAACCACTGCCCGGTCTACAGCGCGGTCGGCGGCCACGCCTACGGCTGGGTCTACCCCGGCCCGATGGGAGCTGTGTTGACGCCGAGCCTGATCGGCATCGGCGAGGCCGGCCATCTGCCGAACGCCTCCACCTTCTGCGGGCGCTGCGAGAGCGTCTGTCCGATGAAGATCCCGCTGCCGCGCATGATGCGTCATTGGCGCGAACGCGAGTTCGCCCAGAGACTGTCGCCGAAAGCGTATCGCAGCGGCCTCTCGCTGTGGGCGTGGGTGGCGCGGCGGCCGGCGCTTTACCGGGTCGCGTTCGGCCTCGCCGGCCGGGTCCTCGGCTGGGCCGGACGGCGGCGCGGCCGCTTCCGCAGCCTGCCGCTGGCGCGCGGCTGGACCCTGGTGCGCGACATGCCGGCGCCGGAGGGGCGCACCTTTCACAGCCTGTGGGCGCAGCGCCAGAAGGCCGGAAGCGGACGGTGAGCGCGGCGCGCGACGACATTCTCGGCCGGGTGCGGGACGCGCTGAAGCGCGGGCCGCTCGACCCGGAGCAGGCGCAGGAGCTCGACCGGCGGCTCGCCGAGCACCGCCGCAACCTGGTGCCGCAGCGCGCCGCCGCGCTCGATCATGCCGGTCGGGTCGCGTTGTTCGCGGCGATGGCGGAGGAGGTGCAGGCGACGGTGGCGCGCGTCGCCGCTCCGGACGCGGTGCCGGAAGAGGTGGCGCGCTATCTCGCCTCCGAGAACCTGCCGGCCGAGCTCGTCATGGCGCCGGATCCGGCGCTCGACACGCTGCCGTGGGAGACGCGGCCGCTGTTGCGCATCCGCCGCGGCCGCGCCGAGGCCGGCGACAACGTCAGCCTGACGCCATGCCTCGCGGCGATCGCCGAGACCGGCACCTTGATGCTGGTCTCCGGAGCCGACACGCCGACGACTCTCAACTTCCTGCCGGACACCCATATCGTCGTGGTGCGCGGCGAGCAGGTGGTGGCGAGCTACGAGGACGGCTGGGACCTAATCCGCGCGCGGGCCGGCTCCTCCAACCAGCCGCAGGCGATGCCGCGCACGATCAACTTCATCACCGGCCCCTCCCGCACCGGCGACATCGAGCAGCGCATCCAGCTGGGTGCGCACGGCCCGCGCCGCCTCCATATCATCGTCATCGACGAAAGCTGAGCGGAGCGATGGCGAAACCGGCGCGGAGCGGGCCGGGCTGCCCGGACATGGCGCTGTGGCGCGAGGCGATGCGCGGCGTCGCGCCGTTGCGCGGCCGGCCGGCACCCGCTCCGGTGCCGGCTGCCCCAGCCCCAGCGACGACGGCGGACGCGTCCCCGCCGCCGCGGCCCACGCCCTCCCCGCTCCCGCCGCTGTCGCGCCATGCCGGCCTCGACCGCGCCAGCGCCCAGCGACTGCGGCGGGGGCTCTATCCGATCGAGGCTCGGCTCGACCTCCACGGCATGACGCAGAGCCAGGCGCACCGCGCCCTTGCTGCATTCTTGCACGCGTCGCGGACGGCCGGACGGCGGTGCGTCCTCGTCATTACCGGCAACGGCCGCCGCGCGGACGGAATCGGCGGCGGCATCCTCAAGGGCGCCGTGCCGCGCTGGCTCGACGAGGCCGAATTCCGGCACCAGGTGCTGGCGGTGGCGGCGGCGCGGCCGCGCGACGGCGGCGGCGGCGCGATATATTTGCTGTTACGGCGGCAGCGGGTTTCGCCCTAACCGCTGGTTAACCAGTTCCGGGCGATCCTAGCGGGATGAATAGGCTCGACGGCGATCTTACCCAGCGCGACCTCTCAGCCCTTCGCGTCGAGCAGATGAACCCGGCCGAGCGCGCCGAGCTGCGGCGGCGCTACGAATCCTTCGTGCGCGCCTTCAGCCGTTCGCCGCCAACGCGCCGTAATGCGGCAGGGCAACCGCCGGCGCCGCGGCGCTGGACGCCGCCCAAGGTCCGCTAGGCCGGCCGCATGAATTCATCCTCTTCCCGCCGGCCAGAGACGACGAGCCAGGAGGCAACGCTCCTCGACTACGTGACGCGGCTGTCACGCTACCGCCAGGGCCGCCGGGCGGTGCATCTGCACCTGTCGCAGCTGCAACCCTACAACCGGCGCGACCATCACCTGCGCATCGCGGTGCAGACCTTCGAGGCCGTCGTGCGGCTGTTCGAGGGCCAGACGTTTCTGCTCGGCAACGGCGACATCGTCTTCATCGGCAACGACGCCACGCCCGCGGCGATCGAGGAGGCGGTGCTGCGCGTGCGCTACCTCTTCGAAGACGACCCGCTGATCCGCAGTGGCGGGACCCAAGGGATCGACGGGTTCGCCACCAACTACGAACTCGGCGCCGACTACGACATCTTCCTGAGACAGGTGCACCGGCTCCACGACGAGGAGACGCGGCGGCGACAGCGCCAGGCGCGCGTCGAGGACGAGCAGGACACGCGCCGGCCGATGGATGCGCAGCACACAGCGGAGCTGATCGAGGCCATCAGCCGCGCCGACCTGACCAACCTGATGCGCCGCCAGCCGGTTTGCGTCATCGCGGCGAACATGGCGCCGACCCCGATCTTCCGCGAATTGTTCATCTCGATCCCTGACCTGCGCGACGCAGTCATGCCGAACCTCGACCTCGCGGCCGACCGCGGGCTGTTCCAGTACCTGACGCGAACCCTCGACCTGCGCATGCTGTCGCTGCTGCGGCGCAACGACGGCGGCGGCATGAACGGCCCGTTCAGCCTCAACCTCAACGTCGCGACGGTGCTGTCGCGCGAATTCCTTGCCTTCGACGCCGACCTGCGCACCTCAGTGCGCGGCACCATCGTCATTGAGCTGCAATACGCCGATATCATCGGCGACATGGAGGCCTTCTGCTTCGCGCGGGAATTCGCCAAGGCGCGCAACTACCGCATGTGCCTCGACGGCGTCACCGACCTGCTCGCACCGCTCGTCGACCGGGAGAAGCTCGGCATCGAGTTCGTCAAGCTGATCTGGAGCCCGCGCATGCAGGCGGCCTTGAGGACCGGAGACTTCGACGATTATCGGCGGACCGTGGAGCGTTTCGGCCGTGCCCATACGATCCTGTGCCGCTGCGACGACGAGCAGGCGGTCCGCTTCGGCCAGTCCGTCGGCATCACGATGTTCCAGGGGCGCGGCGTCGAGCGCCTGCTGAACGCGCCGCCGCCGCCGGCCCATTCGCGGGCCAAACCGCCGGCTTCGGCATTCGCTTGAGCAACGGCCGCGGCGGCTTTAACCCTTGCCAGCGCCGGACGGCCCGCCTAAAGACGGCGGTAGAGAATGACCCCGCTTTCTGCGTCATGGCCGGGCTTCGACCCGGCCATCTCGTGCCGCTGCTGCCGGCCCGAGATGCTCGGATCAAGTCCAGGCATGACGGATCTTAGTTTGCCGCTGCCAAAGGACGGCGCATCACCGGCATGACCTGGAAAACGACGGCCGACGAGCGTGATTTGATCGGCCAGATCGAACGGCTGAAAGCCGCGCGCGTGCTGTGCATCGGCGACGTGATGCTCGACCATTACGTCTACGGCGAGGTTGAGCGGGTGTCGCCGGAAGCGCCGATCCCGGTGCTGTGCATCGAGCACGAGACCCGCACCCTCGGCGGCGCCGGCAACGTCTTGCGCAATCTGCGGGCGCTTGGCGCGACGGCATCGTTCATATCGGTCGTCGGCAACGACGACGCGGCGCGCGAGACCGAACGCCTGCTGGCGGCGCAGGATGGGACCGAGGTGCACCTGCTGGTGCAGCCCGAACGCATCACCACCGTCAAGACCCGATATATCGCCGCCAACCAGCAGCTGTTGCGCACCGACCGCGAGACGACGATCCCGCTGGCGCCGCACATCCGCAACGACCTCCTGCTGCTGGCGCGCGAGCTCGTCACCAGCCACGACGTGGTTATCGTCTCCGATTACGCGAAAGGCGTGCTGACCGAGGGGGTGGCGCTCGAAATCATCCGGGCGGCTCAGGAGGCCGGCGCCCGCGTCGTCGTCGACCCGAAGGGCGGCGACCACATCCGCTACCGCGGCGCTGACCTGTTGAAGCCCAACCGACGCGAGCTGGCGCACGCGACCGGAATGCCGGTCGCCAGTGACGACGAGGTCGTCGCGGCGGCGGAGGTGCTGATCGAACGCTGCGGTCTCGGCGCCGTTCTCGTCTCGCTCGGGCGCGACGGCATGATCCTGATCGAAGGCGACGGCGCCGTGCAGGTGCAGCGCGCCGATGTGCGCGAGGTCTATGACGTCTCGGGTGCCGGCGACACCGTCGTCGCCTGCGTTGCCGCCGGGATCGCCGCCGGCCTGCCGCTGGTCGCGGCGATGCGGCTGGCGAGCGCGGCCGCCGGGATCGTCGTCGGCAAGGTCGGGACGGCGGTCGCGTACCCGAACGAGATCGCGGCGATGCTCGACGGCAGCGATCTGCATGCCGAGGGCAAGGTGCAGCCGCTGCACCGGGCGCTCGACACGGTCGCCCGCTGGCGCCGCAAGGGCCTCAAGGTCGGCTTTACCAACGGCTGCTTCGACCTGCTGCATCCGGGGCACCTGTCGCTGCTGACGCAGGCAAAGGCGGCATGCGACCGGCTTGTCGTCGGGCTCAACAGCGACGCTTCGGCGGCGCGGCTCAAAGGACCGCGGCGGCCGGTGCAGGGCGAGACGGCACGCGCCGCGGTATTGGCGTCGCTGGCGGCGGTCGATCTCGTCGTGATCTTCGAGACGGACACGCCGATCGAGCTGATCCGCGCAATCCGGCCGGCCGTGCTGGTAAAGGGCGCGGATTACACGATCGAAGGCGTCGTCGGCGCCGATGTCGTCACCGCAGCCGGCGGCGAGGTCATGCTCGCCGAGCTGATGCCGGGCTACAGCACCACCGCGACAATTTCCCGCCTTGCCGGGTGACGCCGCTGCAAGACCCCGCGGGCAAGATTACATTCCGCGCAGCCGCTCTGCCTGCGGGTCGAGCGTCCGGCGCAGCCGCGCGGCGGCGCTGAGGGCGAAGCGCAGGGTCATGGCGCGGCGGCGGGCGGCGCTCAGCGGCATCGACGAGCCCTCCCGCAAGACGGCGGCGCCGAAGGGATCGGCCACCATAAGGCCACATTCTTCGGGGATCAGCGGCGTTGGAAAGCCTTTAGGCACGGCGAAATACAGACGGTCGGCAAATTCGCGATAAAAAGACCATTTGCGATCGGAACGAAAATCGGCGACTGAACTCTTGATCTCGACGATAATCAGATCGCCGTTCCTGCCTAAAGCCAGAACATCGGCACGCCGCCCGTTCGCGAGCGGAAATTCGAGGAGGCTCGCGTAACCGAGGTGATCGAGGGCGCGACAGATGCCGCGCGCCAACAGCGCAGCGCCCAGAGGCTCGGCATCGCTCGCCAACGGGGGACCCCCTCACACGAACTTTCCCGGCTCAGGATAGGCTCTTCGGCGCAAGCGGACGAGTGTCACGGAGGTTGAGTATGGTGCTTAAGCGACGCGGATTTCTGCGGGAGGCCTGGAGCCTCGCGTGGCCCTACTGGGCCTCGGAGGAAAAGTGGTCGGCCGCCGGTCTTCTCGCCGCCGTCGTCGCGCTGAACCTCGTCTCGGTGTGGATCAACGTTCGCCTCAACCGCTGGTACAACGATTTCTACGATGCTCTCCAGAATTACAATTGGCCTCGCTTCTGGGAGCAGTTCGCAATTTTCGGAGCGATTGCGCTGGCGCTCATTTGCGTCGCGGTCTACCAGCTTTACTTGCGGCAAGTCTTGGAGATCCGGTGGCGGCGCTGGCTGACGGAGCGGCTGCTGCGGCGCTGGCTCGACGACCAGGGCTATTACCGCATGCAGCTCGACAAGACGACGACGGACAACCCGGACCAGCGCATCAGCAGCGATCTCGACCTCTTCACGACCTACAGCCTGTCGCTGTCGATCGGGCTGCTCAACGCCGTCGTTACCCTCATTTCCTTCCTGTTCATTCTGTGGACCTTGTCGGGCTCTTTGACCATCCCGCTATGGGGCGACACGACGCTGGTCATCCCGGGCTACATGGTCATCGCCGCCTTCCTCTATGCCGTCGTCGGCACGTGGCTGACGCGGTGGATCGGCCAGCCGCTGGTGCGGCTCCTGTTCGATCAGCAGCGCTACGAGGCCGATTTCCGCTTCAGCCTGGTGCGGCTGCGCGAGAACGCCGAGAGCGTCGCCTTCTACGGCGGCGAGGACCGAGAGCTCGACGGTTTCCGCGCCCGCTTCGCCCACATCGTGGCGAACTGGTGGGGCATCATCCTGCGCCGCAAGAAATTGACCTGGTTCACGACCGGCTATCGCCAGGTCGCGATCGTGTTTCCGTTTCTGGTCGCGGCGCCGCGCTACTTCGCGAAGCAGATCCAGCTCGGCGGGCTGATCCAGATCTCCTCCGCCTTTGGACAGGTGCAGGATTCCCTGTCCTTCATCGTCACGAGTTACACCGACATCGCCGAGTACCAGGCGATCGTCGAACGTCTCTCCGGCTTCCGCGAGCGGCTGCGCGAGATCGCCGACGCGCGCCACGCGCCGCAGCCGATCTCAATCGACCATCCGGACGCCGCTGCCGGCGGCTTCGCCGGCATCGAGGTGATGGGCCTCGACCTGCAGCTGCCGGACGGGACGCCGCTGCGGCACGACATTGCGCTGACCGCGCGGCCCGGCAAGCCCGCCTTGATCACCGGTCCCTCGGGCGCCGGCAAAAGCACGCTGCTGCGCGCCATCGCCGGGCTGTGGCCGTTCGGGCGGGGCCGCATCCGCGTCGGCTCGCGCCACGCGCTGTTCCTGCCGCAGCGGCCCTACTTGCCCCTCGGCACATTGGAAGAGGCGCTGATCTATCCCGGCGGCGCCGAGCGGCCGAGCCGGCAAGAGGTCGAAGCGGCGCTGCGTGCGGTCGAGCTGCCCTATCTGCTCGACCAGCTCGACGAGGAGGGCAACTGGGCGCAGCGCCTGTCCGGCGGGGAGCAGCAGCGCCTTGCCTTCGCCCGCGTGCTGCTGCTGCGTCCCGAGATGGTGTTCCTCGACGAGGCGACGTCGGCGCTGGACGACGCCGCCGAGGCTCATCTTTATCGGCTGTTGCGCGACGCGCCGTGGCGGCCGACCATCGTCAGCGTCGGCCATCACGGCACCTTGCGGCGCTTCCACGAGACGGTCGTCGATTTGAGCCAGCCTCCGATGCCTGCAGCGGCCGCCGGATGATGCACCCGCGATGAACGACGGCGACGACCAGTTCCGCAGCGTCCGCCTCGCCAAGCTCGACGCGATCAAGGCGGCCGGGATCGACCCGTATCCCGACAGTTTTGCGAGGACGGCGGAGGCGGCGGAATTGGAGCGTCGCTTTCAGGATCTGCCGGCCGGAACGGAAACCGGCGAGCAGGTCAGGATCGCCGGCCGGATCCGCGCGATCCGCAACAGCGGCATGTTCATCGACCTGCACGACGCCTCCGGCAAAATCCAGGTGTTCAGCCACAAGCAGCTGCTTGACGACCGGGGCATGGCGCTGCTGCGGCTGCTCGACATCGGCGACCTGGTCGGGGTCGAGGGCCTGGTGCGGCGCACGCCGCGCGGCGAGCTGACGGTCAACGCCACGTCATTGACGCTTCTCGCCAAGGCGCTGCTGCCGCTGCCCGAGAAGTATCACGGCCTCGCCGACATCGAGCTGCGCTACCGCCAGCGCTACCTCGACCTGATCATGAACCCGCAGAGCCGCGAGACCTTGCGGCGGCGCAGCCGCATCGTGTCGGCGCTGCGCACCCACCTGCTGGCGCAGGGGTATCTCGAGGTCGAAACGCCGATGCTGCACGGCATCCCCGGCGGCGCCAGCGCCAAGCCCTTTATCACTCATCACAATACGCTCGACCTCGACCTCTTCCTGCGCATCGCGCCGGAGCTGCACCTGAAGCGGCTGATCGTCGGGGGCCTCTCCGACAAGATTTTCGAGATCAACCGCTGCTTCCGCAACGAAGGCATCTCGCCGCGGCACAACCCCGAGTTCACCTCGCTCGAACTCTACGAGGCCTACGTCGATTACACCGAGATGATGCGGCTGACCGAGGAACTCGTCGCCAAGGCCGCGGTCGAGGCGACCGGTTCGGCGAAGGTCTCCTATGGCGGCGTCGCGATCGACCTGACGCCGCCATGGCCGCGCCGTTCGATGGCGGAGCTGGTGCAGGAAGCGACCGGCATCGACTTCCTGGCGCTCGATAACGACGGCGCGCAGCGGGCGCTCCGCGAGCTGCAGCTGGACAAAACCGAGAGCTGGGGCCACGCGCTCGAAGCCGCGTTCGGTGTGCGCGTCGAGGAGACGCTGATCCAGCCGATCCACGTCACCGGCTTTCCGCGCGACATATCGCCGCTGGCCAAGGCCAGCCGCACCGACCCACGGCTCGTCGAACGCTTCGAGACCTACGTCTACGGCTGGGAGATCGCCAACGCCTTCTCCGAGCTCAACGACCCGCAGGACCAGCGCGCCCGCTTCGAGCAGCAGATGGCGGCCCGCGCCGCCGGCGACGAGGAGGCGCAGCCGCTCGACGAGGATTACGTGACGGCGCTCGAATACGGGCTGCCGCCGTGCGGCGGCCTCGGCATCGGCATCGATCGGCTCGTCATGCTGCTGACCGACAGCCCGTCGATCCGCGACGTGATCGCCTTCCCTACCCTGCGGCCGCGGTAACGGTCAGAGGCAGCGGATCGTCCAGACGGTCGTCGTGTCGTAGTCGTCGATGGCGCGATCGATCCCGCCCTTGTGGCTTTCCCGGTTGACGATGCGGTAGCCCTTTGGGCAGAGCCGCTCTGCGAGGCGCCGGTTCGGCGTGTCTGAGCCGCCCGGCACGCCGGGGCTGTCGATCCGGAACGTGCGTTCGTCGATGCGGCTCGCCGACGATTGCGAGCACGCGGCCAGCACCAAGGCAATAAGTATAATCCCCCGACGCATCAGGTATTCGGCCCCCCAGGTCGCCGCCGATTTGCCCCACGCGGCAGCCTAACCGATCTCCATGACCGTCGCCAGAGACGCGCCGGCCGCCGCGGCAATCGCGCAGATGTGTGTTGCGGAACCGCAGAGCCGGTGTTCCGCTGGCTGCGCACGACGGAGGACAGGATGCGGCGCCACGTCAAGATACCGGTATGGCTGGCGGCGGGGGTCGCGCTGCTGGCGTCCGCAATCGCGGCCGAAGCGCGGCAGGCTTGGCCGGCCGCCGCCACCGCGACGCCGCCGGCGGCCGGCGCCCGCATCTGGTTCTACCGCGACTATCAGCCGTCGGTGACCTTGAACTACGCCAACGTCGCGCTGAACGGCTATCCGGTCGGTTCTGTGCCCGCGTATAACGGCGTCCTCTACCGCGACGTGCCGGCCGGCCGCTACCGCGTCTCGGTCGACAGCTTCGGCAGCGACGGCCATCAATCGGCCGATGTCGATCTCGTCCCGGGCCAGCAGCTCTACGTCAAGATCCTGGTGAACGACAGCTGGATCGAATCGGGCGACATGACCTCCTTCCACCGCGATACCTTCGACCTCGCCTTCATGCCGCCCCAAGTCGCGCAAGCCGAAATCGCCAACATCCGGCGGTAGCCAACGTCTTCGCTATATCTTCTCGTCATCGCCGGGCTTGACCCGGCGATGACGGGGCGCGCCAAGATGGCCGGGTCAGGCCCGGCCATGACGAATCTAGTGGGACAATCGTCTAAAAATTCTCCAAGCTCAGCACCTCGGTGTCGTAGTCGTACGCGAAGATTTCGGCGTGGCGGCCCCAGTTGATGACGGTGTCGAGGACGCGCTCCGCCTCCTCTTCCGACAGGTAATCCTCCAGCTCGCGCAGAAAGCGCGCCGCCGGCGCGCGGTGGCCGGGGCGCTCGTCGAGGACGCGGCGGATGTGCACCGCGAGCGGGATGTGCTTGAGCACGGCGTCGGCGAACATCTGCTTGCGCGTCAGCATGTCGGCGTCGGCGTAGGCGCGGCCCGCCGGGGTCAGCTCGATGTCGCCGCCGCTGACATGGGCGAAGCCGAGCAGCTGCAAGGTTTCGAGCAGCGGGAACAGCTCATCCATGTGGAGGTTTTCTTCGTCGGCGAGGTGCGGCAGGTCGGCGCGGCCGCCGTAGGTGGGTTCGGTCAGCCGCTCTATCAGGCCCGACAATTGCTGCACCGCCGCGTCCGGCAGGCGATAGCCGATGCCGATCTGGTCCGGCTTGGCGCCGCGCCGCCCATCGCGGCCGGGAACCGTGGTCAGCAACGTGTAGACGTGGTCGACGGTCTGGCGGAAGCCGGGGCTGTCCCATACCCGCGGCCGCGGCGCGGCGATCGGCACCTCGGCGCTGATGCGGCCGGGGTCGCTGCTGAAAATGAGGATGCGGTCGGCCATCTCGACCGCCTCCTCGATGTTGTGCGAGACCATGACGATGCCCTTGGTCGGAATGCGCTTTTCCATCCACAGGTCGAGCAGGTCGTTGCGCAGGGTCTCGGCGGTCAGCACGTCGAGGGCGGAGAACGGTTCGTCGAGGATCAGGATGTCGGGGTTGACGACGAGCGCGCGCGCGAAGCCGACGCGCTGGCGCATGCCGCCCGACAATTCCTTGGGGTAGGCGTTCTCGAAGCCGTCGAGGCCGATCAGGTCGATCGCATCGACGGCGCGACGGCGCCGCTCGGCGGCGGAAATGCCCTGCGCTTCGAGGCCAAGCTCGACATTGCCGAGCACGGTCAGCCACGGGAACAAGGCGAAGGTCTGGAACACCATCGAGACGCCCTGCACCGGCTCGGTCACCTTGCGGCCGCGGTATTCCACGGTTCCCGAACTGGCCGGGATCAGCCCGGCGAGGATGCGCAGAAAGGTCGATTTGCCCGAGCCCGACTTGCCGAGGATCGCGACGAGTTCGCCCTCGCGCAGCGAGAAATCGACGCGGTCGAGCACGAGCCGGCCGATATGGTCGGGGGTGCGGTAGGTCTTGCACACCGCCGTCGCGCGCAGCAGCGGCGGCGCGGCGCTCGCCGCGGCGCGCGGCGCAGTCTCGATCGCGACATCGCTCATTCGCCACCCCGGTCAGTCGAGCCGCAGCCGCTCGGCCGCAAGATCGTAAAGCCGCCGCCACAAGAGCCGGTTGAACAGCAGCACATAGAGGCACAACACGGCGATTCCGAGGGCGATCCGCGGCCCGTCGCCTTCCGCCGTGTATTGCGCGATATAGGCGCCGATGCCGGTGGCGCGCAACCTCGTCGGCCCCCACTGCACGACCTCGGCGACGATGCTGGCGTTCCACGAACCGCCGGCGGCGGTGACGGCGCCGGTGACGTAGGCCGGAAAGATCGCCGGCAGGATCACGCGGCGCCACCACAGCCAGCGGCGCACGCCGAGATTGCTCGCCGCCAGCCGCAACTCCGCCGGCAGCGCCGTCGTGCCGGCGATGACGTTGAACAGGATGTACCACTGCGTCCCCAGGATCATCAGCGGGCTGAGCCAGATCTCCGGGTTCAGCGCGAAGTGCAGGATCAGGACCACCGCCACCGGAAAGAACAGGTTGGCCGGGAACGCCGCGAGAAACTGCACGATCGGCTGCACCCGGTCGGCGAGCCGCGGACGCAGCCCGATCCATGCGCCGATCGGCACCCATACCAGCGAGGCGATGGCGATCAGCACCAGCACCCGCGCCGCGGTCAGGAGGCCGAGCAGGAACACCCAGCCGATCTCATGCAGACCGATGCTGGCGCGGATGAAGGCCACGATCCAGTAGAGCCCGCCGCCGGCCGCCGCGAGCAATATCAGGTCGTAGGCGTATTCCGCCCACGGCGCCGGCGGCTTCGGCTCGCCGCGCGGCATTCGGCGGCGGACGATGCCGGTGATTACGGCATCGACGGCGCGGTTCAGCGCCAGCACGCCCTCTTGCAGCAGGTCGAAGACGCGCGCCCGCTGCATGACGATGAGCGACCACGGCCGCGCGTTGTCCTCGTCGGGAGCGGAGTCGTTGCGAAACTTGCGCGACCATGCCAGGAGCGGACGGAACAGCAGCTGATCGTAGAGCAGGATCACGACCAGCATGATCAGCACGGCGTAGCCGATGGCGCCGAGATTCTTCTGATCGATGGCGGTGGCGATGTACGAACCGACCCCCGGCAGCAGGATCGTCTGCCCTGAAACGGTAATCGCTTCGGACGCGACGACGAAGAACCAGCCGCCCGACACCGACATCATCATGTTCCAGACGAGCGACGGGATCGCGTGCGGCACTTCCAGCCGCCAGAAACGCTGCCACGGCGACAGGTGGTACATGCGCGCCGCCTCGATCAGCTCGGCCGGCACGGTGCGCAGCGACTGGTAGACGCTGAACGTCATGTTCCAGGCCTGCGAGGTGAAGATCGCGAAGATCGCGGCGCATTCGACCCCGAGCAGGCGGCCGGGAAACAGCGCGATGAAGCCGGTGACGGTGATCGACAGAAAACCGAGGATCGGCACCGACTGCAGAATGTCGAGCACCGGGATCAGGATCTTTTCGGCCTGCCGGTTCTTTGCCGCGAGGGCGGCGTAGGCGAGAGAGAAGACTAGCGAGGCGACGAGCGCCGCGGCCATGCGCAGCACCGTGCGCAGCGCGTAGGCCGGCAGGCGCCACGGGTCGAGGTCGATCGGCAATACTTCGCCGACGTGGTAGCGCTGGCTCATCGCCAGCCCGCCCCAGGCGAGCAGTGCGATCGTGCCGAACACCATCGGCAGCGCCACGAGATCCCAATAATTGGGACGCAGCCGCGACGGCCAAGCGACGAGGGGCAAGCCCCAACGCTGTTCCATGACCCCCTGCGCCGACGGTTGTATGACGGCGGGGAGCGGCCGATTCGCGCCCCGCGGGCGTACCTCTAGCCCAGATGAGAGGAGGCCGCGACTCGATTTTGCAACCGCCGCCGGCCTCTGAACGCGGCATCCGGAGCGGTTGCATGGGCGGCCAAAACCGCCATTATCGCGCCGGCGCAGGGGACGCGGAGACCGCCCGTTGAGCATGATCGATCTCGCCCGTCTGGAGGCCGCGCCGCTGCAGCGCGAGCCGTTCGAGTTCGTCGTCGTCGAGGAGTTCATCCGGCGCGAACACCTCCCCGGCCTGCTCGCCGAGTTTCCGCAGATCGACCGCCACGGCAGTTTTCCGCTCGACGAGCACCCCGGCGGCCCGAGCTTTCAGCGCCTCGCGGCGGAGCTGTGCGGCCCCGAACTGCGGGAAGCGATCGAGGGTAAATTCGCGCTCGACCTGTCGAACCGCCCGACGATGATCACGTTGCGCGGCGTCGGCGACCGCAAGGACGGGCGCATCCACACCGATTCGGACACCAAGATCGTCACGTTGCTGCTCTACATGAACGCGGCTTGGGACCAGGAAGGCGGCCGGCTGCGGCTGTTGCGCGGCCCCGACGATCTCGACGATTTCGCGGCGGAGGTGACGCCGCTCGGCGGCACGATGGTCGCCTTCCGGCGCAGCGAGCGCTCGTTCCACGGCCATTATCCGCATCTCGGCCCGCGCCGCAGCCTCCAGCTCAACTGGGTCGTGGACGAGGGGGTCGTGCGGCGCGAATTGGGCCGCCACCGCTGGTCGGCGCGGCTGAAGGCGCTCAACCCGTTCCACTGAGGCCCGTGGCCGGTTGGCAGCGGCGCGGCGGTCGGGTAGTTTGCGGCAACGACCAGCGGTTTCGGGGGCAGCGTGATTATCGCGGTTCGTGCGATCTATGCGGCGTGCGCAATGAGCGCGGCGCTGCTGGCGGCGACGGCCGGCAGCGGCCGCGCGGCGACCGGCGGCGTCCCGGAAGCCGCACCAGCTCTCGGAATTCTGCCGGCGGCAAGCGCGTCCTCCGTCGCGGTCGTCGCGCAGGCGCCGCCGCCTCCCGTCATCGTGCCGGGCACCACGCCGCCGCCCCCGCCGCCCCGGATGGCGCCGCCGCCACCCGCACCACCGCCGCCCGCACCGCCGCCGCCGAGCGGCATAGTGCTGTTGCCGCCGCCACCGCCTCCGCCGCCGGCGATGCTGCCGCCTGCGATGGCTTTCATCGATGAATTCAAGGTCGGCGGCCTCGTCCACGACACCAATCTCGGCGACCACCACCTCGAGACCGGCACCGACGTGAACCTGGAGGTGCTGTTCAAGTCGCCGGCGTTTCTCAGCATCATCGGCTCGCCGCGGCCGCACCTCGGCGGCGACATCAACACCAGCGGCAACACCAGCTCCGGCTACGCGGGGCTGACATGGCGCGCCGACCTCATCGGCAACCTGATCAACCCCGGCGACTCGATCTTCGTCACCGGCAGCCTCGGCGGCGCCATCCACGACGGCTATATCGATACCGCCCCGCGCACCCGCAAAAGGCTGGGGTCGCGCGTGCTGTTCCGCGAGAGCGCCGAACTCGGCTACCAGATTACGCCGACCTTCAGTGTCGCCGCCTTCATCGACCACATCTCCAACGCCAATCTCGGCCGCCACAATGCCGGCGACACCAATGCCGGCGGCCGCGTCGGAATCAAGTTCTGAGGGACGGCGTTGCAGGCGGCGCTTTGCATTTCTCGGTCTCGCCGGGGATTCTCGCCGCCGCGAAGCATTCGTAAAGTCGATGCATTGCGTGGCGTCCGCGGAGTAGAAGCGTGCCGATGACCGCGGAATTCCTGCGACAGATGGCGCAACGGTGCCGCGATCTGGTCGGGCGCGCCCAGAGCGAGGCGGCGCGGCACCAGCTGCGCATCTGGGAAGTCGAGTTCGAGGCACAGGCCGACGACGCGGAGCGCGACCGCAACGTCGGCAATGTCGAAGAACTGCGGAACGAGGACGCCTAGCGCGCCCCTGCCCGAGGCGAGGTACCGATGAGCGAAGCGAAGCCGCGCCGTGCCCACGTCATCACCGGCGGCTTTCCGATCGGCTCGATGAGCGGCCACGACCACGACTATGCACGCCTGCGCCTGTTGGAGCTGCTGGCGGAGGCGGACGTGCCGGCCTCCGTCGGCAACGACTTCGCCGATGTCGCGAAATGGCTGCCGGCGACCCGGCTGCTGATCACCTACGTCGCCGGACCCTATCCCGATGCGGCGCAATGCGCGGCAATGCGGGCCTGGATCGAGCGCGGTGGGCATTGGCTGGGGCTGCACGGCACCAGCGGCGGCCGGGCCGAGCGGGTCGAGGGCCACCGGCAACGCCGGACCGTGAAGACCGAGCACCACGCGCTGCTCGGCAGCTATTTCCTGACGCATCCCCCGATCCGCGAGTTCCGGGTCGATGTCGTGGACCGGGATTCGCCGCTGACGCGCGGTCTCGGCGCCTCTTTCGTCATCGCGGACGAACCGTATTTCGTTGAGTTGCAGGCGCCGGAGACGACGCAAATCCTGCTGACGGCGGAGTACGGGCCCGATGCCGTGTCGCCTGCCATCGGCTCCGTCTACCCAAAGGACACGTCGCTGCAGCCGGACGGCAGGACGCGGGTAATCGGCTACACCCGACAGGTCGGGGACGGCGGCGTTGCCTACCTCGCCCTCGGCCATTGCCACAACCCCGCCATTCGCGCGGCGCGCGCGCCGGACCCGGCCGATACGACGCCCGCGACCTTCCATGGCCCCTGGGAAAGCGCTCCCTTCACGACGCTGCTGCGCAACGCAATCGAATGGGGCGCCGGCGGCCGCGGCTGACGATCGACGTCCTTGTGCGGCAGGGGTTTTGTCTGAACTGCCGGCGGTGCCAGAATAAAGCGCGGCCTCGGGCGGTCTATGCCGTCGAGAGGCGCCGGCGGGTTCGCCGGCGTCGGGACCGGATGAGCGGGCTTTCCTGTCGAGTTTGACGTCTTGCGCGTCGAGGAACCGAGTCTATCGCCGGACGAGGGTTTCGCAGCAATCGTGCTGCCGCACCTCGACGCGGCCCACAACCTCGCGCGCTGGCTCATGCACGACGCGGCGGCCGCGGAAGACGTTTTGCAGGAAGCCTTGTTGCGCGCGCTGACCTATTTCTCGAGCTTCCGCGGCGGCAACGCCCGCGCCTGGCTGTTGCAGATCGTGCGCAACACCGCCTACGGCGCGATCGCGACCGAGCGGGCGCGGCCACTGGTTCCGATTGCGGCGGACGAGGAGGAGGCGGGAGCGGTGGCGGAGCTGCGGGCGACCGGCGACGACCCCGAGACGAGCCTCATCCGGTCGCGCGAGCAGGGCGGCGTGCGCGCCCTCATCGCGGCGCTGCCGTTCGAATTGCGCGAAGTCATGGTCCTGCGCGAGCTGGAGGAGCTGTCGTACAAGGACATCGCCGAGGTGACGCGGACGCCGATCGGCACGGTCATGTCGCGGCTGTGGCGGGCGCGGCGCTCGCTGGTCGAGGCCGCGGCAAAGCAGGGGCTGACGCCATGAGCAGCCGGCCGGACCGGGCGCTCGATTGCGACAAGGTGCTGCTGGTGCAGGCCGAATTCGACGGCGAGCTCGATGCGGCGCAGGCGGCCGCCCTCGCCGCCCACCGCAGCGACTGCCCGGTCTGCCAAGCCGCGCTGCGCGAGCTGGCGCAGGCGCGCGAGCTGATCCGCGAGGCTCCTTATGAGCGGCTGAGCGACGAGGCGCGCCGCCGGCTGCTCGACCGGCTGCCGGCGGCGGCGCGTCCGGCCGCGCCGCCCGTGCGGCAGCCGCTTGCGTGGCGGCGCTGGTTCGACTGGCGCGCCGGCGGGTTCGGCTTCGGCCTCGGCGCCGCCTGCGCCGCCGCCCTTGCCTTTTTGCTGCTGACTCCGGCGGCCGAGACGCTGACGCAGCAGGTCGTCGCCGAGCATATCCGCGCGCTGCAGCCAGGCCATCTCGAAGACGTCGTTTCGACCGACCAGCACACGGTAAAGCCCTGGTTCGACGGCCGGCTCGACTTCGCGCCGCCGGTCAAGAATCTTGCATCGGCCGGGTTCCCGCTGAAGGGCGGCCGGCTCGATTATATCGACGACCGTCCCGTCGCCGCCCTCGTATACCAGCGCGACAAGCACATCATCGACCTGTTCGTGTGGCCGCAGCCCGGAGACGCCGGCATCGAGAGCACGGTGCGGCAGGGCTACAACGTCGTGCATTGGACCCGCGGCGGCATGACCTTCTGGGCGGTATCCGACGTGGAGCTGGCCCAGCTGCGGGATTTCGCGGAGGTCTTTGAACAGACGCGGTAATACCGACGGCAGTAATACCGGCTCGTCTGCCCCGAGTTGATCCGGGCATCTTCGGCACGAGATGGCCAGGTCAAACCCGGCCATGGCGATGAGGAAAGGTTATCGTCTTCCACCACCGGGATAAGGATAAGGCGGCGTTAGCCAAGATGCCGCCCCTCGCGTTTACCGGTCGTTCATTTGCCGGGTGATAGAGGGCAGGAAAAGAGGTGGACGCAATGAATTCCAGCCTGCTCTTCGTCGGCGCCGCCGCCTTGCTGATCTCTTGCGTGATGCTGCCGCTTCGCGTCCGGGCGCGGGCGGCGGTGTTCGCGATCATTCTCGCGTCGGTCCTGAACGTCGCGACCAGCACGACGGTGGCCAAGCCCCAGGCGTTTATCGTCGCCGAAATAAGCTGAGCCCTCCCGCTCAGTTCTGTTCGCGCGTCTCGCGGAAGCGGATCGCCGGCCATTCCTCGACCGTCGTGCGCAGGTCCCAGGCGTTGCGCGCGAGGAAGACGGGCACGCCGTCGTGGTCCTCGGCCAACGCCGAGCCATTGCGCAGGCGGAAGCGGTCGAGCTCGGCCGGTTCCGCGTCGAGCCAGCGCGCCGCCTCGTAAGGGGCCGGTTCCAGCCGGCTGCTCAGCCCATATTCCGCCGCGAGCCGCGCCGTCAGCACGTCGAGCTGCAGCGCGCCGACGACGCCGACGACCCAGTCGCTGCCGTTCTCCGGCTTGAACACGCGGGTGACCCCCTCATCGGCAAGCTGCTCCAGCGCGTGGCGCAGATGCTTCGACTTCATCGGGTCCTCGATGCGCACCCGGCGCAGCAGTTCCGGCGCGAAATTGGGCAGGCCGGTCACGCGGATCTCCTCGCGCTCGCTCAACGTGTCGCCGACGCGCAGGCTGCCGTGGTTGGGGATGCCGATGATGTCGCCGGGCCACGCCTCCTCGGCGAGGTTGCGCTCGCGCGCCATGAAGAAGACGGGGTTCTGTACCGACAGCACGCGACCCGTGCGCATGTTCTTCAATTTCATGCCGCGGCGGAAGCGGCCGGAGCTGAGGCGCAGGAAGGCGATGCGGTCGCGGTGCTGCGGGTCGATGTTGGCCTGAACCTTGAAGACGAAGCCGCTGACCGCCTCCTCGTCGGGCGAAATGGGGCGCGGCGCGGCCGGCTGGGGCCGCGGCGGCGGCGCGTATTCGGCGACGCCGCGCAGCAATTCACGCACCCCGAAATTGTAGAGCGCGCTGCCGAAGAACACCGGGGTCAGGTGGCCCTGGCGGAATGAGGCGAGGTCGAAAGGCGGGCACAGGCCCTGCGCCATCTCCACCTCCTCGCGCAGCCGCGTCAGCGCCGCCGGCGGCAGCAGGCGGGCGAGCTCCGGATCCGCCAGGCCGCGGCACTGCACCGGCTCGGCCGTGCCGTCGCCGAGGCCGCGTTCGAACGGCAGCAGCCGGTCCCGGGCGAGGTCGTAGGCGCCGAGGAAATCGCGGCCGACGCCGATCGGCCAGTCGATCGGCGTCGCGTCGAGCGCGAGGCCCTGCTCGATCTCGTCGATCAGGTCGAACGGGTCGCGCGCCTCGCGGTCGAGCTTGTTGATGAAGGTGAGGATCGGCACGTCGCGCAGGCGGCAGACCTCGAACAGCTTGCGGGTCTGCTCCTCGATGCCCCGGGCGGCGTCGAGCACCATGACGGCGGCATCGACGGCGGTCAGCGTGCGGTAGGTGTCCTCGCTGAAATCCTGGTGGCCCGGCGTGTCGAGCAGGTTGAAGGTGAGACCGCCGTGCTCGAAGGTCATCACCGCCGAGGACACGGAGATGCCGCGCTCACGCTCGATCGCCATCCAGTCCGAACGGGTGCGGCGGCGTTCGCCGCGCGCCCGCACCTCGCCGGCAAGCTGAATGGCGCCGCCGAACAGCAGCAGCTTTTCGGTCAGGGTGGTCTTGCCGGCGTCGGGGTGCGAGATGATCGCGAAGGTGCGCCGGCGCGCGATTTCGTCGGACAGAGCGGCCATGGGTCGATTGGGATGAGGTGGCGGCGCGCTATCGGGCGCACCGCCTATATGAGCTCGCGGCCTCGCCTTTCCAGGGGAAGACGCGTCAGGATACGAGCTTGTCGAGGCGGCTCGCCATGTCCGTCGGCGAGCTTTCGTGGGTAAAGCTCGCGACGAAGCGGCCTTGCGGGTCCATCAGGTAAATGATCGAGCTGTGGTCCATCGAATATTCGCCGCCCTTCTCTTCATGCTTGGCATAATACACGTGATAGACCTTCGCCGCCTGCGCCACTTGTGCATCGGTACCGGTCAGCGCCACGATCGGCGCGTCGAAGCTGGTGACGTAGTCCTTCAGCACCGCCGGAGTGTCGCGTGCGGGATCGACCGTGACGAAGACGATGCCAACCTCGTTGCGCTTGCCGCCGAGCTTGTCGAGCGCCAGCGCCATGTCGTTGAGCGCGGTCGGGCAGGCGTCGGGGCAATGGGTATAGCCGAAATAGACGAGCTCCCACTTCCCCTTGAGATTCGCGTCGGTGAACGGCTTGCCGTTCTGATCGACGAGCTGGAACGGCCCGCCGATCGCCGCCGACAGCGCCGAACCGGCGGAGTTGGGGCCGGCGCCGAGGGTCAGCGCGATGATCGCTCCGGCCGCGAGCACGAGGAGGCCGATCAGAGCGACGGCGGCGATTGCGAAACGCGGCGGCGGTCCACCGGCGGGACGCGGGGTGTGAGCCATGGCCGGCCCTCCCTCAATGGTGCATCGGCGTCGACGCGCCGGCGGCGCCCTGGCCCGGCGGGCCCATCGCGGCGGCGCCTTCGACCGGTACCGTGACCTCGCGCGGCCCCGCCTTCTCGAAGTTCAGGGTCAGCGGGAAGCTCTGGCCTTGGCGCAACGGCTCGTTGAGGCCTTGCAGCATGATGTGCATGCCTCGGGGCCCCAGCGTGACCTTCTTTCCCGCCGGAATGTCGATGCCGTCGAGCGGGCGCATCTTCATGACGCCACCCTCCGTCGACATCGAATGCAGTTCGGCCTTCTTCGCGACCGGGGTACTGACCCTGACGAGCCGGTCGGGGGTCTGCGACACGATCGTCAGGTAGACCGCGCCATTCTCGGCCCGGCCCGGCGTCGCGCGCGCCCAGGCGCCGGCAATTTCAGGTCCCGTCCCGGGGGCGGCAATGGCCTGCGCGATAAACAAGCCCAGGACCAGGGTAAACATCTTCGCCAACATCTGCATACCTCTCCGTAAAGCCGTCGCGGCCGGCTGGTGCGCCGGCGCGCGCGCCATGATCTGTCGTCGGATCAGGCGGAGAGAGGAGGGGCGCGCGGTCCGCCGGCAGCGCGGCGCGGCGCACCGCGCGCAACGGCGGGCAAGGCCGCGGCGTAGACAATGCTTTGTGCCGCCTCGGACATACCGAGGAGGCAACCGTTCGCCGGCGGCGGCAGAGCGATGGCGGCGGCAAAGCACAACGGACAATCCGGGCATGACGGGCAGCGCTGACCGACGGGAACAGCGGGCTTTTCCGCGGGAAGCCCCGCCCTCACGGCGGCGCCGCAAAAGGCGCCGAAAGGATGCTCCGCCCGCGCCGGCGCCGGCAGCAGCACCGCGTTGAGCAGCAGCGCCGCGATGGCGAGCCACGCGGCGGAGCGGCGCGCCCGGCCGCGCCTCGGCAAGAGGCGTTGCCGTGAAATCAGCCGTCCGCGATTGCGCATCGAACCATTATCCTATCGCAATCGCCCGCGTTTCGGTTACTTAGCCCGTCGAATGCCGGCGCAATTTTGCCGCGCCGATCAAGAACGTTGAACGCGGAGGGGGCATGAAACCGATCCTTGCGCTTTGCGCCTTCGTGCTGAGCGTCCACGCCGCCGCGGCGCAGACCTTCGAAGGCACCGACTCGGCGGTCGGCACGCAGTGGAAGGCTGACGACTCCAACCTCGCCTCGTACATCGCCAAGGGCTATCGCGTCGCCGGGGTGACGCAGCAGCTGACCGCCAGCGACCACGGCCTCGTCAACATCACGTCGTACTTTCTGCAGAAGGATACAAGCTTCGTCCGCTGCAACGAGCTCATCGTGCCGCCGCCGCCCCCGGCGAAGGGCAAGGAGGCGCCGAAGAAGCCGGTGGCGCCGACCGTCATCCTCGGCTGCGCCGAGGCGATGGCGCCGGCCTCAGCGCCGTTCTCGACCAAACCCGCGGCCGGCTTCGAAGGGATGCTGCCGGGCCACTAATTAGAGCAGAATCCGAACCGAGTCCTCTCTGCACAAGCCGTCATGGCCGGGCTCGACCCGGCCATCTGGGGCGCCTCAAGATCGCCGGGTCAAGCCCGGCGATGATGAGAAGAAGAACTTTCACCTGATCGACAACCGCTTTGACGCCCCTACGCGGACAGGAAATTCTCCACTTCCTCGATCAGGTTGCGCAGGTGAAACGGCTTTGCCAGCACGCGCGGGCGGTTCGGGGCGAGGCCGTTGTCGCGCAATGCCACCGCCGCGAAGCCGGTGATGAACATGATGCGGATGCCGGGCTGGCGCTGCGTCATCCGCCGCGCCAGCTCGATGCCGTCGATGCCCGGCATCACCACATCCGCGAGCAGCAGATCGTAATCCGCGGCAATGCCGAAGCGCAGCGCGGCGTCGCCGTCGGCGGCGGCATCGACCTCGTGCCCGGCGCGCCGCAACCCCCGCGACAGAAACACGCGAAGCTGATCGTCGTCCTCGGCGAGAAGAATGCGCGCCATGTCGGGCTGGTTACGGCCGCTGCTGACCGGCATGTAGCACGAGCGCGCGCCGCGGCGGAAGGCGGATCCGGCCCACCGCCGCTTGATGACAGCGTTGCGGCGGCGGTCTAATCTTTCGCGATGGACGGTTGCGAAGCGGTCCCGCCGGCGGAAGGCATGCTGGAGGTTCGGCGTCCGAAACGGGCGCTCCTGCCCCTCGTCGTCGCCTCGCCGCACAGCGGTTGCGACTATTCGCCCGAGTTCGTCGCCGCCTCGCGGCTCGATCCGCTGACCCTGCGGCGCTCGGAGGACGCGTTCGTCGACGCCATCTTCGCGGCGGCGCCCCGGCTCGGCGTACCGCTGCTCAAGGCGCGTTTCCCGCGCGCCTATCTCGACGTGAACCGTGAGCCGTGGGAGCTCGATCCGACGATGTTCTCGGAAGCGCTCCCGGCTTTTGTCAACACGCGTTCGCCGCGCGTGCGTATGGGACTCGGCACGATCGCGCGGGTCGTCGCCAGCGGCGAGGAAATCTACGCCGGCAAGCTGCGCTTCGCCGAGGCGCAGCGCCGCGTCGAGACGCTCTATGCCCCCTATCACCGCGCGCTGCACCGCCTGGTGGAAGATACCGGCAGCGCCTTCGGCGGCTGCCTCTTGCTCGACTGCCACTCGATGCCGTCGACCGTCGGCTCCGCCTGCGGCCACGACTGGGCCGACATCGTGCTCGGCGATTGCCACGGCGGCGCCTGCGCGCCGCGCCTCGTCGAGGCGGCACGCGCCTTTCTCGGCGAACGCGGCTTTCGCGTCGCGATCAACATGCCGTATGCCGGCGGCTTCACGACCGGCCATTACGGCCGGCCGCGCCAAGGCCGGCACGCGCTGCAGATCGAGATCAACCGCGCCCTCTACATGGACGAGCGCCGCTACAGCCGTAAGCCCTCCTTCGCCCGGCTCGCCGACGACATGGCGGCCCTGGTCGAGCGCCTTGGCCAGGTCATGCAGGAGAGCCTCGCCCACGCGGCGTAGCCGCGTTCGCTCCGGGTTGTATCGTGGGCGCGGAAGGGATCGACCTCCGCTGCATGTGACGGCGGCGCCGACAGCGGCGAGGGGCTTATGTGCAACCGCTTTCGGAACGAGATTCCTTACGACGAGTATCGCGCGGCGTTCAGTTCGAGGCGCATCCCGGTGCGCTGGCCGGAAGCGGCCCCCAACCTCGAACCGTGCGACATCCGGCCGACCGACCGCGCGCCGGTTATCCGCCAGGCCGCGGAGGGTGTCGAGTTCGCGCAACTGCGTTGGGGCTTTGCGCCGGCGCGCCCGAAAGCGGGTCCGGTGATCAATTTCCGCTCGGAAGGCCGGCGCTTCTCGCACGGCCGCTGCCTCGTGCCGGCGTCGTGCTTTTACGAATTCACCGGGACGAGTCGGCCGAAGACGATGTGGAGGTTCAGCCCTGTCCGGGAGCCGTGGTTCTGCTTTGCCGGCATCTGGCGGCCCGGCGCGAGCGGCGACGCCTTCACGCTGCTGACGACCAGCCCGGGCGAAGACGTGCGCCCGTTCCATGATCGCCAGATGGTAATCATCGCGCCGGCCGATTGGCACGCGTGGCTGAGCTTCCGCAAACCGGAGGAGGAGCTGCTGCGGCCGCTGCCGCCGGGCAGCCTGGCGGTCGAGCAGGTCCGCTGACGCGGTTGCCCCTTGGGGCTGAAAAGCCGAACAGGCACGAACCGGCGACCGCCCGGTTTCGCCGAAGCGTAAAAAACATGGTGGGCGCGGAAGGGATTGAACCTTCGACCCCACCCGTGTGAAGGGTGTTGCGCGGCCGAAATACGTATTGTTTGTCAGACAGATACCGCCGCCGCCTCCGAATACTCCACGGATTTTCCACGCCACGGGAGCTTATCCACGGCTTGCAGCAGCGATTCGCGGGGGATGTGCGCATATCTGCGCCCCATATCCGTGGAGGCGTGTCCCATGATTTCGTCGCGCACCTGTTCGTGCACGCCAGCCATCGTCAGCCACGTCGAGAAGGTGTGGCGAAGGTCGTGCGGATGCAGGTCCACGATGCCAGCCCGCGCACAGGCCGTGCTCCATGCCTTCTTGATTTGGCCGCCCTCGCGCCGCTCGCGATCGACGTAGGGGACGCCGCGCTGCGTCAGGAAGACGCAGCCTTCATGGTTGCCGGGGAGACTGGCCAAGGTGGCGACAATCTGGCGATGCAGCGGGACGCCCCTGTCCTCCTTCCGCTTGGTGCTGCGGAAGACGAGCCACCGCTGCGTCAGGTCGACGTCGCTCCACGTCAGATCCATCGCCTCGGCGATGCGGGCGCCGGTCAGCATCAAGAACGTGAGCAGCGGCACTAGATGGTCGGCCGCCGCGTCGAGCAGCTTGTCGGCTTCCTCGTAGGTGGCCCAGCGGCATCGCCGGTCATCGTACTTCGGGCGCTCGAACATCGGCACGTCGCACCACTTCTGCCGGGCGGCATGACGCAGCACGGCGATAAGGGGCGTCAGAAAGTTGCGCTCGATCGTGTTGGGCTTCCGCCCGGCCCACCGCCGACGGATAACCTCGTTAACGGCTTCCTGCGTGATTGACGAGACAAGGCGTCCGCCGAAGTCGCTGACCAGGCATGGCGACAGCGAGCCATCCTTGCGGGGCCGTCCGATCACATAGTCGCGTTGCAGGCCGCGCGGCTGTTTCGCCTCAACATAGCTTACCGCTGCCTCGGCGAAGGTGCGGCTCGCCCTTGGCCCGAAGACGCTCTCGTCGAGCAGCGCGGCTTCCCTTTTGATCCGGATCGCGTCGGCAAGTTCTCGGCTCGCAGTTCCCGTAGTCTCGTCGATATTGATGCCCCGGACCGTGCCGCGGATACGGTAGTTGCGGGAACGGCCTTCGCGCGGGGCGACGAGCGTGAGCGGCATTGGCGACGAGCCTCTCGGATTGCGATGTAGTCGTCTTCTGTAAACAGAAGCGTATCGCCGCCCTGAATAGCGGGATAACGAATACGACGCAAAAACCGGCGCAGCGTCAACTCCGCCAAATGGAGCCGCTCCGCCACCTCCGCCAGAGTGAGTTCGTTGGGGACCATTGCAAGCTTATACGGAAACGCCCGGGTTGTGCGCAACGTGAATCGTCTGTTCTTGTTTTGTCCCTTCAGCGATTCTGGTTGCGCACCCCTCGACTTCAGCTCTAACGTTAAAGCGGCCCTTCGAAAGGCTGACGCGCGTGAGCTAATATATTTCCCCTGCCCGGCGGCTGCTGTCGTATGTCCAAGCCGCAAGGCTAAAGGGCAGCGGGGGCGAACGCAGTCCGCCTTTCGAACCGCCGGGTTTGGTTCTCTTCGAAAGGAAAGACTGCTATGCAAGATCTCCGTGAGCCGTTCCGCCTGTCGCCAGACATCCGGGCCACGATCGCGACGCTGCCGCCGGGCGATGTCTATGGCTTGGTGGTTGCCGGCGATCATCCCCATGCCGGCGAGGTCGCCGTCGTCCACACCACTGCCCCCATCACCGAGGGCAATTTCGCGGTTCGCGAAGAGGTATATTATTCTAGGTTACGTGGATGTGGCTGGTGTGATATCGCCAGGTTAGTCCGATGTTCGGAGGCGACAGCAAGAAAGATACTTGAACGCTACACTGCCGATCATGGTCTTCCGCTTATCACTAATGAGCAGGCGGAAGCCGGTCGCCGACAGGAACAGTGCCGCCAGCGTGCCGAGCTCGCCGCTCAGAGGGAAGAGTATAAACGCGCTAAAGCAGCGAAACGCGCGCTGTAACACTGCTTTATGCAAATTACGGCCACCCCATGACTGCCGCAGACCTTAAAGCCAGTCTGCGGGGTCTTGGTTTGACGCAAGGTCGGTTTGCTTCCCTAGTCGGCGTCGAGACTTCTACGGTTAGCCGTTGGGCCACCGGAAGCGTTGAGGTCCCGAAGTATGCGGCGACGGTTCTAAGCCTACTACAGCGGCTCGACGATATCCGCTCACTGGCAGAGCGCCGATAGCCTTCTGGGCGTTCCTAGCCGCTCCCTAGCGCGCTACAGTGGCAATCGAGGCGGCTACTAACCGAGTAGCATCGCACTATGGCTTAGGCTCGGTTTTATGTGCACTGCACTATGGCGGAATGGGTATTCATTTTCCATAATACCCCTTACGCGACATCGCGCTTCGGCCGTTTGCCTTGGTTTCTGCGGATTTATGCGACATCGCCTTCTGATCCCGCACTGCACCATCAACATCTAGTGCATCTCTAGGGTATCTGCCGCTCGCATATGCTGCGCTGCACCTAGCCTGCTGCTCGGCCTCGTTCTTCGTTTGTTCTCGGCCGCTCTGGCGGCCACCGGAGCGGGTTTTACGGGCATGCTGAGAGCGGACGGAGGCGGCGTTGCTGATTTCCAGCACCTGCGGCGGCACCGCACCCGAAGTACGACTGCGAGCCGGCGTCTTTTGTCGGCGGTGGCGAATGCCCACACGTCGAAATGCTGCCGGCTATCCGGCGGTGACAAATTTGCGAAAGTTTTCGATTTTTTGTTAAGCCAGTTGTCGATGGTCTGCTGGGTCGTATCCGCGAACGCGGGATATTCCTTCCCGATGATCTCGACGATCTCCCGCTGGCTCAGGCAGTCGAGCCACATCTCGGGGGCTTCCGCATTTGCGACAAATGTCGCTTTTGCGGAATCCAACGGCCGGCGGTGGGGAATTTGCGAAAGTTTTCGATTTTCCCAAGCAACCGGTGATGGTCTGCTAGGTGGTTCGATTGATCGTGAACGAGTAAAGGGACTCCACCATTGAGTCGTGGTTTAGGAAACATGCAGCGTCTGATATTGGACGCGCTCACGCGGCGGCCCGGCGGCGATTGGGCTTGCGAGCGAGATCAGCGCGCCGACTGGGTGCTGCGGTATGGCGGCAGCCATTTCAAGGTTGCCGATGACATCCATGATCTACGCGTGGTCGCGCATGAGCTAGCAAGCGAGCACGGTTGGTTTTCGCATAGCACGTTCATTTCGCCTGCGGCTCAGGCTACTTTTCACGCGCCGTGCGCGGCCTTGTCTCGCGTCGCTTGATAGAAGCCCCGACTTTGGTCCCGCTGGTCAAAGACGAGACAGGTCGCGGAATCCAGTGCGCCGACGGGTATTTCGTGTTCGACGGCAACAAGCATCAGCGCCGTTCCAAATTCCGACAAAAGAGATAACACTTAAGTCTTAAGTGTTATGAAGTAGTTCCATAATTGGTCAAAGCTGGTCTGCGGAGCCGCCTCGGTCCCGGCATCACGGACTTCCCGCCACTCGGATAGGCGCTGTCGGGAGATGTCCATGTCGGTGAGAGTGGCTGGTGACACGGTCTTTGGCGACGCGTGGTGGCGACTGCGATCCTCGATCGGCTGCTGCATCACAGCCACGTCCTCACCATTCGTGGCGACAGCTACCGGCTGCGCGAAAAGCGTCGCTCCGGACTGCTGAAAGCCCCTGCCGTTGAGAGCGCGGCGGCACCGGCGTGAGCACGGCTTGCCCAGGTGGGTGCACAGGCACCTCCCATGCGCCGCGCCGCCAGACTCGTGGCGGTCGCGTCGCGGGCGCGCGGGTCCCTCCTATGCACTACCTGGACAAGCCGCCCCGACACCTAGTCTGGGGAAGCAAAAACTTAACCGCGGGTCCAGTTCTCAATGTCGAAAAGGGTCCAGTTCCGGACGTCGGTTGACAACGATGCCACGCGTCGGCGGGAGGCGGCAACCATCGTGAGCCAGCCGCCGGTAAATCGGATGTGGTAGAAGGCGGAAATGGACAAACCGTTCATCATGAGGGCGGCGGATACCATCCCATGGCGCCCATCTACATTCGCCGCCGGCGTATTTGTGAAAGACCTGGGTTCATCCGACGGGCAGGCAATGCAGCTTGTTCGGTTTGAGCCGGGTGCGCGGTTTCCGAGGCATGAGCATGTCGGGCCGGAATTCATCTACATCTTGCAGGGCGAGGTAATTCAGCAAGGAAGGCGCCTCGGCCCTGGATGCGCGGCCGTTGCGCCTGCCGACACCACGGAGGACGATTTCGCGAGCGAAACCGGGGCAACCTTTCTGATCGTCTATACGGAATGAGCATGCTCCGGGCTGGCACTCCACGCGGCGAGGGTGCATCCCTACATACGGAACGTGGCAAAGCCGAACCTTTCTGAACAGGATTGCGCCGACCTGGCCGCCGAGCTGCGCCGGCTCATAGAGGCGGATCGCTACCCGTTCAGCCCACGGGTGCGCCGGCTCAAAGAGCTGCTGGAAAAGCTATGCCCGCCATCCGCGGAGGTCGTACCGCTGCCGCCGCCAAAGCCACCCGGCGAGAAGTCATGGGGGCTGCGTAAGAAGCGGCGGCCCTGAATGTGCGGCCGGGTCCGCCTCTCCTCCGATCTGCGTGAAATCAAGATCGCCTTCGGCATCCCGCCGGAGCGGCCGGCGCCGAACTTCCCGCCGACCTGGAACGGCGCGCCGACGGATACCTTCCCGATCGTCGGCTACAACGCCAAGGAGGGCCATCGCGGCCTGACGCTCATGCGGTGGGGCTTGATCCCCTATTGGGCCAAGGACGGCAAGGTCGGGTTCGCCAACATCAACGCCAAGGCCGAGACGGTCGATAGCAAGCCAGCCTTCCGCGAGGCGTTCGCGCGCGGGCGCCGGTGTTTGGTGCCGGTCGATAACTTCTACGAATGGAAGAAGACGGCGACGGGCAAGCAGCCCTATGCGATCGGCCTTGCCGACGGCGGGATCATGGCGCTGGCCGGGCTATGGGAGACGTGGAAGTCGCCGGCCGGCGAGCGGGCGCTGAGCTTCACGATCATCACGTGCGAGCCGAACGCGCTGTGCGCCGAGCTGCACAACCGCATGCCCGTCGTGCTGGCGCCGGACACCTGGCCGATGTGGCTCGATGAAGAACCGGCCGACGTACCGCATTTGAAGGCGCTGCTGGCGCCCTACCCCGCCGACGGCATGAAGTGCTGGCCGGTGTCGCCGCGCGTCGGCAACGTCAAGAACAACGATCCGAGCTTGATCGAGCCGCTGGCGGCGGCAGGGGTATTCGGCGGTGATCCGTGACCTGCTCCATTGGCTTTGCGACCTGCCGGGCCGCATAGAGTTGGCGGTTTTCGAATGCCTTTGGCCGCCCAAGGAAGACGCGGTGAGCCGCGCCATCCGTGAGGAAGGCGAGCGGCTGCGCAAGGCGTTTCCCGATATCGACTTCGACCATCCCGGCGCAAGGAAGGCGCCGCCGCCGGAGCTATAGGAGGGGTTGCCCGTGAAGCTGTCCCGGTTCGTGCTGCCGCTGTTGCTGCTGTCCTTGACTTGCGCACCGGCCGCCGCCGCCGATCCCGCCGGGCAGTGCGGCTACTACGTCAACCGTGCCGGCCACGAAGTTCCGCGACCCTGGGCAACTGGCATACCGGCAACGCCCCGGCCGGCGCCACCGCGCAATGCCGAGATGGCACCTGGAGCTGGAGCGAGCATCCGCACGCCAGCGGGACGTGCTCGCACCACGGCGGCGTAGCGGCCTAGCGCGGAACTATGTAGGTGTCTCACCTAGAAGTTGACGGTGCCGCGCCGCGCCTGCCACAGTTTCGGAATGGGCGCACAATTCCAAACCTCTCGCCAGACGCCGCGCAACGTATGGATCGGCGAGCGCCGCACGAGCATGCGGCTAGAGCAAGCGTTCTGGGATGGGCTGAATGAGATCGCCGCCCACCGGCGCATGACCGTCTCCGATCTCATCGACCAGATCCGCAGCACTCTGAAGCACGACCGTGGCCTCAGCGGCCATGTCCGCGTGTACGTCGTGGAGTTCTACCGGGAGATGCTGGCTCGGCATGTATCGAACGCGGCGTCGGATCGTCCAAATCGAGCGCGGGGAACGCGCGCCGCAGCCGCTCCCCATCTTCCCGGATCGCCCGGCTAAGCGGGTCTTCCTCGCGACCGCAGAGACCGTCTATCCAGCCCTCCACGGTGCCGCGCTGGAATGACAGCCAGTCGGCGAGGGCACGGCCGGCCTGCGCCAGCGCCGCCAAAATCTTGCGCATGCCGCTCTCCCTCCCCCTCGGATTGCGCGCCGACGGCCTAGCGCTACCCTAAACCCGCTTTCGCGTTTTGGTTGCGCTGCACTTGCGCTGAGACCTATTTTTCTGCCGTAGCGCCGCCTTCCGAAAGCACCTTCGATGAAGCGCGAACTTCTGATCAGCTTGGTCTGCTGGATCTTGTCATCATGCGCGCCAACGGTTTGGGACAAACCAGGCGCTACGCCGGCCGAATTCAACCAGGATGATGGACGATGCCGACTACTGGCCCGAGGTATGAATTCGGGCACCTTCTACGCGCAAGGCTCTCAACAATTCGTCATGCAGGCCGCGATGGGAAACGCCATCGGCACTGCTGTAGCCACGGCCGGAACGTATCGAGACTGCATGAAGGCGGCTGGTTATATGCCCCGTTCGGCGGATGCCGGACGCTATGGTGCCGTCGCTTTTGATCGGGCCACAGGGCACCGTGGCGTCGCCGTTGATTTGACCACCCAATCAGAGGCAGAAGTCCAAGCCCTCGCGACTTGCTCAAGCCCCGGCTGTACGGTCGTGATCCGGCTCGGCCCGAAAATGTGCATAGCCGTTGCAACCCCAGCAACGGGCAAGGGTATTGGAGCCGCATCACGTGCTTCGCTGGCTGATGCTCAATCTGCCGCAATGGCCGACTGCAAAAAGCGGAATACCGGCCGGTGCGAGCTGCGCGAGGCGCAATGCGACCGCTAGACTAAGTGTGCGGAGGTGGTTTCCGGAGTTGCCGCGCAACTTTCGACGCTGATCGCCGCCGCCCTAGTCGCTCGTCGGCTTTGCACGGCGGATCGGAATCTTTTCCTCCGCCTTCAGCCCGGCCTCAATTAAACGTCGAGCAGCTTCCGCGCGCGGCGGAAGGTCCGGCTGGCCACGCCGCCACTCGTCGATCTTGTCCTCAAGCTCTGGTGGGAGGCGAATTTCAAATCGGGTTGGCTTCCGATCAACCATGGGCGAACGATGCGTTGAATACGTATTCTACGTCAATTTGCGTTGACGTGGAGGCTGAAGACAAGACAGAAGACAAAGCAAAAAACAGAGAGGCCGCCGACAAAGCGGCAGCCTCAAGTGAGAAGGCGGTTTCTTCTTCTGGCGCTGGGAACGGTGAGCCTGAGTCACCGCGGCTGCGCCGCTCCGAGTTTTTCAATCGCATCATTTGCGGCGACACGCTCGATGTCATGCGCCGCATGCCAGACGGCAGCGTCGATCTCGTCGTCACCTCGCCGCCTACAACATCCGCAACTCGACAGGGAATGGCTTGAAGAACGGGCGCGGCGGCAAATGGGAGAACGCCGCGCTGCAGAATGGCTACTCACATCACGACGATTGCATGCCGCATGCGGCCTATGTCGCGTGGCAGCGACAATGCCTCGCCGAGATGATGCGCGTGCTCTCCGGCGACGGCGCGATCTTCTACAATCATAAATGGCGGGTGCAGGGTGGGCTATTGCAAGACCGCCAGGATATCGTCGGGGGCTTCCCGGTCCGGCAGATCGTCGTTGGAAGCGCAAGGGCGGGCTCAACTTCAACCCCGGTTATTTCCTGCCGACCTACGAGGTCATCTACCTCATCGCAAAACCGGGGTTCCGTCTCGCGGCGAAGGCCAACGGCTTTGGCGATGTGTGGGAGTTCACCCAGGAAATGCGCAACCTGCACCCGGCGGCGTTTCCGGTGCCGTTGATCGATCGCATCATGCAATCGACCAGGGCACAGACGATCCTCGATCCGTTCATCGGCTCCGGCACGACGGCGATTCGGCGTTGAGCTTTAGAGCAGATTCCGCTCGAATTGCACGCTTCCGTCACCCCCGCGAACGCGGGGGTCCAGGGGCGGCCGACAAAGCGCAGGGCATGGATTCCCGCTTTCGCGGGAATGACGATTCAAGCTGGCCGGAACCTGCTCTAGCCGGAACTTTGTCGGCATCGACATCTCGCCCGAGTATTGCGATCTCGCGCGCGAGCGTATCCGCGAACACCGCCTGAGCTTGAGGCGCGCCGCATGAGGGTATGGCGGATGCGGTCCCGGTCTATACCAAGGAAGGTGGTTGCTCTGCTCGAAGCGATTGCCGAGATGGGCTGGGTTCCTAACACCCGTCACGGCAACCACGGCGGCATCGGCAACACGCTCGAAGAGCTGCTCGGAATCAAGGAGAACAACCTGCCGATCCCGAACGCTGCCGAATGGGAATTGAAGGCGCAGCGGATCGAGTCAGGCTCGTTGACGACGCTGTTCCACATGGAGCCATCGCCGCGGGCGATGCGCTTCGTGCCGCAAATTCTGCTCCCGAAATACGGCTGGGCGCATCAACAGGCGGGGGAGAGGTACGGCGCCTCGGAGATGAGCTTTCGGCAAACGATCCACGGCGGCACGCACAGCGACCGCGGCTTTGTCGTCGTCATCGATCGCCGAGAGCAGAAAGTGCTGATCTCGTTCGATGCGGCGGCGGTCGATCCACGGCATGCCGAATGGCTCGCATCGGTGGGGGAGAGACCTGGGCTCGGCGAACTCGATCCACAACCCTATTGGGGTTTCGCCGATCTCGAACAAGGCGGGCACCAAGCTGTTGAACGCGTTCTATGTGCAGGCCGAGGTCAAGCTCGAAGGCAAGCAGGAATATTATTGGTATCGCACGGCGATGATGCTGGAGCGGTTCTCCTTCCCCGCCTTTCTCTCCGTGCTCGAACGGGGGAAGGTGCTGGTGGATTTCGATGCCCGCAGCGGCCACAACCACGGCACCAAATTCCGCCTGCGGCAGGACTGCTTGCCGATGCTGTACGAAAAGGCGACGGTAGTCGTGCCTCGCGCGGGAAGTGAGCTGCCGCTGGCGGCATAGAAAAATGCCACACGTTCTTTCTGGTGGGACAGAGACGTTCTCTCCGGAGCCGACACACTCAACCGCCAGCGCGTCGGTGGCGGCGGTCAAGGTCGGCCGCAGGCCGCCCCGCAGGCGTTGCCTTGACGGGCGCCATGCTCGGCGAGCTACGCTACATCCAGGCGCCCCACGCCTACCCCCGTTCCGGACCGCTGGCGATCGATGTCTGGTTCGGCTAGCAATCCGGCCCATTCGAGTGCCGACGCTCGCACGCGCTTATGCCCGAAGCCGACGTTTGGGCGCGTGTAGTGGAGGGAAATCGGCTCTGCGTTTCGCTGGCCGCCACAATGGCAAACCACGCATCGATTGCGCCCGACGCAGCTTACCATCGCCGACGGGGCGCGGTGAGCCGCGATGACTTCGGATGGATCGTGAGGTAAAATAAGTTTCTAAGTTCCAAACATGGCTCGCCCATGTCGTTCGATCAGATATCGGTGGCAGGTACGCTGATCCGGCTCTCCCGATGGCTCGATCGCGTAAGCGGTCCAACTCGACTAATCCAAAGCAGTTCTGACGGAGGAGCGTTCGGTACATCCTACGTCAGCATCGCAGTCGGCGATGACAGCCCTTACGCCTCCGCAAACTACAATCGAATTCATCTCTGCGGCCGGAACGGCGGACTCACAGAGGCGGGCTTAAAAAAGCTGATCGACCGGTTCGGTGCTGCTGGAGTGGGTAGGTTCTTCATTTGGCTCAGTCCTGGGCCGGATATGGAAATTGTGCGGAGTTGGTTAAGCGCCGGCGGACTGTTGCGCGTTTCTCATGTCGGCTATCCGACACTTGTTCGCGATGTTTCGAAACCGGAAACGCCAGCGAGCGATCTCATCGTCCGTGAAATCGGTGCCAGTGACGTGGCACAGATGTCCGATCGTCTGGAACACGCTTCTTGGCCGGAGTTCCGCCGGTCGATAGGTGCCCCGGGTATTTTCCATCTTGTGGCGTGCGACGGCGATGAACTTATTGCCAGCGCCGCACTCGCCATTTTTGGGGGGCTCGGCTATCTGGGAATGGCGTTGACCGCCGAGCCGCATCGACGGCGCGGTGCGCAGCAGGCACTGATCGCAAGGCGGATTGAAATAGCACGTCAGTGCGGGTGTCGCGTCCTGATCTCTGAAACCCTTTCTTTCCTTGAAACTTCCCTCGGCAATTTGCGTAAGGCCGGCTTCAAGCCGCTCTACGAAAAGGAGATCTATACTTCCTCGTAAGCGCCGGATCAGCTCGGGCAGCCGCTTGGGGCGCGTCTCGCCCAGGACATTCGTGGGTGCGGACTGTCGGGAAATGGATCAAAAAGCCGCCGCTCGGCCGAACCTGGTTTGCCGCCGTTGTGGGCGCGCGCTGGGGGCGGTGCGGTCGGGATCGAGGAGGCGACGCACCCCGCGATCCCATCTTTTGTGGGCTATGCGAAGGCTCCTTGGAACGAGGGCCGCCTGATCGGCCAGAAGCGTCCGCTCAGGCCAAAAGATGTCAGGGCAATTCGGATCCGGCTTCAGCTGGAGGGTCGAAGGCGCGATCTCGCGTTGTTCAACCGAGGCAGCGGCGGCAGGGTGTGAGATCGCGCGACCGTGATCCAAAGACAGGCGGGCCGGTCCAGTTCGAGATCACCGAACAGACCCGATCGTCGATCGCGACTGGCTGTGGGAAACCAATTTGAGGAGCGGGCGATATCTCTTCCCGAGCCCGAGTTCGGACGCAGCCGCACCTCTGACCCGACAATATGCACGGATCGTCTATAGCTGGGTGGAGAGTGCCGGGCTCGACAGTTCGGCTTACGGACGAAGACGGGATGCGCAGAGCGCGCTTGCTATTGTCGAAAGCGGTGTGGCGGTCGATCTGCTGTTCACCGATGTGATGATGCCGTACTCAGGCCTTGCGAGTGGTCTTCCTGCCGTAGCACCAGCCGAAATCAACGGAGAGATCGCGCAGCGTTCGTTTCAATCGTAATCTGCGTCCGCCGAAACCTGTGCGGGGGTAGCTTTTTCAGAGATGACGGAAGGATGCATGCAACGCCGCTTGGCGGCGATCCCACGATCTTTCGGGATGCGGGCCCCCGCAATGCTGCGAGCTCTGCCAATTTCGGTGTGCCTGGCGGCGGCTTATGTCATTGCGGGCGGTCTCGGGCTGACGCTCGCGATCCCGCCGGGCTATGCAACCGGGATTTTCCTGCCCGCCGGTCTGGCGATATCCGCGATGCTGATTTTCGGTCCGATCAACCTTCCCGGGACGTTTGTTGGCGCCCTGGTGCTAAACCTCGGTGTCGGATACGCCATCGGTCCGCCTCTCGATGCGACGAAACTCACCGCGGCCCTGGTTATCGCTATGGCTTCGGCGGTCCAGGCGCTGATTGGCGGCGCCGTCCTCGGCAAGGCAATCGGGCATCCCTCCCGGCTCGATACCGGCCGGAGTGTGGCCCGGTTTCTTGGACTCTCGCCGGCCGTGTGCCTGATCAGTACAAGCTTGTCTCTTGCCGGCCTGACGGTTCTGGGAACGGTCAAGCCGGAACAGGTGCCGGAAAGTTGGCTTACCTGGTGGGTCGGCGACACGCTCGGGGTCCTGCTCGTCCTGCCGCTGGCGCTCATGTTTACCGGCGATGCGCGTCGCTTCTGGCGCCGGCGCGCCTTGTACGTGGCCACCCCAATGCTGCTGTTTTTCGCGATGTTCGTCGCGATCTACGTGCGCCTGAGCAGCTGGGAAGCCGATCAGTCACTGCTCGAATACCGAATGCGCTCGCAGCAATTCGCCGATGGCCTCCAGGCCGCCTTGCAGGAGCAAGCCCTTCTCCTCGAACAACTCGGGACGGTGTTTGCGACGCGTCCGAACCCGATGACGCGGGAAGATTTTCGCCTCGTCGCCGATAAGCTGTTGCAGCGTTTTCCGATGATCCAGGCGGTCGAGTGGGCGCCGCGCGTGTCAGCGAACGAACAGGAGCGCTTTGAAGCGGCGCAACGCTCTGAATTGCCGGGGTTTACGATACAACGAACTCCGCGCGGCGAGGCGGCAGGTGCCGAGGTAGACGAAGGTTCGAACCTATATCCGGTAACTTATCTCGAGCCGGTCCGGGGCAACGAAGAGGCGCTGGGGTTCGATCTGGCATCGGAGGCAGACCGCCGCGCGACCATCGAGAAGGCGACGGCAACCGGCCAGGCGAGCGCGACGGCTCCCATTCGGCTGGTCCAAGAGCACGAGCAGCAAGCTGGCCTGTTGTTGATTGTCCCGGCCGCGAGCGGCCCCAATGGGCAGGGTATCGTGCTTCTCGTATTGCGGATGGGCACATTCGTGCGAGACTTGCTGGCCCCGCAGGCGTCAATGATAACGCTCCGCTTGGTTGATGCCGGCCGGCAGTTGCCGCTGTTCGACAATATCTACCCGCACCGGATGCCGCCTGCTTTCACGACCACATTTGCTTTCGGCAACCGCAGCTACCAGCTGCGAACGGCACCGACCGCTTTGTATATGGCCACGCATCCCAGTTGGGAGAGCTGGGTCGTGCTCTTGGCCGGTGCATTCTGTACCGGGCTGCTCGGGGCGCTGCTGTTGCTCGCGACTGGATATGCTCAGCGATCGAGAGAGCTTGTCGAAGCGCGCACGGCAGAGCTTCAAGCCGCGAACCAGCGTCTCACGTCGGAAATCGTCGAACGTGAGCGTGCCCAAACGGCGCTGCTGCAGGCGCGGCGGATGGAAGCGATGGGCCAGCTAACCGGCGGGGTCGCCCACGACTTCTGCTCACTGTCATTTTGGGCAATCTCGAACTGCTACGCAGCCAGGTCACAGGCGAGTGGGCGAACCGGCTCCTCTCCAGTGCCGAGCGAGGCGCGCGGCGCGGCGCGCAGCTCGTTGATTCCCTCTTAGCCTTTGCGCGGCGCCAGACGCTGAGGCCTCAGATCGTCGATCCCAACCAGCTGATCCAGGAGTTCACCGAGCTGATGCGGCGCGCCGCCGGCGAGGCGATCGAGCTTCGCCTGATGCTCGACGAGGGGGCCGGATTGTGCCGGGTGGACCCGGCACAATTCCAGTCGGCGCTACTGAACCTAGTCATCAACGCCCGCGATGCGATGCCAGGCGGCGGCCTGCTGACGATCCAATTACGCGCTAAGAATCGGCGTCCGGAAGGCGCCGCATATTCCGGTTCCCCGGCGCAATATGTGACGATTGTTGTGCGGGACACCGGGATCGGCATGCCGCCGGACGTCATCGAGCATGCTTTCGAGCCCTTCTACACCACTAAAGACGTCGGGACCGGAAGCGGTCTGGGACTCAGCCAAGTATACGGCTTCGTGACGCAATCCGGAGGGCAGGTCGAGATTGCCTCGAAATCGGGCGTTGGAACCGAGGTGACGGTTTATCTGCCGCGAGTGGCCGACACTATGCCTGTCGCCGATCCCACCCCCGGAAAAGCGCCTAGTCCGCCACAGCGCAAGACGATCCTCGTTGTCGAAGACGATGCGGATGTCCGCGACTTGGCAGCCAATTTGTTGCGCGACCTCGGCTACGGCGTCAAAACAGCGGACGATGGGACCGAGGCGATTGCAATCCTTCGGAGCGACGCCGCCATCGATCTGGTGTTCAGCGATATCATCATGCCGAAGGGTATTCGCGGGGAACAACTCGCCCGAGAAGCGAGGGAGCTGCGGCCTGGCCTGCGGGTGCTGCTTACTTCAGGGTATGCTGCAACGACGGCTGCGTTATCCGCGGATAACCTCAACCTGTTGCGCAAGCCTTACAACCGCGACGAATTGGCGGAAGCAATCCGCAACTCCCTCGGTTGAGGCTCCGCTCCGACCCGCTCTCAGGTGAAAGAGCGCTTCCGGCGCATCCTCCTCCTTGCCGGCTGCTCGGGAAAGGTCGGGTTTCCGATCGGATGGCGGTCGGTCAGCACGGGCGGCGGCGGAACCGCTCAAGTTGCCCCGATACGGACGTTCGCATTGCGTCCCTGCAAGCGGCATATTTGGGCTGGGGCGGCAGTTGCTGTCGTAGAAGACGCAGAATGAGGTCGTTGAAGTGGAAACCGATCGAGTTTTTCGGGGCTCTATCCCCGCTTTGTACGATCAATACCTTGGGCCAATGATCTTTTCACCATATGCGGATGACCTGGCGGCCAAACTGGCGAGCCTGAAGCCCGGCCGAGTTCTCGAAACTGCTGCTGGAACTGGCGTGGTCACGCGCGCGCTGCATGCCACTCTGTCCCAGGATGTTTCGATCGTTGCAACCGACCTCAACCAGCCGATGCTCGACTATGCATCGAGCCAGCTCTCGTCCGAGCGGGTCACCTGGCGGCAAGCGGATGCCGAGCTGCTGCCGTTCCCGGATTGCATGTTCGACGCCGTGGTTTGTCAGTTCGGAGTGATGTTCTTCCCGGATAAACCCCACGCGTTCGCAGAGGCATTCCGCGTTCTGAAGCCGGGTGGGCGTTACCTGTTCAGCGTATGGGACGCTATAGAGGCGAATGAATTTGCCGATGCCGTTGTAGAGGCCGTGGCGACGCTGTTCCCGCAGGATCCACCGATGTTCCTGGCGCGCACGCCGCATGGGCACCACGATACTGCGGCTCTGGAGCCCCAACTGCGGACCGCTGGGTTCAAAACTACGGTGGTCGAGACGATCACGCATGAAAGTAAGTCGCCGAGCGCTCTTTCTGTGGCTGTCGGTTATTGCCAGGGCACCCCGATGCGGAACGAGATCGAGGCGCATGGGGCGGAGATGCTGGCGGCGGCGACCGAAGTTGCTGCCGCGGCGATAACCGCGCGGTACGGAGCGGGACCAGTCATCGGGCTTATCAGGGCACACGTGATAACGGCCACCCGCTAGCAGCGACAGCCGCAGAAACCCTTTCCACGTCGCCCGCGGCATGTCGCCCTCCTTGTTCTCCGCTCCGCCGCTCACATCAACAATGGGCAGCCTGACGTGGGGGCGGTGCGAGAGTTCCCGGCGGCCTGCCCCCGAGGCACTCACGAGGGTTACGTCGAGCGGCCCAGCTGGAAATTCCGCTTACGGCGCGGAGCAGTCGGGTTAGCGAGCCGCGGCAGCGTCCGCTGATTCTACTGAACGGTTGTTCGAGATGGGCGAGCCCGCGTCATGCCGCCAGCGCGTACTCGTCCTCGCGCCGACTGAAAGCAGCATTCGCTCTCTTGGAGCAAGCCGGCCTTTCCTCGCCAATCTTGAGGACCGGATGGACGACGTTCGGGCGGTGATGGATGCCGTTGGCTCGGAGCGCGCGGCGCTGTTCGGAATCTCGGAGGGCGGGCCAATGAGCCTGATCTTCGCGGCGACCTATCCTGAGCGGGCGAGGGCGCTCATTCTCTACGGCAGTTATGCCCGTCACCCGACCCTCACGCGCGACAATATCGCGGACCACCTCGACATCATCGACCGCGCGTGGGGCAGCGGCGAGTACATTGCGCGTTTCATGTACGATGGTGCCGCGCTTACCGACGGACTGAGGCGCAACTGAGCCCGCCTCGAACGTCAAGGCGGCAGTCCATCGGCCGTTGCGACTATCCTGCAGATGAACGCGGAGATTCATGCCCGCGACATTCTGCCGATAGTGCGCACGCCCACGCTGGTGCTGCATCGGATTGGCGACCCTCGGGTGACGATCGACGCAGGGGAATATATCGCCAGCCGGGTGCCGGCAGCGAAATTGGTTCGCCTGCCGGGTACCAATCATGTCTTCTGGAATGAGCGCGAGATCACCGATCGGGTCGCCGACGAGGCCGAGGAATTCCTTACCGGCTACCGGGTGGACAGCGGGTTCGACCGAGTGCTGGCGACCGTGCTGTTCACCGATATTGTCGATTCGACAAAGCGTGCGGCGGCGGTCGGCGATCAGATGTGGCGCGTGATGCTCGATCGGCACGACGAGATCGTGCGCCAGCAGCTCATGCGGTTTCGCGGGCGCGAGATCAAGCACACCGGCGACGGGTTCCTTGCAACTTTCGACGGGCCCGCGCGGGCGGTGCGCTGTGCTTCGGCGATCAGCGACACCATGCAGCCTCTCGGCATCGCCGTACGCGGCGGCCTGCATACCAGCGAGATCGAGCTGAAGGGCGATGACATCGGCGGCATCGCGGTCAGCATCGCCGCGCGTGTGGCGGCGCTGGCGGGCGCGAACGAGACGTTCGTTTCGAGTACGGTTCGCGACCTTGTCGCTGGCTCCGGCCTGCGCTTCGATGACCGCGGATTGCACGAGCTAAAAGGTTTACCGGAACAGGTGCATCTCTACAGCGTCGGCGGCCTTGCCTGAAAAACGACCTGATAAGACCCGGCCGCGGTAGCCGGCCATCTGAACTACAGGCGATTTCGCTAACGGCGGCTTGGGGGCAAACCCGGACGGCTGATCGCGATCGACCGACCGGCAGCTTCAACGGCGTATGCCGCCATTCATGGTGCACCGGGGAACCGAAGGCTCGCGCATTCGGAACCGGACGAAACCTCACGGGCCTCGATCGCTCGACAGCTTGGCTCGGAGCAAGGCGTAGCGCCTCAAGATTGCGGGGCTTCTCCCTTGCCTCCTAGCCGATGCCGCCGGAACGGCCCCACTCCGGGGCCTGTTACGCGTTGGCAAAGGAGGCATGGTCATGGCCCCGCCGCGATCCTTTTGGAAAGGCTACCTCAAGCTGTCGCTCGTCACCTGTCCGGTGGCGATGCTGCCGGCCGTTTCCGAAGCGGAGAAGGTCAGCTTTCACACGCTCAACCGTACAACCGGTCACCGCGTTCACAGCCACTATGTCGATGCCGAGACCGGCAAGCCGGTCGAGGCCGCCGATCAGGTCAAGGGCTATGAGCGCGCCAAGGACGAGTATGTGATGCTCGAGGACGAGGAGCTCGATGCTGTCGCCCTCGAAAGCACCCACACGATCGATATCGACATGTTCGTGCCAGCCGACTCGATCGGCTGGATCTGGTACGACACGCCGCATTACCTGATCCCGGACGACAAGATCGGCGAAGAGGCCTTCGCCGTTATCCGCGATGCGATGGTCGCCTCGAACACGCGCGCGATCTCACGCGTCGTGCTCTATAACCGCGAGCGCGCGGTGCTGATCGAGCCGCGCGACAAGGGCATGGTGCTCTGGACCCTGCGCTATGGTGACGAGGTCCGGGACGCGAAGGATTATTTCGGCGAGTTCAAGAAGGCGAAGATCGCGGGCCAGGATAAGAAGCACGCCGAGGGATTGATCGAAAAGCAGACGAAGCCGTGGTCACCGGCGCTCGTCAACGACCCGGTGCAAAAGGCGCTGCTGGAGATGATCGCCGCCAAGGAAAAGAACAAGCGCAAGATGGCAAAGGCGTCGGCGCGGCCGAAGGGAGGCAACGTCGTCGACCTGATGGCGGTGCTCAAAAAGAGCCTGCAGGAGGCGTCCCCGCATTAGCCCGGCGCCGCCATATCGGGCCCAGAAATGGCGAAGCTCGAAGCATCCGAAGTCGCGAATCTGCTGCGAGAGCTGGGGCGGCGCACGGCGCTTGCCGGCGGCGACAGCTATTTCCGGTCGCGCGCCTATCTGCGCGCCGCCGACCGCCTCGCCGCGTTGGGCGAACCGCTGGAGCGCGTCATCGCGCAAGACCGGCTGCGCGAGGTGCCGGGCATCGGGGCGACGATCGCCGACATCATCGCCAAGCTGCATCGGGCGGGGACCCATCCGCTGCTGGAGAAGCTGCGCGAGCAGCTCCCGGCAAGCCTGCTCGACCTGCTGTCGATCCCTGGCCTCAAGCCGGACAAGATCAACCTGCTCTACCGGGAGCTGGGTATCCGGAGCCTCGGCGAGCTGGACGCCGCCGCCCGCGCCGACCGCCTGAAGGGCGTCAAGGGCCTTGGTCCCGCATGGCAGCGCAAAATCCTGCAAGGCTTGCAAATGCGCGAGGAGAGCAAGGGCGCGCGCCACCTTCATCGCGCGGCGGAGCTTATCGATGCAGCGATCGCCAACCTCGAACGCGCGCAGCCCGGGCTCGCCCGGATCGTCCCGGCGGGCGATCTTCGCCGGGGCGGCGAGGTCGTCTCTGATCTCGCCGTTGTGGCCGAGCTCGAACGGCTTGCCGGCGCGCCCAAACTGGAACGGACGGGGGAGCTATCGGTCTATGTGACGGACCCGTTGCATTTCGGGATCACCCTCCTGCGGGCGACCGGCTCCCAAACGCACCTGGCGCAACTCGAAGAGCTTGCCCGGAGCCAGGGGCTGGCGCTCGCCCTCGAGGGTCTGTGCAGCGGACGGACACTCATCGCGGGCGAGACTGAAGCCGATATCTATGCAGCCCTCGGCCTGCAATATATAGAGCCGGAACTGCGTGAGGGCCTCGACGAGATCGAGCTGGCACGCAGGGGGAACCTGCCGCTTCTGGTGACGCGTCAGGACTTGCGCGGCGTCCTGCACGCGCACACGACGGCATCGGACGGCGCCGATACGCTGGCGGCAATGGCCGACGCCGCCCGCCGCGCCGGCTACAGCTATATCGGCATCACCGATCATTCGAAGGCGGCTTATTACGCCGGCGGCCTCAGCATCGCCGAGATCGAGGAGCAGCACGAAGCGATCGATCGCCTTAACGAGAGCTATGGCGGGGATTTCCGCATCTTCAAAGGCATCGAGTCGGACATCCTGCCGGACGGCTCGCTCGATTACCCCGAGGACACCCTGCGGCGCTTCGATTTCATCATCGGCAGCATCCACGGCCAGTTCCGGCTCGACCGCGAGGCGCAGACGCAACGGCTTGTCCGCGCCGCATCCAATCCTTTCGTGTCGATCATCGGCCACATGACCGGCCGCCAGCTGCTGCGGCGCCCCGGCTATGACCTCGATATAGAGCGGGTTCTCGCCGCCTGCGCCGAACACGATGTGGCGGTCGAGGTCAACGGCAACCCCTGGCGGCTCGACCTCGACTGGCGCTGGCTGCGGCGCGGCCTCGCGATGGGGTGCAAATTCAGCATCAACCCGGACGCTCATGCGACCGGAGAGATCGAATCCTCGACGCGCTGGGGCGTGGCTATCGCACGGAAGAGCGGCATGCCCGCCGAGCGCGTGGTGAACACCCTGAAGCAGGCGGCATTTTCCGAGTGGTTGGCGCAGCGTCGGCGCGCATGGCGGCATACGGACGAGTCGCGGCGCTGACAATTTCCGCCCCAATGCCGCGTGCCAGAGCCGGGCAACAATGTGCCGTGTTAGAACCCGGTCTGGTCTCGCCGTTTTCGGGATTTGCCTATGGCCAACTGGTTGCGGACCTTGATGCCCAGAGAGGATCGCTTCTTCGAGCTGTTCAGCTCCCATTCGCGCATCCTGTCGGCGGGCGCGGCCGAGTTGCGCGCCCTGCTCGAGGGCGGAGAGGAGGTCACCAACCACTGCAAAGCGATCGTCGAGAACGAGGCGTCGGCGGACGCCATCACGCGCGAAGTGCTGCAGGCGATACGCCGCACCTTCATCACCCCGTTTGACCGCGGCGACATCAAGGACCTGATCACCGCGATGGACGATGCCATCGACGAGATGCAGCAGACTGCGAAGGCGATCACGCTCTTCGAACTCCGCAAGTTTCCTCCGGAAATGCAGCAGATGGGCGATGCGGTCCTCGACTGCGCCCGAATCGTCGAAGATGCGGTCCCATTGCTGCGCGGCATCGGCACCAATGCGGCGCGGCTCGGAACTCTGTGCGAGCAGATCACCGAGATCGAGGGCCGCGTCGACGACCTGCACAACGAGGGTCTTCGCAAGCTCTATCGCGAGGCGCGACGCGACGCGACGCGATGCCGATCCAATGGCCTTCATCAGCGGCCAGGAGGTCTACCAGCACCTTGAGATGGTGGCGGACCGCTTCGACGACATCGGCAACGAAATCCAGAGCATCGTGCTCGAACAGGCCTAGCCGTGGCGGCGACGCAGATCGGTGTTCCGGTACTGGTCGGCCTCATCGCGCTGGCGCTCTGTTTCGACTTCCTGAACGGGCTGCACGACGCGGCGAACTCGATCGCCACGGTGGTCTCGACCCGTGTGTTGCGGCCGCTCACGGCCGTTTTCTGGGCCGCGTTTTTCAACTTCCTCGCAGTCGCCGTGTTTGGTTTGCATGTCGCGCAGACTCTTGGGAAGGGTCTCATCGATCCCGAGGCGGTTGACGCGGCGGTGATCTTCGGTGCACTCGCCGGTGCGATCGCCTGGAATATCACGAGCTGGCTGTTGGCGTTCCCGACCAGCAGCTCGCATGCCCTCATCGGCGGGTTGCTCGGCGCCGGCGCCGCCCATGCGGGGCTAGGCGCCGTCGTCTGGAGCGGCGTCGTCAAGACAACCATCGGCATCGTGCTGGCACCGCTGTGCGGGTTCGTGCTGGCGGTCAGCCTTGTCATCGGCATCTCGTGGCTGGTCGCGCGATTGCCTCCGTTCACCGTCGATCACCGCTTCCGCCGGCTGCAGCTTCTGTCGGCGGCGCTTTATTCGCTCGGGCATGGCGGCAACGACGCGCAGAAGACGATGGGCATCATCGCCATTCTGCTGTACTCGGGCGGACACATGCCCGGCGGCTTCCATGTGCCCTGGTGGGTCGTTCTGTCATGCCAGGGCGCGATGGCGTTCGGCACAATGTGCGGCGGATGGCGGATCGTGCGGACCATGGGATCCCGGATCACGCATTTGACCCCAATGCAGGGATGGTGCGCCGAGACGGGTGGTGCCGCGACGCTGTTCGGCGCGACGTGGCTCGGGGTGCCGGTCTCGACGACGCATACGATCACCGGGGGCATCATCGGGGGTCGGATCGGTGCGGCGGCTCTCCGCCGTGCGATGGGGCGTTGCCGGCGACATCATCATCGCCTGGATCGTGACGATGCCGGCAGCCGGCATCGTCGCTGCTCTGGCCTATCAACTATGGCGGCTGGTGTGAAAGCAGCGGCTGCGAACACAAGCGCGCTGAATCCTGCTCAGCTTATTCGGAACCGGCCGACGAGAACAGGACTTGCATCGACCGTGCGCAAATTAAGGTTTTGGCGCATCTCCGCGGCTTCGCAAAACGTGATGTCTGGCCGCCGCTGCCGAAGAAGAGAGCGACGATTATGCCGCTTTCCGCCTTCTGGGTTTGGCAGGAGACGCTTTCTTCTTGCGTGACTCTTTGGCGGGTTTTGCCGTCTCTCCGTCTCTCCGACGCTCTGCCGTAGCGCCTCCATCAGATCGCTGGGCTTGGTCGGCGTGGGCGGCTTCGGCGGCGTGATCTTGCGGCCCTCCATCTTCGCCTTGACGAGCTCGACCACCG
>Ga0070739_10000933_pt1 | contig 48413 bp, 37 predicted proteins | sample Coa_R1_7_FD_66445 | JGI IMG/M metagenome (GOLD analysis project Ga0070739, IMG submission 66445) | Surface soil microbial communities from Centralia Pennsylvania, which are recovering from an underground coalmine fire - Coalmine... | ecosystem: Environmental > Terrestrial > Soil > Unclassified ...
AGTCCCCAGGCGCGAAGCGCCGAAGTCCCCAGTCCCTGCTTTTATCCCCCCAGCGCCCACTCCAGACCCGTATAGCGCCGGTAACGATAGCAGCGGGCGATGTAGATCGTCCGGATCGGCTCGGTATAGAAGGGCTGCCGCCAGATGGGGAAGGGTGGGTCCCACTGCACGGTCGTGAAGATTTTGCGCAAGTCCCCGTCGTCTGCCTGGCCATCGTTGACAAAGATGGCGTCCTCTCCCAGGAGTGCTTTTAACCGATCGACGTGCGCCGCGTACATGGTCAGGCGGAAGTGCAGGAAGAGATCGTGGGTTTCCGGGTGGTCGGGAAGATAGAAGGCCAGCAGCGCGCAGTACTGGTAGCCGTTCCCGGCCAGGAACACCTTATGGCCCTGCCGCTGCATCTCCTGGCGTAGCTGCTGCACGTGCGCCGCCAACTGGCGCCAGCCGGTGGTCGTGTTGGAGGGATCCGCGTCGGGAGGAAGACGAAGGCCGACCTCGGCGCGCAGGGTGGGGAAGGCCATCAGGACGGTGAGATCGCCGCTCGTGACGGCGAGGAGGCCGGCAAGCCCAGCAATCTTCCATGCGGCGCGCCGAGAGTTCTGTATGCGCGCCGCCGCCCAGCCGGACCACAAAACCGTCGGCGTGATCCAGGCGAACGGCAGCCAGTTCCCCTGCACCTTCGCCTTGAGCGCCAGCAGGCAGAAAAAGAGGAAGACCGGCAGGCCCAGGCAGGCGAGAAAGAGCGGCTTGTCCGCGGCGGTATGCTCCGATAAGCGGGCACGCCAGGCCGTGCGCAGCCCGGCCCAGCAAGCTGCCAGTGATGCCAGGAACAGCGCCGGGCCCAGCAGCAGCGCCTGCGAGCCGAGGAAATCTCCCAGGCGGCGCAGCGGCGTGCCGGAGCTTTTCCCCGTCAGGAAGAGGAGATGCTGGAAGGTCCACCAGTGGTGATGGGCGTTCCACCAGAAGACACCGCTGTAGAGCAGGAGAGTGAGGAGGAAGGCCAGATAAGGCTCCGGGCGGCGCAGCCAGCGGCGGTGCGCGGGCGAGAGGGCCAGAAACAGCAGCAGGCAGGGAATAATAAGCAGCATCGTGTGCTTGCTCAAAAATCCCAGGCCCGTCGCGACACCGGTCCAGAGCCAGGCCGCTCGCTGCTGCCGCGCCGACGGCGCGAATAGCGCCCGCTCCAGAAAGAGCGCCGCCAATGCCCAGAAGAAGACCAGCGGAGGATCGTAGGTGGCGATCAGGCTGCCCACCGCCATCAGCGGGGTCAGTCCCAGCAGCACGACCGTCAGGAAGCCGGCCAGCGGTCCGAAGATCCGCCGGGCCAGCACGTAGGCGCACACCAACGTGCCCAACGAGGCAGCCAGCACCCCGAAGCGCACCCCAAACTCGTTCGTGCCGAACAGGGCCGTGGTCGCCCGGATCAGATAGGCGATCATCGGCCCCTGATCGTAGTAGCCCAGCGCCAGATGGCGGGACCAGTCCCAGTAATAGGCTTCGTCCGGCGCCAGCTCCAGACGCGAGAGCGCGGACAAGCGCAGTGCTGTGGTGACTACCAGGAAGAGGATCGCCGCCCAATCCCACCGTCGAACCCAAATCTCCCCCTCTCCCTGGGAGGGAGAGGGAGTCAGGGGGTGAGGTCTCACTGAGATATAGAGAAAAGCGAATCGGGGAGGCCCTGGTTGACCTTGACGTCGCTCAGGGTCGTGACCGCTGCGATGGCGCCTTCGGCGTTTTTGACCTCGATGCGGCTGGGCAGCCACACGTTCGTGGAAACCTCCTGCGGCTGCTCGTAGTAGAAAGTCGCCTTCAGGTTGTTGTTGCGGTCGTACCAGGCGCGCTTCAGCGTCACGTCCGTCCTGGGATCGATCCACAGCCGGTAGTGCGAGCCGCTCGCTAAGCCCTGATAGGTCAGGTCGAAAACATCTGCCGGGCTTCCATCGACAGTCTCCAGCCGCACGAACCGGCCCTTCATGAAGCGCAGCGTATCCGCAGAGAGGAGGCCGCCATACTCTAAAAGCGACTGGCGCCGGCTGGGCGTGCTCTCCAGGTCCTCCGTCTTCTTCACGCGCAGCCGGGGAACGCTGAAGTAGCGGGTGGCGCCGTTGAGGATCATCACCGCCGTGCCGAGGGTAGGGGAGTGGCCCTCCAGGCGGATCTTGTCCGGATGCTTGTAGAGAAAGGTCAGGTTGCGGATGGAATAGGTCTGCTTGAAGTCCGGGCCGATCTTCTCCAGGGCGCCCGGATCGCACTGAGTGACCCGGACACTGGTTTGCAGATCCTGGATGCGGGTGGTGAAGTGGGCGATGTCGCTGGCCTCGGCGCTGGGCGGGGCGGCGGCAACGTGGCTCCAGCCCAGGAGAAGGCCGATACAGGCGCCGAGGGGCAGCCAGGGAATTTTTCGGGTGCGCGAAAGGATGCCGGATGCGGGCATGCCGGTGATGCCTCCTTGCAAGTCACGAAGTGGTGTGGTACACGTATAGATGAGTGTAAGCCTACGTGTGGTTCGACGACCGAGCCGTCGTTGTGTTACGTCGATTTTGCGACCGTATAGATCGGCCGCCTATTGTCTCGTATCTAGTATAATACATTATAGCAGCCTGCGAAGGATAAGCGCCCTTGTCTACCGATAACTCGATACCTTCTTCTCTGCCCGCATTTCCCTCTCCTGCGACACCGGAGAACGCGGCGCTCTCGGCCCCGGAGAGCGAATCGCCGCCGATCGGCGTCCCGGTGGCGGAGGCGGACGTGGAAGCCGCCGATCCCGGCTTTCCGGCGCCGGCCTATCCGGTCTTCTACGATGTCCGGCGGCGGCGCTGGCCCTGGGTTTTTAGCGGCACGGTGGCCGGGTTCCTGCTGGCCTTCGTCGGCCTGCTTCTGTTGATCGTCAGCGTGGTCGCGATCAAAGTCATGCCGACCGCGCCGCTGCCGAAGGTGGCGGAGGTCAAGGACATCGGCAACCTGGAGCCGATTCTGGAGGACCACCAGCAAGGCAAGCTCGTCTACAAGCTGAATAAGGATAAGAAGAGGCTCGCGAAGTACGCAGAGAACGAGCGGCAGACCCGGCTGGAGCGCAACCGCCGGGCCACCGAGTACGAGCGGCGCACGGCGCAGCGCCCCGCCGGAAACGGCGGGGCAGACGCCTTCCTGCCGCCGGCATCGGTGCCGAAGAATGCGCCCCCCGTCGTCGCCGGCTTCTATGTCAACTGGGACGAGACCTCGCGCGCCTCGATTCATCGCAACGTCGACTCGATCACCCATTTCATTCCGGAATGGCTGCACCTCAAGCCGGCCGGCAGCCACTACGCCGATCCCAGCGCCTCCGATCTGCCTTTTGTGGATGGCCGGGAAAAAGCGCTCGATAGGCAGGATGTGACTCCGCTGGTCCATTCACGCGGTATTCCCATCCTGCCCCTGCTCAACAACTACACCAAGCCCAAAGGCGCAGAGGAGGGCATAGGCCAGTGGGACAAGGAGGCTGTCCACGAAGTCCTCTCCGACCCGGCGGCCCGCGCCAATGTCATTTCCCGTCTGCAAAACTGGCTGCTCAGCAATCACATGCAGGGCATCAATATCGATTTCGAGGAAATGGATACGGACGACCGGGGGCCGCTCGTCGAGTTTATGAAGGAGCTTTATACCGCCCTCCACCCGCACGGTCTGCTGGTCACGCAGGACGTGGAGCTGGAAAACGAGGCTTTCGACATCCCCCAACTGGCCCAGTGGAACGACTGGATCGTGCCCATGTTCTACGACGAGCATGCGGGCGGTACGGAGGTCGGGCCGGTCGCAGGCATCGACTGGACGGCCCAGGACCTGAAGCAACTGCTTGCGAAGGTCCCGGCAGGCAAGATCGTCATGGGGGTGGGCAACCACGGCTACGACTGGCCCAAGGGCAGCACCGATCCGACCGACCTGACCTATCAGAGCGCGGTCATCACCGCCAAAGAGAGCCAGCCGGACGCCGTGATCCATCTGGCTCCTAAGAGCCTGAATCCGACCTTCTCCTATGCCGAAGACGTCACGGATGCCGAGGGCCGGACGAAGGAGGTCGATCATACCGTCTGGATGCAGGACGCCGTCAGCGTCTACAATCAGTTGCGCCTGGCCCGGCCGCGCGGCATCCGGGGCGCGGCGCTCTGGTACATGGGCGCGGAAGACCCCAGCCTCTGGAGCTTCTTCAACAAGCGGGACTGGAGTGCGGACTGGGGCAAGATCGTAGCTGGGGGCGCGCTGGACAGCCTTTCTTATGGCGGCCAGGGCGAGGTGGATTTCGAGGGCGAGGGCGAATTGCTGCAGCCCACGGCGCCGCCCAGCGAGGGCCGCCGGACGGTCCGGATCGATCCCAAGACCGGATACATCACCTCAGAATCCTATCTCAAGGACCCGCAGACCGGCGCGCCGCTGCTGCCTTCGTCCTGGGTCGTGCGCCGTTACGGCGGCGCCAATAACAACGCGCAGAAGAAGATCGTGCTGACCTTCGACGACGGCCCCGACCCGACCTGGACGCCCAGGATCCTCGACATCCTGCAGCAGTATCACGTGCCCGCTGCCTTCTTTGTCGTCGGCAAGCAGGCGGAAGAGAATCCGGACCTGGTGCGCCGCGAATGGGATCAGGGCGAGGAGATCGGCAACCACTCCTGGTCGCACCCGGACCTGTTCAAGCTTCCGCTGGAGGCCCAGAAGCTGCAACTGAATGCCACGCAGCGCATCATCGAGGCGATCACCGGCCATTCGACCACGCTCTTCCGCCCGCCCTACGGCGGCGACGTCGAGCCGCAGACCGGCAAAGAGGTCGTGCCGATGCTGACTGCGGCCGAGCTTGGCTACATCACGGTCGGCGAGACCAACGACCCGCAGGACTGGCGGCTCTATAATTACAAGGCCGGCACGGAGGCGATGGATCCGACCCGTCCGCGCGATTACGAGGACATCGTCAAGAGCGTGGTCGTCAACCGGGACGTGGGCACCGTCGTCCTGCTGCACGACGGCGGGGGCGACCGCAGCCGGACCGTCGCGGCGCTGCCGCAGATCATCACGCAACTGCGCCAGATGGGCTACACCTTTATGACCGTTTCCGACCTGCGCGGCCTGCCGCGCACGACGCTGATGCCGGTGGTCACCGGCCGGGATACGTGGCTGGCGGGCGCCGACCGGTATATCTTCGACACGACCTACCTCGTTCAGCGGACGCTTTCGACGCTGTTCATGCTCTCTCTCGTGCTGGGCATCTCGCGCATCGCGCTGTTTCTGGGGCTGGCCCTCATCCAGCGGGTTCGGGAGAAGTGGCGCGTCTTCCCGGCCGGCTTTATACCACCCGTCTCGGTCGTGATCGCGGCCTATAACGAAGAGAAGGTCATCGCCCGCACCGTGCAGGCGCTCCTGGACAGCGCCTATCCGGACCTCGAAATCATCGTCGTGGACGACGGCAGCAAGGACCGCACTGCCGAGGTGGTGCGCGAGACCTTCGCGAGCGAGCCGCGCGTGCGCGTCTTCCGGAAGGAGAACGGCGGCAAAGCGTCGGCGCTGAATCGGGGCATCCTGGCGGCGCGCGGCCAGATTTTGATCGCACTGGACGCCGATACCCTCTTTACGCCCGATACGATCTCCCGACTGGTGCGCCACTTCGCCGATCCGCGCATCGGCGCCGTTTCCGGCAACGTGCGCGTCGGCAACGCCGATAAGCTGCTGACGAAATGGCAGTCGCTCGAATATACCACCAGCCAGAACTTCGACCGGCGCGGCTACGACCTGCTTAACTGCATCACGGTCGTGCCGGGCGCCGTGGGCGCGCTGCGCCGCGCGGCGGTCATGGAGGTCGGCGGCTACACGTCCGATACGCTGGCCGAAGACACGGATCTGACCTGGAAGCTGCGCCGGGCCGGATGGCGGATCGTCAACGACAACTCCGCGCTGGCCTACACGGAAGCGCCGGAGACGCTGCGCAACCTGGCCAAGCAGCGCTACCGCTGGGCCTTCGGCACGCTGCAGTGCCTCTGGAAGCACCGCTTCGCGCTCGGCCAGCAGGGCGCGTTCGGCTGGCTGGCCCTGCCGAGCCTGTGGCTCTACCAGATCCTGTTTCCGGCCATCTCGCCGTTCATGGACATCGCCATCGTGTGGTCGCTGTTTCAAGGAAATTTCGCTCAGTTCGGCGAATTCTATCTCCTGATGTTCGTCATCGAATTGGTGGCGGCGGCCATCGCCATTCGGCTGGATCGGGGGAATCCGCGCCTGCTGCCCTGGCTCTTCTTCCAGCGCTTCGTCTATCGCCAGTTGATGTACTATGTCATCCTCAAGTCGCTGGTCTCGGCGGTCCGGGGCGGCGCCGTCGGCTGGAACAAGTTCGAGCGCACCGGCACCGCGCGCATCGAAGGCAGGGTGGCCTGACCCCTCGCTGTTGCCGTGCCGTAAACGACCCGTCTAGCAGGCGGCAAAGCCCCCGCTCCTGCGTCGCTGCCCTCACGGGCGGATCTTAACCGGAGGCTAGACCTCCGCCCAGGCCGTACCGACCCATCGTAAGCCCTTTCCACCAGGGCCACGCGCGGAATCCACGCAGGCACATGTCCAGAATCTCCCTTCTTTCGCGTCTTCGCTATGCGGCTCTTCTGCTTCTTGCGGTCGTATCCGCCGGCTCGATGATCGGATGCCCTCGTAGAAATCAGGCGACCGGGCTGCCGCAATCGGGCACGCCGGCCTATCAGCAGGTGGTCTCTGCCTTCTACACGGGCGTGCTCGCGCTGCAGGTCGGCACCAGCGCGAATGCCGGCCAGATCGCGGCCAACAGCTTGCTGGCGGCGACCCGGCTCGCCCCAAAGGAGCCGGCCACCTGGGCGGATTTGGGACTCTTTCGATTGCAGAACAACGATCTGGCGAGCGCCAGGTACGATCTCGACGTGGCCCATTCCCTGGCCGCCAATAACGGCCAGATCGAGGCGCTTCGGGGACAGTTGGAGATCCAGCAGAACAACATTCCGGCCGCCATCGACCATTTTCGGAAGGCCGTCCAGTTGGACCCGAACAACATCCAGACCCGCTACGTCCTCGCCACGGCGCTGGAGCAGCAGCCGGGCAGCGGCGCGGAGATCGAAGACGACCTCGAAAAGATTCTGCAAATCCGCCCGGATAACCTGGCCGCGCGGGCGGAGCTGGCTCTGGCCGCGGCACAGAACGGCGACGGCGCGCGGCTGCGGCAGGCGCTGGACGCGCTGCAGCCCTACAGCGCGCGTTGGCCGGAGACGGCCCGTTCCGCCTATGCCGCCGCCCGAAAAGCGGCTGCCGGCCCGGACCCGCGTGCGGCCGCCGGTCAAATCTTGATCCTGCGCAACGTGCTGCTGCCCATTCCCGGTTTTAAGGCAAGCGCGGACGTTCTCAAATCCCCGATCATCCTGGACCGGTTTCTCGTCCTGAAAGTCCCCCCGCTCACGCCCGCGCCGCCCGATACAGGGCTGAGCTTTTCGGAGCAGCCCATTCCCAACGCGGCCGGCAATCCCGCCGTGGCGCGCAGTGTGGTCCTGCACCCGGAGCTGCCCACATACCTCGCCGGCGAGTTCCGTCTGACGCCTGTGCCGGAGTCGCCGCCCTCCGTGCTGCTGGCCGACGGTCGCCAGGTCCGCCTCCTGACGCCGGATGGCAAGACCCTCTCCTTACCTTTCCCCGGCGGGCCGTCCGCGACCCCGCCCACGCCAGAAGGCGTGCTGCCGCTGGACATGGCCTACTCGTTCCGGGAGGATCTGGCGCTGGCCGGCGCAGGCGGCGTGCGCCTGTATGACCAGTCCGAAAAGGGAAGCTTTACCGACGTGACGGCCCGCTCGAAGCTGCCGGCTGCCGTGCTCGATGCGGCCTACACGGGCGCCTGGGCGGTAGACATCGAATCGGATGGCGACCTGGATATCGTGCTGGCGGCCGTCCACGGGCCGCCGGTGGTCCTGCGCAACAACGGCGATGGGACGTTCATCGCGATCGATCCCTTCCCCGGCGTGACGAACGTGCGCGCCTTTGCCTGGGCGGACCTGGACGGCGACGGCGTTCCCGATGCCGCCCTGCTGGACGACCAGGGACGCTTGACCGTCTTCCGTAACGAGCGCTCCGGCCATTTCCGCGCCCTGCCGCTGCCGCCGAATTTAGGCAAGCTCACCGCTCTCTCCGTCACCGACGCCGATCCGAACGGCGTGCTGGATCTGGCAGTGCTCCGCGCCGACGGCGATATCCTCCGCATCGCTCACCGTCCCGATGGCTCCGGCTGGGATACCAGCGAGATCGCCCGCTGGCAGCAGGCGCCTTCGGATGGCTCCGCGCGCCTCCTCTGGGCCGATCTGGACAACAATGGCAGCCTGGATCTGATCGCCACCGGCTCCTCCGGCTCGCAAATCTGGCTGAGCGACGGGAAAGGGAGCCTGCAGCCGCTCGCTGCGCCGCTCAACGCCCGCGCCATTTCCGTCATCCTGCCCTCCGACAACGGGCGGCTGGACCTGATCGGTCTCTCCGCGGCAGGCCAGCCCGTCCGCCTGATCAATTCCGGCACGAAGCCTTACCACTGGCAGGACCTCCAGCCGCGCGCCGCCTACGTCGCGCCGCACGAGCTGGTCGGAGACGACCGCATCAACTCTTTCGGGGTGGGGGGCGAGATGGAGACGCGGGCGGGCCTGCTTTACCAGAAGCAGCCCATCACCGGCCCGGTCGTCCATTTCGGCCTGGGAACCTACGCGCAGTTAGATGCGTTGCGGATCGTCTGGCCGAACGGCTCCCCGCGGGCCGAGTTCGGCTGGAAGGGCGATCAGCGCATCGTGGCGGAGCAGCGCCTGAACGGCTCGTGTCCCTGGCTGTTCGCCTTCAACGGCACGAAGATGGAGCTGATTACGGACTGCATCTGGAAATCGCCGCTGGGCCTGAAGATCAACGCGCAGTCTACGGCAGGCGTCTCGCAGACGCAGGACTGGGTCAAGGTTCGCGGCGACCAGCTTGCCGCCCGCCAGGGCTTCTACGACCTGAGCATCACCGCCGAACTGTGGGAGACCCACTACTTCGATTACCTGGCGCTCATGACCGTGGACCATCCGGTCGGGACCGACATCTATGTGGACGAGCGGTTCGCGGTCCCGCCGCCGCCTCTAGCCCTCTATGCTACTACGCCCGCGCGCCCCTTCGCCCGCGCGACGGACGATCTCGGCAACGACGTGACCGACATCGTGCGCGCGGTGGATGGGCGCTATCTGGATACGTTCGGGCGGGGAGAGTACCAGGGGATCACGCGGGACCACTATGTGGAGGTGGAGCTTGGCCCGGACGTGCCGAAGACGGGGCCGCTCTGGCTGGTGGCGAAAGGCTGGATCCATCCGACGGACAGCTCGATCAACGTGGCGATCAGCCAGGGGCATCACGATCTGCCGCAGGGCCTGAGTCTGGAGGTTCCGGACGGCAAAGGGGGCTGGGTGGTCGCCCGGCGCGGCCTGGGCTTCCCGGCGGGCAAGGTCAAGACCATCTTGCTTGATCTGACCGGAATCTTCCGAACCGGAGCGCCGCGCCGTCTGCGCCTGCGCACGAACCTCGAGATTTATTGGGACTTCCTCGGCTGGGCCGCAGGCCTGCCGAAGACGCCGCTCAAAATGCAGCGGATCGCTCCGGCGGTCGCCGATCTGCGCTATCGCGGCTTCTCGGTCACGCATCAGCCGAGCCGCTCCGCGCCGGAATGGCCGGACTACGACCACCTCTGCAGCAAAAGCCCGCAGTGGCTCGATCTGGAGGGCTACTATACGCGCTATGGCGACGTGCGCCCGCTGGTGAAGCAGATCGACGACCGCTACGTTATTATGAACGCGGGCGACGAGCTGTACCTGCGCTTCCCTGCGCCTCCGCCTCCCCCTGCCGGCTGGACGCGCGACTTCGTGATGATCGGGGACGGCTGGGAGAAAGATGGCAACCTCAACACAACCTTCTCCAGCACGGTTCTGCCACTGCCGACTCATTCTGTCTCTACCTACGACACGCCGCCCGGCCGCCTGGAGGACGATCCGGTCTACCGCCGTCACGTCCAGGACTGGCGCGACTACCAGACCCGCTACGTCACCTCTCAGCCTTTCCACGACGCCATGCTGCCGCTACCCCAACCATAAACCTTACCCCTATCCCATGCCCGAAGTCCTCTTCAGGCATGGGGTAGACCGGGCCGTGAACGACCCGTCTGGTAGGCCTTCGGCCAACCGCCCTCACGGGCGGACTTTAAGCGGAATAGAGTCCGGGCCGCCAGTTCCTTCCATCAGCGCAGGTTGCAAAATGTTAAAGCGTATCAGATCCAGCTTTTCGCTACCCTGCATCACTTTACGGAGTATTCGGTGGCGGCCACAACCTTCATTGAGAACGCTTTCAGGTCCTTCGTTCCATGTGGAAATGTAGGAAACGAAACTCCAAGGTTATTATACGAGGCGAACGTTAGCTTATCGTTACTTCATCGTCACAGGCCTGGCATGTGCAGCCATTGACCTTGATAGCCTCAATTACGAAAAAAGTGGGCCGCAGCGCGAAAGCGACACGGCCCGGACTCTATTCCGCTTAAAATCCGCCCGTGAGGGCGGTTCTCCGCGAGGCACGGTGCAAGCACCGGCTCGCTACGCATGCCGAAGGCCTGCCAGACGGGCAGCGGGTAGGGCCCCGCGGGCGGCCCGGCTCACGCTCCGTTCTGCTCCTTCTCAATCTTGGTACGCAGCTCCTGGGCCTGGTCCTTGAAGTTCTTGGGGCAGTCCGGCACGGCGACGGCCTTATCCAATTCGGAGAGCGCTTCTCCGAACTGTTTCTGGTCCTCATGGCAGAGGGCCAGACTGATGTGCGCGTAGGCCAGATCCGCAGGCTGCTTGCCGGACTGAGCTGCCTTCTGGAAGGCCACGATCGCTGTGTCTACGGGGCCGTGCTCGCGGTAGTAGTCGCCGAGCGCATTGTAGGCGATGGCAAGATAGCCGTTGGCGTTCTTCGGATCGGCCGCTTTGGCCTCGACGATCAGGTCCTTGGCATGCTCCGGATCGTCCCGCAAAGAGCTTGCCGCCGAGAGCTTGCAGATAGCCTCTACATCCTTGGGATCGCGCTCGTACTTGGGTTCCGCTTCCGAATAGTAGCGGTGCGCCATCACTAGCTTACGCATCGTGTGGGCAAACGGGCCGGCAGCCTCGTATCCAGGAATCTTCCCTTCGACCTGGCCGTCGGGATTGATGAAGAGAATGGTGGGATAGCCGCGCACGCCGAAATGCTTGGCGACGTCGGACTGGCTTTTTTCGGGATTGATTTTGACCGGGACAACCTGTCCCGCCCACTGGATAACGCGCTTATCGGGATATGTCTCGTTATCCAGCTTATGGCACCAGCCTCACCAGTCGGCGTAGAAGTCGACCATCATGAGTTTGTCGGCGGCTTTGGCCTTCGTCTGAGCCGCCGCATAGCTGGTCTCCCAGGAGATCGCTTCCTGCGCGCGGGCCGCCGTTCCGACCCATAAGAAGCAGGCACCGGCGGCGAGGCCGCCGATAAGCAGATTTGCTCTCATTGGCCGGACCCCTTGTTGGCGTTCTGCTTCTGGATCTGGTTCAGAATCGCCTGCGCCTGATCCTTGAGGTCTTTGGGGGCATCCGGCATGGCCGCCACCGCTTTCAGGTCCGGGACGGCTTCGGAGAGCTTGTTCTGCTGGAGATAGCAGACGGCGATGCTCATGCGCGCATAGGCCACGTCGTCGGGTTTCTTGCCGGTGTCGGCGGCCTTGCGGAAGAGGGGGATCGCCTTGTCGAACTGGCCTTGGTTTTGATGGTCGTCGCCGAGCGCGTTGTAGGCTTTGGTCAGATAGCCCTTGCTGTTATTGGGGTCGGTCTTCTCGGCTTCGGCGATCAGGTCGGAAGCCTTTGTCTCGTCGCCCCGCTTGGCATACAGGACGGCCAGCTTCCCGGTGGTCTCCAGGTCGTTCGGATGGTCTTTATGGCGGGCCAGGAGGATGGGAAACTCTTTGTGCGTCTGGACAATGTCTTTCAGGTCGTTGGCGAACGGAGCCGGGTCCTCATAGCCCCCGATCTTGTTCTCGACTTCGCCGTCGCCATTGATGAACAGAATGGTCGGATAACCCTGCACGCCGTACTTCTTGGCGATCGCCGGACCGCCTCCCTTTTCGGCATTGATCTTGATCGGGACAACCTGTCCCGTGGCCTGGATCACGCGCTTATCCGGATACGTATCGTGATCCAGCTTTTGGCACCAGTGTCACCAATCGGTGTAGAAATCGGCCATGACCAGCTTGTGGCTGGCTTTGGCCTGCGCCAGCGCGGCATCGAACGACGAGGCCCACTGGATGTGATCCTGGGCCTGCGCCGGCATCGCCATCGCGGCGATGCCGATACCCGCCGCGAGGCTGCTAAGAAGGCTCGCTCGCATCGTTGCTTCTCCTTTCGTGCGTTGATAACCGAACGTTTGTGCGGCGGTTAGCCGCCGTGCTGCTGAATCGCGCCTAACATCTGCTGGGCTGCCTGCTTGATCCTGCCGGGCGCGTTCGGCATTGCCAGCACCGCTTTCAGCTCCGGTTTCGCCTGAGCAGGCTCGTGCTGCTGCAGATAGCAGATGGCAAGGCTCATATGTCCGAAGGCCACGTCGAGAGGCTGCTTGCCGGTCCGGGACGCCTTGCGGAAAAGCGGAATGGCCTGGTCCAGGGACCCCTGCTGCACATAGGCGGCGCCCAGATCGTTGTAGGCTCGGGTCAGGCAGCCACGGCTGTTGTGGGGATCGCGCTGCTCTGCCGAGGCCAGAACGGCGCCGGCGCGGGCCGTATCCCGCTGCCGGGCGTACAAGTCTGCCAGCTTGCCGGCCGCCTCCACATCCTGCGGATGTGCCCGGAAGCGAGACTGCAGGACCGGTATCTGCTGGTGCTCCTGAGCGATGCGAGTCAGCTCGGTGGCAAAATTGGCCGGCGGCAGGTAGCCGTTGATCGTGTCCTCCACGCGGCCGGAGCTATTGATGAACAGGACGGTCGGGAGGCCGGTCACCCCATATTGGCGCGCGGCGTTAGCGCCCTCCCGATCCGAATTGACCCGCACCGGGATAAACTGCTGGGACAGCCGGATGACTTTCTGGTCCGTATAGGTGTCGCGGTCCATCCGCTTGCACCAGCCACACCAGTCGGCGTAGAAGTCGGCCATGACCAGCTTGTGGGTCGTTCGCGCCTGTGCCAGGGCGGCGGCATAGGAGGGCGCCCAGTGAATCCGGCTCTGGGCCAGCGCCGGCGCCGCCATGACGGCGATGCCGATGCCGGCAGCCAGGCTGCCTAGAAGCGTTGCTCTCAACGTGATGAGTCCTTTTCCGTAGTAGATTCCTTCGTAGAATAAGTCCGTTCGAGCGAGACGATCAGGGCGCGCTTTTCTGCGCGGCTTCGAGCGTCTTTGCCGCCAACTGCTTCATGCCCGGAGGGCAGTTGGGCAGAACGAGCACGGCGCGCAGCTCCGGCACAGCCAGCGCCGGCTTCTTCTGCTGCAGGCAGCAGAGGGCGATGCCGATATGCGCGTACGCCACGTCGTAAGGCTGCTTTCCCGTCCGGGCGGCCTTCTGGAAGAACGGGACCGCCTTGTCGAGCTGGCCTTTGTTTTGATAGTAGGCGCCCAGCCCGTTATAGGCGGTGGTCAGGTAGCCGCCCTTGTTGAGTGGGTCCTTGCGCTCCGCGGAGGCGACGAGCGCTTCGGCGTGCGGGATGTCGCCCTGCCGGATCAGATTGGCGGCCAGTTCTCCCGCCGACTGGGCTTCCGAGGGAAGGCTCCGACCGCGCGCCTGCGGGGTCGGCGCGATCTTATGCGCCTTCGCGATCGAGGCGAGCCTGGCAGCGAAGTCCGCCGGATACAGATAGCCGACGATCTTGTCTTGCACTTTGCCGGCCCCGTCGAGGAACAGGAAGGTCGGAAATCCGCTCACGCCGTACTGCTGGGCCAGCGAGCGGCCCTCCTGCTCCGCATTCAGTTTGAGCGGGACAAACTGTCCCGCAGCCTGGATCACGCGCTTATCCGGATAGTTGTCGCGATCCAGCTTTTTGCACCAGCCTCACCAATCGGTATAGAATTCTACCAGGACCAGCTTGCGGGTCTCGCGGGACTGGTCCATCGCGGCGGCATAAGAAGCCGCCCAGTGAATCTGGCTCTGGGCCTGGGCGGCAGCCATCGTGCCGAGCAGGCAGGCGACGGCGGCGATTCCGCTCAGAATCTTGGTTCGCATGGATGAGTCTCCTGAAGGTATAGTCTCCCTTGACGGAAAATCCAGAGTTTCTCATCCAATCATTATGGATATGCTGTATTGTATCCGTATGGTTGTTATCTGTCAAGGAGAGTTAACGATACAACTCCGGTCTGAGGGTGGCGATGCAGTCCAGGTTGCGGTAGCGCCCGCGCCAGTCCAGGCCGTAGCCGACGACGAAGACGTCCGGAATCTCGAAGCCGACGTAGTCGACGGGAATGTCTACGATGCGCCGGTAAGGCCGGTCTAAAAGGGTGCAGATACGCAGGGAGGCCGGCTCGCGCAGGAGCAGGTGGCGACGGATGTAGGCTAGGGTCAGGCCGGTGTCGATGATGTCCTCGACAATGAGCACGTCCCGGCCCTGGATGCTGTCGTCCAGGTCTTTGGTCAGGCGCACGGTGCCCTGCTGCTGGCCGGCGTAGCTGGAGATGCCCAGGCAGTCGAGCGAGAGCGGCAGGGCGATGGCGCGGGCCAGATCGGTGAGGAAGAAGAGGCCGCCGCGCAGGATGGTGATGAGGTGCAGATCCCGCTCCGCGTAGTCGCGGGTGATCCGCCGGCCCAGCGCCCGCACGCCTGCCCGAAGCCGGGCCGCCGGGATAATGATCTGCTCTAAATCCTCGTCCATGCGGTCGAAATCCCCCGAAAAAATATTTTCAAAAAATGTTTCCAGACCCCTTGACAAACGCGACGGCGTCCACTATAATGTCATCACGCTGTATGGAATAAACCCCGACAGCGCAGCCTGAGCGATAAAGAGCGCTCTGCACTGATAGCTCGTTGAGGCATCTGGGAGAAGATGGATCGATTCTGAAGATCGGCGCGATCTGCCGCAAGGTAGGTTGAGCGGTCCTCGGAGGATCTGCTTTCAAGCAGAAGCGGAGAGTTGCCCGCAAGGGTGGTATCGGTCAGACGGTTCACGCAGTTCTGCGCTTTGCCTGACTTCGATGGGTCGCAAGGTCTGTTGAGGCAGAAGAGGTGTCGTGAATTTCGGAACCCGATGCGGTGCAGTCGGTGAGAAGCTCCCCGTCGCTCAGGTTTTTTCTTGCCTGCCCCTCTTCCTCTACTTTCAACTGCACCTGCCGCCCGTACTTCATCAGCAGCGCCTCCACGTCCTTGAGCGCCAGCAGCTTGATCATCACGTCAGGGTAAAGTTCGCGAAGCTTGCGGATTTTGCGGTTCTTGCGGTGGGTGAGGCCGGGCTTGATGGTGGTCACTTCGAGGAAGAGATCGTAGTCGGGCAGGTAAAAATCGGGGGTAAAGGATTGCGTGGGACGCCCCTCCGCGTCCCATTCCAGGGGAAACGAGCGGGGCTCGTATTGCCAGGCAACGTGGTAGAAGTCCAGCAGATGAGCGATCTCGGCCTCACTCGGATGGGCGAATACGACGGGAGGCCGGGAGTCGGGCTTAGTGGGCATAACCACTCCTTCTCGGTCGCGCCAATACCGTTGTCCTCACGCATTCAGTATAGCAAATCCCATCCTCCTTTGTCAACTCTTGCCCGTTTGTCTGGGGACGCCGGCCTTGACGCGCCAGCGTCCCCGAAGTATTCGTTCACTAACCCCCAGCCCCGGCCTTTTCGATAGCCGCCAGCAGCGTTTCGTAATCGTAGGAGCCGTCGTGGCGGGCGCCATTGATAAAGAAGGAGGGGGTGCCGTTCACGCCGCTGCGTACTCCGCTGAGGAAGTCCTCTTGCACCCGGTCGGCAAAGACGCCCTCTTCCATATCCTTGATGAAGCGGCCGGTATCCAGGCCGATGGCGCCGGCATAATCGACCAGGTCGGGATCGTCCAGCGCCTCCTGGCGCTCGAAAAGGATATCATGCATGTCCCAGAAGCGGCCCTGGGCGCCAGCCGCCTCCGCCGCTTCCGCCGCGTGTTCGGCGTGCGGGTGTGCCTGGGAGAGCGGAAAATTGCGATAGACGAAGCGCAGATTGTCGCCGATCTGCTCCTGGATCGCCTTGACAATCGGGTAGGCATGGCCGCAGTGTGGGCACTCATAATCGCCATACTCGACCAGAGTGACCGGCGCGTTCGGCGGACCCTGCGTGTGGTCGCGCTCGGTAACGGGCGGGGTCAGGCTCATCGCGCGCCTCCCTCCGTGTGGCCCTCGTGCCGGGGCAGGGCTTCCAGGGCCGCCAGAATGCCCTCGCCGCCGGGATTGATGCCGACCGGGGAGACGTGGCTCCAGCGGATAATGCCTTCTCCGTCGATGACGAACAGCGCCCGCTCGCTGAAGCCATCGTGCGCGCGATAGGCGCCATACTGACGCGCCACCTCTCCCTTTGGCTCGAAATCGGAGAGCAGCGGAAAGCGCAGATGGCGGTCTTTGGCAAACGCCAGGTGGCACCAGACGCCATCGACCGAGATGCCGATCAATTCCGCGTTATAGCGCTGGAAGAGCGGGAGCATCTCATTGAAAAGGGCCATCTCGTCGCCGCAGACCGGACTCCAGTCGGCGGGATAGAAGGCCAGGATCACCGGCTGGCCGCGAAAATCGGTCAGGGAGACGGACTGATCCGGCGTGCTGTGCAGAGAGAAGTCCGGGGCGGGCGTGCCCGGCGGCAGGGCCGAATGTGCCGTCTCGTGCGCGGCCGGCTGCGTAGCCTGTTGGATGTTTGGGGGCATAGGTGCTCTTCTCCTTATCGCTCCCCCTCTCCTTACGAAGAAGAGAGCAGAGGGTGAGGTTTAGGCGAGAGAGGAGTTACCGCAGAGTTTGCCGAACTCCTCACCGGCTCCGGAATATGGAATATGTGTTATACGTTCCATACCGGGATGACAGCGCACTATTTTTCAACCGGAATTTTCCCTACTGCGAAGACGCCAGGAGGACTAAAGAATGGAAGCGCCCGCTTCGAGCGCGCCACCTGCCGAGAGCCGTACCCTGCTGCTGGATATGACCGGCTACCAGTGGCTGGTCCTCTTCGCGGCCTGGCTAGGATGGGGCTTCGACGTCTTCGACGGGCTGCTGTTCAACTACGTCGCGCCCAACTGCATCCCGACGCTGCTGCACCTCAAGCTCGGCTCGCATGAAGCGCAGCGGGCGACGCTGCAGTGGACTGGCGGCCTGACCTCGCTGCTTCTCCTCGGTTGGGCGACCGGCGGCGTCCTCTTCGGCAAGGTGGCGGACCACATCGGCCGTACCCGCACGCTGCTCCTGACCATGGCGCTCTACTCGGTGGGCACGGCGGCCTGCGCTTTCGCGCCCAACATCTGGCTGCTGATACTGTTCCGGGTAGTGGCCAGCCTGGGGATCGGGGGCGAGTGGGCGGCGGGCGCGGCGATGGTGGCGGAAGTCGTGCCGGAGAAGCGGCGCGTGGAGGCGGGGGCGCTGCTCTACACCTCCGCGCCGGTCGGTCTGTTCCTGGCGACCTACGTGACCTATCAGATCGCGGGCGTGCTCATGAAAGGCAGCCCCGAAATCTCCTGGCGGTACGTGTTCCTGTCGGGCCTTATACCGGCGGCGGTCGCCTTTCTGGTGCGCGTCTTCGTAAAGGAGCCGGAGCGCTGGAAATCGACAGCCGCGCAGGTGAGTCTGCCGCGGGTGTCCGAGCTGTTCAGCCCGCAGTTCCGCGCGCTGACGATCAGCGGTTTCGCGACGGCGGTGACGGCGCTTATCACCTGGTGGAGCTGCAGCGCGTTCATTCCGCTGATCGCCACCAAGCTGGCGCAGGCGAGCCCGCTCACGGCGGCCCTGGCGGAGCAGTGGAAAAGGATCGCCACCAACAGCTTCAACCTGGGCGGGCTGATCGGCACGATGCTGACCATTCCGGCGTCCAAATACCTCGGCCGCAAGAAGATGTTCCTGATCTACTTCCTGCTCTCGGCCGCCTCCGTCATGACCACCTTCGGCCTGGCGCTCGCTCCCGTGACGCGCCTCTACATGTGCTTCCTCATCGGCCTGACGGTCTTCGGCGTCTTCGGCAGCTTCACCTACTACCTGCCCGAGCTGTTCCCCACGCGCCTGCGGGGGACTGGCGCCGGCTTCTGCTACAACATCGGGCGGGTGATCGCCGCCGCCGGCCCGTTCCTCGTCAGCCGCTCTTCCGGCTCCCTCGAAAGCGCGATGCACGCCCTTTTCTGGGTCGGCATCGTTCCCCTTGTCGGCCTGCTGGCCATGCCCTGGGTCATCGAGACCCGCGGTCGCGCCCTCGCGGATTGACCCCCGATTCCCCCTTCCGAAAGGCACGGTTGCGGGCGGCTGAAGCCGCAGCAACAAAGGCGCAAAGTCCGCCTGCGCGGACTGCTACGATAAAGTTTTGCCTTTCCCTTTGAGCGGCTACTTACTCCAGAGCAGGGGAAAAGCCTGGCAATACCAGCCGCCCGAACAAGCCCTCTGTTATTAAATTCATCTAAATAATCGGAAAAGTCGCCTTTCCTGGTTGACAAGCAGGGGAAACAGGAGTACAATAGAGAAAGTTTACTAAGTTGACTAACTTAGTAAACTTTTTTAGCCCGGATGCGGTTCTGTCAGGAGTAAGCGATCATGGCGAAAGCGGACGTAGAGGCAATCAAGAAGGAAAAAGACGGCCTGGACGTGTGGCCGGACATCCTGCGCTACGCGCAGACCGGTTTTCATACCATCACGCCGGACGACTTCGCGCGCATGCGCTGGTACGGCATCTACCAGCAGAAGCCCAATGAGGGCCACTTCATGCTGCGCGTCAAGATCCCCAGCGGCGATCTGACGGCGGCCCAGATGCGCGCCGTGGCCGAAGTCGCCCGCGACTACGGCAACAACATCGCCGACATTACCACGCGCCAGAACTTCCAGTTCCACTGGCTGACCATCGAGAATATTCCGAAAGCGATCGAGCGGCTGCATGCCGCCGGCCTGACGACCACCGGCGCCTGTGGGGACATTACCCGTAACATCTGCGGCTGCCCGGTCTCCGGCCTCGATCCTAACGAGCTTTACGACACCCGCCCGATCATCCACGAGGTCACCCGCACCTTCCTGGGAAATAAAGAGTTCTCCGATCTGCCCCGCAAGTATAAAATCTCTATCTCCGGCTGCCCCATCCACTGCAACCAGCCGGAGATCAACGACCTGGGCATCACGGCGGTGCGCCGCCGACGGCAGGGCACATGGGAGACCGGCTTTCACGTGCGGGTCGGTGGCGGGCTGAGCACGCAGCCCTACTTTGCCCAGCGGCTCGACGTCTACGTCACGCCGGAGCAGGTGGTGGATGTCTGCCGCGCCGTGACGGAAATCTTCCGCGACGACGGCTATCGCCAGCGCCGCAACCACGCCCGCCTCAAGTTCCTGGTGGCCGACTGGGGCGCGGAGAAGTTCCGCGAAGTTCTCATCCAGCACCTGGGTTGGACCCCGGAGACGGCCATAAACTGGCTAGAGCCGCAGGGCAAGCGCCAGCAGGACCACCTGGGCGTGCAGCGCCAGAAGCAGGACGGCCTCTACTGGATCGGGGTTTCCGTCATGACCGGGCGTGTCAGTGCCGACCAGATGTTCGCCGCCGCCGGCATCGCCGAGCGGTACTGCCAGGGCAGCCTGCGCACCACCAACCAGCAGAACTATCTCTTCCCCAATATCGCCGAGGCCGATCTTCCAGAGGTTCAGGCGGCCCTCAAGGACGCCGGGTTCGTGTGGGAGGTCTCCGAATTCCACAAAGGCGCCGTCTCCTGTACAGGCAACGAGTTCTGCAATCTGGCAATCACCGAGACCAAGCACCGGCTGCGAGAGATCGTTTCCCACCTGGAGAGCGAGATGCTGTGGGACGAGCCGCTGCGCATCCACATCAACGGCTGCCCCAACTCCTGCGGCCAGCACCACATCGGCGACATCGGCCTGCAGGGCTGCCTGGCCCGTCTGACCGACGGAACGCAGGTGGAAGCGTTCGACATCGGTCTGGGAGGTCGTCTCGGAGCGGACGCTAAATTCGTCCGTCCGATCCAGCGCAAAGTCCCTGCCGACAAGGTCAAGTACGCCCTGGAGAATCTGCTGCACGCCTACAAGGCGCACAAGCGGCCGGAGGAGAATTTCGGGCAGTTCGTGGACCGGCATACCAATGAAGAGTTGGGCGCTTTCCTCGGCCTGCACCTGCTCGCCCAGGACGATCCGACCTGGACGCCGCCGCCCGCCCGTTCGCACGCGCCGGTGGGAGTGGAATGAAGAACAGTTGCTAGTCGCTAGCAACTTCGGAGTAAACGATGCTGACGTGGATAGGAAGCGGGGTGCCGCTGGAGCAGTCCTTAAAGGTGCTCAGCGATGCCCTGGAGGACCAGACACCGGAGGAGATTCTGCGCTGGGCCGTCCAGCTCTACGCGCCGAAGCTGGCGATGGCGACAGCGTTCGGCCCGGAGGGCTGCGTACTGCTTTCGATGCTGGCAAAAATCGCGCCGAAAGGTCGCGGGGTGCGCGTCTTCAACCTGGATACGGGCTATCAGTTCTCGGAGACGCTGGCGCTCAAGGAGCAGATCCGCCGGCAGTATGGCATCGCCGTCGAGGCGGTGCGCGCCGAGGAGCCGGTCGAGGTGATGGAGCGACGTTCCGGCGGGCCGCTCTACCTGACCCGCCCGGACGAGTGCTGCCGCATCCGCAAGGTCGAGCCGTGCCGCCGCGCGCTGTACGGCTACGACGCCTGGATCAGCGCCATTCGCCGCGACCAGACTCCGGATCGCGCCCGCGCCGGCATCGTTGAGTGGGACCCGACCTTCCATCTCATCAAGATCAACCCGCTGGCTAATTGGACCAAGCGCGACGTCTGGACCTATATCCGCGTCCACGACGTGCCTTACAACCCGCTGCACGACCAGGGGTATACGAGCATCGGCTGCTGGCCCTGCACGCGCGCCGTGCGTCCCGGCGAGGACGAGCGCGCCGGTCGCTGGTCGAATTTTATCAAGCTGGAGTGCGGCCTACATAGCCGCTCCTAACCTGTGCTTCTCCTGGATCCTCCTACCGAGGGGGCTGTCTTTATGGAAACGGGCGATCATCCCTATGTGGGATTTCGCCCGTCTTTTTGTTCCCCTTTTCGCCCCAAAGCTCTAAGCCAGATACGGTGCGAGGAAGCGGCCGGTGTGCGAGTGGGGATGAAGCGCGATCTGCTCCGGCGTGCCCACCGCGACGACCTCGCCGCCCTTATGCCCGCCTTCGGGGCCGAGGTCGATGATCCAGTCGGCGGTCTTGATGACGTCCAGATGGTGCTCGATCACCAGGACCGTGTTGCCGGCCTCGACCAGACGATTCAGGCTATCCAGCAGACGCTGGATGTCCGCCAGGTGCAGGCCGGTGGTCGGCTCGTCGAGGATGTAGAGGTTGCGACTGCCTCGCTTGATCTTGCCCAGCTCGTGCGCCAGCTTGACCCGCTGCGCCTCGCCGCCGGAGATGGTCGTCGAGGACTGGCCGAGCTTCAGGTAACCCATGCCCAGCGCGTTCAAGACCCCCAGCTTGTGCGCGATGAGCGCATGCGACGTGAAGAAGCACACCGCCTCTTCGATGGGCATGTCGAGCACCTGCGCGATGTTCTTGCCCCGGTACGTGATCTCCAGCGTATCCGGATTGTAGCGCGCCCCCTTGCACGTCGGACACGGCGTCTCCACGTCCGGCATGAACTGCAGGTGCGTGGTCACGATTCCCTGCCCGGCGCATTCTTCGCAGCGCCCGCCCTTCAAGTTGAAGCTGAAGCGGGACGCCGTGTACCCGCGCGCCTGCGATTCCGGCTGGCTGGCGAACAGTTGGCGGATCGAGTCGTAGACGCCGATGTAGGTGGCCGGATTGGAGGACGGCGTGCGCCCGATCGGGGACTGGTCGATGTCGATTACGTCGGTGAGGCGCTCGATTCCGGTGATGGCGTCGTGATCGCCGGCCAGGATGCGCGTGTCGTGGAAGTGCGCGGTGAGCCGCTTGTACAGGATCTCGTTGACCAGCGTGCTCTTCCCGGAGCCGGACGCGCCGGTGACACAGACGAAGATCCCCAGCGGAATCTCCACGTCGATGTTGCGTAGATTGTTCTCACGCGCACCCAGGATGCGCAACGCATGGCCGTTCGAGGCGCGCCGGGCCGCCGGCACGGAGATTTTCTCCCGGCCGCTCAGGTACCGGCCCGTCAGCGAATCAGGGTGCGCCAGAATCTCTTCGAGGGTGCCCTGTGCGACGATCTGGCCGCCGTGCGCTCCGGGACCAGGGCCCAGTTCCAGGATATAATCGGCGGAGCGGACCGTCTCCTCGTCGTGCTCCACGACGAAGACGGTGTTGCCGATGTCCCGCAGGTGCTTGAGCGTCTGAATCATCTTGACGTTGTCGCGCGGGTGCAGGCCGATGCTCGGCTCGTCCAGGACGTAGAGCATGCCCATCAGGCCCAATCCGATCTGGATCGCCAGGCGAATGCGCTGCGCTTCGCCTCCGGCCAGAGTCGTCGCCCGGCGGTTGAGGTGCAGGTAGTCCAGGCCGATGTCGAGCAGCAGATCCAGCCGGGTGCGGATCTCTCCCAGGATCTGCTCTCCCGCTTCCTGCAGGCGCGGAAAGGTGTGTACCGTCTCCAGCAGCTCGCGTAGATCGCAGAGCGGGAGCGTGCCCAATTCATGGATGTTGCGGCCCTCGACCGTCACCAGGAACCGCTGTCGCTTCAGCTTCCGGCCTTCGCAGTCCGGGCAGATGTGCTCGACCATCACCTTCTTGAGATACTCTTCCATCCAGGTGTTGGCGATCTTCTCCCGCCGGTAGTGCCGGTAGCGGCGCTCGATGTCGTTGATGATGCCATCGAAGCGGAACAGCTTCCCGATATGCTGATCGCCCTTCGTCGCGCCTTCCGGTAAAAGCAGCGGAAACCGCTCGCCCTTCGTGCCGTAGAACAGGATCTCGACGATCTGCGGCGGCAGCTCTCCGAACGGCGTGTCCAGGCTAAAGCAGTAGCGCCGGGACAGGCTGTACATAAGCCGGCCGCTCCAGGCGTTCTTGTCGTACTTGAACGCTTCCGGTAGGAACGCGCCGCCCTGAATGCTGCGGTTCTTGTCCGGCACGAGCAGGTCCGGGTGGACCTTCAGGTAGGTCCCCAATCCCAGGCAGGTCGGGCAGGCGCTGTCCATCTCGTTGAATGAGAAGTAGTAGGGCTCCAGATCGCCCCTCACAATGGCATGGTCCGGACAGGCGAACTCGGCGGTGAACGCCTCTTCGTCGGCCGGCTTCTCACTGTGGAGGATACGGAAGCGCAGGAACCCTTCGCCGACCTTCAGGCCGTTGGCGATGGAGGCGCGCAACTGCTTCAGCAGCTCCCGCTTCACCACGAACCGGTCGATGACCGCTTCCATGTCGTAGCCGACGCCCTCGTCCATCTCGACGTCTTCGCTGATGTCCACGAGGTCGCCGTCGATGCGCAGGCGGCGATAGCCCTTCTTGCGGATCTCGGCGAACAGGTAGGCGTAGTCCTCGCCATAGATCTTGAAGACGGGCGCGCTGATCTCGACCAGCGTGCCGGGCGGCAGGGAAAGTACGTGCTCGGCGATCTGCTCTACGGTCTTGATAGGAATCTCTCCCTCACAGTATGGGCAGTGGGCCACGCCGTTGGTGGCGTAGAGCAGGCGCAGGTAGTCGTAAATGTCTGTCATCGTGCCCACGGTCGAGCGTGGGTTCTTGCTCAGGGTCTTCTGCTCGATGGAGACCACCGGCGACAGCCCGAAGACGAAGTCCACGTCCGGCTTCTTGAGCTGCGAAACGAACCTTTTATTGAAGGCCGGCAGCGACTCCAGATAGCGGCGCTGCCCTTCCGCATAGATGGTATCGAACGCCAGTGAGGATTTGCCCGATCCGCTCAGGCCGGTGAAGACCACCAGCTTGTCGCGCGGTATCTCCACGTCCACGCTTTTCAGGTTGTTCTCTCTCGCATTTTTGACCGAGATGACCCCGCTCATACTTTCTCCTCTTTGTCGTCCCGCAATCACCTCGCGATGGACGAAAGTCCTTCGCTGTGAGGCGCTATCGCGCCGGGCGTGCTTCGCACACGTTCTCGTGGAATGTGAGGCAGAAACTAAAGATTCCCGTCGTAGTAGTAGGCTGCTTCGTCCATCGTCACCCGGCTTTTTTCGTGCAGCCGGACCGGCGCGGAGACTTTGCGAATCACGCCTTTGTCCGCCAGCCATTCGTAGGCGGAGGCCAGCGAGTGTGTCTGCACTTTCGGTCCGAGATAGGCGTCCAGCTCCGTCGTCGAGCGCGCGCCGCCCGATTCTGAAAGGAAGTCCAGGACCGGCTGGAACAGCAGCGGAACCTTCTCGTCCAGGTAGCGGTTGATCTGTTCCAGCGCGGCTCGCAGGACGGCCTCGTCCTTTTTGTCATGGATGAGATCGGTATAGACGGCTTTGAAGAAGCGCGGATTGTGCTTGAGGGCCTGATGGATCACCTCGCGGGCCGTCACTTCGCTATGAATCAGCGTCTCGATCCGCGCCAGACTGTTGACCGCGTAGAGAGTCCACAGGAAGCTGTAGGAGACATCATGCTTCACGAACAGCCACTTTTCGGCCTTGGCAAGCAGATAGACCACCTCGCTACCCGCTTTGAGGAGCTGCCACTGCCGGTCCGCCGCGCCGACCGAGGGAGGGTCGGCATAGTACTCCTTGATGCTCTCGTCCCAGGAGAACAGGAGCGTGCTCTTGGCAAAGCACGAGTGCATGAAGGAGCTCTGCAGGGCGCCTTCCAGCATTTTCTTGAACTGACTGCGCGGCACGAGGGTGGCGTGGATGTTGACGCCGTTCTCCACCAGGTTGAACGCTTTTTCGCCCTTCTTCTCCTCCGCGCTGATCAGCAGCAGATCAATGTCGGACTTCTCCCACACCTCGTCGTAGGAGAGGCTGCCGTAGAGGATGGCGGCGAGGATATAGCGGTCCTGCTTGAGCTTATTGACCAGCGCCTCCAGCGCCTCGTTGTAGAGGGCGACCGTGCTGGCAAACCGCTCGTCTTTGGACGGGCGCTTTTCCTGGAGCGTATCGCGAACGATATCGAGCATCTTTTCCCTCAGTTTCTGCCGCGCGCACCACAGCCGTTTCTTGACGGTGGTGAGGGGGACTTCCAGAAAGGCGGCGATCTCGTTCTGGGAGTACTCGCCGATGTAGAACAGGGTGGTGACCATCCGCTCGGCTTCCGGAAGCGCCTGGATGGCCGCCAGTACCCGCTGCCGGCGGTCCGCCTGCTCCAGCGCCTCCTGCGGTCCGGCTTCCGCAGAGGGCAGGTCCCTGGCAGCTTCGAGAGCCACCAGGGAAAGCGACTTGCCGCGCGTCAGATGGTGGCACTGCGTCAGCGCGATCCGTTTGAGCCAGCCGGGAAACGCTTCCGGCGCGCGCAGTTGGTCCAGGCAGCGCCAGGCGACGATGAAGGTCTCCTGCGCGGCGTCCTCAGCCAGGTGAAAGTCGCCGAGCAGGGCGTAGGCGCAGCCGAAGACCATGTCCTGAAAGCGCCGGACGATCTGCCCGAACGCCTGGTGCTTCTCCGCCTGCGCCGCCCGCGCCGCCGTCGCCTTATCGATGAGCCCGCGAATCTCTTCCACGCTTCCGCCTCTCCGAACGAAGCTCCCTGTAGAAAGAGCCACTTTGGCAGGAAAAGGATACCAGCCATTTTGCCAAAAAAGGCAAAAACATCGGAAATCTATTAAGGAGCGGGATCGAAACTTCCCGACAGCCAATATCTGGCCTATAATAGGCAAGGACCTATATTGGGGAAGGATGTGATCTCTTACGAGCATTACTATCAGCCTGGCGCCAGATGTGGAAGCCAGGCCGCGTGAGAGAGCGGCCCAGGAGGGGCAGACGGCGGAAGGCCTGGCTGCTACCCTCCTGCGGCAGCAACTGCAGAACGGCACAGGGAAGGAACTGCCCACCACAAATCCAGAAGCGGAGAAATCAGAAGGCGAGACGCTTTATGATTTTCTCAAAGACTTCATGGGCAGTGTCGATAGCAGCCAGACGACAGGCGGGGAGGTTTCTCACCTTTCTGAGCACTATGTATATAGGAGCCTTCCTTCTTCGGGCGACTGAAGTCGCAGCAACAAAGGCACGAAGTCGCCCTTCGGCGACTGGAGCCATCAGGCTTTCTCCTCTCACCCAAATAGCTTTTCCGCCCGCAGGGCGGTTGTCCGAAGGACCAACAGACGGGTCTTTCAAGGCCCGGCACATGGAGTAGCTGGAGAAGAATCAGTTAGGGCATAGTAGAGGACGATGACGCATACGCAGCCTGCGAGGAAGGCCGTCGTGACGACGCCGGAGTCTTTGAAGAGGAGGGAGGCGAGAGCGGCAGCCAGGGCGGCGGCCAATCCTCGCGTTGTCCAGGGACGGCGGCTCAGGGTTTCGCGGACGGCCTCTCCGACCAGAAATCGCGCGCCCAGGACCGTGAGAATCACGGCGGCAGCGGGCAAGATGAGCCAGGGCGTGCCCAGGATATGCAGGTTCATGGCGATCTTGCGGAGGGCGATCTGGAAGAGGTAGCCGGGTCCGCGCCCATTGGAGGCAGCTTGCAGGGTCGCGCCGAGATGCGAGCTGGCCCGCGCAGCCAGGGCGGCGTCTATCGCGCCGAAGACGAAGGCCAGCACCAGTCCCGCCAGCGCGCAGGCGATTCCGAGCCGGACGGTAGGCCGCCTTCCGAACAGGATGGCCGCGCCGACACCGAAGCCGGCCCCGGTGGCGATCAGGCTGCCCGCGTTCGCGCCCAGCCCCGGCCAGCCGAGCAGGAACAGCAATCCCAGCCACACCCCTAGTAGCGCCCATCTCCTGGCGCGTCCCTGATTACCAGGCGGATAGGGAATACGGCGGTCGTCCAACCAGGCAAAGCCGCCCGCCAGCGCAAATCCGAGTACGACCCCTAGATACTCATTCCCGACGCCATAATAGCGGATGCCGGAGAGCGGATAGTTCGAGAGCAGGGACAGCTTGAGAAGCGGCTGGCCGGCCAGCGTGTCCACCGCCACGAGAACGATACCCAGAAAGGCACAGGCGACCGGGGGAGCGATGCGGAGAAGGCGTGCCAGGAGATAGCAGGCCGCTGTTAGCCCGGCCATCCAGGCGGCGATGGTCAGACCGTATCCCAAAACCGTAGACGGCAGCCAGACCGTCGCCAGCAGCAATCCGGCCGGCAGGTTCTGGGTGAAGATCATTCCCGGCGCCAGCCGCCGCGACCATCGCGCTCCTCCCAGCTTTCGTGCGATCAGGCAGGCCAGCGCCAGCAGAAAACAGAACGCGCCCAGTCCGATCATAAGCGGAATGGTCGCTCTGTCGTTCAGGGTTCCGGTATCATCCAGGCGCGTGAGGGCTGCGATCCTTTCCGGGCCGTCGGCTGGGCTGCCGACCGAGCGCATGGGCCGTCCCTCCATCGTTGCCGGAATGGGCGCCTGGAACAGCGTTAGAAGCGTAGGCGCCAGGTCCACGTTGGCGACGAGGCCCGCCGTGCGCGTGGTCGGCGAGGTGAGCAGGCCGGGCGGGAAATCCGGGCCAGCGGCCAGGATGGGCGTCAGCCGGCTCCAGGGACCGGCATCCTCGGCAGGAGGGGTAGGGGAGACAAGCAGAATGTCGCTTTGGATGCCCGCCTTCGGCTCTGGCTCTGTAAGCATTCCGAGGAGGCTATCAAGCTGTTCGAGAGCCTGCGCGCGGGCGGTTCGATAGGCAGTGGAGGAAAGGTGTCCACGTTTCGCCTCGATGCGCGCTGTATCCCCAAGCTCAATAACGACAAAGTCCGCGTCCGTGATGCCGCTATAAGCATCCAGCGAAGACGGATCTGTGAAAGGAGTGAACAGTCCCCGGCCCGTGCCCTCGGCATCGACGGTGAGCAGGGCCGCGCGCCGTCCCCACAAGCCTCCGACATCGGCATTGCCAAAAACCAGGGAGCGCACCGGCGGTGTTGCCTGCGCCAGCGCCGCGCCCAGACGTGCGGTATCGAGGTCACGGCGGGCCAGCCCGGCGATGCCCAGGTGGAGGATGGGATAATCGACAAGATAGGGGTGGTTGGCAGTAGGGCCTGGCAGTCCTGTTCGCCTTTGGTAGACTTCCTGCGCTGTGCCGCGCTCTCCGGGAACGTGTTCCCAGGGATTGGCGGCCTGTTCGTCGGTAGGCTCCGCCGGCACGTGCTGGCCAACGGCCAGGGTCAGCGTTCCCGCCGCCGGCGTCTGCGGCCCGGCGACGACACAGTTCATCAAGCCGACCGCGCCTGCTTCCGCCAAGTGCGTGAGATGCGGATAAGCCTGGTTGTGGACATCCTCGAAGGTGAGCGCATCGCAGAGAACAAGAACGACATGGGGCTGCGCGAATCCCGGTGTCTGCACGAGGAGAAGCAGGAAGAGGATGATTCCTATCTTCCCAATCCTGCCTCTCATTTTTTGACCGGCTCGTGTAAGCCGAGCATTGAAATACCCGTCTGGAGGCTCTGCAAACGTTCGGTCGCTCAACGGTTCGCGCCCTCAACTTTGCGATACCGCCAACCATCCTTCGGATGGAGCACACGGTGTTGAAACCCCGTGCTAAAACCCAAAGTCCGCCTTCGCGGACTCCCTCCTTCTCGTCGTAGTGCTCTGACTCGAATAAAAAGAGGAATCAACCCTTTTTCCGCTGGGCTTCGATCAATTGCGGCACGGCATCGAGAGCTTCCTGCAGTTTATTCGGATCACGCCCGCCCGCCTGAGCGAAGTCGGGACGGCCGCCGCCGCCGCCGCCTGTGATCCTGGCAACTTCGCGCACCAGGTTACCCGCGTGCAGGCCCTTCTCCACGAGGTCTTTGCTCACTTTGGCTGTGAGGGACACTTTGCCGTCGTTGGCCGTGCCTAAGACGATGACGGCGGAGTGGTGCTGTTGCGCGGCGCGGTCCGCGAGATTTGCCAGCGCCTCTGCATCGGCTCCGTCCACACGGCGGACGATGACCGGAATGCCATGCACATCCTGCGGTGTCAGGTCTACGGCCTGTGCCGCGCCGCCCGAAGCCTTGAGCTGGCGGTTCTGCCGCTCCAGTTCCCTGCGCTGTTCGATCAGGCGCTCGACAGCGGTGACGGCGTCGGAGGGGTTGGCTTTGAGCAGGGAGGCGATCTCGCCCAGCATCGCTTCCTGCCTGCGCACATAGGCGTAAGCGCCCGCGCCGGTGACGGCCTCGATGCGCCGCACGCCGGCTGCCACGCCGGTTTCAGAGATGATCTCGAACAGCCCCACCTGAGACGTGTGCGAGAGGTGCGTGCCACCGCACAGCTCCAGACTGAAGCCCGGCACCTCGATCATGCGCACACGGTCGCCGTACTTCTCGCCGAAGAGCGCCATCGCCCCGCGCTGCTTCGCCTCCGCGATGGGTACGTCGGAATGGACGACGACCAGGGTGTCCGCCAGGATATGCTCGTTGACGATGTCCTCGACGCGCCGGATCTCGTCGGGAGTCATCGGCTGGTTGTGCGTGAAGTCGAAGCGCAGGCGATCGGGCGCAACCAGCGAGCCTTTCTGGTGGACATGCGAGCCGAGCACGGTGCGCAACGCGGCTTGCAGCAGGTGCGTGGCCGTGTGGTTACGCATAATATGGCGTCTCCGCTCCACATCAACCGCCGCATGGACAGTCTGCCCGACGCTGGCCTCGCCCTCCAGCACTCGCGCGGAGTGAAAATAGACGCCTTCCCGCTTCTGCGTGTCCGTCACTTCGATCTTGAGCGCGCAGGTCGTGTCGCCCGCCGGGGCCGTCAGCAGGCCGGTATCGCCGACCTGCCCTCCCGCTTCCGCATAGAAGGGCGTGCGGTCCAGGACGATCTCGACCTCCTCGCCGGGGCGCGCGAATTCCAGCGACCGGCGCTCCCGGTCGTAGATCGCCAGGATGGTCGCCTCCGCTGTAACCTGGCCGTAGCCGAGGAATTCGGTCGGTGGCAAAATTGTAAGGGCGCTGCCTACGGCGCCGACCGTAAAGACCTCTTTGCCCATGCCGCTGGCCTGCCGCGAACGCTCCCGCTGGTCGGCCATCGCCTGCTCGAATCCGGCCGTGTCCACGTTCACGCCGCGCTCTGCCGCGATGTCGCGCGTCAGGTCGAGCGGGAAGCCGAAGGTATCGTGGAGCATGAAGGCGTCCTCACCAGACAGCACGCCCAGCTCCTTGACGCTCTCGGATTCGAACATCTCCTCCAGCTTCCGCATGCCGTTGTCCAGCGTGCGCAGGAATCGCTCTTCTTCGCCCTGGATCGTTTTCAGGATCAGCTCCCGCCGCTCTCTCAGCTCCGTATAGAAGTCGCCCATCTGCTCGATCACTTTCGGCGCGACCTCATGCAGGAACGGCCGGTCGAAACCAAGCTCTTTCTTGCCGTAGCGAATGGCGCGGCGAATAATATACCGCAGGATGTATTCCCGGTCTTCATTGCCCGGCAGGATGCCGTCGGCGATGCAGAAGACCATGGAGCGCACGTGCTCCGCGACCACCCTCAGCGCAAAATCGGCCGGGTCCATCGTGCCGCCGTACTTGACGCCGGACAACTCCTCGATCTTCTCCAGGATCGGGCTGAACAGGTCGGTCTCGAAGACGCTGCCCTTGTCCTGCACGACCATCACCAGGCGGTCGAAGCCCGCGCCGGTATCGTTGTTCTTCTGGGGCAGGGGAGTCAGGATCGCCTTGCCATGCTCGTCCTCGCTGCGCTCGTATTGCGTGAAGACGTTGTTCCAGACCTCCACATAGCGGCCCGCTGCGTCGTCGATCTTGAACCGCTCCGTGGGCGTCAGGGTCGGGTCGGAGTTCATCTCCTCCGGCGGCGCGACGCGGTAGTAGATCTCGGTGCAGGGGCCGCAGGGACCGTTCGGACCTTCGGTGATGGCGTTCGCGGGCCAGTAGTTCTTGTCCTCGTCCAGGCGATGGATGCGGTCTTCCGGAATACCCACCATGCGGTGCCAGATGGTGAACGCCTCGTCGTCGTCCAGGTAGACGGTTACGCAGAAACGCTCCGGATTGAGCTTGAGCCATTCGGTCAGAAACTCCCAGGTCCAGGGGATCACTTCGGCCTTGAAGTAGTCGCCGAAGCTGAAGTTGCCCAGCATCTCGAAGAAGGTGCAGTGGGAGTAGTCGCCCACGCTATCGATGTCTACCGTCCGCAGGCACTTCTGGACGGTAGTAATGCGGCGACTGGGCGGCACGGCCGCCCCGACGAAATAGGGCTTGAACTGCTGCATACCGGAACCGGTAAACAGCACGGTCTTGTCCTCGTTGCCGAGAATATCGATCGGCACGAGCGGGGCGCTGGGCAGATACAGATGCTCTTTGCTCTTGAAAAATTCGATATATTTCTGTCGCAGCTCGTTGGCTAACATAACTCTCTTTCACTCCGGCATGGGTTGCGGCAGGCGCCTTTCATTATAGCATACGGCCCCCACCCCCGACCCCTCCCCCAAGTTTAGGGGAGGGGAGATTCTACTGCTCTCTTGTGCCTCTGCCTGCCGGCTAGAGGAGATTTAGGGCGAGCGCACAAGCTTTCAGTTTCGTCCCCCCTCTCCCAAATTTGGGGGAGGGGACGGGGGTGGGGGCCTATCTGAGCCTCTGCCGACATAGACCTGTCCAAGCACTCATAAGTTGCAAGCAGGTAGCCGGAAATGGGGAGAGAGGTGTTATTTATGCGACGGCAGAGAGGTATCCTCGCCGATCCAGAGGGCCAGGTCATCGACCTTATTACGCAAATCTGCGATCTGTTTCTGCAGGTCCTTATCGTTAGCGAACTGCTTCAGGAGTTGCCGTGTCTGCTCGGCGGAGAGGCGGACCGCAGGTGTGCCGGCCGGTGAGGTCGCATCTGGTCCTTTTGGACCGCGCGCGCCAGGGCTACCCATCGGCGTCCCCAGGGCGAAATCATCGGGGTGGTCATGAGGAGGGATCGGCGCTGCCAGCGCGTTTTTGATCGCTTCATCGAACGCCGCCCGAAATTCTGGTGTCAGCAAAACGATGCCATACGGGAGGGTCTTTGGCCGAGGCCAGGGTGGATCGGCAACGCGAGGCTTGAGGTAGGCCAACTTCTCCTCGATCTGCCGCAGGCCCAGGCGTGTTTTCATTTCCTCGAAAAGCAGTTGTCCCTTCTCATCGCGCAGAAGCAGAATCCCAGGTGGGAGACCAGATGCCCCCTCCAGGCCAGGAGGGCCGGCCGGACCTGCGAGGACCTGGTATGCATCATGAGGCGGCACATAATAGAAGCCGTAAGTCGGCAAATAGGCATTCATTTGGTTTTCTACGTCTTGTTCTTGTGCCGAGAGATCATCTATCAAAAGATCCAGGGCTAATCGCAGCATCTGGCTTGGGTTATCCACCGCCGCGTTCTGCGCGGAGCCAGCGTCACCAGGAGGACCGGGCGGACCGGGTGGGCCTGGGATCAGCATCACGATCTGCCCATCATAGATAGCAGGTGGCCGGACAGGATACAGAGTAATGCGCAATGTGCAGGTCTGATGCGCAAGAACCGGCGCCATCCGCCAGTAGGCCGCGACCCCGTTCCACTGCGGAAGTTTGATGTTCACCTGCAGCGCCTCGACCTGGATGGCGTGCCAGCCTGGCGGTAGGCGCAGCAGGCCGTTATGGCTGGGTACCGGCTTGCCATCGACGTAGATATGCGCGGCGGCGGGGAGATCGAGCAAGCGGACACTGCCTTGCTCGGAGGTCAGAATTGGCTCACCAAGAGGGATAAACCATGCGGCTGCCATAAAAAGGGAGAGGAGACGCACCGAATCACGACGCGCCGGTGTGCATCTATCGTGTTTTTTGAATGACCGGGGCAGCATCTTCTTCTGCAGACTGATTCACTTTTGAGAGGCCGAGTAGACCAATCAAGACCGCGCTGAGCATCGTTAGAATAATACTGGAGGCCAATGAAACCAGAAAATAGACGCCGAGAAGCCTGAAAAGGAAAGGCGTGGACACATGAAGACGCAACATATCTAAAATGACCGCGAAGGCGATCACTTGTGAAAGCGCGGCAGGACTGTCATCCAGAAATTTTCTCAGTCTGCTCCGAAACTTCATGTGGTTTCCTAAGAGGTACCGATGTCGAGCTGCTGCTTTTGATTGATGAGCAGGATCGCATCGGACAGGTCGTGGGCCATGTCCGTAAGCGATTTGTTCTGGCCGGAAGCGTCCGCTTCGGTCAGGATCGTAAAGCCGCGTGCCAGCACCGCCGTCTTTTCCGGATTGACGCGAATTTCAAAGGACTGCAAGTGAGCGTCCACGAGGCTGTTGAGGCGCCTGGCGATGCTCAGGCCGCGCTGCTCGGCGGTGAGGCCATCGGTGGCGACGACGCGGCAGAGGACGATGCCGCGCATCTTGATCTCCGCCACCTGCTGGCCGCCCGGAAGCCCGTTGATCGGCGTGACGACCGCCTGCAGAGTCGGGTCCACTTCCGTGAGGTGGATCGGAATGTTCAGATCGGCCAACAACTGCCTGGCCGCCTCGACACGATCGGGGCCGGTCGGGTGCGTCCGGTAGATACCCAGCTCGATCTGTGGATGGCTGCGCTCATCGGCGGCCATGCGGAGCATGCAGCTGTAGAGTCCGGCGGGATTGAAGTGCGTGTGGGTCAGCAGCAGGATCGCGCCGTGATCGGCGTCCTTTTCCGCATCCATCGTATACGAGTTCACTTTGGCCAGGGTATAAAGCTGGGAGCCTTCGAGAAGCTCGCCGGAGCCGGAAAGCCCGCCACGACCGATGATCGCAGCCATGGCAATCAGCGGGAGCAGTACGTTCTGGATCTTGTTCTGCTCGTGCATCAGCTTCATCAGGTGATGGTGGGCGGCGTGCGTGATCTCATGGGCCATCACCCCGGCAAGCTCGTCGTCGGAGTGGACGTAGTCAAGCAGTCCCTTGTAGAGGTAGATATAGCCGCCGGGCAGCGAGAAGGCGTTTACATCCTTGTCGTCGATGATCTTGAACGTATAGTGGAACTTCTTAAACTCGGGAGTGCCAAATAGCGCCTGGGTCGGATAGGTGTTGGCCGCCTCGGCAAGCTCCTGTCCGATGCGGTTGACCCTCCCCACCAGCACAGGATCCGTTATCAGCTTGCTGTGCTTGTCGGTCTCTGCGGCGGCCTCCCGACCCAGCTTGACTTCCGGATCTTCCGGCGGCGAGGGCGCGGCCCTGGCTTTGCCATGATGCCGGTCCGGCTTACTATCCGGCGGCGTGGTCGTGCCCTGCTGTGCGGAAGGAGAGGCAGAACCGGATGTTGCTGGAGGCGGCGGAGCAGGAGAAGGGGTTGTCTGTCCGGCATAGCCCGTGGAAGGCACGCTCCAGAGAGCGGCCAGGAGCAGAGACAGCAGCACGGTGGCCCGGCGATGTGGGGCACGCGCTAGAGACGAGGCCGACAAGCGGGCACAGAGCATTTCTGCTTCCCTTTCCACCGCCATCCGGAATGGAAGACGCTTCTCTACTTCTAGTGACGATCCGGCGAGGAGATCGTGACAGCCTGCTTCCCTCGCTTCTGGACCTTTCCGGAAGAAAAGCGTGTTTGCCGGACCATAACGGCCACCTATGAGATTATATCACACCGTTATTGGGGAAGCAAATCTTCCGTCTGGCCGTCTTCCCAGGTCACCTTGGCGTCGAGAATGCCTTCGGTAAGCAGAAACCGGAACGTCTGCAGGCCTCCCAACTGATAGGCTTCGCCGTTGGGTTTCAGGCCCAGATCCACCCAGGTGGACTGCAGGGAATTGGGGTCCGAACAGCACAGGTTGATACGCCGCTTGAGCGCGACGATCTCCAGCACGCAGGGAAACAGCTCGGTGCGCTGCAGGCTCCGTGTGCCGGTGACGTCGGTCCCATAGCGTGACAGTGTAGCGCGCAGCAGCCCATTCGGCTCGGTAGGCGTGGGCGCCTCGATGTCGATAGACAGGCTCTCCACGTCCGTCTGCTCGACGGCCTGGTCGTTCAAAAAGAGGTAGAAAGTCATCGGGTTGAGGCTGGTGACGATGAGCTGTACCAGCCCGCCACCCTGGATGCGCGCCCTCTCGTGGGCGGGAATCTCTTCCGGCTGGGGGCCGTTACGCGCCTGCGGCGTTCTGCCGAACACAGCAGCTCCTTCCTTATACTCCCCCTCTCCTTGGGAAGGAGAGGGGGTAGGGGTGAGGGCTAATCAACCGTAGCTGGTGTAACGGAGGCCCTTGCGGCCGAAGAAGAGCTTACCGATCAGCCACAGCAGGAACAGGATGACGACAATACCCAGGAAGAAGTGCGTCCAGTTGAATCCTCCTGGATAGACACCTCCATTATAATAGACCGGCGGGTAGTAGTAGAAGGCCGGATGGAAGGGTGTCCAGTAGTACCAGGACGGCGCTCCCCATGCATAGCTGTAACCGCTCCAGAAGCCATAGGAGTAGGCGGGCACGTAATGGCCGCCATAATAGATGTTAGTGCGACTGGAGTAAGGTTGGCCGTAATAGCTGGGCGCGACGCTCGACGAGTGGACGTAGCTGGAGGTGCCGAACGAGCCGCTGCGTCCGAACGATCCGCCGCCGGACGAGCTGCTGGACCGGCTGCCGAACGATCCGCCGGAGGAGCTGCGTCCGAAAGAGCCGCCGCTGCCGAAGGAGCTGCTGCGGCCACCCCCGAACAGGCTGCCACCGGGGCTGCGGCTGCTTCCAAAGGAGCCACCGCCGAAGGAGCCTCCAAACGAACGTCCTCCTCCTCCGAACGAGCCGCCAAAAGAACGGCCGCCGCCAAACGAGCCTCCGAAGGAGCGTCCTCCGCCGAAGGAGCCGCCGCGGCGCTGCGCCTGACTGGCGGTCAGGGGAAATACGAGCAGAGCGGCCAGCAGGCAGATAAGCCCTATCCGGCCCGTCCGGATGGAACGCGAAAGCATCGGTTTCATTCTCTTTTTCCTTTAACCGAAGATATTGTACGTGGCGACCTCGTCCGAGGTGAGCCAGTGCGGCTTATAGAGTGTTATGTAGGCTTTGACGATATTGTCGGGCGCATTGACATCGACGTAAACTTCGACCACGTTTTCGGTGACGTCACGCCCATTATACCAGACGCGGGTAAACTCGAAGGCAAAGGTCGGATGGGTGTTCTCGATGACGATCTCGTGACCGGGAAAGGTGATCTGCAGGCGGCCCGGAAAGATGCCGGTCTCCTGCGGATCGTTCTGGAGGCGCACGAAGGCCGACATCTCGCCGCTATCGGATACGCCGCCACGATCCGGATTGCCATACGCATCCCGGCCTGCGTGCAGTTCCACGAACAGCTCGTCCGCGAGTACTTCTTCGTTGTTATTGAGGAGCGTCGTGCTGTCCCAATCCCCCTGCGTGCGAAACACCATGTTGTTCATACACTGTCTCTCCTTTTGCCTGAGTTCCCTACCTCCTCATTCCCCCTCCCTGAAGGGAATGGGGAGCGCGTCGGCGATCGGGAGGGGAGGACCCAGCTATTTCGCCTCTACATTAGAATCTCCCCCTCTCCTTGACAAGGAGAGGGGGATTAAGGGGGTGAGGTCCATTAGAGTGAGGCCTCACATAGTCTGATTGGCTGGCGGCTGCGAATGGCCGCTGAAGGTCCCGATGATGTGGATGAGTCGCTCGTAGTCGAGCGGCACGAACAGAGTTGTCGTGAACGTTTTGCCGTCGTAGCGGACGCTGCCTACCAGGCCCGTCGTGCCCGTCGATCCGAAAATACGGGCCACGTCATCCGGCGTAATGCCGGACTGGCTGTTGGCGACCGTGCGCGCCAGCGATGGCCGCAGGGTATCCATGATGCCCGGCAGGTCGATGAGTAAGGCGCTCTGGGCACCCTGGGGGAGTTGTGCCCGCATGTTGCGATAAGCCGGCGAATCGGCGAGCGACGCGCCATGGCCCGCATAGGCCGCCAGTGCCCTGTCGAGCAGGGAGCGCGACGAGGCCAGCAAGATCGCCTTGCCCACTTCCGCGTAGACCGCACCCTTTCCCTGCGCCATCGTCGTGATACCGGAGTTAGCGGAAGAAGCCGCGCTTCCAGGGCCTTTCAACATCGGCGTCTGGGAGGTGACCAGGTCGGTCACAGCATGGGTGATCTGCTGCTGCGAGGCCGGGTCCAGCGACCAGATGGTAATGCCGTTACTCTGCTCCGGCAGGAACCGCACGCCCGGCTTGCCATTCTTGACGGTGGCGCGCTCCAGATAGGATCTCACTTTAGCCATCATCGCGGCCGGATCGGCGCCATTATTCGCCTCCAGGACGAGCAGTCCATCCGGGACACCGTGCGAGTCTTGCGAGCTGGGATACGCCGCCCAGAGACTCGTGCCGTCGAGCCCGTTCACGAGGTCGCGCTGTACGCTCAAGCCGGTCTGCTTCTCGAATGCGGCCATGCCGTCGTTGAGCTTCTTCTGCGTGTTCGGATCGCTTTCAATGACCTGTGCGACCCAACTCCAGTACTGGCCGGGCTGGGAGAGCGCCATCATGCCGTAAGCGCCTGCCGGTAGGTGGCGAAGCATCTGCTCGTCCAGGGGAGCGATCTGCGCCAGACTCTGCGCGCCGGGCGTGCCCTGTGCGCTCATGGGGACCTGCCAGACCGTCTCCAGGCCCTGGTTCCGCACCGTCACGCCGATGGCCGTCCAGCGCGTGTTGCGAAACGGGCTGTTTACACCGGCCGACCGGCTCTGCTGTTGCATCCGATCCATCCCACGCGGCGAGATAAAGACCATCAGGTTCGCGTCCGAGGGCAGGGCGGCCCGCGCCGCACGGTAGTCCGCCGACTGTGCCACCGAATCGGTCTCGCCCCGACGCACCGAGTCGATGCGCCCCAGGAAGATGGGCTTGTTGGAGACGACCAGGTAATCGCCCATAACGGCGGCTTTGACGTCCGGCTTATCGAGGGCGTAGTACGTCAGCCCATCCTGGCGGCCTTGCGTGCCATGCCGCGCCAGAATATCGGTGACTTTGCCCGAATCTTTGAGCGCGATGAGGGCGGCGAACGCCGGGCTGTCCGAAGGCGCGCTGCCGGCCGGCTGCCAGAGCGCGAAGGCGAAATCATTGCGCACCACCGGGCGAATCTCTTTGCCCACGGTGGAGTTCTCGAAGGCGGTGGTCATCAACTGGTCGGCCTGCGTGTCCAGTTTCTCACGCTGGAGAGCATTATGGATCCGCTCAAAGACCGGGACCTGCTGAGGAGAAGGGCTGGTGTCCAGCGTGACGACCAGCATGGCGTCGCTGGGAATCAAGCGGATCGCCGCCTCGCCGGGGCGATTGAAGTAATAATGGTAAGCCGCAAAGCCGCCCCCTACGGCGGCCAGAAGTATCAGCAGCACGGGGATACGGCTGCCTCCCCGGCGACGTTTCCGACGGAAGGGATGTGTTGCCATCAAATGAACCTCCTCTATCACTACGGAAAGCGGCGCGACCGGTTTCTGAATTGTACCCGAAGCCCGGCGAGGGCTTTCCGCCTCCTGTTCTTTCCACGTTTATTTGACAGTTCTAATAACTTCTTTGCCGGGCGTGGAAATACCCGTCTGTTGGGCCTGCGGCCAACGGCCCTGTCGGGCGGAAAAGCCCTACTCCTTCCGGCTCTTAAATTTAAAACTGCCCTGGGGTACACTGAGACCATGAGAACACCCGATCTCGCCTCTTTCTCCCAACCGAAGTGGCGGGCAACTGAACCTGCAGCAACCAAAGCCCTGAGTCCCCGTAGGGGACTCAATAATCAAAATTCCCCCTCTTCCGCCGCGAAGCGGATTCACGGGGAGAGGGGGACTAAGGGGGCGAGGATCGGATGGCGGTCTTCACGATAGCAGGGCTGACGCTCAAGGAAGCGGTACGCCGCCGCACGCTGCTCGGCGCGCTGATGCTGGGGCTGCTGGTGCTGGGACTCTCCCTGCTGCTGCTGGTCATCCGCTATCGCATGGAAGCGGCGGTGGCTTCCGGGCACATGTCGGTCTACCGCTATGCCATCCAGTTTCCGATCGCGCGCAGCACCATCACCTCGCTCTGCCTATCCTCCATTAAGATGTTAAGCGCCCTCTTTGCCGTGATGCTGGCGGGCGGCGCCATCTCCAGCGAGATCGAGCGCGGGCTGCTGGCCGTCATCCTCCCCAAACCGATCTATCGCGTGGAGATCCTGCTGGGAAAGTGGATCGGGATCAACATCGTTCTCGTCGGCAGCGTGCTGGTCTGGACGACGATGGTGTGGGCCTCGCTGACCTGGCAGGTGCATCAGGACATGACGGCGCTGCTGCACGCGGGCTGCTACCTGGCCCTTTTTCCGGTGGTCGTCTCGACGCTTAGCCTGATGTTTTCGACGTTCGCTCCCCGGCTGTTCGGCATGGCTCTGGCGCTCGTCGTGTGCGCCTTCGCCTGGTTCGACGGTATTTTCAATGCGCTCGGCGACAAAACCGCCTTCGACGTCGAGTCGCTACGCCAGTTGGCGGACGTGGCGGGGCTGGTCGTGCCACAGGGAACGATCGGCTGGTGGGTCGAGGGGACGACCCGGGATATTATCGTCGCAACGCCGCGAGGCGGGCTGGGCAATTCCCCTCAGTTCCTCAAGCATTGGGGCCTTGCCCATCTGCATTTCGCTCATCTGGACGCCGTCTACGTCGTTTTCTACGTTCTCGCCCTTTTTCTCCTCGGCGCCGTGATCTTCCATCTGCGTGACGTATAGTCTCGCAATTCCTTTTTCTGTTGATAAATCCTTTGAGAGTTGTAAACAGATGAATAACGAAGTCGAGCACGAATCTTGGTATAATGAAGCATCGGCGTCTCCTGTCAGGCGGAGTGTCTGCGAGGCGCCGGGGAATAGAGGAGAGTTCTGCCATGCAAGACCGTGCGCTTGAGAGACGCTGGAAGCGCGCTGTTCCCATGTTGCTGCTGGTTCTGGCCCTGCTGTGCGTGGGCGGGCGGCTGACGGCTGACGAGGCCAAAGAGCATTTCGATAAGGCCGTCGCGCTCTATAAGCAGAACAAGCTGAATGAGGCCCAGAGCGAGTTCGCGCTGGCCCGCAAGGCCAAGCCCAACGAGCCGACCATCCTCTTCTGGATCGGCTTTATCGATCTGCAGCAGCAGAAGTACGCCGACGCGCTGGAACCCCTGGAGCAGGGGGTCAAGCTCAAGCCGGACTCGGCGGAAGGCCACCTCAACCTGGGTAATGCCTACGACGGCCTCAAGCGCTATCCGGACGCCATCAAGGAGTTCGAGACGGTCTCTCACCTGCAGCCCGGTAATGCCGATGCCTACTACGACCTGGGCAGCATCTATTCCAAGCTGAAGCGCTATCCGGACGCTGTTGCGGCGTACCGCCGCGCGGTCGCCCTCAATCCCAACGACCCCTACATCCAGAACGACCTGGGATTTGCCCTGCAGGCGACGAACGACGTCGTCGCCGCCGAAGACGCCTACGAAAAGGCCACCAAGCTCCAGCCCGATAACGCTACGTTCTGGCTCAATCTCGGCCTGGCCGCCCGGTCTGTGGCGCGCAACGCGCAGTCCGCGCCGGACGAGCCGCCTTCTCCGGAGGCGCAGGCGGCCTGGAAGAAGGCGGGCTTCGCGCTTTCACGCGCCGTGCAGCTATCGCCCAACAACTACGCGATCCGCGAAGCCTATGGCGAGACGCTGTTCGACGTGGGGCACAACGACGACGCCTCCGACCAGTTCGAAAAGGCCGCGCAACTGGACCCCAAGCAGTTCAATCCGCTCTACAACCTGGGGCTGGCGCAGGCCCGGATGGGCCACCAGGCGAAGGCGGCCGATGCCTTTCGCCGCGCGCTGGCGCTGCAGCCCGACAGCCGGGAGGCGCTGAGCGGCCTGGGAACCGCCCAGTTCCAGCAGGGTGATTACGAGGGCGCGGCCAAAACGTTCACGCAACTGACCAAGCTCGCTCCGGATGATGCGACGGCCTGGATCGATCTGGGCTCCAGCCTGCAGCATCAGGGCGATAGCGTGGGCGCCGTCTCCGCCATGGAGGAGGCGCTCAAGCATGTCGGCAAGGGCCCGCGTACGGTTGCCGTGCGCCGCGCCCTGGCGGCCAGCTACTTGAACAAAGGGGATGCGGACAGCCTCAAGCGCGCCGAAGAGACCTATCTGCAGGTGCTTCAGGATGTTCCAGAAGATCCGGACGCCCTGAACGGCCTGGGCCTGATCGCCCAGAAGCGCGGTAAGACGGAGGACGCCATCGGTTACTTCAAGCGCGCCATCGCCGTAAATTCTCGCTTCGCGGATGCAATCAATAATCTCGCGGTTGCGTATGAAGCAAAAGGAGATACCGACCTGGCTATCAAAACCTACCGCCGGGCGCTCCAGGTCGATCCCAAAAACGCCCAGGCTAAGAAGAATCTCGCTCGATTCGACAAGGCCACCAACAACACCAAACCATCAAGCCCATGAAGGAAAAGCGACCATGAGACGTCAAGCCAGGACGCAAGACGCCTACAGCTCCGGATTATGTCCCGAAGACCGGGACTATCTGGAACGCATTCTGAAGATTTTGGAGGGAGGCAGTTCTTTATCCGCGACGGAGCGCGCCCGTTTTTTACAAATCTTACGGGACTACTGCAGCTTCAGATGCCAGGCGATCGTCGTCGATGACGGCGAGCATGAGCGGCGGACCTTCGACTACTGAGGTCCGCCTACGGAAAGGAGAAGCAACAATGCAGAAAAGGTCTCTCTGGATGGGGATCGCGCTCGCGGGAATGCTGTGGCCCCTCGCGGCACACGCGCAGAACGCGCCAGCGCCGCCGCCCGTTCGCACCAGCCTGGAAGTCTACCACGGCCAGTATGTGCTGGATATCGACACCTTCGATATGCGCTTCGCGCCGCTGGAAACCTACTGGGACAGCCTTGTCAACTACGAGTTCGAGCCGCCGCGTCTCAATCCGCCGTCCCACGGCCAGGACCACGACCGCATGCACTATCGGGGGACTTATCTCCTCGACTACGACTTTACGGAGTGGAACAACGCGGACCTGGATAACTACTGGGACAACCGTGTAAACTACGAGCTAAGCGGGCAGTAGATCGAACACGGCGATCTCGGGAGTGGCGCGGATGCGAACCGGGATGCCGACGACGCCGAGGCCGCGCGAGACGTAGAGCCGGCCCGGCCGATTCGGCTCCCCGTACCAGCCGGCTTTATAGCGGTTGTGCCGGCCTAGATAGATCTGCGTGACGAAGGGAAGATCGATCTGCCCGCCATGCGTATGCCCGGCCAGGGTCACGCAGTCGTAAACGCACAGGTCGCGAAAAAGATTCGGATTGTGGGTCAGGGTCACTGCCGGCGCGCCTGCGGGAACGCCCCGGAAAGCCGCCTCCGGATCCGGCCGGCCCGCCCAGCAATCGTCCACCCCGACCAGAAACAGCCCGTTATCCAGGCGCAGGTTCCGATTGGTCAGCATCTGCACGGAGACACTGGTGAGCGCCTCCGCCACGGCCGGCCCGCCCTTCCGGCTGTCGCACCAGTAATCGTGGTTGCCGAGCACCCCATAGAGGCCCAGGCGAGCGCGCAGCCGGGATAACTGCTGCACGCAGGAGGCGGCGTATTCCGAAGAGATCGTTACGAAGTCGCCGGTCAGCGCCACCACGTCAGGCTGCAGGGCGTTTGTCTCCTCCACGATCCGTGCGATAAAGCTTTCCTCCACGCACCAGGAGCGGTGCAGGTCGCTCAATTGCGCCAGCCGCATCGGCGCGGGCAGGCGGCGCACAAAGATCGTTTGGCGGGAAACCCGGATGTGGGTCCGCTCGTTGAACTCCTGGCCGATGGCCAGCGCGCCGACGGCGGCCAGCCCGCGCAGAAATCGCCGGCGGCTAAACAGCCGCCTTTTTTCGGCCGGATCGAGCTCGTTCAGGTTGGCAGGTTGTGTTCGTTTCTTCCGCATGCTATTATTATACGCGAATTCGATCTTCTCTGAAGTAAGGAATGCGCTTTTATGAAAGTCGGTATTATCGGGCTGCCGCAGACCGGCAAGACCACGCTCTACAACGCCCTCACCCGCTCGAACGTGGACATCCACCATTTCGGAGGCGGCGAGGTCCATGTCGGCGTCATTCCGGTTCCGGATCCCCGCTTCGACTATGCGGTCTCCGTCTGCCGGCCCAAGAAGGCGACTCCGGCGACCATCGAGTTCACCGAGGGCGGCGCACGCATCGAGCGCGCGGAGCGCCAGGGGCAGGGCGACAAGTTCGGTACGGACTTTTTTGCCAATGTGCGAACGATGGACGCCCTCGTGCTGGTCGTGCGCGCCTTCGAGGACCCGGCGGTTCCCCTGCCGCTCGGCGGACTGGACCCACGGCGCGAAGCGGAGGCCATTCTGGAGGAACTGCTCCTGGCCGATCTGACCGTGGTCGAAGGCCGTCTGGAGCGGCTGGAGAAAGCGCGCTCCCAGAAGCGGCAGACGCCTGCCGAAGCGGCCGAGCAGCAGGTGCTCGAAAAGATCAAGGCGCACCTGGATTCGCTTCAGCCCGTCCGCACGCTGCCTCTGACCGAGGACGAAGAGCGCTCCATTCGCAGCTATGCCTTCGTCTCCGGCAAGCCGCTCATTCTGGTCGCCAATGTTGGCGAGGACCAGATCGGCGCATCCATGCCCCCGTCTCTGACAGGGCTGGCCGGATTCGCCGCCTCCCAGCACATTCCCTTAGAGACCCTGAGCGCCAAAGTGGAGATGGAAGTGGCGCAGATGGCCCCGGAAGAGGAGCGCGAGTTCCTGGAGGCGATGGGCATTCCCGAAGCAGCCCGCGACCGGCTGATTCGCGCCTCCTACGCCGCGCTGGGACTCATCAGCTTCTTTACCGTCGGCGAGGATGAGGTACGCGCCTGGACCATCACGCGCGGCACGAACGCTCTCGGCGCCGCCGGCAAGATCCATAGCGACCTGGCGCGCGGCTTCATTCGCGCCGAGCTGATGGCCTTTTCCGACTTCCAGGAGGCGGGCGGCTGTTGGGATGAGGCCAAACACTCCGGCAAGATGCGCCTGGAGGGCAAGGAGTACATCGTCCAGGATGGCGACATTCTCCACGTCCGCTTCAAAGTCTGAACCTACAACCCCGGGAGAACGGTACGATGTCTCAGATTGTTGAGCCTGCTCGAGAATCTGGTGTTTTTGATGTTCGCATGTTCGGGCGCATAGCGCCTCTGTGGCGGGTTTGCTTGCGGACCGGACGGTGTTAAAACGATGATTCACCGCCCAGCTTAACCAGATTTTTGGCGAACCCATGCAGGCGGTTGACTCTGAGGCGCTACCCCTGCTATACTATAGATCGATAGCAGGATCGCGTTTAGCATCCTAACCATTATTCGGCACAGGCACGAAGAGGTGGCCTGTCGAAGGGAAACGTTCTTTGTCCCGGTGGGAATGTCCGCCGCGCGGCAAAGGCGTTTTTTATTTTACGGCAGAATCACTATCCTAAAGAAGGAGAGGCCCGCACATGGCACTTACGCCACGAGACGTGATCGATCTCGCCCGCGAGAAGGAGGCGAAGATCGTCGACATCCGCTTCACCGACCTGATCGGTCAGGAGCAGCACTTCTCGATCCCCGTCACCGAGCTGAGCGAGGACACTTTCGCCGATGGTCTCGGCTTCGATGGCTCCTCGATCCGCGGCTTCCAGGCGATCAACGAGTCGGACATGCTGCTTATGCCCGACCCCAACACTGCCTACATCGACCCCTTCACGGACGTCACCACGCTCAACATCGTCTGCGACATCGAAGATCCCATCACTCGCGAGCGCTACAGCCGCGATCCGCGCCAGGTCGCCAAGAAGGCCGAGCAGTATCTGCAGAGTACCGGCCTCGCCGACCTCGCCTACTTCGGCCCCGAAGCGGAGTTTTACATCTTCAACGACGTGCGCTTCGACCAGACCTCCCACTCCGGCTTCTACTATGTGGACAGCGATGAGGGCGTCTGGAACTCCGGCCGCGACGAGAAGCCGAACCTGGGCTACAAGATCCCCTACAAACGTGGCTACTTCCCCGTCCCGCCCGCCGACAGCCTGCAGGACCTGCGCACCGAGATGATGCTCAACCTGATCGAGTCGGGCATCGAAGTCGAAGTCCAGCACCATGAGGTCGGTACGGCGGGCCAGGCGGAGATCGACCTGCGATTCGATACTCTGCTGCGCATGGCCGACAAGATGCAGAAGTACAAATACATCATCAAGAACACGGCCTTCCAGAACGGCTACACGGTCACGTTCATGCCCAAGCCGCTCTTCATGGACAACGGCTCCGGCATGCACACGCACCAATCGCTATGGAAGAGCGGCCAGCCGCTCTTTGCGGACGAGCGCGGCTATGCGGGCCTTTCCGAGATGGCGGTCTACTACATCGGCGGGCTTTTGAAGCACGCTCCGGCGCTGCTGGCCTTCTGCGCCCCGACCACCAACTCCTACCGCCGTCTGGTTCCCGGCTATGAGGCGCCCATCAACCTGATCTACTCGCAGCGCAACCGCTCCGCCTGCGTGCGCATCCCGATGTACTCCAAATCGCCCAAGGCCAAGCGCGTCGAGTTCCGCGCGCCTGATCCTTCTGCCAATCCTTACCTGGCGTTCTCCGCGCTGCTCATGGCCGGCCTGGACGGCATCGAGAACAAGATCCTGCCGCCGGAGCCGATCGATAAGGACCTCTACGAGATGGAGCCGGCAGAGCGCAAGGGCATTCAGCAGACGCCGGGCAGCCTGGAAGAGTCGCTGCAGGCGCTGCAGCGCGACCACGAGTTTCTGCTGAAGGGCGGCGTCTTCCCACGCGATCTGATTGAGACCTATATCGACTACAAAGTCAACAATGAGTTCAAGCAGATCGCGCTGCGCCCGCATCCGTTTGAGTTCGCTTTGTACTACGACATCTAAGGCCCTTAGCCGGGCCATGAATGACCCGTATAGCCGGGCAATAAATTACCCGTCTGGGGGTCCTGCGGACAACCGTCCTGCGGACGGAACTCACCCCTATCCAATCGCCATCGGTGCGGGGTAACGGCCCCCCACCCTTCCCCTCTCCTTCGTAAGCAGAGGGGGAATTCTTTGTAGGGGCGCTAGGGCACAGCAAGCAGCGCCCCTACAAGGCGCCCTGAGAGATTTAGCCCGCTTGGGCGGGCTTTGTGTTTCAGCACGGCGTTTTAACGCCGTGCTTCCATTTGACTTCCGCGCCTTCACCTGATACACTGATTCAGGATCCCAGCAGACAGACGATTGGACGTGGATTTCAACGGCTGAGGCGGCAACGAAATCGGCGCGGGGAGGTATACTATTAGCGATAGCGACCAGGACCGTGGGAAGAGCATAGCGGCCTGCACGGAAGGACGCCGAGGATGTATGGGATAATCGTTTCGGCTCTGATTGCCGGGCTGGTGACGATGGCGTTGACGCCGTATGTGCGCCGTTGGGCCGAAAAGTGGGGCGCCATCGATCAGCCGGAAGCGCGCCGCGTCAACAAAGCTCCCATGCCTCGCGCAGGTGGCGTCGCCATCTTTCTCGGTATCCTCGTCGCCGTCCTCTTTACCGTCACCGTCCGCCAGTTTTCCAGGACCGGACAGCACACCTGGAACCCCCAGGTGGCCGGCGTGCTGATCGCCCTGGCTTTTATCGCCGTTGTTGGCCTCGTCGACGACCTCAAGAACCTCTCTGCGAAGTGGCAGGCGCTGGCGATCTTCGGCGCGGGCTTGATCCTGGTCGCCTTCGGCGTGCGTATCGAGGGCATCACCAACCCATTAGGCGGCACCATCGGCCTCAAATACGATCCCACGATCAACTGGCATGCCTTCAGCACAGGTATCTCCGTGCTGGTCACCGTCGTCTGGGTCTTTATCGTCACCAAGACGGTCGATGCCATCGACGGCGTGGACGGTCTGGCCGCCGGCGTCTGCGCTATCTCGGCCATCACGCTGGCGCTGATGGCGGCCCAACTGCATACGCCAGAGGGCCCGACGCTGGCGCTGATGGCCGCGGCCACCACCGGCGCGTGTCTGGGATTTTTGCGCTACAACTACCATCCCGCCAAAATCATCATGGGCACGGTCGGCGCGCAGGTGCTGGGGCTGATGCTGGCGGCTATCTCCATCATGGGCGCCTTCAAGGTGGCGGCGGCGGTCTCGGTCCTGGTTCCCGTGCTGGTGCTGGGCGTGCCGATCTTCGACTTCACGCACGTGATCGCCCGCCGCCTGCTGGCGCGCGCTCCGCTCACCGTTGCGGACAAGCGCCACCTGCACCATCGCCTCCTGGATCGCGGCTGGAGCCAGCCGCAGGTCGTCTGGTTCATCTATAGCGTGGCCCTCGTCCTCTGCATTACGGCCCTGGCAATCTTCCAGGCCCGCGGTCGCTGAAATTCCCTCCATGCCGGAAACCGTCACCCCAGCGCGCGTCCTCTGCGTTTTTGGCACTCGCCCCGATGCCGTGAAGATGGCTCCCGTCGTGCGGGAGCTGCGGCGCTTTCCACAGGATTTCGCCGTGCGGGTGGTCGTCACCGGCCAGCACCGGGAACAACTCGACCAGGTCCTGCGCGTCTTCGACATCACGCCCGACCACGACCTGGCGATCATGCAGCACGGGCAGACGCTGGCGCAGATCACCACGCGGGCGCTGGAAGGATTGGACGCCGACCTGGGCGATCATCCGGCGGACATCTGCCTGGCGCAGGGCGATACGACCACCACCTTCGTCGCCGGCCTGGCTGCCTTCTACCATAAGGTCCCGTTTGGCCACGTCGAAGCCGGGCTGCGCACGCACCATCGCTACGATCCCTTCCCGGAAGAGATGAACCGGCGACTGGCGGGGGCCCTCGCAACCTGGCACTTTGCGCCGACCGAAGAGGCCCGGCAGAACCTGCTGGCAGAGGGCATCGATTCGCAGAGCGTTTACGTCACCGGCAACACCAGCATCGACGCGTTGCAGTCGGCAGCAGCCCGCCCTTTCCGGTTTGAGGACCCTGCGCTGCGTTCTCTTATGGAGGGCGACCGGCGGCTGATCCTGGTGACGGCCCATCGGCGCGAAAACTGGGGCGCGCCGATGGAGTCCATTGGCCGCGCCTTAGCCCGCATCGCGCAGGAGTTTGCGGACTGCGAGATCATCGTCGCCCTGCATAAAAACCCGCTGGTGCGGGAGACGCTCTGCTCCCTGCTGGAGAGCGTGCCGCGGGTCCATCTGATCGAGCCGCCGGACTACGTGCCGTTTGTCAAGCTGATGCAGCGCTCCACCCTGATCCTGACCGACAGCGGCGGGGTGCAGGAGGAGGCGCCAAGCCTCGGCGTACCCATCCTCGTTTTGCGCCGAACGACCGAACGACCGGAGGGAGTGACCGCCGGCACGGCGAAATTGATAGGGACCGACACAGAGACGATCGTTACG